>Ga0207684_10001775_pt1 | contig 22759 bp, 23 predicted proteins | sample KBSK5501metaG_FD_184342 | JGI IMG/M metagenome (GOLD analysis project Ga0207684, IMG submission 184342) | Corn, switchgrass and miscanthus rhizosphere microbial communities from Kellogg Biological Station, Michigan, USA - KBS K5-50-1 metaG... | ecosystem: Host-associated > Plants > Roots >...
CGGTCCCGCGGCGATGCCACGCGCGGTGCGCGCCATCGGTGGACGGATCGGGCGGCCCCCCGTTGTTCGCGTTCGATTAACGCCCGGGTCTCACCTCGTGCGACGAGCGTTGTGGTTGAGCGGAGCGCTCGTGCTCGTCCTCGTCGCCGCAACGATGGCGGCGGCGGTCCTGTGGCCGACGCCCTCCGGGATCCGCGTGCGAGCGCTCGACGTCGGGCAGGGCGACGCTTACCTCGTCGAGTTCGACGGCAGAACGCTCCTGGTCGATGGCGGCCCCGACCCGGCCAGGCTCCTCGCCGAGCTCGGGGCCAGCCTTCCTCCCTGGAATCGCCGGATCGACCTCATCGCGCTGACGCACGCGCATGCCGATCACGCTGACGGGCTCATCGGGGTGCTCGAGCGGTACGACGTTGGCCTTGCGATCGAACCCGTCGGCTTGAACCCTGGCAACGTCGCCACGGCGTGGGGCGACCGGATCGCGCGCGCACACGTCCCCCGACGAGCGGTCTCGGCGGGTGTGCGGATGCGCGTCGGCACCGCCACTCTTGCCGTCCTCGCGCCGAACGGCGATCCCCGCGTCGATGTGCCATCTCTGGTGCTTCGCCTCGAGCGTGGCGCGTTCTCGATGCTGTTCATGGGCGACGCGACCGAACAGGCGCAGGCCGATCTTCTTCTGAATGCGCGGTCGCTTGCCGCGCGCGTCTATGTCCCGCCACATCACGGGGCCGCGAGCGCGTACGCCGTGCCGCTCGTCGACGCGGTTCGGCCGAGCGCCGCGGTGATCTCGGTCGGCGCGCAGAACCGGTATGGTCATCCCACGCCCGAGACGCTCGCGGCGCTCGGCCAAGTCCCGACTTACCGGACCGACCGCGACGGCACGGTGGAGCTCGATCAACAAGGTGGCAACGCCCAGCTCGTCGTCCGTACCCACGCGAATGGTCTTCCTCCTCCACGGGGAGGATCCCTTCCGCACGCGCCTCCGTCTCGGTGAGTTAGCCGAGGCACTCTTGGCCGGCGCAGCCGCGGGACCGACCGACCTGCGGACGACGGTCGAACCGCGTCTTGGCGCGTTGCTCGGGATCACCCGTCACGACGCGCGCCTCGACACACCCAGCGCGATCATGCTCTCGGGGCAGGCGCAGGGCCTGTTCGACGCGGTTGACGAGGCTCGCGTCGTGATCGTCGACCACGCCGAAGCGCTGAACGATGTTGACCTGATCGCGTCCTTTCCGCGCGAAGCCGCGCTCGTCCTCGTTGCCGTGGAGCGCCTGGCGGGCGGGCGCTCGCGCCGTGCACAAAAGCCGAAAGCGCCGAACGTGCCCGCGGCGAATCTGATCGAAGCCGTCGAGGCCGCGGGCGGATCCGTCGAGCGCATCGAGCGACTCGCGCCGGTCGACGTTCCGGGTTGGATCTCCGCGCGCGCTCGGATCCACGGGGTCAAGCTCGACCCCGAAGCCGCGGCGACGCTCGCGTCGGCCGCGGGCAGTGACACGGAGCGTCTCGAGCAGGAGATCAAAAAGCTCGGCGCTTACGCCGGCGATGCGACGGTGACCGCCGCCGACGTGCGGACCCTCGTGAACGGCGCGATCGAAGCCGACGTGTTCGAGCTCACGCAGGCAGTCGTCCGAAAGGACGCGCGGACCGCGGTGGCTACGCTCGAGCGCCTCCTAGCCGATGGCAACGCGGTCCAGCAGATCCTCGCGCTCCTGCTCTGGCAATTCCGAGTGCTCCTGTTCGCGTCCGCGATGCGCACGAATGCGGACGCCGAGCGCATGGGAAAGGCGATCCGCTCGAGTCCCTACGCGATACAGCGCGCGACGGCGTTCGCGCGTCGCGTCACGCGCGCGGACGTGGTTCGCGCGTACGAGGCGATCTATGCGGCGGATCAGGTCATCAAGACGGGTCGCGCCGAGTCGGATGTGGCGGCGCTGACTCTCTGCGTGCTCGACCTCTGCGGCGTGGCCAACGCCGACCTGCGCGACATGCTGCTCGTGGAGGCGCCCCGCCGCTAACGCTTGGTAGCGGCCTCCGCGGCCGTATTCGGGACCGGCTTCGCTTCCTGCGTCTTCCGATAGTCCTCGAGGAACTTCTTCTGCCCGGCCGTTGTCAGCGGGTGGTCGAAGAGCATCTTGAGCACGCCGAACGGCATTGTCGCAATGTCCGCGCCCGCGAGCGCCGCCTGGGTGACGTGCATCGGGTTGCGTATCGACGCGGCGAGGACGTTCGTCTTGATCTCCTGCTGTCGGTACGCGGCCACGATGTCGGCAACGACGCGCATGCCGTCCTCGTTGATGTCGTCGAGGCGACCCGCGAACGGGCTCACGATGTACGCGCCGATCGCGGCCGCGAGCAACGCCTGGTTGACGGAGAAGCACAGCGTGACGTTGATGCGGGTGCCCTCGCCAGCGAGGACCTTTCCGGCCGCGAGGCCGTCGGGCGTGAGAGGAACCTTGACGATCACGTTCTTGTGCCACGTGGCGATCCGCCGGCCTTCGACGATCATGTCGTCCCTCTTTTCCGACACGACCTCCGCGGAAACGTTGCCAACGATCTGACAGATGCGCTTGACCTGCTCCTCGTGGTCCATGCCGGCCTTCGCGATCAGGGTCGGATTCGTGGTCACGCCGTCGACGACGCCCCAGGTGACGCCCTGCTCGACCTCTTCGTAGATGGCCGTGTCGAGGAAAAGCTTCATGTCGTTGGCAACTCCTGCAGCCGGGATGCCGCTTCGGCGGCGCGTCCGTTCGAGCGTGCGAACGATATCGCGGCATCGATGAACGAAGTGAACAGCGGATGAGGCCGGTTTGGGCGCGATTTGAACTCGGGGTGGTATTGGGTGCCGAGATAGAACGGGTGGTCGGGCATCTCCGCGATCTCAACGAGTCGTCCGTCGGGCGAGAGGCCCGTGAACCGCATCCCGTGGGTTTGGAGGAGCTCGCGGTACGCGTTGTTGAACTCGAAGCGGTGACGATGGCGCTCAAGCACGATCGGTTGTCCGTACGAGCGTGCGGCGACCGACCCAGGCTCGAGCACGCAGGGGTAGCTCCCGAGGCGCATCGTCCCGCCCTTGTCACCGACGTCGCGCTGCTCCGGCAAGAGGTCGATCACCGGGTGCGGCGTGAAGGCGTCGAACTCGGTCGAGTTCGCGTCGTTCGTCCCGAGGGCGGTGCGCGCGAGCTCGATCACCATGCACTGCATTCCCATGCAGAGGCCGAGCGTGGGGACGCGCCGTTCGCGCCCGAAACGTGTCGCCTTCACCTTGCCTTCGATGCCGCGGTATCCGAAGCCGCCTGGGACGACGATGCCGTCGAGCCCAACGAGGGGTTCGACGTCGTCGGAGTGCTCGAGGTGCTCGCTGTCGATCCACTGCAGCTTCACATCGCAGCCGGCCGCCCATGCGGCGTGGCGCACGGCTTCCGCGACCGAGAGGTATGCGTCCGGCAATTCGATGTATTTGCCGACGAGGCCGATCGTCAACGGGATCCGCGCGCCGCGGATCCGGTCGGTGAGCGCTTTCCACTCGGTGAGGTCGGGCTCTTTCGCGCCGGACAGGCCGAGCTCCTCGACGACGATCTTGCCGAGTCCGGCCTCCTCGAGCATGAGCGGGACGCCGTAGATGGACCAGGCGTCAGGCTCGCTGATCACGTTGTCGACCTTCACGTCGCAGAAGAGCGCGATCTTTTCTCGGAGGTCGTCGTCGATCGGCTCGTCCGCGCGCGCGATCACCACATCGGGCTGGATACCGATGGCGCGGAGGTCTCGAACGGAATGCTGGGTCGGCTTCGTTTTGAGCTCGCCGGTGGCGACGCGGGGGAGCAGCGTCAGGTGGATGTAGAGGACGTTCTGCTTTCCGACGTCCTTGCGGAACTGCCGGATCGCTTCGAGGTACGGAAGCGACTCGATGTCGCCGACTGTCCCGCCGACCTCGACGACCACGATCTCGGCTTGCTGCTCGCGTGCGACACGGTGAATCCGTTCCTTGATTTCGTTCGTCACGTGGGGGATGACCTGCACCGTCGCGCCCAGGTAATCGCCGCGGCGCTCCTTGGCGATGACCGAGTTGTAGATCTGGCCGGTGGTCAGGTTCGACGCGCGCGTGACGTTCCGGTCGATGAAGCGCTCGTAATGACCGAGGTCCAGGTCGGTCTCGGCGCCGTCCTCGGTGACGAAGACCTCGCCGTGCTGATAGGGCGACATCGTTCCCGGGTCGACGTTGAGGTAAGGATCCATCTTGAGCGATGCGACCGCGAGGCCTCTCGCGGAAAGGATGCGACCGAGGGAAGCGGCGGTGATGCCTTTGCCCAGCGAGGAAGTGACCCCTCCGGTCACGAACACGAACTTCGGCACGGGCTGGACCTCCGGGGTTTTTTCAATGATACAGAGGTGGCGATGTTCAGTCCAGGATGGACTGAACACTCGCCGGAACCTCAGCAGACCGCAGCAGACCGCAGGAGCGAAGCTGCAAGGACTCCTGCGAGGCAGCAGAGCGCAGGCGCGCGAGCCCCGAGCACTACAGGACGAGGACGAACAACGAAGCCGAGAGATTGATCAGGTCAGGAGACTGGGAAGGGCAGGCTGTTCAAGAGGATGAGGCGGGGTCGATCGCTCGCGGTGTGCGCGGGATAGGACGGGACATCGACCGGCTCGTCGCGGCGGCAGTCGTCGAGATGTCCGTCGAGTCGCAGACCGCGGAATCGCGCGTCGCGAAGCTCGCCGTTCTCGAACCCGGCGTGCTCGACGATCGCGACAAGACGCGGCCGCAGGAAACGAAGACCGTCCCGCACCGCGACGGGCGTCGAGAAAGACGATGCGTCAGCCGCAAAACCGCGCGTCGCCACGTCGAGCCACTCACCGAGGAATGGCGGCACATACGCGTCGCCAGCGAAAGCGATCGCGCCATCGTCGCCTCGTACTCCACAAAGAAGCGTCCGCGCACCCCGCTGAGCGTCGATGACGACCCCGCCCACGACCACGTCGGCGCGCGGCGTGACATGGCACTTCAGCCAATCAGCCGTGCGAGTTCCCGGGACATAGCGTCCGTCGCGTTTCTTGGCGACGATCCCCTCGAGCCCGTATTCGGCTACGACTTCGAGGAACGGCTCGCCGTCGTCGTCGAGATGCTCCGGTACCGCGAGGAGCCGCGAACCGAGGCCGAGACCCATGAGACGTGCGCGACGTTCGGCGAGCGGCCGCGAGATGAGCGCGCGTCCGTCCGCATACAGAAGGTCGAACGCGACAAAGATCGGTCCGCGGCCACGTTTCGCGGCCTTTGGGCCGAGTCTTCCGGCAAGAAGGTCGTAGCTCGGCCGACCGCGGGAATCGCACACGACGATCTCGCCGTCGAGGATGGTCCCCGGCCGGAGCCGAAGATCGCGAAGCTCCGGCACCGCGGGGAGAAGGTCGCCGCCGGCGCGGTCAGTAACGCGAAGTCCCGTCGCGTCCTGTGACGCGAGCGCTCGGATGCCGTCCCACTTCAACTCGAAGATGTATTCGGGTGAGTTGAAGGCGCGGCGCGCGAGACGTGGCCGCATCGGTATGAGCGCCCGCGGCAGCGCGCTCGTCGCCTCGCCGACGTCGATGAGGGTCGGATGCGCGCCACTCTCCGGTCGCTCCCGCTCGCTCGAAGGCACCCGCCGAGGATAGGTCCTAGGACGCCTTCTTCCGCGCGCTTCGAGACGATGAGGCCGATGACGCAGCCTTGGTCTTCGCTCCGCTCTTCTTCGCCTTTTCGACCGACGCCTTGAGGGCCGACATGAGATCGACGACCGTGGTCTCGGCCTCCGGCTCGGGAGCCTCGATGACCTCTTTCTTCTGGACCTTCGCCTCCACGAGCTTCAGGACCGCCTGCTTGTACTCGTCCTTGTATTCGGAGGGCTCGAAGGCGGTGGCCATCATGCCGACGAGGTTCTCGGCCATCTTGAGCTCGGCCGGCGAGACCTTCACGTCCTCGGGGACGTCAAGATCCTCCGTCGATCGGATCTCGTCGGGCCAGTGAAGCGTGTTCATGAGGAGCGCGCCGTCTTGCGGACGGACCGAGACCAGGCGCTCGCGGTCGCGTAACGCGAACTTCGCGATGGCCACGCGTCCGGTCTTGGCAAGGGTCTTGTTCAGCAGCGCGTAAGGCTTCTCGGCCGATTTCTCGGGCTCGAGGTAATAGGCCGACTGGTAATAGAGGGAGCCGGGGAGCTCTTCATCCTTGATGAACCCGGTGATGTCGATGGCCTTGCTCGAACGGAGGGGAAGCTTTTCGAGATCCTCGTCTGTCAGCTCGACGTAGTTTCCCTTCTCGTATTCGTAGCCGCGCACGACGTCGCCCCACGCGACCTCGTGGTCACCCTCAACGCAATAGCGCTTGTTCTTGATGCGGCTGCGGTGCTCAGGACAGAGGAGGTTGAACGAGACCTTGCTCGAGCTCTCCGTCGCCAGGTACAACCGCACCGGGATGGCGACCATCCCGAAGCTCATGACGCCCTTCCAAATCGATCGCGGCATCCTCTAATCACCTCGCCGGCCTGTTTGCCCTTTTGCGCGCGGCCTGCCGCGCGAATGCTAACGGCAATGTCAAGGGAGCGCACGAGGCGGCGTGCCGCGGCCGCCCCACGACACGAGTCGGAGCAGCCGTTCGAGCGTGGCCGGGTCGCCATGCCAGTGCTCCCGGACGACCGCAGCGTCGGTCCTGCGGAGGATGAATCGCAGAGCCAGAGCGGCGACGATCGCGTCGTCGAATGAGCCGACGATGGGGATGAAGTCGGGGATGAGGTCGATCGGCGAGGCGAGCCAGACGCTGGCCACGGCGAGCACGACCTTCGCGCGAAGCGGGACCCGCGCGTCGCGCAGCAGGCCTCCGAAGAGGCGGACGAGGTTCGGTACCAAGAGAGCGAGCTCGCGCGCGAGAAGGACGCGACCGACCACGACGAGCACCACGACCACCGCGATCCAGATGGCGATGAGGACGAGGACAAGATTCGCCCAGACCGGAAGATCCATCCGGCTAGTTCGCGATCGCCCGCTCCGCGAGTGATGTGGGGATCGAGCCGGTCGACGTGATCGCGTCGTGGAACGCGCGCAGCGCGGCGCGGTCGGCGGATCCGCGCTTGGCGAGCCACCGCGTGCGGATGTCCATGATCTCGAGCATCCCGGTGAGATAGCTCGATGCCTGCGTCGGCCAGGAGCAGTAGCGACCGACCTCGGCTTTCGCATTCGGCAGGGTGAGGTTCCCGTTCTTCACCATGAAATCGACTGCCTGATCGAAGGTCATCTCTCTCGTGTGCAGCGAGGTGTCTACGACGATGCGCGCCGCGCGGAAGAGCGTCGCCTCGTACTGGAACAGAAGATGTCGCGGGTCGGTGAAGAAGCCCTGCTCGCGCATTACGCGCTCCGCGTACAGACCCCAACCTTCAGCGAAATAAGACGTGAAGTGCGTCCGGCGGATGTCCGACCCGTTCTGCTTGGCCATGACGAGGTGCCAGTGATGGCCCGGGTACGCCTCGTGAACCGCGGTCGTTGGGATGCCCGCACTGCAGTTGCCTTCGAGGCGCTTCTGCACCTCGTCGGGCGGCGTGCCGTCCGGCGGGTAGGGGACGAAGAAGTGTCCGTGGAGCGAATTGCTGAAAGCCGGAGGCTGGTTGTAGCTCGCGACCGCCTGGATCGGCCGCTGATAATGCGGCGACGGTTCAACCGTGCATCGCTCGCCGGGCGGAAGCGTCACCAGGCCGGTATCGACGAGGAACGATCGCGCGCGCTCGGTCCATTCCTCGTACTCGGCGCGCATCGCGTCGGGCGTTGGCGCGTGCACGCGGTTCAGCCGCTCGCAGACCTCGGTCCACGTGCCGCCCTCGTCGATCTGCCGAGCGATCTTGTTCGCTTCGTTCGCGAGCAGGTCGTACTGCTCTCGCCCGCGCTCGCGAAGCTCGGCGGTACCAAAGGGGAGAAGCTCCTTTTCGCGCAGCAGCGCCGTGTAGAGCTCCTCGCCGATCGCGTAATCGCCGGTCGCGCGCGCCTTGTTGCTCCCAAGAAATTCCGCGAAGTCCTCGAAGGCCCCGGCTGCGGTGGCACCGGCTTCGGCGACCTTCTGGCGCAGCGTCGGGTCCTTCACCTCAGCCGGAACGAGCTCGCGTGCGTAGCGCGCGGCCGCCTTCGCCTGACCGATCGCGCGGTCGACGTAGACGGGCGGAACGAGCGTGAAGTCCACGTTCGTCTTCCCGTCGGCCACGTGCTTGGTCACGTTGTGGAGGCGCGCGCGCGCCGCGTCGGCGAGGTCGCGCTCCGGCCGGAGACGATGGAGGAACAGCGTGAAAACGCCGCCGAGAGAGGGATTCAGGTAGGTATTCGGCTGGCGCTTCCAATCGAGGCGCGGCTGCATGAGCTCGCGTCCGCGCAGCGAGGCGAGGATGACGTCGCGATCGATGCGCTCGCTCGCGGTGAGCGACTCGCCGGACACGGCGGCGAAGCGCCTGATCCAATCGACCACGGCCGCCTCACGACGACGGAACGCCTCCGCCGAGAGGTCTTCGGAACGCTCGTCGTAGGCCGTGAGGCCGAGCATGCTGGCCCAGGTCGGGGACTCCTCGTAGCGCTCGGTGAGGTAGTCCTTGACCAGCGACGAGAACGGCGCGGACGTCACGATGCGACCTCCCCGACAATGGCGAAGGTCACAGATTGAGCCTCACCGACTACCAGCGCAAACGCGACTTCCGCCGCACGCCCGAGCCGAAAGGCAAGGAGCCGAAGGGCGAACCGACGCGCCGCTACGTGGTCCACCGCCACCACGCGACGCGACTCCATTGGGACGTCCGGCTCGAAATGCGCGGCGTCCTCGCATCGTGGGCCGTGCCGAACGGACCACCACTCGAGGCGGGAAAGAGGCGGCTCGCCGTCCACACCGAGGACCATCCGATCGAGTACCTGACGTTTCAGGGCGTCATACCTGACGGCTACGGCGCGGGCACGATGACCATCTGGGACACAGGGACATACGAGCTGATCGAAGAGAAGCCGAACGAAGTGAAGATACGCATGAAGGGCGAACGCCTCGACGGCGAATGGGTCATCGTGCAGACGAAGCAGAACGAGGGCCGCGACTGGTTGATGATCAAGCACGGGACGCCGCCGAAGAACGATCCGCTCCTTTCGAAGATCGAGCCGATGCTCGCATCGGCGGCGGACCAGCCCTTCGACTCGCCTGACTTCACGTACGAGCCGAAGTGGGATGGCGTCCGCACCATCGCGTTCGTGGATGGGGGAGAGGTCCGCCTTCAGACGCGCAACCTTCTCGACTGCACCAAGCAGTATCCCGAGGCGACGCAGGCCGCGGAGGCGCTCACCGGCGCATACCACGCGATCCTCGACGGCGAGATCGTCGCGCTGAACGAGAAGGGCGTCCCAAGCTTTCAGCGCTTACAGCCGCGCATGCACGTGAGCGACGAGAGCACCGTTCGCAAGCTCCGCAAATCGACCCCCGTCATTTATCAGGTCTTCGACATCCTGTATGCGGATGGCGAGGACCTCACGCGAAAGCCGCTCCGCGAGCGGATGCGACGGCTCGATGACGCGCTCACGCCGATGGGCTCGATCAGGCGCAGCGAAGGATTCCCTGGCACCGGCGTCGCGCTCTTCGAAGCCGCGCGCGAGCAGGGGATCGAAGGGATCGTCGCGAAGCGGCTCGATTCCATCTATCAGCCTGGAGCGCGGTCGCCCGCGTGGGTGAAGATCAAAGCGTTCCGCACGATGGAGTGCGTCATCGGCGGGTGGACGGCGGGACAGGGCGGTCGCACCAAGACGCTTGGTGCGCTCCTTCTCGGCGTGTACCGCGACGGCAAGCTGCAACCGGTGGGGCACGTCGGGACGGGCTTCGACGAGCGAACGCTCCGCGACCTCCTGAAGATCCTGGAGGAGCACGAGTCGCCGACCTCGCCGTTCGCTACGGAGCCGCGCGTGAATCAGCCCGCGAGGTGGTGCCTTCCGGAGCTCGTGTGCGAAGTCGAGTACGTGGAGATCACTCGCGACGGCACCCTTCGGCATCCGACGTATCGCGGCCTCCGCCCCGATGTCGATCCGCGCGATGCCACCGGCGAGGAGCGCCGCGAGTCGGCGAAGAAGGCGCAGGAGGCCGCGAAGCGCGCAGCGACGACGCGCGCCCCCTCTGAGAACGGCGAACGGGCCGCACGCGTCCCGTCGGTCCTCGAGGTCGAGGGCAGACGCATCAAGCTCACGAATCTCGAGAAGGTCCTCTTTCCCGAAGACGGCTACACGAAGGCAGACCTGATCCGCTACTACGCCGAGGTCTCGCCCTATCTCGTGCCGTGGCTTCGCGACCGCCCGCTCACGTTGAAGCCGTTCCCGGACGGGATCCACGGCACGCACTTCTATCAAAAGAACAAGCCGGGCTTCACGCCGGACTGGATCACGAGCTGGACCGATCCGCGCGAGCCCGAGAACGCCTACGTGCTCGCGAACGACATGGCCACGCTCGTGTGGATGGCGAACTACACCGCGATCGAGATCCATCCGCGGCTGGCACGCGCCGACGATCCGGAGAAGCCAGACAACGTGATGATCGACCTTGACCCCGCGGAAGGGGCGACGTGGGCCGACGTGAAGGAGGTCGCGCACGCCGTCAAGGGAGTGCTCGACGATCTGGGCATCGTCGGCTTTCCGAAGACCACCGGGTCTCGCGGCATTCACGTGCTCGTCCCCATCACGCGCCGGTACACGTTCGAGGAGAGTCGCGCGTTCGCGCTCCGCGTGGGCCAGCTCGCGCGCGAGCGGCTTCCAAGGCTCGTGACACTCGAGTTCAGCAAAGCGAAGCGGCGCGGGATCTACATCGATTACCTCCAGAACACGCGCGCCAAATCAACGGCCGGTCCGTACAGCGTTCGCCCGATTCGCCGCGCGCCAGTGTCCGCCCCGCTCCGTTGGGAGGAGATCGCGTCGCTCGGACGGCCGGACGCGTTCACGATGATCAACATGTCCGCGCGCCTTGAGGCGGTCGGCGATCTGCTGGGCCCGTCGCTCGAGCTCGCGCAAAAATTGCCGAAGCCGCCGGGTTGAAACGCGCGGCCGTTCTGGCGCCTGGGTACGGCGGGACCGCGGAGCAGCCGATCCTCCGAAAGCTCGAGGCAGCGTTCGACGGATTCGACATCGCGTCGCAGGCGGTCACGTTCAGGACACGCGGCACGCGACCGAGCAAGGACTACGCCTCGGAGATTGACGACCTTCGTGCCGTCCGCGACGCCCTCCGCGCCGCGGGGTTCGAGCGCGTCGCTCTCGTCGGCCGATCGTTCGGCGGCCGCATCTCCGCTTTCCTCGCCGAGCGCGAGCCCCCGGACGCGCTCGCCATCCTTGGCCACCCCATCGCGCCTCCAAAGCGCCCGCGTCCGCGCGACGAGGCCGCTCTCGCTGCGACGACGTGCCCGACGCTCATCGTCCAGGGTGAGAAGGACGAGCTCGGACCGTTCGCCGTCCTCGAGCGCATCGCGGCGAACAATCCGCGTATTGACCTGGTCCGCATCGCCGGTGCGGGGCACGATTTCGGCGCGAACGAGCCTGAGGCGGTGGCCGCCGCGGCGCGCTGGCTGGACAGCGTGCTGCGCTGACACGAAGCCTCCGTTGGTCCTTCACACCCAGTTCATCACCTGCTGAGACGCTTCCTCCCGACGACATCGGAAAAGGAGATTCACATGCGAGGCTTCGGAATCATCGTGACGCTCGTGATCGCGGCGATCGTGGGCGTCGGCGCGTATCAGCTGGGGATCGCCCAAGGGCTTGCGAATACCGGGACCGCGGTCGCCCCTGCGGTCTACTACTACCACCCCTTCTTCTTTGGAGGGTTCGGGTTGCTCTTCCCGCTCCTCTTCATCTTCCTCATCTTCGTCCTGATCCGCGGGGCGTTCGGAGGATGGGGACGGCACTATGGCGGCGGGTGGGGCAAGGGCTACTACCAGAGCCCCCGCGAGCGGCTCGAGGCGCTGCACAAGGAGCTGCACGGTGAGAAGCCGACTGACAGCGGCACCACATCGCCTCCGCCCAGCGGCCGATAGGCCGGCCAGACTCGACGAGACGCCGGATGCAGGTCCGGCGTCTCTCGCGTATCTAGGATTCGGCCGACGATGAGAAAGGTCATGGTCGTCGACGACGAGCCGAAGATCGTGCAGCTCGCGCGCGACTATCTCGAGCATGCGGGGTTCGCGGTAGTCGTGGCGCACGACGGGGAAGCCGCGCTCGCCACGGCGCGCGCGCAGAAGCCGGATCTGATCGTGCTCGATCTCGGCTTGCCCGAGCTCGACGGCCTCGACGTCGCGCGCACCCTCCGCGGTGAGTCCAATGTGCCGATCGTGATGCTCACTGGCCGCAGCGAAGAGTCCGACAAGCTCGTGGGCCTCGAGCTAGGCGCGGACGATTACGTCACGAAGCCGTTCAGCCCAAAGGAGCTCGTGGCGCGTGTGCGCGCGGTGCTTCGGCGCACCGAGCGTCCGCGAGCCGACACCGAGATCGTTCGGGTTGGAGATCTCGTGCTCGACATACCGCGGATGCGCGCGACGGTCGACGATCGCGCCGTCGAGCTGACGCCGACGGAGTTTCAGCTCGTGGTCACGATGGCGCGCGAACCCGGCCGGGTCTTCACGCGGGCGCAGCTCCTCGACGCCGTGCACGGCGTGGCGTTCGAGTCGTACGAGCGCGCGATCGACGCCCATGTCAAGAACATCCGGCACAAGCTCGAGCCGGATCCTGGTCGACCGCGCTATGTGCTGACCGTCTATGGGGTCGGCTACCGTTTCGCGGAGCCCGACGAGTGAGGAGTGGACGGTGGGATCGCTCCCGGCGCCCGCGCTGGTGGCCGGAAAACGAGCCGTTTCCGCCGCAACGGGGGTGGGCCGCCGGGCCGCCGGGGCAGTGGAGCGGCCGCTTCGTGCGGCGCATGGCGATGTTCTTCGTCGCGGCCGCGGTCTTCTCGGTCGTCGGCGCGACGGTCCTTTTCTGGACGCTCGCTACCGCGCTCGGTGCGCCCGATCTCGCCGGCAACGTCGCGCGTGGCGTGGCACTGCTCGTGGTCCTGTACGGCATCGCTTTCACCGCGAGGTCGCTTCGTCGCCTCGCCGCTCCGGTGGGAGACGTGATCGAGGCGGTGGGCCGCGTCGCCGAGGGCGACCTCTCGACGCGAGTGCGGGTGCGAGGGTCGCGCGATGGTCGCGCGCTCGCGCGGGCGTTCAACGCGATGACGAGCCGACTCGAGGCGGTGGAGGAGCAGCGCCGGCGCCTGCTCGCGGACGTGAGCCACGAGCTCCGTACGCCCCTCTCCGTCGTGCAGGGAAACCTCGAGGCGCTCGTCGACGGCGTCCACCCTGCGGACGCGACGCACCTGGAGGCGATCCTCGACGAGACGAAGGTCCTCTCGCGGCTCGTCGAGGATCTGCGGACGCTTTCGCTGGCGGAGTCCGGCGCGCTCACGCTGCACCGCGAGGCGATCGACGTCGGCGCGTTGGTGCGCGAGATGGTCGACTCGTTCGCTTCGCAGGCGGAGCCGGCGGGCGTCGCGCTCGACGCGCATGTTCCGAGCGGCTTGCCGCAGGTCGACGCCGACCCGGTGCGCGCGCGCGAGATCATGGCGAACTTGATCGCAAACGCGATTCGCTACACGCCGCGCGGCGGCCATGTGAGCGTCGAGGCGCGCGCGGTGGACACCTCAGTCGCGATCGAGGTACGCGACACCGGCGCTGGGATCGCGCCGGACCACCTCGACCGGATCTTCGATCGGTTCTACAAGTCCGCGGAGTCTCGCGGCGCCGGTCTCGGGCTCGCGATCGCGAAACAGCTGGTCGAGGCGCACGGCGGAGAGATCGCTGCGACCAGCGTTCTCGGCGAGGGTACCCAGATCCGCTTCACCCTTCCCGCCGAGCGGCCGTCCGCGTAGCGCGTCTACGGCGTGATCTTCGTGCCCTCCGTCATGTCGATCTGCGCGCGCTGGAGCTTGCCTGAGTAGTCGACGTAGATCGACTTCCATTCGGAGTACACGTCAAGCGCGGCGCGGCCGGCTTCGCGGTGGCCGTTGCCCGTTGCCTTCATGCCGCCGAAGGGAAGCTGGATCTCGGCGCCGATGGTCCCCGCGTTGACGTACACGATTCCGGTCTCCGCGTCGCGCATGAAGCGGAATGCGTTGTTCACGTTCCGCGTGTAGATCGAGCTCGAGAGCCCGTACTTCGTCGAGTTCACCGCCTTGATCGCTTCTTCGACGCTCGAGACCTCGATGACGGCGGTCACCGGGCCGAAGATCTCATCCTGGGCCACCCGCATGTTCGGCTTCACGTCGACGAGCACCGTCGGCTCGTGGAAGAAGCCCTTCCCGAGCGCGCCCTCGGTCGACACATGCCCGCCTGCGGCGACGGTGGCCCCTTCCTTCTCGGCCACCGGGATGAACGAGTGCACCCGCTCGAGCTGCGACGCGGAGACGACCGGCCCGACGTCGGTCGACGCGTCGAGCCCGTTCCCAAGGCGGAGCTTCTTCGCCCGGCCGACGAGCTTGTCGACGAGATCCTTCGCGACGGTCTTGTGCGCGATGACCCGCGACGCGGCCGTGCAGCGCTGTCCGGACGTGCCGAAGGCCGACCAGACGATCCCGTCAAGGGACAGGTCCACGTCCGCGTCGTCGAGCACCACGATCGCGTTCTTTCCCCCGAGCTCGCAGGACACGCGCTTCAACAGCCGCCCGCCGATCTCGCTGATGTGCGAGCCCGTGTCGGACGAACCGGTGAACGAGATCAGGTCGATCCCGGGGTGCGAAACGAGATGGTCCCCGAGGTCGCCTCCCGAACCGAGGACGAGGTTGATGACGCCCTTAGGCAGTCCGGCTTCCTCGAGTATTTCGACGAGGCGCACCGCGAGAAGCGGGGTGTACGAGGCCGGCTTGAACACGATGGTGTTGCCGAGGATCAGCGCCGGCATGATCTTCCATGTCGGGATCGCGAACGGGAAGTTCCACGGGGTGATCGCCGCGACCACGCCCACCGGATGGCGCATGCTCATGGCCCACTTGTTTGGAAGCTCCGCGGGCACCACGTCGCCGAACTGCCGGCGCCCCTCGCCGGCGATGTAATAGGTCATGTCGATGCCCTCTTGGACGTCGCCGCGGGATTCGGCGAGCACCTTGCCCATCTCGCGCGTCATTTCGCGCGCGAGGTCGTCCTTGCGGGTGAGCATGATCTCGCCGGCCCGGTACAGGATCTCTCCGCGCTTCGGGGCGGGATAGAGGCGCCAGCCATCGAGAGCCCGCCGGGCCGCGTCCACGGCGCGGTCCACATCGGCGACGGTCGACTTCGCGACGTTGGCGATCAGCTCGCCGGTCGCGGGATTGGTGTTCTCGAACGTGGCGCCTTCGGACGCGTCGAGCCAGCGGCCGTCGATGTAGTTCTGGAGCGTGGGCGTCGCCATCCTTGACTCCCCCTTGTAGGGAGAATGTTAGGCGGCTAGATGCCCTCGAGGCGTAGGAGCACCGCGAAGAGGTGAGCCATGCGCCGCGCGGCGCGTTCCTCGAGGACCGCGATGTGCGCGGCCTGTGCCGCGGCTTCCGGATCGACGGTCTCCTCAGCAGCTGGTTCGGGTTGCGGTGCCGAACCCCGCGGGGCTACGCCCGCGCGCGCGGGTTGTGGCTGCGGCGCCGGTGCGATCACCCTCACGTTGCCGCCGGGGCCGCCAAAGTCACCGGCCCAGTACCACTTGTAGGTGGAGTTCGCGTTGTACCCGAGGCCGATGCCGACGGCGTTGTAATTCGAACTCAGGAGGATGGCGTTGTGCTCCGCGCTCGCCTGCCAGCCCGCGAGCATCGCGCTCGCGCTCGCGAACCCTGCCCCGAGGTCCTCACCCGTGAACAGCGACGTGGCTGGATAACCGAATGCGGACATCCGCTGAACCGGCGAGCGGCCGTCCGACGAGACGTGAGCGAGGTAGTTCTTCGCCGCCATGTCGCTGGCCATCCACGCCGCGGCGTTCGTGAGAGCACCACTTGCCGAGAGCTGGCCAAGGCCGTTGCTCACGCGGTAGGCGTTGATCAGAGCGACGAGATCGTCCTGAGCGCTTGCGATCTGGGCCGCACGGTCGACCGTCGTCACCGCCGCGGCGGAGGTTGAGGATCCGATGACGATGGCGGTTACGGCCAACCCAAGGATGAGCGCGCGGCGAAGCATCGGCACCCCTTTCGTCGGGTAACGGTCGGGCAACACGACCGTGACGAAAGCAATAACGACGCCTGCGCCAGCTTTTGTCAGTGCTTCACGCGAAAACGTCCGGAAATAGTGCTGCAGGAGCGCTTTTCGGGCGCCCGCGGCGTCAGGAGGAGGCTGGCGGGCTCGATTGCTCGCTTGCTAGAAGGACGCCCCGTAGAAGAGCCAAATGGTGAGAGCGCCGACCGCGATGATCCCGACGAAGATCAAGACGAACGCGATGTTCGCCTGACGTTCAGGATCGTTGTGGGTGAAGCGGTCCATCTAAAAGTTCCTCACAACGCCGTTCGGCCCTGTGGAGCTGAGGGGGATCGAACCCCTGACCTCATGAGTGCGATTCATGCGCTCTCCCAGCTGAGCTACAGCCCCGATGACGGCTGCGCCCCGCAACCGGCGCGAGCCTCGTGGCGACTAAGGGTACCCGACACGGAGCCTCGAGCGCGAGCTACCTACGCGATCCGCAACACCACCGGCGCATCGCCCCAGAGGCGCTCGAGCCGATACAGCTGGCGCTCCTCAGGCACGAACGCGTGCACCACGACATCGCCGAGATCGATCAGCACCCAGCGACCGGCGTTGTAACCCTCGACACCGACGGGTCGCCGGCCGGCCTCGATCGCCTTCTCACGAACGGCGTCCGCGATCGCCTGCACCTGCCGCTCGCCCCTACCGGTGCAGATAACGAACAGGTCCGCGATCGTCGTGAGCTCCGAGACATTCAGCACGAGGATGTCCTCGGCCTTCTTGTCGCCCGCGGCATCGACCACGACGTCGGCCATGGCTCTGGGCGAGAGGTCGGTCATCGGTAGAGGCGGTGCTCCTCGATGTAACGCAATGCTGCCTTGGGGACAAGGTAGCGCAGCGACCTGCCGCGCGCGGCTCTCGCGCGCAGCTCGCGCGAGCTGATGTCCATAAGGGGAGAGTCCAGCATTCGCACTCCGGCGGGTGCATTCGGTGCGCCAGGCCGCGCCGCCAGCACGATCGTCGCGAGATCGCGAATGCGGGCTGGCTCGCGCCACCGGTCGAAATCGGCGTACGCGTCGCTTCCAAGGATCAGGAAGATCTGGCCTTCGGCGCGCAGAGACTCAAGGGTGTCGACCGTGAATGACGGCCCCTCTCGATCGAGCTCGACGGTCGACACGCGGAAGCGAGGCTCGTCACCTGTCGCCAGGGTCAACATGGCGAGCCGATCCTCGGCGCTTGCGACCGGACCGTCCTGTTTCAACGGCGAGCGCCTCGCGGGGACGAAGTACACGCGGTCGAGTCCGAGCTCGTCGAGCGCCGCGTTCGCGATCGCGAGATGGCCGACGTGAACCGGATCGAACGTGCCGCCGAAAACGCCGATCCCGCTCACTCGTCTCCCGCCCGTTCGCTCCACTCCATCTCGAGCGTGCCGATTCGGACGGTGTCGCCCTCCTTGGCGCCAAGTGCGCGCAGCTCGCGCTCTATCCCGGTGCGGATGAGCTGTCGCTGAAAGTAGGCCGCAGCATCCGGTGAGCCCCAGTCGATCCCGGAGGCGAGGCGCACCACGCGATCGCCTTCGATACGGAAGGCTTCGCCTTCTCGCTTGACCTGCCAATCGCGCCCTCCTCCGGCGAACGCGATGCGCCGCTCGCGGGGCGCCGGTGCGCTCACAGCTTCACGTGGTGGACAGCGATCGAATATCTGGCGAAGGAGGTCGTCGGTGCCCTGTCGCGCCGCGGCCGAAATCGCGACGCTCGGGATGCCGCGTTCGCCGAGGGCGCGCGCGATCCGCGGCACCGCCTCGCGCGCGTCCGGAAGGTCGAGCTTGTTCAATGCCACGAGTTGCGGGCGTTCCCCGAGGCCATGCCCATAGCTTTGGAGCTCAGTGTCGATCGTGGCGATGTCCTGGAGCGGATCGGGACGGGACGCGTCGACGACGTGGACGAGCAGGCGCGTGCGCTCGACGTGGCGAAGGAACTCTTCGCCGAGGCCCAGACCGCGGCTCGCGCCCTCGATGAGCCCGGGGATGTCAGCGACGACGAGCTCGCGATCGTCGAGGCGCGCGACGCCCAGGTTCGGGGTGAGCGTCGTGAACGGGTAGTCCGCGATCTTCGGTCGGGCACTGGTGAGCGCAGCGAGGAGCGTGGACTTCCCCGCATTCGGCAGGCCTGCAAGGCCTACGTCGGCGAGAAGCTTCAGCTCGAGGTCGATCTCTCTGCGCTCGCCTTTGCCGCCGTCCTCGGCGATGCGGGGTGCGCGCCGCGTGCTCGTCGCGAAACGAGCGTTGCCCTTTCCGCCCGAGCCGCCGCGCGCAACGATGAGCTCCTCGCCGGGTGCCACGAGATCGGCCACCGTTTCGCCCGTCGCGCGATCGATCACGAGCGTTCCCGGCGGGACCTTCAGGACCCGATCCGCACCCGACCGACCGCTGCTGTTGCGGCCGCTTCCTGGCTTGCCGGGGTCGGCGTCGATCTCCTTGGTGAAGCGAAAGTCGGTGAGCGTCCCGAGCTGCGGATCCACTTTGAGGACGACGTCGCCGCCTTTTCCGCCGTCGCCGCCATCCGGACCTCCGCGGGGAACGTGCGCCTCCCGCCGAAAGGAAATGACGCCGCGCCCGCCGTCGCCTCCGCGGATCGCCAGGCTCACGCGATCGATGAACACTCTTCTAGAGACGGACCAGCGGTCGTGGCAACGCAACGATCCGCAGATGCGCGGCGTCGGTGCGCAGACGGTCGATCAGCCGGTCCATCCCGATCGGAGCTTCCGCGGACGGCGCGATGCGGAGAGCGCGCTGGGGGTCCGACGAGAGATCGGAGAGCACGATGGACCCTCCGGCGGGAAGGTCGCCGGCGAGACCTACGAGGGCGTCAAGCTCGCGTGCTCGATCGGTGAGACCCGGAAGAGCCAACACGCGAAGCGCGACCGAGACACGCCCGGCGATCGCATGCGCAAGGGACGCCCGAACGTCCGCGAATCGGAAGCCCTCGGGCCGATGGACGGCCTCGTAGGTTTCGGCTGCCGCGGACGCGATGCGAATCGCTACGGAGTCGAGGCCCGCGTCGCACAGCCTCCGGAGCGCGACGGGCGCAGAGCCGTTCGTCTCGAGATGGATCGTTCCGGTCCGCGTGCGCTCACGGATCGCGACGATCGCCTGCTCGACGACGCGGACGGCCAGGAGCGGCTCGCCCTCACACGCCCGCCCGAACGCGACGACCGTGCCTCCGCCCTCAAGATGCCGCGACGCCAGATCCGCGAGCTCTTCAGGACTTGGCCGGAAGGCGGCCGGTTCGGTGGGCGACGCGTCCGCGTCGTCGTGAAGGACGAGCACCTCGGACGGTCTCTCGTTTCGGGGCGCGGCGATGGGCAGAGCGCAGTCATGCCGACCGATGAAAGCGTTCGCAGCGGCGCGGCACCGATAGTCCTTGGCGCAACGCGCCAGCTGACGCAACACGCGGCTCGATGGATGAGCGCGCTGCGTTGCCGTGATCCGCGCCGCGAGATCCGGGGCGGACCTGCCGTCGACCGAGCCGGCATCGGCGTCCAGTGCGACAGCCGAAACGACGAGCTGCCCATGCGCGTCCGCGCCCACCGCGGCGTACGCACGGGGACGGAGCGGTGGCGTGCCGAGGTCATCGATGTACGCGGGGAGGGTCATTCGGAGGTAGCCGACCGGCAAGATCGCGGCGACCCCGAAACGTCCCTGGCCGAGCTCACGGGGACGACCGGTCCGGTCGAGTCCCACCCCGATCCGGCCGGGAAGATGGACGACCTCCGTTCCCGGCGGAAGCGGAAGCGCTTTGAGCAGTGGGCCGACCTGCGAGCCGTCGGACGTGGCCGCCCCGTAATCGGCCGCGACAACAAGACGCCCGGAACGATCGCTGTGGACGGCGCTGAACATGAGTCGGAGGATAGGTCGCGCGCGCGTCGGGCTAGAGGCTGAGGCAGCTCACGAACTGGTTTCCGACCCTGCACTCCCAGTGGACGTGAGGGCCGGTGGTGACGCCGGTGAGCCCGATCGCCGCGATGATCTGACCGCGTGCGACCTGCTGGCCGACGCTGACGTACACGGCGCTCGTGTGGTAGTAGCAGACCGTCAGGTCGCCGGCGTGCTGCACGCAGACGCGCAGACCGCCAACCGCGACCCAGCCCGTCGCCGTCACGACGCCGTCGTCGCCCGCGCCGAGCCCGGTGCCGTACGGCGCCGCGATATCGACGCCGGTGTGGCCCCACCAGAAGTACTGCGTGATCACGCCGGCGACCGGCCACGACAGGCGGCCGTTCCGCGGCTGCTGGGCGACCTGCGGGGCCGACGCGAACACGTCGCGAGTCGGGCGATCCGGCTCGAGCAGCGCAGGCAGTGCGGCTCCGCGCACGAAGATCTTTTGACCGGGAGCGCACTGCTCGGGCTCGAACGTGCAGCGGTTATCGGTGCTGATAACCGAGGAGTCGACCTTGAATTGGCTCGCGATCGACTCGACAGTGTCGCCGTCTTTGACGGTGTAGAGCGCGCCCTCCGCAGGCGGGATCACGAGCTTCTGACCCATCTGCAGTGCGCGGGCATCCCTCATCCCGTTGGCATACGCGATCGCTTCGACGGACACCTGGTAATAGTTCGCCATCGTCGCGAGGGTGTCGCCCTCGTGGATCGTGCGCTCTTGCACGGGTCGCCCGACATCAGCGGCGACCGTCACCGGATTGCGGCCGACGGTGAAGGTGCCGCCGCGGGCGAGCGGCTGTACGCGCGAACCGTCGGCGGTGGCCGCCGCAGTCGCGCCGATCGCGGTGGGGGCGAACGTGCTCGCGCGCGAAGCGGCCGTCGCCGCGAACGGGAGCGAGAGAACGAGCACCGCCACGGAGGTGTTGAGGGCGAGTCGCAGTCCGCGAACGCCGACGAGGCCCGCGAGATAGCTGCTGGTTCCGTCGAGAGCGACGAACGAAGCGTGACGCGCGCGGGCCCCGAACGCGAGAACTCCCCGAGATAGAAGTCGGGCCTGACGCTGAAGGATCCGTTTCGGGTTAGGCGTGGCTTGCGAACGTCGGATCTGCTGTGCCAACCCCGGCGGTCCCTCCCTACTACTAAATGCGGCCACCGCTGGCCGGTGTGCGTCAGTTCCGTGCCCTCGCCCACTACATCGGTCTCTTCGACCGACCCCCGAACCCGCGCGCATGTACGAATTTCGTACTGACCGTGCTGGGAGGTCTGCACCGTAACCCGGGTCCAACAGATGTGTCAACCGACCAACGGGCTAGGAGCAAGCAAGGCATCGGTGGAAATTCGGTGTCGGCACCGGTTTGCTCGCATGAGTACCCCTACGTAGGCTTCTTTGGGTGCCCGACTACAGCCTTTCGTACGTTTACGTCTTCGCGTTCTTCGTGGTCGGGGCGATCTTCGTAACGGCTCTCCTCACGCTCAGTCGCCTCGTCGCTCCACGCAAAGCCACCAAAGAAAAACTCCGCACGTACGAATCGGGAGAAGAGCCGATCGGCCAGGCGTGGGGACGGTACCCCACGCACTTCTATGTTTTCGCGCTGCTCTTCGTGGTGTTCGACGTCGAAGTGATTTTTCTGTTTCCGTGGGCGGTGCTTTTCCGGTCGCTTGGTGTCACCGGTCTTATCGAAGTGATCGTGTTCATCGGGATCCTCGTCGTCGGCCTGTACTACGCGTGGAAGAAGGGCGCGCTGAATTGGTACTGAGCGCGCCACAGCCCACGATCGACCTCGCTGGTCTCCGGTCGTACGTCGCGTCGCGTCTCGGGGACAAGGCCCGCGTGTCGACGTTGCACGACATGCTCGTGCTCGATGTCGACCGCGAGCGACTGGTCGAGGTCGCCACGTTCGTTCGCGACGACGCGCGTACTCGTTGCGACCTCTACTCCGTCAACGCCGGCGTCGACACGGGCGCGGAGATGCGCTCAGTGACCTTCGTTCGCGGCACCGGCACCAAGGTCACGGTCATGCTTCGCACCTCGTGTACCGAGCTCGACCCGCACGTCCCGACCCTCACAACGGTGTGGGAAGGCGCGAACTGGTGCGAGCGCGAGACCTACGACATGTTCGGGATCGAGTTCGACGGGCATCCCGACCTGCGCCGCATCTTTCTCGAGGAAAGCTTCCCCGGGCATCCCCTTCGAAAGTCGTTCCTGCCGCCGCGTAGCGACGCGCGGGGTGGATGAGGCCATGAGGGACGAGCGGCTAAGGGGCAGGGGCCCAGGGGGCAGGGGCCCCCGGACGCGAAGCGATCAGCGAGCGAAAGCGAGCGTGCGTGAGGACCGAATCCCACCAGCCGTGTGCGCGTCTCGGGCGAAGCCCGAGATTGAGCGAGCCTAGCAAGTGCCGGTCGGTCCCTTCGGCATCGATCCGCTCATCTGGGCGCCCCTCCGCCTCGTCATCGCCGTGGCGCTCGCCCTCTTCCTTATTCTGAACGGCGCGCTCCTGCAGATCTATCTCGAGCGGAAGATCCAAGCGATCATTCAGGACCGCCTGGGCCCGTATCACGTCGGACCGTTCGGTCTGCTTCAGACGTTTGCGGACGCGCTCAAGCTGATCTCGAAAGAGGACGTCCGCGCGGCGGCGACCGACGGCTG
>Ga0207684_10001777_pt1 | contig 22739 bp, 16 predicted proteins | sample KBSK5501metaG_FD_184342 | JGI IMG/M metagenome (GOLD analysis project Ga0207684, IMG submission 184342) | Corn, switchgrass and miscanthus rhizosphere microbial communities from Kellogg Biological Station, Michigan, USA - KBS K5-50-1 metaG... | ecosystem: Host-associated > Plants > Roots >...
GCGCCGAGGTAATGGACCAGCTCTTCGGTTGAGTTGACCGCACTATGGCCGGCTCGAGGTGGGCGCCGCGTCACCGGTCGTCCGCTCCGGGCAAGGCGTAGATGCGTCTGGCCTCGTTAGAAGGCACCTCTGAGGGGTCGCCAGACGCCGCCAGGTGTGGCTTGTTGGGCTGTTTAGCTGGCGCGATAGTCGCTTGCGGTGGCGCGGCGTCGGCCAATGTCTGTGGCCGGTGGCTCCCCGGCTGGCTCCCGGGAGCTTCGTTAGCGCCGCTAACGTTCGAATCGTCGACTCAGTGTCGATCAGCAACCATGCAAGATCCTGCGCCGACCAGCGAGCCGGTACAAGACGCTGACAAGGACGCCTCACGTGCGCGATGCCGGTGAACTTGCCAGGGCTGGTCAGTTCATCCGCGGCGATCGCAGCGCGGGCGCTATGTTGGCCGGCGAGGGCCGGCCCGCTGCGCCTGGCTGGTAGGCGGGTTCGCGGAGCCGGGGCGGCCGGGCCGGATCGTGGTCATCGGCATGCTGGGCGCGGTGGACGGATGCGGACGCCCGCGGGAACCTGTCCCGGCCGTGGTGCGTCAGATGGGTACCACCTGCGCCGTGCCGGGAGGGCGCGATGACCACTTCGCCTGGCAGAGGGCTATCAATACGGGCGGGCGCGCTGCTGGGCGCGGTCGCGGTTCTGATCGCCGGCTGCGCGGCGGCCGGGGGCAGCGGCTCACGGGCCGACCGGGCCGGGGGCGCCACAGACGCGATCGCCGCCCACCGGATCGCCGCGCGCTCTTCGGGCCGGGTCGTCGCCCAGCGAGCCGCCGGGCTTGGCAGTGTCGAGCAGCGTAGCGGGTCGAGGAGCGCGCGGGCCGCGTCCCGGGTACTGTGTGCGCCTCCGGTAGGTGACCCGGTGGGGTACCGGGCAGGCGGCGCGCCTGGCTCGCCGGTGCCGGTGGCGGTACCGGTGTGCCCGCGCTGCGGCTGGTGTGGCTGTGCGTGTGCTTGGGCCTGCTGTGGCTGCGCCCCAGGCCGGTGGTCGCCGCGCTCCTCCCTGCCCTGGGTGTGCTGTTCCCGCTGGCTGCGGCCGCTCGGTGGGGGTGATTCGCCGGTCCCGCTGGCCTGTGCGCCGGGCTGCAGTTCACTTGCCTGCCCCGTCGGGCCGCAGGTGCCGGTACCCGGGCCAGCCAGGGCCCCTGCGGGTTCGGTCCAGGGTCGCTCTCCCCGCGGCATGACGGCTGGCGCGAGCTGACCCGCCGGACGGACGGCCGGCTGAGTTGGGGCTGATCCCGGGCGTCGATGTGGCGAGCACGGCGCGGGATCGAGGCGGCCATCAAACAAGCGTCCCCGGCTGGCCTCCCCGGCGCCCAGCAGATGCTGCCCTGAACCCGACTTCCCGACACCCGGGACCACAACAATGCTGCCAGATGCTAGAGGACGCGGAAACCCCTATCTACCAGGGGTTCCTGGTGAACGGATAGGCATTCTCACGCCCACTGACAGTTACCTGAGGCCCTCTCGCCTGCCACTTCTGCCCCACTCGCGAGGCGGCGATCGGTCCCTGCCGCCCGCCGCGCCCGCGTGCGCTCCGCTGTCCCGGCAGCTCTTGCCCGAGCAACCTTCGAATAGGGGATCTTCTCGTGATGCAGACCATCGTGGTGCCAGCAGCGCCGCACGCAGGTTCTGATGATCGGCGTACTGTACGACGCTCGGTCATGCCTGAATAGCGGATGTCGCCCGAGCGCATACTCATACGTTGCCTGGCATATCCCATCGAGGCTCTGCAGACGCGATGAGCGCTGACTCGACTGCGTCATTTCGTTATCGGGGCTGAGCCGAACGCCGAGTATGCACTCATCGCTCACGTTTCCCAAACGAGGCAGTGCGACGCGCATATTAGCCATTCGGGTGGCACACAAAGCGGCCCTGCTGGGCCATGCCGGCGCTTCTCCCGGCCCCGCCACGGGCCGGCCGGGGCGGTCCCTGCGGCGGGCATCCCGCAGCTCAAACGGCCTTCAGCACGACGGATACGGGAGGTATTTGTCCGTCATGATGGCCGAGGCGTTGGGAGTGTGATGAATCAGCTTGTGTGCCTTCATCCAATTACCGAAGCTTTGCCACGCGCCCGGACTCATGCAGCCGGTCTTCATGCCGTTGCTTTGTGCGAGCAGCGTTAGCGTGTAGGGGACGCTTACCCGGAGGAACGATGGCTTGTACTGGCTCACGGTTTGCATGATCGTTGTGGACCCGCCCGGGTTTTTCATCGCCGCGCCGGTACCGGCAACAAACGCGGCGACGAAGCGTTTGACAGCGCTGGCGTAGGCGGGATCGGACGCGAGCCGACTGGCGTTCGCGACGAGTACCAGTTCGTCGTAGGCTGGCACTCCCAACGTGTTCGCGGGGAAGTCGGCGGCCCGCTTGTTCATTTCCTGGCTTATCTGGATGGCTTCGACGTTGCGGTACCCGCCAATGATCGCGTCGACCTTCCCCGACAGAATCGACGGGACCAGGTTGTACCCCACCGCTTGATGCGGGACCTGCGCGGCGGACAGGTGGCAGGTGTGCAGCAGGGTGTCGTAGAAGGCATAGTCGCTCGGGAGACCAGTGAATCCCACGGAATGCCCGCGGATCTGGCACAGGTTCGTGATCGGGATGTTCGGTGAGACGATGAGGCCGTTGAGGGGAACCGGTATGACCGCGGCCACGGCGACGACCGGCAGGCCCTCCTGTTGGCCATAGAACATCTCCGGCTCGTAGGAAATGGCAAGGTCGGCCTTGTTCAGCCCGACCAGCTTGAGCGGGTCGGCGGCGCTGGAGGGCACCCGGAAGTTCACGGTCAGGTTCTGCTTGGAAAAGTACCCCTTGTTCTGGGCGTAGTAGAAGCCGACGTGATCGGGGTTCGGCACCCAGTCGAGTTCGACGTTGAGCGATGCGGGCGCGGCGCCCGCCGAGTTGCCGCTCGGTCGCGAGCCCGACATGGTTGAGTTGCTGCTGCATGCACACGCCAGGGCCGCCAGAGCCAAGCCTGCGGTCGGCGCTCGCCAGCGGGAGATATGAAGCCGGTTCATGGGGGCTCAATCCTTCCGTTCCTGCCCGCGGCCACGCTCAGGTCATGGGAGTTCCCCTGGGCACCCAGGGCACGAAGATTCGTTCCAGCAGCGACACGGCGCCGAAGAGCGTGAGCGCGATGGCTGTCAAACACACGATTGCGGCGAAGATTCTCGCGGTGAGCAGGTTCGGCGTTGCCGCCAACATCACGTAGCCCAGTCCCTGGTTCGACCCCGACCACTCTCCGAACACCGCTCCGATCGAGGCGAAGGTTGCCGCGATCCGCATCCCCGAGAAGATCGAGGGCAGGGCTGCCGGGAATTCGACCCGCCGGAGAATCGCCCAGCGTGAGGCGTCGAGCGTTCGCATCATGGTGATGAGCTCGCCATCCACGGACCGCAGACCGTCGATCCCGTTGACCACGATCGGGAAGAAGCAGATCAGCGCGACGATGATCAGCTTGGGCATGATGCCGTACCCGAGCAAGATCACAAGGATCGGCGCCAGAACGATGATCGGAATTGTCTGCGAGCCGATGAGGAGCGGGTAGACAGCCCGCCGCGCCACGGGGAAGAGGTGCAGGAGCACGGCCAGCCCCACGCCCGCCGCCGCGGAGATAACGAACCCGAGCAGGATCTCGCGGAGCGTGACGAGCAGTGCGGGCTCCAGCACCGGCCAGTCGGTCTTCATATCGACGGCGATCTCCGAGGGCGTGGGGAGCAGGTATTCAGGGACGTGCGCGAGCCGCACGATCAGCTCCCATAGGCCCATCCCGCCCAGTGTGAGCAGGGCAGGAGGCCCATAGCTCCCGAAGTTGGAGGCCACCCGGGTGGCTCTGGCTGGTATTGCGGGGCGAAGCCTTCGTACCCGGGCTCTGTCGTCGGTTGCTTCCCGCGCCGCATCGCTCATGACCCGAGAGCCTCCAGTGCCTGCTCCTTCAGCGTCACGAACTCCGGGCTGGTCACGATCTCCCGCCTGGATCCTTCAAAGCCGTGATCGGCATCAACGATCCCAACCACACGCCCCGGCCGCTCCGAGAGCACGACCACATGCCGGCTCAGCAGCAGGGCCTCTTCGACGTCGTGGGTGACCAGCAGCACGGTGCGCGGGACCGCGTCCATGGCTTGCAGGAGCCACTCCTGCATCTGGGCACGCGTGATCGAGTCGAGCGCACCGAACGGCTCATCGAGCAGGAGAACATCTTTCCCGGCCATGAGGGTCCGAAGGAAGCTCACCCGCTGGCGCATGCCGCCCGACAGTTGTGCCGGCCTGGCATTCTCAAAGCTTGCCAACCCGAAGCGCTCAAAGAGCGGACGTGTGCGGTTGCGGGCCTCCGCCCGGGGCATCCCCCGGTTCTGCAGCGCGACCGCGGCATTGTCAAGAGCCGTGCGCCACGGCAGCAGCAGGTCGCGCTGCGGCATAAGCGCGCAACGCGCCAGCCGCTGCCGCGCGGAGGTGGCGTCCCCGACGCGAACCAGCCCGGTGTCTGCTTCAAGCAGGCCGGCGATGATATGAAGCAGGGTCGTCTTGCCCCCTCCGCTGGGCCCGACGAGCCCGACCCTCGACTGGTTTGGGACCGACAGGTCGATGCCGGCCAGGGCAACTACCTCGCCGAAGGTCTTCGCGACCTCCCGGAGTTCAATAGCGAGGGCATCCGCCGTGCCTGCCACGGCAACCTCATCTCCCTACGCCGGCATTATCCGGTCAGGTTCGGACGGTCGGTGGCGCCGGCCATGCGGCCAGCCACCCTCTCAGCCCGGTAAGTCCGAGCTCCCGTGTACTTCCACCTCGATGCTACCCGCAGAACAAGCCCCTGCCCGCCTGACGGCCCCCAGATCGCAACCCCTCCCGGCCCAGCTTGCGCGATACGAGTGCTGAGCTGACTCTCCGGTTGCTTTCCTGCTGCTACCAGGCGAAGCGGCGCGCGGCGTGGACCCGATTGTCAGCCTCCTGGCGCGGGCCAATCCCGTACCGCAGGAAAGTACCGCAACCCATACGGACACGGGCGGACCCTGGCAGACAGTCCGGGACGGTGACCTGCGGCGATGGGCGCCGGGGGACGGGATGCCTGCTGATGGCATGCAAGAGGCCAGGGGTTCGAGTCCCCTTAGCTCCACAGGTCAGAGACATAAATCGAAAGCTGGAACAGCGAGTACAGCAGAAAAGTACCGCAACCGCCGTATGCGATCCTGCCGTACATCAGTTCGGATGCGGCCAATCCAACTCGTCGCGTTGCTGGCACGACCGGACGTTCCGGCAGCTCCAACGCCCCGTGACGTGCAGGAACCTTCCCTTCTCGCCCGATGGCCCTTGCCTCCCAGCGCCAGGCGCGCCGCGGTGACGGGTGCGACGGGTGGGTGACTCTTGCCGCGGTGCAGGAGGTCGGCGTAGATAGCTCACAGGGCTCGCCGTTTTCATGTGCCTCCGGGCGCCAGGCCCGGGCGGGCTTCGGCGCCCTGGGCACTGGGCGCGCCGGGTACCCCGGTGCCGCACAAGGCGCATCCGGGCTCGGCGCTTGAGTTCGTGGCTGAGGACACGGTGCCTGGGGCCATGGTGCACAGCGCCAAGTACGTCATCCAGGCGCGCCCGTGATGCGCCGCGGCGCAAGCCGGCGCCACCAGGCGCACCGCCATGGCGCAGGTCGGCGCGTGCGGCGCGCCGCCCGGCGCGACCGGTTGGGATGAGGCTGCTGATCAGAGCGCCGGTCCAGGTGCCGCTGGCGGACGTAAGCCAGCGCGGACTGGGGCCCGACGCCTGGGGTGTGGTCGTCACTTGAAGTGAGCGGAATGGTTGCGGTAAAGCTGCCCGGACAGGTGCCGAACGCCGAGTATGAATGTCTACTGAATCAGTAGGCTTATCCATTTTCGTAGGTGCAGATCAACTGTTATGCGCGGCCTTCGCGATCACGCTGAACGACCCCGAGCGGCGGGGCTGCGCGTCCCAGCCGAGTCCAGCCCCGATCACGCATCGGGAGCGGGAACAGCTGGACAGTGCCACGCCGCGTGGGCGCTGATGTTCGATCAGGTTCGAAGGTTGCAGGCATCGGTGTTGTGGCCGGCGGTCTGGCGCGCCATCGATCTAGGCGGATGCGACGGAGTACAGCCGCCATTTCCCCGGCACGCCTTTGAGTTCGGCCAGGCCGCGGTCCTCGAATGTGATTCCGGAGCCGGCGACCAGGTCTTTGACGGTCTGGGACACCAGGACCTCGTCGGCGGCCGCCAGCGCGGACACGCGGGCACCGATCGCGACGGCGATCCCGGCCAACTTGCCGTCGAGCACTTCGCATTCGCCGGTGTGCAGGCCCAGGCGCACCTGCAGGCCGAGGTCGCGCATTGCATCCCGGATCGCCAGCGCACAGCGGATCCCGCGGGCCGGGCCGTCGAATCGGGCAAAAAACCCGTCCCCGGCGGTGTCGAGCTCTACGCCGCGAAAGCGGGTCAGCTGGAGTCGAACCCGGGCATGGTGGCCGGCCAGCAGCTGCCGCCAGCCGACGTCGCCGAGCTCGGCCGCCCTGGTCGTCGAGCCGACGATGTCGGAAAACAGGACGGTTGCCAGCACCTTGTCCGGCTCGGGCGCCTCGCGGCTTGCCGCGTCTTGGAGGAAGGGCAGCACATGCTCCAGCAGCTTCGGGACGATAGTGGGCGTGGGAAGGTGCTCACCGCCGTCCAGCTCCACATACGCCGCTCCCGGGATGTGCTCGGCAAGGTAGCGGCCGTGCTCCACCCGGACCCATGGATCGGCGCGCTGATGGATCACCAGCGTCGGGGCGCTGACCACGCCCAGCACACGGCGTACGTCGATCGAGGCATTCATCCGCGCCAGCGCCTCCCAGCTTCCGGGACTGGCGCCGTAGCGGACCACCCGCGCCCACGCCCGGGCCTCTTCCTCGTCCGTGGATGGGCAGCCGGTGTGCATGTCTGCTTCCAGGCCGCCGGGTGTGACGAAGGTTTCCACGTCCTCCTCGATCACGTTGCGCCACGCTCGTTCGGTGTGCCCGAACGGATAGTCGGGCGCCCAGAGCGTGCGTGCCACGCCGCCGCACAGCACCAAGGCGCACACACGCTCGGGGTAGGACGCGGCGAAGACAACGCTCATCGGAACGCCGTCCGAGAAACCAAAAAGCGCTGCCCGGTCCGATCCGGCCGCATCCATCACGGCCCGGATGTCATCGCTGCGTTCCTCCAGTGTTGGCAGACCCAAGATCCGGTCGGACAGGCCGGTACCCCGCTTATCGAAAAGAAGCACCCGCGCGTGCCCGGCAAGGCCGCGCAGCAAGGCAGCCCAGCCCGCCGCCTGCCACCCCAGTTCTATGTGGGAGGCAGCGCCGGGCGCGACGACCACGTCAAATGGTCCCTCACCCAGCACCTGGTAGGCGATCGAGACATCCCCGCTGCGCGCATAACGAGTCACAGGCATCCCCACGCGAATGAGTCTCGGTCACGGAAGTACGCAGCGCAAGGAGGGTGCCGATCATCACATCTGCGCCATGCGCGGAACATCCAGACACGCACGGGTAAGCGGCAGAACGGCGGCTTAGCGCGCGATCCAGGCTCCTCTGATCATCACGGAGCATGACAGTGCAACCGCCGAGTCGGCCAAGCGCCCCGATGGGATCAGCCCGCCGAGGTGGGCGGCGATCAGCCCAGGGGACGCAGCCAGACGCCCGGAAGTTCCGCAGAACCTCATGGTTGTCGGCGCTTGATGTCTGTGGTACGCGGGAGCCGCAGCGTACCCCCGGCGCACGAGACGCCCGTTGACATCTACGGCTCCTATCCTGCAGTTCATGACTACGCGCTGTGCCTTCTGCGGTGCACAAGGCGGGCTGACCAGCGAAGATGTCCTTCCTCAGGGGCTGCTGAAGGCCCTGAGGGACGCCTCAGTCACCGGCACGGTGGTTTACCGCCAATCCAAAGGGCGCCCCGGCGATACTTCCGCAGTTCACTCACGTCCTGGTAAATCCCTGGCTACCAAGGCCAGGGTCGTGTGCGGCGCGTGCAATAGCACGTGGATGAGCCAGATCGAGCAGTCCGTCACGGCGTTCTTGCCGAAGCTCGTCAAGGGCCACCACGTGCTGCTCACCTGCGACAGGCAGGAGGCCCTGGCGAGCTGGTCGGTCAAGACCATCTTGATGCTCCAGCACACTCACCTGCGCTCGCACCAGGTCGTCATTCCGCCTGCGGATTATGCGGCGTTCTTCGCCGCCAAGTCACCGAGCGCGTTGATGCAGGTACTCACGGCCTACATCGAGCCGCCTGGGCGAGGCTCGAACCTGGAGGCCACAGTCCAGTTCCTGGCCGAGAACAGGGACATGGCCGCCGTCGCACGGCTCATGTGGCACGATGACGAGCCCGCTCCGGTGGATATGCACGCCTATACGGCGACGTTGCAGATCGGATACTGGGTGAGCCGTGTCATCCGCGTCGGCGCGCCGCAGTTCGTTGCGGGCCTGAGCCCTGGCCCGGCCATGCGCAGATACGCGCTGACGATCTGGCCAGCTGGTGGGCGGCCGGATTGGCCGCCCAGGAGCCTGGCTGACATCGACGGCCTCATCGCCCTGGCCCGGAGCCTGGACGCCGGTGTCGATGTCGTGCCGCCGGGTGCTAGTCAGGCAGGGCAGCCGGCACAATGGCCGTTGTGACCGGTCAGTCGCCGTTGCCCGAGGTGCCGCCGGGCTTGTCGGTGCTGGAGGCGGTGCTGGAACGGATCACATACGCCAACGAGGACACCGGCTACACCATCGCCCGGGTGGCCACCGAGCGGACCGGCCCCGATCTGCTGACCGTGGTGGGGCCGCTGCTGGGCGCCCAGGTCGGGGAGAGCGTGCGGCTGACCGGGCGGTGGAGCAGCCACCCCAAATACGGCAGGCAGTTCCAGGTGCACTCGTATGCCACCGTGCTGCCGGCCACAATCCAGGGCATCCGCCGCTACCTGGGGTCGGGGCTGATCCGGGGCATCGGCCCGGTGATGGCCGAGCGGATGGTGGCCCATTTCGGCACCGGCATCCTGGCCGTCATCGAACACGAGCCGGCCCGGCTGGCCGAGGTGCATGGGCTGGGACCCAAACGGACCCAGAGGATCGCCGACGCCTGGGAGGAGCAGAAGGCGTTCAAGGACGTGATGGTCTTCTTGTCCGGCGTGGGGGGTGTCCACGTCGCTGGCGGTGCGGATCTACAAGAAATACGCCGGCAACTCCATCTCTGTGGTACGCGATGAGCCGTTCCGGCTCGCATCGGAGGTGTGGGGCATCGGGTTCAAGACCGCTGACACCATCGCCCAGGCGGTCGGGATCCCGCACGACAGCCCGCAGCGGATCCAAGCAGGGCTGCAATACACCCTGTCGCAGGCCGCCGACGACGGACACTGCTACCTACCCGAGCCCAACCTGATCCGCGAGGCAGCCAAGATCCTTGAGGTCGACCGAGAGCTGATCAGCCCCTGCCTGGAGGGGCTCTTGACCGGCGGAGGCGCCATCCGTGAACTAGTGCCGGCGAGCAACGGCGCCCTGGGTGTGACGGTTCCGGCGGTCTATCTGATGCCGTTCCACCGGGCCGAGTGCTCGCTTGCCGGTGGGCTGCTGGGCCTGCTGAATACCCGGCAGGAGCGGCTGCCCGCGTTCACCGGGGTGGACTGGCCCAAGGCGCTGGGCTGGCTACACACAAGGGCCGGCCTGCATCTGGCCCCTGCACAGCAGGAGGCGGTCAGGCTCGCGCTGACCAGCAAGGTCGCGGTGCTCACCGGCGGGCCGGGCTGCGGCAAGAGCTTCACCGTCCGCGCCATCGTCACCCTCGCTGCGGCCAAGCGGGCCACCGTGGTGCTGGTCGCGCCCACCGGCCGAGCCGCAAAGCGGCTGGCCGAGCTGACCGGCCACGAGGCCTCCACCGTGCACCGGCTGCTGGAGCTGCAGCCCGGCGGCGACCCCAAATACGACCGGGACAACCCGCTGCACGCCGATTTGGTGGTGGTGGATGAATCCTCGATGCTGGATGTGATCTTGGCCAACAAGCTGGTCAAGGCCATCCCAGAGGGCGCGCACCTGCTGCTGGTCGGCGACGTGGACCAGCTGCCCTCGGTTGGCGCCGGGGAAGTGCTGCGCGACGTGCTCGCCGCCCCCGCCATCCCACGGGTGCGGTTGACCCAGATCTTCCGCCAAGCCCAGCAATCCGGCATCGTCGTCAACGCCCACCGCATCAACCACGGCCAGCCGCCGCAGCTGACCGGCTTCGGCGACTTCTACTGGTTCACCTGCGAGCCACCTGAAGACTCCGGCCTGCACCCGGCGGAGGAGACTGCCAGGCTCGTGGTGGACATCGTCGCCCGCCGCATCCCGGCCAAGTTCGGGCTCGACCCGGTCCGCGACGTCCAGGTGCTGACCCCGGTGCACCGCGGCCCGGCCGGGGCGGGCAACCTCAACGCCCTGCTGCAGGAGGCATTGACCCCGCACCGTGACGGGGCGCCGGAGAAGTGGTACGGCGGGCGGGTGTTCCGCGTCGGGGACAAGGTCACCCAGCTGCGCAACAACTACGACAAGGGCACGGCCGGGGTCTTCAACGGCACCATCGGGGTTGTCACCGGCCTGTCCCTGCCAGAGCAGGCGCTCACCGTGCTCACCGACGAAGACGAGCAGGTGGACTACGACTTCGCTGAGCTCGATGAGCTCGCCCACGCCTACGCAGTCACCATCCACCGCTCCCAGGGCAGCGAATACCCCGCGGTGGTCATCCCGCTCACCACCTAGTCCTGGATGATGCTGCAGCGCAATCTGCTCTACACCGGCATAACCCGCGCCAAAAGGCTCCTCATCCTGGCCGGATCCCGCCGGGCCCTTGCCCAGGCCGTCCGCACCCGCGGGGCAGGCCGCCGCCACACCGCGCTCACCCACCGGCTCAACCCCGCCCGGCAGGCGAGCTAACCCGAGCGTCAGCACCAGGCAAAGAGCACTCTTGAGGCCTCTACACGCGGTCTACATGCACCGACAGCAAGATCAGCGCGCAGCCCGGGATGCCGCCAGAATGCTGGTTGCATGAAATGGAACCCATCGCGGCACGGGGCGCAGCCCGCGCAAATCTGAACTCGCGCGCGGAGCGGATCGAGTACTGGCCGTAGCCGGCCAATTGTGGTCACGTCCGGTGGCCATGATCGCTAGGCTCCGGGCAGTTTCGGCCGAGATTCCAATGACCCGTCGATACCCGCGCACTTGACAGGTGCAGAGAAGCGATCGAGTCGCACGCGGCAAACTTCCCTGGCACCGAGCACTACCAGGGCGACCTGCACGCCGCCGGCCTGGAAGGCTTCCCCGCTGCCGACCTGTTCTGGGCCTCACCGGAATGCCCGCAGTGGAGCGCGGCCCGCGGCCGCCGGCGCGAGTCCGGCAAGCAGCCCGACCTGTTCGGCGAGGTGCTGGGCGATGAGGCGGCCGACCAGTCGCGGGCGCTGATGTGGGATGTGCCCCGGTATCTGGAAGCGATGCAACTGCGGGGCCGGCCGGTGCTGGCGGGGGTGGTGGAGAACGTCACCGACGTGCGGGCCTGGGCGCACTGGCACGCCTGGGTCGCATCGATCCACGACCTGGGGTACCGGACCAAGCTGATCGCGCTGAACTCGATGCACGCCCGCCCCGCTGCCACACCACTGGCGCCGCAGTCCCGGGACCGGCTGTACCTGGCTGTACTGGCTCATCTCATTGGGCCGGATCCGGACTGGGACCGGTGGCTGCGCCCGCCCGCCTGGTGTTCCACCTGCCAGCAGCAGGTCGCCGCAGTGCAGTGGTGGGAAACGGCCCGGTGCGGACATGGGCCGCTACCGCGCCCAGTACCTTTACCGCTGCCCGCATCACTCCTGCCGCGGCCAGGTCGTTTGGGCCAAGTTGCGGCGGATGCAACATCTGGACCAGTTTCAATAATCGAATATCCGCAAGTCAAACGCGGTGGCGGGCAGGGTTCGCCCCGCCACCGTCGGCGGCCCGCTCCAGTTAGGCGCTGCCTCCACGAACTGGAGACAACAATGTTGTATCGCTTGCAACAACATCGTGACCGCTGGCGGTGACTGGATGTTACGCGTCACTGGCCATGAGCACGTGGCGTCGCTCGTCGTGAGTATGGCTGGGACCGTGATCTCCTGGCTGATGGCGATAACCTCGTGAGCGTCGCGGCGGCCAGGCCTCCTGCAAGTATTCCCGCACCCGGTGTGGGCCCGCCCATGGGCCGGGCGGACCTCAACCGCTTCCCTATCCCGGCCTTAGGTGGCAGGCTGCTTCAAGGAGAGCCTGACGTGGGATCAGCACTGCGGAAACGCTCCCGGCCAGGCCAGGCGAGCGGGCGCGGACAGGCAACCTCCGGCGTGGTGCTTCCGGCAGCGCCGGGTGCCGCCGGGGGGGCCGTTATGCGGCGTGATCCGAACGGGTGGCAGCTCTTGGTCGCCGTGGCGGGGCTGCTCGCCGGGGCCGGTGTGGCCTGGGTCGTCAGCAGCGCCGGCCCGGTCCGCGCCAGTTTCTCGAACGTGCCGTTTGCGCTGCCGGTTGCGGTGCTGGTCGGCTGGTCGTTCATCGGCAGCGGGCTGCTGGCCTGGCGGGCGCGGCCGGGCAATCACCTCGGGGCGGTGCTGATCTTCACGGGTTTCGCGTGGTTCGCGAGTGTGCTGCCCGATGCGCACAACCCGGTCCTGTTCACGGCCGGGGAAGTGGTGCAGCTCTTTTATTATGTGGGCTTTGTCTACCTGATCCTCTCGTTCCCGTCCGGCCGGTTGCGGGGTGGGCTGGACCACGGGCTGGTGGCGGCGGCGATCGTGCTGGTCACGATCGGCCGGCTCGATTGGCTGTTGTTCGCCGACTCGCGCGCAGTCATCTGCAGCCGCTGCCCGGCGAACCTGCTGGAAGTGGTCCGCGATGACGCGCTCGCGAGAAGGCTGTTTGACATCCAGCTGATCATCGCCGTGCCGGTGGCGGTGGTGGGGCTTGGGCTGCTTGCCGGGCGGTGGCGCCGGGCGAGTCACGCGCAGCGGCACGCGGTGATGCCGGTGGCAGTGGCCGGGGTGGTGGCGTTCGCCGCCGTAGCCGCATTTGCGGTGGCCCTTGTGGTTGGTGCGGGGTCCGCGGCTGCTGTGCTTAGCCGGGTCGGGTGGTATGCGGCGGCGGCGGTTCCGGTGGCGGTGCTGGCGGTGATGATCCAGCGGCGGCTGGCGCAGGGCGCGGTCGCCGGGCTGGTGGTCGAGCTGGGCGGGCCAGGGCCGGTGGCGGATCCGCGTGACGCGCTGTCCCGGGCCCTGGGCGACCCGTCGCTGGCCCTGGGTTACTGGTTCGCGGCGGAGTCTCGTTATGTCGACCGAAATGGCGGGGCGGTGGTGCTGCCTGGCGCGGGCAGCGGGCGCCGGTCCACAGTGGTCGAGCGGGACGGCCAGCCGGTCGCCGTGCTGATCCATGACGCGGCGCTGGAGCACAACGCCAAGCTGGTCGACTCGGTGTGCGCGGCGGCCGGGCTGGCGCTGGAAAACGAGCGGCTGGCGGCTGAGTTGCGGGCCCGGCTGGTGGAGTTGCAGGCGTCGCGGGCACGCCTGGTGGAGGCGACCGACGCGGAACGGCGCCGGATCGAGCGGGACCTGCACGACGGGACCCAGCAGCGGCTGGTGTCGATCGCCATGTCGCTCGGGCTGGTGGAGGCGAAGCTGCCGGGCGACCCTGAGTACGCCAAGCCGATCGTGGCTGAGACCCGGGATGCGCTTGCCGCCGCGCTGGCCGAGCTGCGTGACCTGACCCAGGGCATTTACCCGGCGATCTTGACCGAGCGGGGGCTGCCGGCGGCGCTGGATGAGCTGTGCGGCCGGTCGGCGCTGACCGCGCATCTTCGGCTGTTCCTCGAGGGGCGGCTGCCCATCCCGGTGGAGACCGCGGCCTATTACGTCGTCAGCGAGGCGCTCACGAACGCGGCCAAGTATTCGCGGGCCAGCGAGGTCCGGGTGGCCGCCAACTGCACCGGCGGGGTCCTGACCGTCGAGGTGGCCGACGACGGGGTCGGTGGCGCCGGGAAGGGCAACGGATCGGGCCTGCGCGGGCTTGCGGACCGCGTCGAGGCACTCGACGGGCGGCTGACCGTGTCCAGCCCGCCGGGCCAGGGGACCACGTTGCGCGCGGAGTTCCCGTGCGGGTAGTGGTCGCCGATGACGCGGTCATCCTGCGTGAGGGCCTGGCCCGGCTGCTCCGGGAGGCGGGCTTCGAGGTCGCCGGGCTGGCTGCCGACGCCGGTGAACTGCTCGAGCTGGTTGACAGCGTTCGTCCCGACGTTGCGATCGTGGATATCCGGATGCCGCCGACCCACACCGACGAGGGCCTGCAGGCGGCCAAGGTAATCCGCCAGCGCTGGCCGGATGTCGGCATCCTGGTCCTGTCGCAGCACGTGCACGCGGGGTATGCGGTGGAGCTGCTGTCGGCCGGGACCGACGGGGTGGGGTACCTGCTCAAGGAGCGGGTCTCCGACCTGGCCGAGCTCGCCTCGAGCGTGCGGCGGGTCGGTGCCGGCGGCTCGGTGCTCGACCCGGCGGTGGTCAGCCAGCTCGTCGGGCGGCGGCGGGAGGTCGGCGATCCGGTCGGGCAGCTGACCGGCCGGGAGCGGGAAGTGCTCGCGCTGATGGCCGAGGGGCGCTCCAACAAGGCGATCGCCGAGCGGCTGTTTGTCTCCGAATACACGGTCGAAAAACATGTCGGGAACATTTTCACCGCGCTGCGGCTGCCGCCGTCACCGGATGATCACCGGCGGGTCCTGGCTGTGGTTGCTTTTCTCAACGCGCAGTAGCGCCGTCGGCAGTCGTACCTGCTAGCCGTACCTGAAGACTCCGGGTGGCCGTCTTCTGCGTGCCTGGGCCCGACCGGCAATGTCGAGGTCATGAAAAGCCAGGTCGGCAACCACGCCAAGGGAGATCTAACCATGTTTGCCACCGTTGCTCGTTTCTGTGTCGCCCACCGCCGGTGGGTGCTGGCAGCCTGGATGCTGCTGCTGGTGATCGGGCTCGCCGCCGGGGCGATGACCATGAACCGGCTGAAGGACTCCAATGGCAGCGGGTCCACGGAGTCGGCCCGGGGCGCTGCCATTCTGGACAAGGCGTCCACCGTGGGCCCCACCGCCGTGGTGCTGGTGAAGGGCCCGCCGGTGGACGCGGCCAGCACCCGCATCGCGGTGCGGGCGCTGACCGCCAAGATCGACCGGCTGCCGCAGGTGACTGGCGTGGTCGACGCCTACACCTCGCCGGACCCGCAGTTGCGCGCCCGGGATAGGCACGCCAGCCTGATCGTGGTCTCCCTGGCCAAGAACATCGGCATGAACCCCGAGTCGACGGCCGTGAGCACGATGCGCGCCGACGCGCGTGGCGCGGTGCCCGGCGCGCAGGTGCAGGTCGGCGGCGACGCCGGCGCCATGGTCGACAACATGAACGCTAGCTACAGCGACCTGCTGCATGCCGACGAGATCGCGTTCCCGATCCTGCTGGTCGCGCTGTTCTTCATCTTCGGCGGGCTGCGCGCCGCGCTGCTGCCGGTCTTCGCCGGGCTGGCCGCCAGCGCCGGTACCTTCATCCCGCTGCTGGGCGTCACCTACCTGACCGGGCTGGCGCCGTACGCGCTGGACGTGGTGATGCTGCTCGGCCTGGGCCTGGCGGTGGACTACAGCCTGCTGATGGTCAACCGGTTCCGCGAGGCCCGCGCCACCGGCGCCGGCGTGACCGCCGCGGTGGAGCACACCGCGGCCACCGCCGGGCGGACGGTGACCTTCTCCGCGCTGACCGTCGCCGCGGCGCTGTCCGGGCTGTTCGCCTTCGGTGACCCCGCCTTCACCTCCGTCGCCGTCGCGGGCATCGCCACCGTCCTGGTCGCCTTGGCCGCCGCGCTGACCCTGATCCCCGCGCTGCTGGCCGCCTGGGGGCCCAAGCTCGGTGCCGCGCCCCGCCAGAACGCCGAGGACGGGCTGTTCGGGCGGCTGGCCCGCCGGGTGCAGGCCCGCCCCGCTGTGGCCGCACTGGGGGTGGCCGGGCTGCTGGCCGCCGCCGCCCTGCCGTTCCTGCACGCGAACTACGACAACGGCGACCCCCGCACGCTGCCCGCCAGCTCGCAAAGCCGGCAGGTCGCCCAGACCCTGCTCGCGGACTTCCCCGGCATGCAGGCCGACCCCATCCAGGTCATCGCCCGCATCCCCGCCAGCGACCCCCGGGTCGGCGCCTACGCCGCCAGCTTGGCCCACCGGCCCGGGGTGGCCGCGGTCAGCGCCGAACACGGGCTGCGCGGGAACGTCAGCGTCATCGACGTGATCCCGTCTGGCTCCTCCCAGGGTGCCGCCGCCCGCCTGGTCGGCGTCCTGCGCGATCACCGGCCCGCCTTCCGCACCTGGGTCACCGGGCAGGCCGCATCGCTGACCGACTTCAAGGCCGAGATCGCCAGCCGGGCCCCGTTCGCGGCCGCCTGGATCGCGCTGGCCACGTTCGCGCTGCTGTTCCTGATGACCGGGTCGGTGCTGATCCCGCTCAAGGCGCTGGTCATGAACACCCTGTCGCTAGGCGCCACGTTCGGCTCCCTGGTCTGGGTGTTCCAGGACGGTCACCTGGCCTCCGTGCTCGGGTTCACGGCCTTCGGCGCCATCGAGGCCTGGCTGCCGGTCATCATCTTCACCTTCGCGTTCGGGCTGTCCATGGACTACGAGGTGTTCCTGCTGTCGCGGATCATCGAAGCCCGCCACGAAGGCGCCGCAACCAACGACGCCGTCGCCACCGGGCTCCAGCGGTCCGGGCGGATCATCACCTCCGCCGCGCTGGCGATGCTGATCGTGTTCGCCGGCTTCGCCACCGGGAAAACCCTCGGCATCAAGGAGTTCGGCCTGGGCCTGGCCATCGCGGTCGCCGTGGATGCCACCCTGGTCCGCTGTGTCCTGGTCCCCGCGACCATGACCCTGCTCGGCTCGGCGAACTGGTGGGCCCCCGCCCCGCTGCGCCGCCTCCACCAGCGGATCGGCCTCCACGAGGCGCCCGCCCACGCGGCCCCTCACGCCGGCGCACCCATCACCGAAAAGCCAGCCCATCCTGACCCCTCCGCAGCGCTGGGCCGTGAGCTGGCAGGCGCGGAAACACGCAGAGAGGAGGACCTGCTGCCCATCCCATGACCCAACACCAGCAGCCGCCGGGCCCGTGCCAGACCAGCCAGGCCCGGCGGCTGCATCCAGATGAGCGGCTCCCATCAGCCCCGGCACGACCACCGCAGCCTTGGCCGCCGATGGCCTCGTCCCGGTCCGCATCGAGAGTGCCGGTCCGCATCGAGAGTGCCGGTCCGCATCGAGAGTGCCGCCGCCCCTCAGCGACCCCACCACGAACTGCCGGAGGGCCGAATTCCGCCGCCCGCCGTAGGCAAATGCCGAACGACAGCCCAAGTTCACCTTGATCGTGACGCATCAGAATGACCGTTCGAGCGCGGCGCGAACAGCCATCCAACGCACACCCAGCGCGGCCAGATCGGCGGTGCGGTGTGGCCATAAGCGCGATTGGCGATGTCACTGTTGGTGATCACAGGGGGGCGCCCGGCCTGCGCGTTGCCCGGTGGTGCTGGTCAGGCGGGGGCGGAGTACATGGCGTAGCGCCGCCACGGCTGGTAACCGGCGCGGCGGTAGAACGACTCGCGCCCGGTCCAGCTGATGTGGCAGGCACGGACGCCGGCCTGGCTGAGGACCTGGGAGGCGCGCACGACCAGCGCGGTCCCGATCCCCTGCCCCTGCAGGGACGGGGCGACGCCGACGCTGCCGATGGTCCCGGCGGCCGGGCCAAGCATGGGAGCGAAGACGGTGTCCGCGCCCGGCCCGCGCAGCAGCAAGGTGCCGGCGATGACGCCGGCCCGGTCCCGGGCGAGCAGGATGTGCTCGGGGCGGGCGGCGGCGAACCAGCGGGCCCAGCTTGGGAAGGTAGCGGCCTCGAATGCGCACACTTCTGCCAGCTCAGCGCTGGCCGCCGGGGTGATCGTGATGCCGCTGGCGGCGGCGCGCTCGGCGACGCCCGGCGGCGGCTGGTAGCCGGCCAGGTCGGCCACCAGGTCGAGGCAGTTATCGGTGCGCTGCCAGCCGCGCGCGGCGAAGAACCGCACCGCCTCGGGCAGGTCCAGCGGCACCCCGGGCCAGATGTAGGCGGCGCCTCCGCTGCCCGCCGTCACGCCGGCCGCGCGGGCCGCGCGGATCTGGGCCACGGCGGCGTGCAGCAGGCTGGTGCCGATGCCGCGCCGCTGATAGCTCGGGTCGACCAGGATCAGCGGGACGCTCCCGGCCGGATCGACGGCGACCAGTCCCGCCGCGACGGTCCCTGCCTCGGCGACCAGCACCGCGTCCAGCAGCCCGATGCCCGCAGGCAGCACCGGCCAGGACAGCGGCATCGCCGCCCGCCACAACCGCTCCGCCATCTCCCGGGCAGCCGCGGCCCTGAGCGGCCGGATCTGCCACTCCACGCAGGCCATCCTCGCACCACGTCCCGGGACCATCGCTCAGGACGCGGCCCGGTAACAGCAGCAGCATCGGTGAGCCTCGCCGATCGGCGGCCCGGCAAGGGACTGTGCCATCGGCCGTCCGCCGGGCAGGCAGGCGCCAGATCGCCCGCTACAGCGCGCTCTAGTGCCGCAGCAGGTCACGTTTGCCCCTGCGGCCCGGGCTTGGGGCGGGGCGCTTCTCCTGCCGGTGCTGGTCGCCGAGACTGGCCTGGTGAATGAGCGGCTGCGGGTACGTGAAATCGATGATGACGAGGGCCGTCGGCTGGTGAGGATCGTGCGCCGGGGCAGCGGGTCGGTGGTGACCTGGCGGCGGGCGCAGATGGTGTTGCTGTCGGCGCAGGGGATGGACGCGACCGCGATCGCCAAGGTGGCGTTCACCAGTGAGGACCGGGTGCGGGACGTGATCCGCAACTTCAATGCTGATGGGTTCGATTCGCTGTACCCGAAGTACCGCGGTGGGCGAGCGCCGAAGTTCACCTTGCTGCAACGGCGGGAGATCAAGAAGATCGCCAAGTCGCGGCCCGTTGACCATGGCCTGCCGTTTTCCGCCTGGAGCCTGTCCAAGCTGGCCGACTTCCTGGTGGCCGAGGGGGTGGTCGAGGACATCAGCCACGAGGGGCTGCGCACGATGCTGCGGGAGGAGGGCGTCACCTTTCAGCGGTTAAAGACCTGGAAGGCCTCCAAAGACCCGCACTACCAGGAGAAGAAGGCCCGCATCGAGCACCTGTACGCCATCGCCGACCGCACGGTGACACCAGGCGCCGGTGATCCCGCGGCCGTGATTTGCGTGGATGAATTTGGGCCGCTGAACCTGCAGCCCCGGCCCGGCCGGCAATGGGCGGCGATCAGCGGCAAAACCAAAGAGCCCGGCCGCGCGCCGCGGCGCCGGCTGCGCGCCACCTACACCCGCACCAAGGGCGTGCGGCACCTGTTCGCCGCTTACGACCTGGCCGAAGACAAAATGTACGGGCACATCAAGCCGCGCAAGACCCGGGCCCGGTTCCTGGAGTTCTGCCGCTACCTGCGCTCCCTCTACCCGGCTGATGTCCGCATCGCGATCATCTGCGACAACTTCGCACCCCACCTGGCCACCCGCAAAGACAAGCGCGTCGGGCAGTGGGCCGCGGCAAACAACACCGAGATCGCCTACACGCCGACGAACGCCTCCTGGTGGAACCGGATTGAGGCCCAGTTCACCGCGCTGCGCTACTTCGCCCTCGACGGCACCGACCACGCCAGCCACCACGAGCAGGCCAGCATGATCCGCCGCTACATCATCTGGCGCAACAACCACGCCTACGACCAACGGCTCCGCCAGGTTGTCGCCCGCGCGACCGCCGCCTGAATCAAGCAATGAACGAGGCGTTCACGCCCCTGGCAGATAGGCGTCCTGGGACTGCGGATCCCAGACGGCCAGGCGATGCTCCGCGGCAGGCTCTATGATCGCAGGCGCAAGCTGCACATCGCGGGCGAGGAAGCCATGGGCGCATCAGCCTGGGACTACGTAATCCCCTACCAGCCAGACCTAGGTGCTGCCCTCGACGCGCTGCGCCGCCAGGTCTTCGCCAGCGGCGAGTACGTTAAGCCGAGTTTCTACGGTGATGTCTTCGATCTGCCCGAACCCAGTTCCGTTGATGACCTGGCCGAGCAGGAGCAGTACTGGGAGTTCATGGGAACATCTGGGACCCATTCGATCATCGATGTTCTCAACGTCGTTCCGGCTGACTTCACCGGTGAGGAATTCGGCACCATCAGGCCCTTGTCAGATGCCGAGTGCGTGGAACTGTTCGGCACCACCCAGCCACGTCGCGCCGACTACACGCCGCTGGCAGGCTCGGAGCAGCTGCACGAGTACGTCACCGGAGGCCGATGGACAGGGCGGGCTGTCGTGCTATGGGCCGACGGCACACCAGCCGAGATCGCGTTCTGGGGCTATTCAGGGGACTGACCTACGTTGCCGCTGCCCAGCCAGGCAGCGTCAGCCCGGGCAAACGTAACCTGCTGCGGCACTAGCGGTAGTTTGTTAATTCGGGATGTAGAGGTGCAGGCCGTGACCTGCCGCGACCGAGTTGATCAGGGCTTGCAGCTGTGGTGGCGGGGGCGCCTTGGACCATGCCGGCCACCAGCGCTGGAGCACGATCCAGGGGGTGAGCCAGGCGCGGATCGCGCGCAGCGCCCGGGGCCAGGACGGTGCCGGCGGCGGTAAGGCGGCGTGGGGCCCCCCTCTCTCCGCGGCCGGGTTGGGGCCGCGGTGCTGCGGGGTCGTGCTGGGGCGGGGTATCGGCGAACCAGGCATCCCAGCAGAAGGTGAACGCGCAGTTGACCAGCACCTGGTGGCGGCGGATCGCGATGTCGGAGCGGACCTGGAAGTCGGCCCAGCCCAGCTCGTCTTTGACCTGCTTGTAGCCCTGCTCGATCCAGTGCCGGATGCCGTAGATCCGCGTGATCTCGGCCAGGGGCGCGGCCGGGTGCGGGCTGCCGGGCTCGCGCGGGCCGCCGGGGCGGGGCAGGTTGGTGACCAGGTACCAGGTGGCCTTGGGCGGCAGGGTGGCCGGGTCGGCGGTGGCTGCCACCAGGCGCCGGGCGCCGTCCGGGCCCCACCAGCCCAAGGTGGCGTCGGCGGCGTACCAGGTCTCGGTGTGCCCGTCGCGGAACGTGCGGGTGACCGGCTGCCAGTCGCCGGGATCATCTGGCCCGTCCCAGGCCAGGGCGCGGGCCGCCTCGACAGGGGTGTGCGCGTCCGGGCCGTAGGCCCAGGTGCCGCGGCGCGGCTTGAGCGCCATCACGAACGGCAGCCCAGCCTCAGCCAGCTCAGCGCGGAACCCGTCCTGATCCCCGTAGGCGCTATCGGCGACGACCGCGCGGAAGGCGAACCCCGTGTCCTGGGCCCGGATCGCCAGGTCCGCGCCGATCTTCAGCTTGGTGCGGAACGCCGGGTCGCTCTTCCCCCCCGGGAAATGCTTCGCGGGCGTATAGGGCACCGCATGCACCGGGAAGTAGACCCGCTCATCGGCCCACACCGTGGTGACGGTGACCACCCCGTTATCAGTCTTGCCATACCGGCCCAGCCACTGATGCCCCACGTGCGCGGTCTTCGTGCCGTCCTTGCGGTCCCCGCTGTCATCGATCACCAGCACCCCGCCCTCGTGCGGCGCCGTCGCCGGATCCGCGGCCAGCAGCCCCAGCCTCCGGTCATTGACCCGCTCCGGATCCCACCGCGACTCCGACAAGAAGAACTGCAGCCGCTGCACCGCCGGATGGCCCGCCCCGGCCACCGGCTCGGCCCCCGCCAGCGCGGTCAGCGTCTTGTTCCGGTCCCGCGGCGCCAAAAGCCCGGCCAGATACTCCCGGAACCCCCGCCGCTGCGCCAGCGACCCGAACAGGTCATCAAACCGGGCCGCATACCCCTCCAGCCGGCCCGGCGCCGCCGGGCACGGCCGCCGTCTCGTCATCACTCACTCCCGGGAACACCGCACCATCATCCCGGAAATACCACCAGCCCGTAATCAACAAACTACCGCTAGTATCCCGCGCCTGAAATTTGCTGATTAAGTCTGTAGCCTGGCTGGCATGCCGCAGACTGCCGCGCCGCTGGTGCTGACCGCTGAGGATCGTGCTGAGCTTGTCCGCTGGTCGCAGGGCAGGCTGCCGTGGCTGGCGGAGCGGGCGCGGATCGTGCTGGCGTGCGCGGAGCCGGGGTCGGGCGTGGCGCGGGTGGCCGCGGAGCTGGGGTCGACGCGGATGACGGTGCGCAAGTGGCGGCGGCGGTTCACTGAGGATGGCCTGGCGGGGCTGGCTGATCATGACCGGCCGGGCCGGCCGGTGGCTGAGCTGGCGCTGACCGGCGAGGAGCGGGATCAGCTGACCCGGTGGGCGCGGCGGGCCAAGAGCAGCCAGGCGCTGGCGCTGCGGGCCAAGATCGTGCTGGCATGCGCGGACGGGGCGTCGAACAAGCAGGCCGCCGCGGATCTGCGGGTCGATCCGGCGACGGTGAGCAAATGGCGCGGCAGGTTCGCCGCCCGGCGGCTGGGCGGGCTGGTCGATGAGCCGCGGCCGGGGCGGCCGCCGTCGATCCTGCTGGACAAGGTCGAGGAGGTCATCACCGCCACGCTGGAGGAGATGCCGCCGGACGCCACGCACTGGTCGCGGTCCTCGATGGCCGAGCGCAGCGGGCTGAGCAAGTCCACGATCGGGCGGATCTGGCGCAAGTT
>Ga0207684_10001778_pt1 | contig 22725 bp, 26 predicted proteins | sample KBSK5501metaG_FD_184342 | JGI IMG/M metagenome (GOLD analysis project Ga0207684, IMG submission 184342) | Corn, switchgrass and miscanthus rhizosphere microbial communities from Kellogg Biological Station, Michigan, USA - KBS K5-50-1 metaG... | ecosystem: Host-associated > Plants > Roots >...
GTCGTCCGCTGGAAGGCGCGCTGGCCGGTAGCCATCTCATAGAGAATCGAGCCGAAGGAAAACTGGTCGGAGCGAAAGTCCACCGGCTGGCCCGCCGCCTGCTCGGGCGACATGTAGCCGACGGTGCCCATCACGGTGCCGGGCTCCGTGCCCGGCGCGCCGGCCGAGACCGTCGGCCCTTCGGCCGCCGCGATCCCTCGCTCGGAAAGCTTCGCGAGTCCGAAGTCCAGGATCTTCACGTAGCCGTCCCTAGACAGGATCAGGTTCTCGGGCTTTAAGTCCCGGTGGACGATTCCGGCCGCGTGCGCGGCGGCCAGGCCTTCCGCGACCTGAGTGCCGATCTCGAGCGCGCGTCGCGCCGCCAGCGGCCCCGACGCCAAAAGGTCTCGCACCGTCCGGCCTTCGACCAGCTCCATCGCGATCCAAACGGAGCTCTCGGATTCGCCGACGTCGTAGACGGCGATGATGTTCGGGTGCGCGAGAGCCGAAGCGGCGCGCGCCTCCTGCTCGAACCGGGACCTCCTGTCGGCGTCCTTCGCGACCTCGGTCGGGAGTACCTTCAGCGCGACGTCGCGCCCGAGCCTCGCGTCTTTCGCCCGATAGACCTCGCCCATTCCCCCGGCGCCCAGCGGCGCCAGGACTTCATAGGGTCCCAGCCGAGATCCCACAGAGATTGGCATCTTCAGGTCATCCGATCACAGGTCGCACGAATCCTGGGGCGCAATAATACGGTGCCATATCGCCTCTGGCGATGGAGCGCACGAGGATCACGGTGTCAATCGAGCGTGAAGGAGAGGAGCGACCCGATGAAGTTGACCGATCTGTTTCTGGCCGATCTCGAGCGCGAGACGCCCGCAACCCGGCGGACGCTGGAGCGCGTGCCGGACGGACTCTACGAATGGAAACCGCACGAAAAATCCATGACGCTCGGCTATCTGACCACGCTCGTGGCGACGATGCCAGGTTGGATCGCGATGATGGTGAATCAGGACCAGCTGGACGTCGCTCCGAAGAGCCCTTCGGGATACAAGCCCCCGGAGCTGCGCACGAGCCGCGAGCTGGTGCGGGCGTTCGACGAGGCGGTCGAGAAGGCCCGCGCGGCCTTGTCCGCGACAACCGACGCGCACCTGATGACGGAATGGAAGCTGTTGGCCGGCGGCCGCGTCATGCAGGAGCAGCCGCGGCACATCGCGATTCGCGACGGCGTCTTCCATCACCTGGCGCATCACCGCGGCCAGTTGACGGTCTATCTGCGGCTCAACGATGTGGCGGTACCCTCGATCTACGGACCGTCCGCGGACGAAAAGCCCGGGCAATGACTGGCAGCCACGGTGAGCGTGGCTACCGGGATCGCCCAGGCGCCGCCGATCCGTAAGATCGCCTTAAACCCTTGACTCTGCCAGACCGTCGGGAGAATGCTGCAGGCGAGAGATGACGGAACGGCAGTGAAGAGAAACAGGCATGCGGCGGTTCGGACGGCCCCTGCGCTCCTGCCGCTCGCCCTGCTCTTCGTGCCCAAATGCCCTCTTTGCGTCCTGCCGTTGTTTGCCGCGTTCGGTACCCTTCTCCCTCCGGCGCCCGCTCTGGATGCGATCGTCGGTCTAACCGCGCTCGTGTGGCTGACCTTGCTCGTCCGCGCGCGGCCCTCCGCGGGCGCGCTCGCGGCCGGCCTCGGCGGAGCTCTCGTGCTTTTTGCGAGCCGCTGGGTCAACCTGCCGATTGCCGGCTGGGCGGGGGCCCTCGTGATGGCGGCTGTGGCGATGCGCACGCGCGCGCGGAAAATCCTGCGCTCCGCGACGGCCTGCAGTCCGGAGAGCTGCCCGTGAAGCACTGGAAAGAGACCGCGGACGTTCTTTCTCGCCTGGTCCGCCTGGCTGAGGCGGGCCGGAGAGCCGCCGTCGCGACCGTCGTTCGGATCGAAGGGTCCGCCTACCGGCGGCCCGGCGCAAAGTTTCTGGTGGAGGAGGACGGCCGCACCGCCGGCAGCATCAGCGGCGGCTGCCTCGAGGGGGACGTGCGCGAGGTCGCTCTCGAGGTCATGCGCTCCGGCGCGCCGCGGCTCTTGCTGTACGAGACCGGCGGCGACGACAGCTCCGTCTTCGGCCTCGGCCTGGGGTGCAGCGGGTCCGTCGAGATCTTCGTGCAGAGCGCCACCTCGGAGGAGACGCTCGAAGCGGCGCGCGAAGTCCTCGATCGGCTCTCGGGTGACCGAGCGTTCTCCGTTGCGACCGTCATCCGAGGCAACGGCGCGGGGCGCGTGAGCGTGCTCGAGCCCGGAGGCGAGGGGAAGGCCGGCCGGCGGGAACCGGCCGAGGTCTTCGTCGAGACGCTCCAGCCGCCGCCTCATCTCCTCGTGTTCGGAGCCGGGGACGACGCGATCCCGCTTTGCGCCTACGCCGCGGACGCGGGCTTTCGCGTCACCCTGGTGGACCACCGGCCGGCGACTCTTTCGCGGGAGCGTTTCCCCGCGGCCTTTGGACTCGCTGCGAGGCGACCCGAGGAGACCGTCGCCGGGCTGCCTGCCGGCCCTCGGGGGTTCGCCGTTGTCAAGACGCACTCCTTCGCGCATGACCGCGAATGGGTGCGGCAGCTCCTCTCGGCCGGCGTCCCGTACGTCGGCCTGCTGGGCCCGCGGGCGCGCGGCGCGAAGATCCTCGCCGAGATCGGCGCCGCTGCGGGCGAGCGGATTTTCTCGCCGGTCGGCCTCGATCTCGGGGCCGAAGGGCCCGAGCAGGTGGCGCTCTCCATCGTGGCGGAGCTGCTGGCGGTCCATTCCTCTCGGCAGCCCTGGTCTCTGCGCGAAAAGGAAGGGGCGATCCATGCCGGTTGACGCAGAGCTGTCCGTCGCGGGCGTCGTCCTCGCCGCCGGCGCCTCGACGCGCTTCGGCCGCAACAAGCTCCTGCTCCACTTGAACGGAGACACGCTCGCCCGTCGCGCGGCGAAAGCCGCCCTGGAGGCAGGCCTCGATCCCGTCGTCGTCGTGCTCGGGCACGAAGCCGATCGGATCGGGCAGGAGCTCTCGGGCCTCCCGGTGCGAAGGATCGTAAACCCCGAGTACGCGCGAGGGATGAACACGTCCCTTCGGGCCGGTGTCGGAGCCGTCCCCGAGAACGCCGCGGCCGTGGTCGTGCTCCTCGCCGACATGCCATTCGTGACGGGCGACATGATCACGCGCCTCGTCCAGGCGTACCGCCAGACGCGAGCCCCGCTCGTCGCGTCCGATTACGAGGGCGTTCACGGGCCTCCGACGCTCTACGCCCGGCCGCTCTTTCCGGAGCTCGGCGGGCCGGACGGGGACGGCTGCGGAAAGCGGGTCGTGAAGCGGCACGCGGACGAGGCGGTGCGGGTGTCCTGGCCCTCCGACAGGCTGGCCGATGTGGACCGAGAGGAAGACTGGGAGCGGATGTGCGCCGCGACATCCTGACGCTGGCGGCCGAGCTCTCCCGCCGGGAGGAACCCTTCGTCCTTGCCACGGTCGTGCGACGCGAACCGGCGAGCTCGGCGCAGGTCGGGGACGCCGCCGTCATCACGGCCTCCGGAGAGTTCCACGGCTGGCTCGGCGGCAGCTGCACGCAACCGGCATTGGAGCGCGAGGCCGCTCGCGCGCTCGCCGACGGCACGCCCCGCCTCGTTGCTCTCTCGCCGGACCCGGGCGCGGACCAAAGGCCTGGCGTCACGGCGTTGCCGATGACCTGTCACAGCGGAGGAAGCGTGGACATATACGTGGATCCGGTTCTCCCGGCGCGGCGGCTGCTCGTCTTCGGCAACTCCCCGGTCGCGCGCGCTCTTGCGAGATTGGGCAAGGCGATGGGTTTCTCTGTCCACGCGGTGGGCCACGAGGCCGACCGGGCTGCGTTTCCCGACGCGGAATCCCTGACGACGGACCTCACGAAGCTCGAGCCGGCGCCCCGGGGCGCGGCGGTCGTCGCGACGATGGGGGAGGGGGACGAGGAAGCGATCGTGGCCGCGCTCGGGCTCGAGGCCGAGTACGTGGGTCTTGTCTCCTCGAAGAAACGCTTTGCGGAGATGCGGGAGGTCCTCCTGTCGCGCGGCGCGTCGGGCGCCGCGCTGGAGCGCCTGGACTGCCCGGCCGGCCTCGATATCGGCGCGAAGACGGCGGAGGAGATCGCCGTCAGCATCCTCGCGGCGATCGTGGCGGCGCGATCCGCCGCGATCCTCTCGGCCGCGAAGCTGCCGTCGCGCGCGCTTCCCAAGGCGGCCGCCGCGGAAGGTCTCGATCCCGTCTGCGGGATGAGCGTCGAGATCGCGACCGCCCGGCACCGCGCGGATGTCGCCGGCCGCCCCTACGTCTTCTGCTGCGGCGGCTGCCGGGAGAAGTTTCTCGCCGCGCCCGAGCGCTACGGCGCGCCGGCAGGCGCCGGAAGTCGGGCATGAAGGCCGAGATCCTCGCCATGCAGGAGGCGATGGAACGGCACGGCTACATCGCCGAGCCGGAGATCGCAACGGCCGTCTTCCTCGCGACGGAAATGAAGAAGCCGCTGCTCGTCGAAGGCGATGCCGGGGTCGGCAAGACCGAGATCGCCAAGGTGCTCGCGCGCGTGCTGGGCACGGAGCTCATCCGCTTGCAGTGCTACGAAGGACTCGACGTCTCGACCGCTCTCTACGAGTGGGACTACCCGCGGCAGATGCTGCGCGTCCGGATGGCCGGGGAGCACGCGGATCCGTCCGGCCTCCAGCACGTCATTTTCTCGCGCGAGTACCTTCTCGAGCGGCCGCTTCTGAAAGCCATCACGCGAGCCCAGGGACCGCCCGTCCTGCTCGTGGACGAAGTGGACCGCGCCGACGACGGGTTCGAGGCGTTTCTGCTCGAGGTCCTCTCGGACTTCCAGGTCACGATTCCGGAGCTCGGGACGATCCGGGCCGAGCACCTCCCCTACGTCATCCTGACCTCGAACCGCAGCCGCGAGATTGGAGACGCCCTGCGCCGCCGCTGCCTCTACCTCTATATCGAGCACCCGAGCTTCGAGAAGGAAGTCCGCATCATCCGCTCTCGCGTGCCCGACGCCGGGCCGCGCCTCTCCCAACAGATCGCGCGCTTCGTGCAGGCGTTGCGCGGCAAGCGCCTGCTGAAGTCTCCCGGCGTGGCCGAGACGATCGACTGGGCGCAGGCCCTGGTCACTCTTCACCAGGACGACCTCGATCCCGAAATCGTGCACCAGACGCTGGGCTGTGTTCTGAAGGACAAGAACGACATGCGCGAGCTTGCGGGCGGCGAGCTCGCCGCGCTCGTCGAGGCGGCGGCGGGCTGATGCAAGCGAGCCTCCCGGTGCAACTCGCCGCGTTCGGCGGCGCGCTCCGGGAGCGGGGCGTGCCGGTCGTTCTTTCGGACGAGGCGGACGCGCTCGCCGCTCTCCCGCTGATCGACATTTTCGATCGGGCGGAGTTCAAGCGCGCGCTTCGGGTGTCTTTGAAAATCCGCCGGCGGGACACCGAGGCCTTCGACGTGCTCTTCGAGCGGTTCTGGTCCGCGTCGCCGCGCGAGGCGGCAGTCTCCCGGGCGGCTCGGGACCGCCGGGTTCCGCACGCATCGTCTCGCAAGAGCGCCGGCGCTCTGGGCGGATCCGGAGCACAGGGCCGGAACGAGCGCGAAATCGCCTCGGGAGACGCACCGGCCTGGAGCCCCGAGGCGCTGCTGCGGCGAAAGTCCTTCGAAGATTGCGCGCCCGATGACCTGGCGGCGATGGAAAAGCTCCTCGCGCGCCTCGCCGAGAGGATCGCGACGCGGCCGAGCCGGCGGCTCGTGCCGGCCCGAGGGCGGGGAACGATGGACCCGCGGCACAGCTTCCGCGCCGCCGTCTCCACCGACGGCGAGTTTTTGAAGCTCGCGAGGCGCCGACGCGCCGTCGAGAAGCCCCGTCTGGTGGCCCTGTGCGATACGAGCGGCTCGATGGATCCGCACACCCGGTTTCTGCTCAGCTTCCTGCTCGCCGTCAAGAAGGTTGCGCGGCGCACGGAGATCTTCGCCTTCAACACGGCGCTGACGCGCCTGACGCCCTGGCTCTCGCCGGGCCGAATCGGACACACGCTCGAGAGCCTCGCCGCCGGCGTACCGGACTGGTCGGGCGGCACGCGCATCGGGGAGTGCCTGTCGGCCTTCGTGGACGTTTACCTGGACATGACCGTGGACGGCAGGACCGTCGTCCTCGTCTTAAGCGACGGCCTGGACCGGGGCGACACACACGCTCTGGTCGGCGCCATGCGCGCCATCCGCTCGAAGGCCAGAAAAGTCCTCTGGTTGAATCCGCTCCTCTCGGATGCCCGCTACGAGCCGACGGCGCGCGGAATGGCCGCGGCGCTACCGTACGTCGATCTCCTCCTGCCGGCCCACAACCTCGAATCCCTCGAGCGCGTGCTGCCGATGCTGACGGCGTAGGGGCTAGCGATGGCGCTCGAGATCCGGAAGACCTTCACGATCGACGCTCCGAAGGGCGCGGTCTGGGAGTTTCTGACCGATCCGTACCGCGTGGCGCGGTGTCTGCCCGGCGCGGCGCTCACCGAGAAAGTGGACGACAAGAACTACACCGGCACGATCACGATCAAGGTCGGGCCCGTGACGGCGAGCTACAAGGGCAAGGTCCGCTTCGAGGCGCTCGATCCGGCGGCGGGGACGGCCGACATCGTGGCCTCGGGTCAGGACGTGAAGGGCAAGGGCGGCGCCGACTTGAAAATGCAGAGCCGCCTGACGGAGATCGCGCCCGGCAAGACCGAGGTCTCGGCCGTTTCGCAGCTCAACATCACAGGCATCCTCGCTCAGATGGGCGCCCGGATGATTCAGGATGTCTCCGATCAAATGCTCCAGAAGTTCACGGAGGCGATGCAGGCCGACCTCGCGGCGTCGGACGGTCCGGCGGGCGTGGCCCCGGCACCCGCCGCAGCCGTTCCGATCGACGCGGTCTCGCTCGGCGCAGGCGTCGCCGGTCGTATGCTCGGTCGCGCCGTCAAGAGCCCCATCTTCTGGGTCGTTGCCGCTATCGTCGTTTTCGCGATTTACTGGCTGTGGATTCGTTAGTGTTTCGTCGGGTCGAATGAACCGGTCGCTTTCTCTTGTCATCCTGAGCGAAGCGAAGGATCTGGGCGACAGTGCCGAGATCCTTCGTCGCTCTGCTCCTCAGGATGACAGGGAGGCCGGCGACCTGTTTGGTCGAAAGGAGAGGACATGATTCCCGGATCCTTTGACTACCACGCCCCCAAGACGCTCGCCGAGGCGGTCGCCCTGCTCGGCCGATACGGCGAAGACGCCAAGGTGCTCTCGGGAGGGCAGAGCCTGCTGCCGCTCTTAAAGCTGCGCCTGGGCTCGGCAGGCCACCTCGTAGACATCGGGAAAATCCCCGACCTCGAATACATCCGCGAGGACGGAGGCTTCCTGAAAATCGGGGGGCGGACGCGCGAATCGGCGCTCGAGCGCTCCGACCTCGTCCGGAAGAGATACCCGCTGCTCGCCGATACGGCCGCCGTCATCGCCGATCCGCTCGTTCGCAATCTCGCGACCGTCGGCGGCAATCTCGCTCACGGCGATCCGGCCAATGACCATCCCGCGACGATGCTCGCCTACGGCGCGGAGGTCGTGGCGACCGGGCCGAAGGGAGCGCGCACGATCCCGATCAACAAATTCTTTACCGGCCTCTTCGCGACGGCGCTCGCGCCCGACGAGATCCTGACGGAAATCCGCATCCCTGTTCCGAAAGGCGCGAGCGGAGGCGCCTACGTCAAGCTCGAGCGCAAGGTCGGCGACTTCGCGACCGCCGCATCGGCCGCGCAGGTCACGCTCGGCAAGGGGGGAGAGATCGAGAAGGCCGGCATCGGCCTGACCAACGCCGGCCCCGTGCCCCTCCAGGCGACGGCCGCGGAGCAGTTCCTGAAGGGCAAGAAGGGAGACGCCGCAACCATTGCGGAGGTGGCCCGGCTCGCGGCGCAGGCGACGTCGCCCTCCGCGGACCGGCGCGGCACGGTCGAATACAAGAAGGACATGGCCAGGGTCCTGACGGGGCGCGCGCTGACGAAGGCGATCGCCCGGGCGCAAGGAGCGTAACCATGGGCAAGCACAGCATCCAGCTCACGGTCAATGGAGTAGCCCAGACGGGCGAGGTCGAGTCACGCCTGCTGCTCGTCCACTTTCTGCGCGAGCGCCTGCGCCTCACGGGCACGCACATCGGCTGCGACACCACGCACTGCGGCGCCTGCACGGTGCTGCTCGACGGCGTGCCGGTCAAGTCCTGCACCGTGCTCGCAGTCCAGGCCGACGGCCGCGACGTCACGACCGTCGAGGGCCTCGAGAAAGACGGAAAGCTCGATCCGATCCAGGAAGGCTTTTTTCAGGAGCACGGCCTGCAGTGCGGCTACTGCACTCCCGGCATGATGATGACGAGCTGCGCGCTTCTGAAGTCGAATCCGGACCCCACCGAAGGCGACATCCGCCGCGCTATCTCCGGCAACCTCTGCCGGTGCACGGGCTACAACAACATCATCAAGGCCGTCCAGCACGCCGCCGCTGCAACGCGGACGCGCCAGCAAGAAGCGCGGGCGCGCTAGGAAGGAGCCAGGAGCCATGGCAACACCTCGCACCTCACCCGAAGTTGGTGGCATGGGCCACTCGATCAAACGCAAGGAGGACCCGCGCTTCATTCGCGGCAAGGGCAACTACGTGGACGACATCCAGCTGCCCGGCATGCTCCACATGGACATCGTGCGCAGCCCGTTCGCCCACGCGAAGATCGTCAAGATCGACTCGTCCAAAGCGCTCCAGGTCCCGGGCGTGCTCGCCGTCATCACCGGCGAGACACTCAAGCAGTACAACCTGCACTGGATGCCGACTCTGATGTCCGACACCCAGATGGTTCTGCCCATCGAGAAGGTGATGTATCAGGCCCAGGAGGTCGCGGCCGTCATCGCGACGGGTCGTTACGCGGCGGCCGACGGTGTGGAGGCGGTGGAAGTCGAGTACGACCCTCTTCCGGTCGTCGTGGATCCCTTCAAGGCAATGGAGCCTGGCGCCCCGGTGCTGCGCACCGACAAGGAAGGCAAGAAGGACAACCACATCTTTCATTGGGAAGTCGGCGACCGGCAGGCGACGGAAAAGGCGCTCGGCGGCGCCGACGTGGTCGTGGAGCAGAACATCTACCTGCCGCGCATCCATGTCGCTTCGATCGAGACCTGCGGATGTGTCGCGGACTTCGACCGCGTCCGCGGCAAGCTGACCGTCTACATGACGACCCAGGCCCCCCACGCGATCCGCACGGTCATCGCGCTCGTGGCCGGGCACGTCGGCCTCTCGGAGGAGAAGATCCGCGTCGTCTCGCCCGACATCGGCGGCGGCTTCGGCGGCAAAGTGCCCGTCTATCCCGGCTACGTCATCGCCATCGCGGCCTCGGTCGTCATCGGCAAGCCCGTCAAATGGGTCGAAGACCGGATGGAGAACCTCCAGGCCGACTCGTTCGCGCGCGACTACCACATCCGCGCAAAGCTCGGCGCGAAGAAGGACGGCACGATGACCGCCCTCCAGATCAAGACGATTGCGGACCACGGCTATGCCGACGCCGCCGCGAACCCGTCCAAGTTCCCCGCCGGCCTCTTCTCTGTCTGCACCGGCTCCTACGGGTTCGCCCATGCCTTCGCCGAAGTCGACGGCGTGTACACGAACAAGCCGCCGGGAGGCATCGCTTACCGCTGCTCCTTCCGCGTGACCGAGGCGGTCCACGCGATCGAGCGGATGACGGACGTTCTGGCGCAGGAACTGAAGATGGACCCGGCCGACCTGCGCTTCAAGAACTTCATCCCGCCGGAGAAGTTCCCCTACAAGTCGGTCCTCGGCTGGGAGTACGACAGCGGCAACTACGCTGGCGCGCTCAAGAAGGCCATGGACATCATCGGGTACCCCGCTCTGCGAAAGGAGCAGGCCGAGAAACGCAAGAAGGGCGAATTCATGGGCATCGGCATCTCGAGCTTCACCGAAATCGTCGGCGCCGGCCCTTCGAAGGACTTCGACATCCTCGGCATCAAGATGTTCGACTCCTGCGAGCTGCGCATCCATCCGACCGGCAAGGCGACGGCGCGCTTCGGCACCAAGTCGCAGGGTCAGGGGCACGAGACGACTTACGCGCAGATCATCGCCGAGGAGCTCGGCATTCCCGCGTCGCAGGTCGAGGTCGAAGAGGGCGACACGGATACCGCGCCCTACGGTCTCGGGACCTACGCCAGTCGTTCGACTCCGACGGCCGGCGCCGCCGGAGCGATCGCCGCGCGGAAGGTGCGCGAGAAGGCGAAGAAGATCGCCGCGCACCTGTTGGAGGTCGCCGAGGACGACCTCGTCTGGGAGGTCGGGAAATTCTCCGTCAAGGGCGCGCCGCAGAAGTCGAAGACCATCCAGGAAATCGCTTTCGCGGCCTACACGAACCACCCGCAGGGGATGGAAGCGGGCCTCGAGGCCGTGGACTACTATGATCCGCCGAACCTGACCTTCCCCTTCGGCAGCTACATCTGCGTCGTGGACATCGACCGCGGGACGGGCGAGGTCAAGATCCGACGCTTCGTGGCGGTGGACGACTGCGGCAACATCATCAACCCCATGATCGTGGACGGCCAGATCCACGGCGGCCTGACCATGGGCATGGCGCCGGCGCTGATGGAAGAGATCACCTATGACGAGAGCGGCAACATCCAGGGCGGCAGCTTCATGGATTACCTGGTGCCGACCGCGATGGAAACTCCGAAGTGGGAGACCGACAAGACGGTGACTCCGTCGCCGCACCATCCCTTCGGCGCTAAGGGCGTCGGGGAGTCGGCCACCGTCGGCGCTCCTCCAGCCATCGCAAATGCCGTCGTGGATGCGCTCTCCCATCTCGGCGTCAAGCACATCGACATCCCGATCACGCCGGAGAAGGTCTGGAAGATCCTCAAGGAGAAAGGCGCCGCCGAGTAGTCGCGCACCCATCTGAGCCGGCGGCCGGAGGGTCGGCCATGGAGCGGTCAGAGCGGTCTTCCGTTGACCGCTACTGGAAAGTGTTCATAATCGATCCAAATCTCCGATCGCGATGGACCTGGCAGTCGTTCCTTCTCCTGGATCGGTGAAAGGACTCTATGCGGATGCTTTCATTTTTGCGGAGAGCCTCTCTCGTCGCCGGTGTCGCGCTCGTCGCCGTCGGGTGTCAGAGCACGGGCGGGAAGGGGAGCGGCGGCGGGCCGGAGACCCGTCCGGCTGGTGAGACGAAACCGAAAGCATCGGGAAGCCGGTCTGTCGCGGAGCTTCGTGCCGCAACGCACGATTCGGATTTCTCCGTGCGGTTTTCGGCCGTGGAGGAGCTCGGGCCTCGAGCCTCTTCGTCGGAGGAGGCGGCGCAGGCGCTCGTCGAGGCGCTCGCAGATCCGGCTCCGCTCGTTCGCCGCTTCGCGGCCGGTGGGCTGGCGAGAGTCCAGTCCGTCTCTTCGCCGATGATTCTTGCCCTGTCGCGGCTCTTGCGCGACCCCGAAGTCGACCCTCGCGAGAGCGCCGCGCGAACACTCGCTGCGCTCGCGCCTCGCGCTCCGGCCGACTCGGTCCCGGGGCTCGCATCGGCGCTCGCGGCCGCTGCTAGCGATCCGGACGAGTCGGTGAAAACGCGCGTCGTCGAGGCGCTCGGCGCGCTCGGCGCTGCCGGAGTTCGCGCCGTACCGGCGGTCAGGCCCGCCCTCGAGCGCGCTCTCGGCGACTCGAGCGAACAGGTCCGCGGCGCGGCAGCCGCCGCGATCGGTCAGCTCGGCACCGGCGTCCTCTGGTCGGTGACGCTCTTGACGAAAGCGCTCGCCGATCCGGTTCACGACGTGCGCAAGCAGGCGGTCGTCGCTCTCGAGAAGATAGGACCCGACGCGGCGCCCGCGACGAAGGCGCTCGCGCGGCAGCTCCACGGCAAGGAGATCTACCTTCGCGTCTTTGCCGCTGACGCGTTGGCTGCCATCGGGCCCGGCGCCCGCGCGGCGCTGCCCGACTTGAAAGCGTTGAAGGCGCGTGGATGGAAAGATCTCGAGAATTCGCCGGAGTCCGAAGCCACGCAACTCCCGGAAGCCGTCGCCCGCGCGATCAAGAACATCGAGGCGAAGGAGACGAAGAAGGGGACGAAAAAGCCGTGACGCGCTCGAACGACCGCTGTCGTGGCATCATCCCTCCTTCCGAAGAGGAGGGAACATGCCGCCACGTCCCCCGCTGCCCCCATTTACCCGCGAGACCGCCATTCAAAAGGTCCGCCTGGCCGAAGACGGCTGGAATTCGCGTGATCCGGAAAAGGTCGCTCTGGCCTATACGCCAGACTCGCGCTGGAGAAATCGCGCGGAGTTCCCCGTCGGCAGGCAGGAGATCGTCGCCTTTCTCACGCGCAAGTGGGCCAAGGAACTGGACTACCGGTTGATCAAGGAAATGTGGACTTTCGGCGGCAATCGCATCGCGGTGCGCTTTGCCTATGAATGGCACGATGATTCCGGACACTGGTTTCGCTCGTATGGAAACGAGAACTGGGAGTTCGAGGAAGACGGCCTGATGCGTTTGCGGTTTGCGAGCATCAACGATCTGCCGATCCCCGATTCGGAGCGCAAATACCATTGGCCGTTGGGCCGCCGCCCGGATGATCATCCCGGATTGAGCGATCTCGGTCTCTGACGGGGTCGACGATCCGGCTCGAGCGCCCGCCTGCTTTCTCACCCCGCAGAGCGTGAGGAATGGAACGGCGAGGCGGCGGAATGAACAACTGCGCCATCACGTTCTTCGAGAATTGAACCGACGCCGAAGAAGAGAGGCGCCATGCCGCAATCCAACACGCTCAGCCGCCGGACTCTGCTGACCTCTCTCGCCGCGGCCGGCGCCGCTTCGTTTTTCCGTCCCTGGAACGCAGCGGCTCATCCTGCGCCCGAGGCGGCTCGTCCGGGCCCGATCCTCACCCGCCCCGTTCCCTCGACCGGCGAGAAGCTGCCGCTCGTCGGCCTGGGCAGCTGGATCACCTTCAACGTGGGGGACGATCCCGCCGCCCGCGACTCCTGCGCCGAAGTGATGCGCGCCTTCTTCCAGGGCGGCGGTCGCCTGATCGACTCCTCTCCGATGTACGGCTCCTCGCAGGAGGTCATCGGCTACGGCCTCCGGAAGCTTGGCAACCCGTCGCAGGTCTTCTCCGCCGAAAAGGTCTGGGTCTCCTCGGGCGCGAAGGGCACTGAGCAGATCGAGGAGTCCCGCCGGCACTGGGGGGTCGCGCGCTTCGACCTGCTCGAGGTTCACAACCTGATGTCCTGGGAAGAGCATCTCCCGAAGCTTTTCTCGATGAAGGCGGCCGGCCGGCTTCGCTACGTGGGCGTCACGACCTCGGATGGGCGGCGGCACGACGAGATGGAAAAGATCATGCGAAGCCAGCCGCTCGACTTCGTCCAGTTCTCCTACAACGTTCTGGATCGCGAGGCGGAGGAACGCCTTCTTCCTCTCGCCCGGGACCGGCGCATCGCTGTGGTCTGCAATCGCCCGCTTCGCCGGGGAGACCTGATTCGTAGGGTCGAGCACACTCCGTTGCCGGCCTGGGCCGCCGAGATCGACTGCGCCAACTGGGCGCAGATCCTGCTGAAGTTCATCGTGTCGCATCCGGCTGTGAGCTGCGCCATTCCCGCGACAACCCGCGTGGACCATGTGAGGCAAAACGTAGGTGCCTCATACGGCCGCCTGCCCGACGAGGCCATGCGGCGGCGCATCGTTGCCCATGTCGAGAAAATCTGATGTCGGAGTGGTGGACCTACACCCTCCGCGACTTCCTGCTCTTCTCGCCTCGCACCTATTACCGGCTAATCGAGATTTACAACGCCGCGATCTGGCCCGCGCAGATCCTGGCGGTTGGTCTCGGACTGGCGATTTGGGCACTCCTCGGCCGCGCGGCTTCTCGAGGGCGCGTCATCGCGGCGATCCTCGCGGGATGCTGGCTCTGGGTCGCGATTGCGTTTCACGCGCACCGTTACGCGACGATCCATACTGCCGCCGTCTACTTCGCCTGGACCTTCGGGTTGGAAGCCGCGCTGTTGATCTGGATAGGGACTGTCCGCGGGCGGCTGGCGTTCGAGCAGCCCGTCGACCTGGCGAACCGGGCAGGCCTCTGGATCTTCCTTTTCGCGCTCGTGGTCGAGCCACTGATCGGCCCGCTGGTCGGCCGGAGCTGGCGGCAGGTCGAGATCTTCGGCGTCGCGCCCGACCCGACGGCCATCGCCACGCTCGGACTCCTCTTGCTCGCGGAAGGTCGAAGGCGCTGGACGCTGTTCGTGATTCCCGTTCTCTGGTGCGCGATCACCGGCGCGACCCTGTTGGCCATGAAGGCACCCGACTTCTGGATCCCGCCGCTCGTGGCGGTGCTCGTCGTGGTGTTGGCTGTCCGGCAGGCGCGGAGCCGACGCCGCACCGGCGCGCCCGCTCCTGCACGGGTCGCGACTTCCTGAATCGCTACAACGCGTCGGATTCCTTCCCGCTGCCGTATGCTGGCGAGGAGTGCGCTCGGCGCGGGCGCGGCGGATGGAGGGAGCCGATGACGTGGATCAAGACCATCCCTTTCTCGGAGGCGGACGAGAAGCTGCGCGAGGCGATCGAACGGCAGCGCGCGCTCTTTCCTCCCGAGTACGGACCGCCGACGGCCGTCAACCCCGACGACTCGGCCGGGGTCGTCGCCGCTCATTCGCTGATCCCGGACGCCCTTTACCACGCGTTCGCGACGTTCGGGGCGCTGCTGTCGCCGGACTTGCCGCTCACCCGCCGGCAGCACGAGATGATCACGACGGTCGTCTCGGTGACCAACCGATGCTTCTATTGAATCGAATCGCACGCAGAGTTTCTGCGCCGCGTGACACTGGATGAGGCGCTGGTCGAAGCGATCCGGAAGGACTACCGGGCTGCTCCCATCGAGGATCGGGATCGCGTGATGCTCGACTATGTCGCTGAGCTGACCCGCGACGCGACGCGCCTGACACCCGATCACCACGACCGGCTGCGGGCGGCAGGCTTCGACGATCGCGGGATCCTGCAGATCACGTTGATCGCCTCGTGGTTCAACTACATCAACCGCGTGGCCGATGCGCTGGGCGTCGGCCGGGCCGGCGGAGTCCCGCACCCGGTAAGTGGAGGGGACTGAGTCGGGCGCCAAGCTTTTCCCGTCTGATCCCGAAAACCCCCTAGAAGCGCCGTCCGCGGACGTGGTGCGGCGGCGAAGGAAGCGTTTCTTATCAGACTGCTCATCCGGGCAACGAGTCCCCCGGGAAGCTTCGACACAGGTAGACCTCATAGGCGAAGACGCCCTCCCGCACCCCGGGATCGCCATACATGATCTTCGTGGTCTCCTCGATTCCCAGATTGGAGATGCCAACGCCGTTCAGAGCGTCGGCCGCGACCGGACAGAAAATCGAGAGGAGGCCGGCGGCGCGGAGCGAGAGATTGCGTCGCCCATGCTCCCAGATGATCTTGTCGACTCCATCCTTGTGCCGCTCCGGACCGGGTTTCAAGATCATCAAGCTGTAGGCCTTCGTCGTCTTCAAGAGCGCATTCATCTGGTCATTCGTGATCGGGGACATCATCGTTCTTCTTTTTCCGAGGAGGGCGCCCAGAGCGCGTCAACGGAAGAGTCAAAGTCGCAGATCGGTGGATAAAAGGCCGAATGTCGTGGACTTACCGCCCGCCTCCCGAACGAGTTGTCCCGCGGGCGCGCGAACGAGAGCCCCTTGAAGGGACAGAAACGGAATGGGCTTCCAGGTCAGGTCAACCTGAAACATTCCGGTCACGAATCGAGCGTCGGAGGTGCCGGGCGGCACCAGGACGCCGCCGCCGGCGCGGTAGACCGCATCGGCCTTCCGAAGCCGCCAGAGGAAAGCAACGCCGATCTCGGCCGAGATTGTTCTCGTCGGCTGCAGCTGCAGGTAGGGATGAAAGTCGTAGCCGTTGCCGGGGGCGAAGATCGCGGCCTCCGTGAAGTAGTTCAAGGCGGGGTAAGGCGCCTCGAAGGTCTGAAGCACGCCGTCGTGCGCCTTGCTGTCGCCGCTCGCGATATCGGCCCGCAGCGCCAGGCGCGGCCGGGTCGGAAGGCTCGCGATCGAATAGCCCGTGTCGGACGCGACTCCCCAGGCCCGAATCAACGCGTCGCCGAATGTTCCGAACTGATACGAGGCCTGGAGGGAGCAATCCCACGGAGCTGGCCGTGCCCACATCCGGCCACCCAAGGTGTGGCGCGTCTCGCTCGCCGTTGCCTCGGCAAATGCCGTCGTGCGCAGGTGCCGGCCCAGATAGAACAGCTCGGCGTTGGGTTGCCTGACCGTTGCGCCGGCGACCGACCAGTCGAGTGCCCAAAAAGACTCGCGATCCGAGGAAGCGCTCTCGAATGCCCCGCGCTTGGAAACGACCGGACGTCCCGCGAACGCGGTAACGGTGTTCCGGCCGCCGATCCATTCGATTTTGGCGGCGTCGAAGGCCAGGCGCGCGTTCGTGCTGTCACGGATCGCCACGAGTCGGCCGGAGCCCAACGGAAACTCCTGCCTTCCGACGCGGAAAGTCAGGCGCTCGCTCGCGGCATGGACGGCCGCGAAATCCAGGAATCCCTGCTGGAGCTCCAAGTCACCGCGATCGAACGGGCGTTCGACGGGCTTGCGGCCGCTTTCGTAGAAGCTTCCCAGCTCGGCGAAAGCGCGAAACCGTTCGCCCAGGTGCAGATCCGCGTCCGCCAGGACGCGCGTCGCGAAGGCGGTGAAGCTACGGCCTCCGGGCAGGCCGAAGAAGGCGTGATCGTAGCTCTCGACGCGCTCGCGGAGCTCGCCTCCGAGCGTCAAAAAGTCGGTCTTCGCGTCGTTCAATGGGATGAACTTCAATCGTTCGAGAAGAGTCGGATCGGTTCGGTCGCGAAGGAAGCTGTAGTCTTCGCGCCATCGAATGATGTTGATTTCGTCCCCAACGGTGCGAGGCGCCGGACTCTGGGCCTCGGCCCGCGCGGCCACGAGAGAAACGGCGAAGATCGCGCAGAGCCACGCTGCGCGCCGCTGAGTCACTGGCTCGCGCTCAGCGGGCTACAGCCAACGAAGGACAGGGCCCGCCCGCTGCGACCCAGGTCTCCGTGAGCCGGACCACCTCCTCGTGCGAGATGGGAACGGCCTTGCGCGCGCCGCCGGGGTCCCAGCCGTGCGCAACCAGCGGGTCGTGCCCGATGTGCTCCTCGAGAGCCTTCAAGTCCCGTCCGCCGTTTCGCCGAGGATCTTTCAACGCGCGGCACAGCTGCGCATCCGAAAGACCTTCCCAACCCATCGACAGCGGGGCGAGATGCCAGTTGGGCTTGCCGGGCACGCCGCTCGCGGCGTTGTTCTCGGCCTGATGACAAGTGCTGCAGACCTGACCGGGCACGCCCTTTCCGTCAGGTCCGCGCCGAACGAGATTGGAGTGCGGATGGCGATCGTCCCCCTGGCGAGGGATGTTCCCGGTGGGGTGGCAATTGAGGCAGCGCGGACTGCGAAGCACCGACGCAATCCCGCGGAAAGCTTCGAGGCCCTCTTGACGTTGGGACGCACCGCCGGAGGCCGCAGTCGTCTGAGGCCGGAGGCCGGCCGCGGTCAAGAAAAGAAGCGCAGACGCGACGACCGCGCTCATCGCGAATCGGAACCGAACGGACACGGACTCACGCATGGAATACCTGCCCGCTCGCGCGTTTGATTGCCCGTCGGATGCGGGGGTAGGTGCCGCAGCGGCAGAGATTCGTCATGGCGAAATCGATTTCCTCGTCCGTGGGGCGCGGCCGCTCGCGTAGAAGCGCGACCGCCGTCATCAACATCCCGGACTGGCAATAACCGCACTGGGGGACCTGTTCGGCGATCCAGGCCTGCTGCAGCGCGTGCGAGCGGTTCTCCGACAAGCCTTCGATCGTCGTGATCTCCCGCCCCACCGCTTGCGAGAGAGGGAAAGAACAGGACCGGACGGGAGATCCATCCACGTGGAGCGTGCAGGCGCCGCACCGCGCGATGCCGCAGCCGAACTTCGTGCCCGTCAGGCCGAGCTGCTCGCGCACGATCCAGAGGAGCGGCGTCTCCGGGTCCGCGTCGACGTCGAGGAGCTTTCCGTTGACTTTCAGCTTAGGCATATCCCTTTCCTTTCGGCGGACGCACGAGCCCGAGCCGGAGGCCGTGGCGCGCGAGCGGCATCGCGCGCAGGCGGCGGCCAGTCGCCGCGAAGATGGCGTTGGCGAGAGCGGGAGCCACCGGAACCGGCCCTGTTTCGCCGATCCCGCCCAGCTTCTCGCCGCTCGTGATGAACTCCGTGACGAGCTCCGGAGTCTCCGCGAGGTAGGGCAGCTCGTAGCCGTCGAAGTTGCCCTGGACGACTGCGCCCTTGTCGAACGTGATCTCCGACTTGCAATAAGACAGGCCGAAGATCACCCCGCACTCGATATTGGATTTGGCGATTCCGGGGTCGAGCACGCGCCCGCAGTCCACGACCGAAGTGACGCGCAGGACACGGACCTCGTCCGCGCTCACGACCGCTTCGACCACCTGGGCGATGAAGGATCCGAATGCCTCTGTCACGGCCAGGCCGCGGCCGTGGCCTTTCGGCAGGGGCTTTCCCCAACCGGCGAGGGCGGCGGCTCGATCGAGGAGTCGGAGCACGCGAGGGTTCTTAGACAGCAGCCGACGCCGGTAGCGATACGGATCGAGCCCGGCCGCGTGCGCCAGCTCGTCGATGAAGCTCTCGATCGCGAAGACATTGGGTCCATAGCCGGTCGTTCGCATCACCGAGGTCGGCACGGAAGTCTTGAAGAGGTGGAAGTCGACCCGGCGATTGGGCAGGTCGTAGATCGACTCCATCATTCCCTCGAGGGCGCTCGGATCGATTCCTTGCTCGCGCAGAACTTTTTCGATGAGAGGAAAGACCGGATGCAGAATCGTCGGCGACACCACGCGAGCGGTTACGCCGATGGGCCGACCGGTCTTGTCGAGCCCCGCGGTCATGCGAACCATCGTGGCCGGGCGGTACCAGTCGCGGCGGATGTCTTCCTCGCGATCCCAGATGACCTTGACCGGCCGGCCGGCTGCCTTCGAGATGAGAGCGGCTTGAACGACGAAATCGGGCAGAAGGCGCCGCCCGAAGCCGCCGCCGACGTAGGGGCTTCGATTGACCTGGACCTGATCGTCGTTCAGCCCCAGGGTCGCCTTGAGCGTGACAAACGCAAGCTCCTGGCCTTGCGTCGGTGCCCAGATCTCGCAGCGATCGCTCGTCACAGAAGCCGTGCAGTTCATCGGCTCCATCGTGGCGTGGGCGAGAAAGGGGTTCTCGAAGTCCGCGGCGACGGTCCGCGCAGCCGCATTCAGCGCCGTTGCCGCGTCTCCAGCGTTGACCGGCGTCGCCCACGGGCCGTTTTCGAGCGCGTGGCGGTATTGCGCCCGAAGGCTGGCGCTCGACAGGTCGAGGTCGGTTCCAGGCTCGAATTCGAGCGCGAGCTTCTTCAAGGCCGTTCGCGCCTGCCAGTACGTGTCCGCCACGACCGCGGCCCCCTTCTCCAGTGGAACGACCGCGCGGACCCCGGGCATGCCGGAGACCGACGCCGGATCCACGCTGCGCAGCTTGCCTCCGAGCGTCGGAGCCGTTCGAACGGCCGCCGCGAGCATCCCGGGAATGCGGGTGTCGATGCCGAACCGCGCGGTCCCGTCCGATTTCTCCCCGATATCGACCCGCGGCAGCGGTCGGCCAATGAGGGTCAGCTCGGAGTCGGGCTTGATTCGAGGGCTCGCCGGTACCGGAAGCTTGGCGGCGTCGGCCGCAAGCTCGCCGAAGATGGCTCGTCTCGCGGACGCGACGTGCACGACCGAGCCCTTGATGGTCTTGCAGGAATCCGCAGCCACGCCCCACCGGGCAGCGGCGGCGTTGACGAGCATCTCGCGGGCGGCCGCCCCCATCTTGCGCATCTGATCGTGGAAGGACTCGACGCTTTCGCTGTTGCCCGTGAACATCCATTCCCGGGCCGGATTCCGATAGGCCGGGGCGAAGGGAGCCGTCTCGAGCTTGACCGCGTCCCAATCGGCGCCGAGCTCGTCGGCCAGGATCGCCGGGAGCGTCGTCGAGATGCCCTGGCCGATCTCCGCTTGGGAGACGATGATCGTGACCGCGTTGTCCGGCGTGACGCGGACCCACGGCGTCAGAGCGAACTCGCCGGCGCGCGGCAGCGGCGCGGCGGCGCCCGTGAGCGTCGCGGCTCGAGCCGGAAGCGCGTAGCCGAGTAGAAACCCGCCGCCCGCCAGGGCAGTGCTGCGAAGGAACAGTCGGCGGGAGAGCCCGCCGGTTGGACGCTTCGAGGAGTGGCCCGGCGCGGTCGAACTCATGAGTGAATGCCTCCCAGGCTGCGTTCCGCCCGTGCGGAGGAGATCGGAGTTAACGAGTCGGTCCTCATCGCAACTTCTCGCGCGGCGTCAGCTTCTGCGCTAGCCTTGGCGCGCGCAATTAGGCACGTTTTTGGAACCGGGCACTTTTTTGGAACCAGGCACTTTTGAGTAATCGGAGGGAGGAACTCATGCGCAAGATGGTGCGTTCGGAGTGCCCGGTGGCCGCGACCGTCGACGTCATCGCCGGAAAGTGGAAGCCCCTGATCCTTTACGGCCTGAAGACCGGACCTCAACGATTCGGGGCTCTGATGCGAGGGATCGAGGGCTCGACGCACAAGGTCCTGACCGAGCAACTGCGCCAGCTCGAGCAGCAGGGGATCGTGCAGAGGCGAGTCGACGAAAAGGAGCCCGTCCTCAAGGTCGAATACTCGCTGAGCAGCTACGGCGAGACCCTCCGCCCGATCCTCAATCTGATGTGCGACTGGGGTGTCGTGCACATCTCGCGATCCAAACGCAGCCTTCGGGCCGTCTGAAACGGCGCGGAGCCGTCGTCTCTCGCGACATGATGGTCGTCAACCGCTCGAAGTGGTCGGCTCGTCGCTGGAACGAAGGTCATCGTGCCCGAGAACACGGTTTCGAGCTGCGTGACCGCGACGCGCACCGGGCCGACCAACGATTTCGCCAGCCGGGTGGGAAGGAGCTGTCGGCCGACCGGAGCGAGCAGTGGGTCCTCAAAGTGCGCGCGCAGCCGGGCGAGCGCGTGGCTCATCGAGGACTGGCCTAGCCCCACGAGCTTGGCGGCCCGAGAGACGTTCCGCTCCTCCAGCAGGGCGTGCAGAGCGACGACCAGGTTGGTGTTGACGCCGGCGAGGCAAGCGCGAGTCATAGGCCGATCAGTGCCTCCGCGCTGAGTTATAGGATTCTACTGCCATGCTCGGCTTTCTCTCCGACCTCTTCGCGCACCAGCAGTGGGCCGACTCGCTCCAGTGGCGGTCGCTTGCCGCGCATCCCGGAGCTCTGGAAGACGGCGCCGCGCGGAAACGGCTCCATCACCTTCACTCGGTCCAGCGCGCCTTTCTCGATGTCTGGAAGGGCACGCCGCGAAAGCCGGCGCCTCTCGAAAGCTTCGTCTCGATGGAGGCGTTGCGCCAGGACGTGCGCAGCTACTACCGGGACCTGACGGATTTCCTCGCAACGGAGGCGCGCCCCCGCCTCGACGAGATTCTCAGCGTGCCCTGGTTTGGAGATCCGCAGCGGCCGGTACGGATGTTCGAGACGATGCAGCAGGTGGTCCTGCACAGCGAGCACCACCGCGCGCAAAACGCCACGCGGTTGCGCGAGCTTGGAGGAGCGCCGCCGCCAACCGACTACATCGTCTGGATCCTCGACGGCCGCCCGGCCCCGGTTTGGGAATAGTCGGAACCTCTTCGGCTCTGGCCTGGCGGCCGCGGTCAATGGATTCCCTTTTTGCCGGCGCGTACCGGTCGCGGTGGTGGGGTCAGCCATCCTTCACGAAACGATAGGCCTCTCTCGCGAGGTCGACCCAGGGCGCCCCTCCCACTCCAACGACGACCCACTCCTTCATCAGCCTGCCGTCGCCGCGGGGATCAAAGTGGTCGCCCGCGCCGCTCTCGACGAGCTCATCGACCCTGGTCTTTGGAAGTTTTGCGACAAGCTTGCCTTTGACTAGCATCGCGAAGATTTTTCCCCTCAACTTCAAGACCACGTTGCCGGACCCCCACCCCTTCTCTCGGGTGACCTTTCGATCCTCCGAAAAGGCCGCCGCGATCGCCGCGAAGCGCGCTGGAACCTCGACCGTCTCCTGTTTCTTTGTCGTTTTCCTCGTTGTCTTCTTCATCGTTGGCTCCTGGCTTCAAAGGGGTTAGGGTCATTTTCACATCCTTGACGGCATACCTCTTGAAACCCGCCCTTGAGATGATACGTATAATCCTTTGAGTTAGGTCATGCGATATTCAGCCGAGCACAAGAAAGACACCCGGGAGCGAATCGTGCGGGCAGCCGCCCGCCGATTTCGAAGCCGCGGCACAGAGGGTGCGGCGATCGGAGATCTGATGCGGGATCTCCAGATGACTCACGGCGGCTTTTATCGCCATTTCGCGAGCAAGGAGGACCTCCTCGTCGCGGCATTCGGCGAGGATCGGAACGGGATCTCGGGCAGGATCGCCTCCTCGGTCGAACGGGCGCCGAAAGGGGGCGAGGTCAAGGCGCTAATCGACGCATACCTGGACATCGAGCACTGCGACAACGCGGGGGACGGGTGCCCCGTCGCCGCGCTCGCGACCGAGCTGGCGCGCCGTCCGCCACGCTCGCGCGCTCGGGTTGCGTTCGAGAAGATCCTGAAGGAACGCACCCGCAGGATGGCG
>Ga0207684_10001779_pt1 | contig 22697 bp, 11 predicted proteins | sample KBSK5501metaG_FD_184342 | JGI IMG/M metagenome (GOLD analysis project Ga0207684, IMG submission 184342) | Corn, switchgrass and miscanthus rhizosphere microbial communities from Kellogg Biological Station, Michigan, USA - KBS K5-50-1 metaG... | ecosystem: Host-associated > Plants > Roots >...
CGTTTGTAGAGGTGGCTTCAAAGGGTAAAAGATGTGAGAGTGTAAGAGGTTGCATAGTATTGTTGCAAGCGAAACAGTATTTCGCTTGTAATGAATTGGATGCTCCACACTCGTTACAATAGGTGGTGTGAGCCGTCATTGCTACCTCCGATACCGTTTTCGTTCTCTTCAAGTCGAAAGTAACATACAGTGAGGGTCCTGTCAAGGACGCGGGCACTTTCACTGTCTTAAGCTTATAGCACTCTCTACGAGAATATGATATACTCCAACTCACTGCAAACTGACTGAAAATTCACTGTAAAAATTTTTAGGGATATATCATGTTTTACGATCATACAAAAATATATGTAAAGGCTGGCGATGGTGGGGATGGCTCCATTCACTTCCGACGTGAAAAGTTCGTACCGTATGGCGGCCCCGATGGGGGAGATGGTGGTAGAGGAGGCAGTATCTATATAGAAGCAAACGCTAGATTGAATACACTGATCGATTTTCGTTATCGCCAGCATTTCAAGGCCACTTCGGGTGTCGCTGGAGCGCGCCAGAAAAAGCACGGAGCCAGTGGTGAAGACCTTGTCCTGCGCGTCCCATGTGGCACTGTTATCCGTGATGCCGAGACAAACGAATTGATTGCAGACCTCGTAGATGATGGTCAGCGTGCCATGATAGCGCGAGGAGGCCGCGGCGGTCTGGGTAATGTGCATTTTGCTACTTCTACACGCCAGGCTCCGCGAGAAGCGCAAAAAGGCGAACCTGGCGAAGAACGCTGGCTCTTGCTTGAATTGCAGTTAATAGCGGATGTTGGGATGGTTGGTTATCCCAATGCAGGTAAATCGACGCTGCTCTCAGTTGTTACTGCCGCTCAGCCAAAGATCGCCGATTATCCTTTCACTACTCTCTCGCCCAATCTCGGCGTGGTGAGCGTCGGGCAACATGGAGGTGGTGATGAGTTTGGCTTTGTGCTGGCGGATATACCTGGACTGATCGAGGGTGCGGCACAGGGCGTTGGTCTAGGGTACGAATTTTTGCGGCATGTACAACGTACGCGCTTACTTTTACACATTCTCGACGGCGCATCTATCGAGCGCGACCCCTGGCAAGATTTTCTGGCTATCAACCAGGAGTTGCGAGACTACGATGAACACCTGGCGGCGCGCCCACAGATCGTCGTGCTAAACAAAATGGACTTGCCGGAAGCGCAAGAACGCTGGCCTGCACTCAAAGCAAAGGCCGAAGCGTCAGGGTATCCCGTTTACGCGATTTCTGCCGTTTCGCATCAAGGTACCGGCGAACTCATGCAGTATGCCGCCAAACGGCTAGAGGAGATTCAGCAGGAAGAGTCAGAACGCAAAGCTGCCCAGGCCATTGCCAGTGTCGAAGGCCCTGTTCTTCGACCGCAACCGGAGGACGCTTTTTCAATAACCAGGGGGAAAGGTGTCTATATAGTGAAAGGAAAACGAGTCGAGCGAGCTGTTAATATGACCAAATTGGAGAGCGAAGAAGGTATGGATCGACTGCAAATTACACTTTCCAGGATGGGGGTTACAAAAGCCCTTGAAGAAGCAGGGGTTAAGGTAGGCGATAAAGTGCGTTTTGGCAAAGTCGAATTGTATTGGGGCGAGTAACTTAGGCTTTTCGAAAGATCTGGGCGCATTACGCTCGTACCTGTAATACCAGTAGTATGTTATACTTAAAGTAGAACTTACTGCCCGTAGTGCGCTTTGGTGCGTATAATGTCCCTCGGACTCCGAATCATGCGGGCGATTGGCTATATCTCCCTTACAACGAAAAATATTGAATCACAGAATGTGAGAGATCCAGACTTATGGGAGAGACACTGAACCTGCTATTTCGTAGACGTGAGGATGGCACCTTCGAGTTAATGATAAAAGAGAGCTGGTCAGGGCGTGTCGTTAGCGACAGCTTTATTCCTCCTTACCAGACGAGACAATTAAATGCTCTCTTGAAAAAACTCAACACCTTTGAGAGTGATGATCACGAATTACGCGAAATTGGACAGCACCTCTATCTATCACTCTGTGGACCTGCAGCTCCTGGAATGGGTCGACGCGAATCCTCGGAACAATCGATTAGAGCTGTATTACGAGGGGTAATACAACGTGCTTTAGGACGACGTGGTTCTGTCGCGCTTACACTCAGTTTTGCGCCGGAATGTAATGAGTTTGTGCGCTACCCCTGGGAGTTACTGCATAATGGTGAACACTTCCTTATTGCTTCAGGTGTCTTCACGCTGACTCGTGCTCTGGTACGCCCTGATATGCCGCCATGCTGTGAATTGCCGGTTCATCCACCCCTGCGGATTCTGTATATAGGCGCATCGCCGATTGATTGTCCCTCATTAGAAATAGAGAATAGCTTTGAAGCGATGCAGCGAGGTCTTTCAAATTTGACTGATACTAATCGATTGATATTGGATCGATTAACGCCGCCGACCTTTGATGAGCTAGTGCGCTATCTAAATTCCCTGGGAGGCGCAGGTGCCCTTGACGATAAAGATACTGCGTATCCCTGTTATGCTATCCATTTCGATGGGCATGGTGCGTTTGGGCGACTATGTCCTGCTAAAGATTGCGACGAGTTAAATGACATCGAAGCACGCTCTTGTAGCAAGTGTGGAACCTCACTGCGTGGTGTGAAACCCCAAACCTATCTTTGTTTCTGTGATAATGAAGGGCGTAACAGATTAATCGATACAGAAACCTTACGCGAGTTATTGGTCAGTAGCGACGTACGATTGGCGGTATTCTCTGCTTGCGAAACGGCTACCATCAGTGACAAGAAATGGCGCCACCGGCAAAGTCAGGCAGCAATTGATGCAACGCTAGCAACAGCATTAGTCGTATCACAGGTGCCCGCTGTCGTTGCCATGCCTTTCTCACTAGAAGATGAACTCAGCCCAACATTTATGTTTCACTTCTATGAGGCATTGGCTGATGGGCGGACGTTAGAGGAGGCTTTGTCCCGCGCTCGGCAAGCCATGTTGCCAATGTTTAAGCATCATAGCTGGTTTATTCCGGTTCTCTACCGTCATGTAATGGAAGGACACGAAGGTCCTGTTGCCTTTCTAGCAGTTCGCGATGAGCCTGAAGAACAGGAATATTCCTTAGCACACCCGGGTGCTTCCCAAACCTTTGTAGGACGAGAGCGAGAACTGCAAGACTTGACCGATCTCCTCACTCAAACTGTGGGAAATGAAGAACAGCGACGGGCAAATGAGAGTCAACATAAAGTGCGGCCGGGCGTACATCATATTGCCTTGACCGGTTCAGCAGGAATTGGGAAGAGCGCACTGGCATTCGAAGTAGTTCGGCATAATCGGGAGAAGTTCTACGGTGGGACCATTGGTATATCATTGCAAGGGGGTAAATCATTTGTTGAGGCACTCATTGAAATAGCCAATCACTTACATATTCCTACTCAGGCAATGCATACCGCTAATATACGTCACTGCGAACAGGTTGTGCTTGCTTCCTATCGCAATCTGGCAAATCGAGGATTAACCTGCCTGCTGCTCCTGGATCGCTTCGACGAAGTTCAGGAGCGAACCGCAGTTGGTACATGGCTGCGTTTCCTCTGTGCATTACCGGCGCAAATCGTTGTTTTGCTTACCTCGCATTCCAATCCAGAAACAGTGGCTGTGCTGGAGGGAGCAACGTGCCATTGGTATGAGTATCGTGTGGATAAGATGGCAAGTGCGGATCTGCTTAAACTCTTCACTGAGCTAGCTGAAACGAGTGGCTTAGCCGAGCGTATCCATCTGGATGATCCAGAGCAACAGGCTATCCTGGAAGAAATTTGTACGTTATTGGATGGATACCCTTTAGGCGCTGAATTGATCTTTGGACGGGCGCTCTCAATTGAGGGGCGTGTCTATGTGCCGGAGGCTGCTACCCGATCGTTAGAGGAAGTGCGTGATGAACTACGAGAGTCACAGTTAGAAGGTATTGCGGCGGTATTCGATGTTTCCTACCGGCTCTTATCGGAGACTGCTCGTCTTCTTCTTCCTTATCTTGCTGTTTTCAAATTACCCTTTAGCCACGAACAAATAGTCATGCTCGTCGAGCCGAAAACTTCTTCTACGGCGCCTACGATAGTACGTTTGGAAAACGAACATTCTCTGAGAGGTATAAGCTCTGAGGAAAGAGAGGAGTTATTGCGAGCTGCAGGGTCCATCCTTCCGGCAGAACTTCAGAAGAACTGGCGTAGTGCGCGTGATGAGCTAGTACAGGCCTCTTTTGTGCAGTTCGATGGACGTCTCTATAATATTCATGCACAGGTGCGTCACTTTGCTCACACATTACTGCCATTGGAGGAACACCGGCGTATCCATCGTGTAGCTGCTGCGTATTATAGTAGCCTGGCACATCCCAGCTCTGAGCAATGGTTTGCCGCATTTGAGCATCTGGAAGAAGCAGATGAGCCGCAAGACCTGCAAAAAGCCGTACATTTGGCCGTTGGTGCCTCATGGGACCTCGGCGGGCGGGGGCGTGCCTCAGAATTGCAAGCCATACTGCGCCGAGCTGTAGGGCATGCTTTGCTCCTGGGTGATAAAACTGGAGAGGGCAAGGTACAATGTTGTCTTGGCGCTCTCCTGCGCCAGCAAGGTCATTATGCTGAGGCTCTTGGCTGTCTCACGCGCAGCTTAACCCTGCATCGTGAGCAGAATGAACCTGACGAAGCAGGGTGGGCTCTCTACGAACTTGCGATGCTCTTTCGTGAGGAGGGTCATTTTAAACAAGCGGGTGAGTATGCCCTGGAAGCCCTCGCCCTCTTTCGTGATGCCGGAGATGCCAATGGTGTAGCGTGGATGCAGATGGTCCTCGGCGAAGTCAGCCGCGGGTATGGACGCTATCAGGAGGCCCGAGAACAATTTGAGGAGGTGCTGACCAGTTTCTACAAACTGAACGATGAAGAAGGATACGCCTCTGCACTTTTCGATCGCAGTACTATCAATGAAGCATTGGGACAGTATCCTGAAGCGCTTGCAGATAGTGAAGAGGCTTTGCGTCTGTTTACGAAGCTAGGTCTTCGTTTTTGGCAAGCCTGGGTGCTCAGCGAACAAAGTACGGTCTTTCTTGACCAGGGCAAATACGACCAGGCTGAGCGTACGTGTAACGAATCTATCGCCATTTTCCGTGAGCAGAAAGCACTACGGGGAGAGGGGTGGGCACTGCGTGTTATAGGAGACATTGCACGAAAAAGACTAAGGTATATTGATGCTCGTGATTATTATAATCAATCACTCGCTATTTTCAGCAACGTGGGTGATCGGGTGGATCAAGCGCGTGTATTGAACTCAATCGGAGCTAATGCATTTGCCGAAGGCCATATTCAGGAAGCAAAAGAACACTTTGAACATGCTCAGGCTATTGCGCATGAACAAGAAGCTCTGCAATTCGAAGGCCGTGCTTTGAGGGGTCTGGGTGATGTGGCACGTACTCTGCATCAATTAGCTGAGGCCGAGCGTTACTACAACGAGGCTGCTACAATTGCAGCTCAACTGGGCACACCTGCTGAACGCTGTGCGATACTGCGTCGCCAGGGCGAGCTATATCAAAACCATAGTAAGTACCGCGAAGCGCTTGATGTCTGGGTTCAGGCGTTTGTTCAGGATCGCCGCGTAGGGCATCCTGACCGTGAGTCGCTTAAAGAGAGAATAGATGCTCTTGTAGCAGTGCATGATCTGCAGGAGGCTTTCGCTGAACTTCGCAAGCAATATGGAATATAGGGGCCAGATTTATCGCACCCGCATGCGGGCGCGATAAATCTGGCCCCTATATTACGGTATTGTCTCGTAGCGGATTACTGCTGTTGGAGCGACATGGATGCGATCGCCGTTCGCCAGGATATGACGCTCAACCAGTTGACCACGAATGACCAGGCCATTCAAACTTTCTGCATCCTCGATCACCCACGCGCCATTTTCCCAGCGTATCTTAGCATGCAAGCGCGAGACGCGCTGAGACGCTACTTGAATGTCATTGCCTGAAAGACGACCCACCGTCAATACAGGTTTATCGAGTTTACGTTCGCTGACAATTTTCCCATCAAGTTCAACTAACACATGTGCTTTCTGATTAAATGCTGCTGGTTGCCTGCCAGCATCCACGTACACTCGACCATGCCCAGCCTGACCACCATAGCCAGGCGTTGGTGGAATTGGAACTGGTGAAGGAGGCATCCCAGACCATTGTTGGGCTGCTGCAGGCTGAGCTGGCATCCCAGACCTATATTGCGCAGGCGCTGGCGGAGGGGGAACCTGGTATAGTCCTGCTGCCGCTGGTACTGGCATGAATGCTGAGCGAATGATCGACTCATCACCGGCGCGATCCTGATTGTAGCGATTCTGCTCCTCCAGGAGGCCAGCAAACACGCCTCCCCTGCGCTTTAACTCTTTGAACGTACCCTGCTCAGCGATGTGCCCATCCTTAAGTACAATAATCTCATCAACATTACCTAGTGTGCTCAGGCGGTGTGAGATCATCAGTACTGTACGTCCAACAACTAGTGTATCCAGTGCATGCATAACCTCCGCCTCTGCCTCCACATCCAAAGCAGCGGTTGGCTCATCCAGGATCAGGATAGGTGAATCACGCAAGATCGCACGCGCAATCGCCAGGCGTTGGCGCTGGCCGCCAGAGAAATTCTTGCCCTGCTCGCGTACCTCTGTATCGTACTTATCGGGAAAACTCATGACGGTGTCATGCATGTGCGCTTTTTTCGCAGCGTCGATGACCTCTTCAAAACTGGCGCCTGGTTTACCTATCTCGATATTTTCACGGATGGTACCTTCGAACAGCACATTGTCCTGTAACACCATACTCACATTCTGACGTAATACAGAGAGTGGATACATACGATTATCCACAGCATCGATTCTGACCGCCCCCTGCTGAATTTCATAGAGGCGGGAGATCAACTTAACCAACGTTGTTTTGCCTCCACCTGAGAGACCGACGAGAGCTACTTTTCTGCCAGCAGGGATGTGCAAGTTGATCCCCTTAAGAATCGGACGATTTGGTGTATAACCGAAGATCACATGCTCGAAAGAGATGTCTCCTTTGAGTTTAGTCGGACCATGATAGGTTGCTGTGCTCTCAACTACTTCTGGAGCTGCTGACATCACTTCCTGGATACGGTCTGCTCCGGCTTGTGCGCTTGTGCGCAAATTTGTTAACTTTGAGAAGTCGCGAAACGGTTGGTAGAGCATCTTCAGGTAACCAAGGAACACAAACAAGACGCCTACTGTGATTGAAAGCGCTGGAATAGTGAGGAACCATAAGCTAAAAGTATTACCCGCTGCGACATATGCTCCAACACCAAGAATGATGGCGGTACCTATAGCGAGCAGAATGCCAACAAGCGGAGTGAATTGGGCCTGTAAACCACCAGCACGAAGACCCGCCTCACGATTCTTGCCAACATACTTATTAAAGCGTGCAGACTCACGCTCCTCAAGCGTGAAAGCTTTGAGGACTGTAATGGCTCCAATATCCTCTGCTGCAACGTTTGCTACTTGACCAGCCGCTTTGGCTGCTTTTTTTGATGCTGCTTTGATACTTGTAGTGTAGCCAAGTACGATAAAAGCGAGCGCGGGTACAATGACAATAGAGATCAGTGTAAATTGCCAATTGACGATCAGCATAACGGTAACGATACCCACAACGTATAATGTTGCTGATATCAGATCGATCAGTCCATCCGTGACAAGTTTCTCTATATTCGCAATGTCGCCAGTCACCCGTTGAACGAGATCACCTTTCTTCTGTTTACCGTGCCAGTCCAGGCTTAAGCGTTGCAGGTGTTCGAAGAGTTGCCTGCGCAGTCTCGCGGTCAGGTTTTGCGCGATAAATGAGGCAAGGTAAAGTCCGATGTAGGCCAGGAGTGCGCTCACTATGCTCAGTACCAGCAGCGCTGCTACTGAGAAGAGGATAACGCCGATCGTGGTTTGCACCCCATGTGCGATCGCTGCTGCTCGATCTTGTGCTGAAGCAAAGCGATTAAAAGGAATGATGAGTGGATTCAGATACGGAGGTGGATTTTTTGCAGGATTAAAGGGAAACTGAATCTTGTTGGAGATCCACAGGATCGGGAGGGCGAGTAAGATATCCGCGAATACCTGTGCAAATGTCATCGCAACAGCGATGATAACAAGGAAGCGGTACCCTTTAAGGTTGCGAAACAGGAAACGGGTCATAGAAATTCCCTCCGTGCTTAATCAAACAGGTGTAATGTAATCTCTCATCTAGTTGGATAGGCCCAAAGGTCGTTACTTTTGGGTCACTTGAGGCAAAGAGCAGCAAGGGTAAAGAAGAGCACACGTATAAAGCATCAAAGCGGCTTGCTCTGTGCAAAGTCGTGGATGCCTGGCAGAGAATGCAGCTGATCCCTTTTGCTACGGCCTCAAACTATTAATGCATACCGGGACATTGATACGAGAGACCACTTGGATGTAATGGAACTAAAAATAGCCCACATCGGCGTTAATCCTGTTAGCTAGGAACCCATAAATTGTACCACAAAGAAATATGACGATGGAAGTGAAAATGTCTCTTGGAGAAAGTAAGAAAGTCTGATACAATGGCCGAGGTCGATCCGCTTCACTGTTCTAGTGGTAACTATTCACATCATTTTTATGCAAGATCTCATCGTAATATCTGTGCTTTTGCTCGATACTAAAAAGAGGGATATGTGTCGTACGTAACGGCTCGAGTTTTTAAAGGATAGGCTAATGGCTAAAAAATCTAAGACTTCATCGGATTCCAAAGCCTCTGGCGTGGGCAGAGTCTTCATCTTGCTGATAGGTATAGCAAGCTTCGGCATACTGGCGTACTTGCTAGTGGGGGTTGCCTATCAATTCGTTGTACCGCCTCCGGCTCACCGCATCCTGTTTGTCCAGGACATCCCACTTCCCAGTGGTTTTTGTGCTACGGGCTCTTGTACGAGAAACCTGGTTGCCGGTGGTGTACAGCGGGATTTTGGTGCACTTGCTCCTGGCGTACAGCAGGATTTTGACGCGTTTGACTTCCAGGCGTATGATCCACCCACTCACAAGTTGTTCATCGCCCATACTGGACCGGCACCCGATCTGCTGGCAGTTGCTCACACCAGCTTCGCCCCCAAGTTCGACCTCGCAACCGACCTCAAATTCGATGGGCATATTATTGTCTTCGATACTCAACAAGATAAGATCATTGCGCGCCTCAACATTCCACAGGTTGCAGGTATGGTGGATGCCCTCGATCTGCGCAAGGTCTACGCCGCTGATGCCGAGGAAAGCATCGTTTACTCCATTGACGTGAATACACTGAAAGCAACCCCCATTCAGCTCGACGATAACGAAAGTCCAGACGCCATGTCCTATGATCCTGTCGATCACAGGATTTTTGTCTCCGATCCTGGCGCTCCGGTTGACGACAAGGTATCCTTGAATCCGGACAAGAAGAACCTGAACGTCACCGTCATCGATGCGCTAACCGATAAAGTTATCACAAAGGTCAACCTGGGTCTCTTACCGCTATTGTCGGGTGAGAATGCAACGTCGGTTGAGAATGCTCCGAAAGTTCCTGTTGAGCCTGGTAATATTCCCAAATATGGACATGATGTGGGGCATAACAAATACGATGCGGGGCTGCACCGCGTCTTTGTGACCTCCACGATATTGCCAAACGCAGATGACCCAAATCCGCTGCTGCTGCCGCCCCCTGGCACGGGTGAACTGATTGCTATCGATCCCATTACTGCCGCCATTGTCCAGCGCATAGTATTACCTGACACGTGTAGCAGTCCTCACGGCATGGATATCGATGCTGATCAGCAAGTTGCATTCATTGCTTGCACTGATTTTGATTCCTCGCGCAACCTCTTTCAGAATCTGCTCAGAGTTGATCTGCGGACTATGACGGTTATCCATCCCGATCCCGTAAATGCGCGACTGGCAGGCGGTCCAGATATCGTTTTGATAGATCACTCTCTTCACGTTCTATTCGTAGCATGTAAAGGTGGGATTTCGGTGTTTGATGAGAAGGCTGGAGAGTTTAAGAAGCTAGGTGACTACATACTCGGGAAGGGGACACATACAATAGCCATCGATGAGCAGACGCAGGAAATTTTCTTGCCCCAGATTACAGGTGGTATGCCCATTCTTCGGATTGGTAGGTACAATCCGAACGGGGTCTAGAAGACCGCTCTCCTAATAGTTTTTGATAGTAGACTGATACGTCAGTTGTTAGCTCGCCATTAAAGAGCAGTTCAAGAGGCCAGGTATGGATGACTCAGCTATCCATACCTGGCCTCTTGAACTGCCAAATGAGTTCGAGTCCTGCTTGCGAGCAGAGAGTGCCAGAACGTGGCGCCAGGCTTCACGGCGTCGTTTTGTACTGAAGCACCGCTGTCGGTGCGACGTAAATGCGATCTCCGTTGGTGAGTGCAAGTCGATCAATACGTTTACCTTGATAGATCAGCCCATTCAGGCTGTCAGCATCCTCTATCAACCACCAGCCGTTCTCCCAGCGGATTTTCGCGTGCAAGCGTGAGACGCGCTTAGAAGGTACCTGGACATCATTGCCTGAAAGTCGTCCGACGGTCATCACCGGCTTGTTCAATGGGTGCTCACCGATGACCTTACCATCAAGCTCGATAGCTATGCGCGCATTGGTTAGTGGTCCAGCGGGTACTGGTTGTACATTATTATTCCAGGCAGGCTGCGCTTGTTGCCTGCCAATACCATACTGCTGCCTGTTGGTAAAGGCTGGTGGTATAACTTGAGGCAATGCTCCTGCCGGTGCATGCCAATTCTGGACGATCCCAGGTGGTGGCGAAACAGGACCTATAGGCATGTTTGGAGGTGGCTGAATCTGATACTGGTCATAGTAACCCTGTATGGGGGCAAAAGCCGACCGAATCATAGACTGGTCACCCGCCTTCTCCAGGTTGTATCGATTCTGCTCTTCGAGAAGTGCTGCAAAAACACCCCCTCGCCGTTTCAGGTCTTTGAAGCTTCCCTGTTCAGCAATGCGCCCCTCCTTGAGTACGATGATCTCTTCAACGTTGCCCAGTGTACTGAGGCGGTGAGAAATCATGATCACTGTGCGTCCAACGATCAGCTTATCAAGCGCATGCATGACCTCGACCTCGGATTCGACGTCAAGGGCCGCGGTAGGTTCATCAAGGATCAGGATAGGGGCGTCGCGCAGAATAGCACGCGCAATCGCTATGCGTTGGCGTTGTCCACCGGACAAATTCTTGCCCTGTTCCCGAACCAGGCCATTGTATCCGCCCAAATCGCTCAAAATCATCTCGTGAATGTTCGCCTTTTTCGCCGCCTCGATAATTTCGTAATCATTGGCTCCCGGTTTACCTATTTCAATGTTTTCACGGATGGTGCCTTCGAACAGCACCGAGTCCTGTAATACTATGCTCACGTTTTGGCGTAACATCTTAAGGGGATACGTGCGATTATCGACGCCATCGATTCTCACGGACCCTTGCTGAATCTCGTAGAAACGCGGAATTAACTTGACCAATGTGGTTTTTCCGCCTCCGGAAAGTCCGACAAGCGCGATTTTCTTCCCCGCAGGAACATGAAGGTTAAGGCCTTTCAACACTGGCTTTCCAGGTACATAACCGAAGATTACATTATCGAATGTGATCTCCCCCCTCAGTTTTGTTGGTCCATAGTAAGGAGCCTCGTTGTCCAGGACTTCAGGCGCCTGGTCTAGCACCTCTTGTATGCGCTCCGCGCCGGATGCCGCGCTGCTTCCAAGCGATGTCAGCTTCGAAAGATCACGAAACGGCTGGTATAAAAGCCTCAGGAAGATGAGGAATAAGACTAGCGTCCCAAGGTCCACCTGCAGGGGGGGAATGGTAATGAAACCGATGTGGAACTCATTTCCCGCGGCGACGAATCCTCCCACACCTATAACGGTTGCTGTACCAAGTATGACGAGAAAACTGACGATTGGCGTGAACTGCGCCTGCAGGCTGCCAGCGCGCAGTCCTGCCTTGCGGTTCTTATCGACGAATCCTCCGAAACGAAGGGCTTCCTTCTCCTCGCGCGTAAACACTTTGATCACCGTCAGCGCGTTGATATCCTCTGTGGCTACATCAGCGACCTGCCCGGTTGCTTTAGCAGCCTGCTTAGCTGCTGCCTTGATGTTTTTCGTGTAACCAAGGACGATCATGAACAGAGCTGGTGCAATTGCCAGCGAGATCAGTGTATAGACTGGACTGAGAAAAATCATCACAGCAGCAATGCCAATGATTGTGAGAAGACCTCCTAACAGATCAACTATACCATCAGTGACGAATTTCTCGACATCGGCAACGTTGCCCGTGACTCGCTGAACAAGGTCTCCTTTCTTCTGCTTTCCGTGCCAATCGAGCGATAGGCGTTGCAAGTGCTCAAACAGTTGGTTCCGTATCCTTGCCGTGAGGTTTTGACCAATATAAGCGGCAAGATAGAGATCTACGTAGGCCAATAATGCGGCTAACGTGCCAAAGACAATCAGCACCAGCACTGAAAAGATGATCACACCATTTGTACTATGATGACTTATTATCAGGTGCGGGTTTAGGTCGCCTGGCGAGATCGGGCATTGAGTGATACCTGGTTGCACAGGTGGTTGTGTTTTGTCTATTTGCAGCGATGGATCAAAGAGGGGAATATCAAATTTGTCGAGAATAGGATTCAGGAATTGCATTTGGCAGGATGGATCGTTCCCACCATTACTGACCTTACTCGGAATCCACTTAAGTGGAAAAGCAGCGACGATCTCACAGCCAACCGCCAAGAACGTCACTATTATAGCAACCACTACAAGCCAGCGATATCCTTTTAAATTACGGAACAGAAATTTGACCATGTTTGTACAAAGCCTCCCGGATTTAAGTTGATACGCATGCTGATACCTCCTTGAGCATAGCTGCTAACTCTTTGGGTCGGGGGCTATTGAGACGATTGACCCGTCGAGTAGCAATTTTGAATAAGAGTGCAGCTTCGTAAAGTTTTGAACGCTGCAAGATGCCGTCGATTGCTGCTTCCGTAACGCCAAGTTCAAGCATAGCCTGGCGGTAGGTAGTAGTAAACACTTCTGCTGCGGCCTTGAACCATGGCATCATACCGGGACGATGATACCAGAGTCCACTTGGGCGCAGGTAGGCCAGAAAGTAGCCGACATCAAGCGCTGAATCTGCCAAACAAAAACCATCAAAATCAACGACGAAAGCCTTGTGACCATGGAAGAGCAACTGACTGGCCTTAAAGCCACCGTGTGCTGGCCGGTAGACATCGGGTTGAAGTGTCTCTAAGCGAGTTGCTAGCTGCTCCGCCAGTCTCAGTACCTCTTCTGCCTGTGCTGGATTGTGGCCTGCGATGAGGGATGCGCGGTCGCGAGCTCGTTTCGCTTCTTTTGCCCCTGTGCGTGGAGCTTTCTCGTCTGGACGGACCGTGCTGGTATGTAGCCGAGCCAGGGCTGTGGCCGTAAGCCGAAGTTCCTCAGTCGGTATCACCAGGTCCGTAATTTCGCCCCCTTTTCCTCTCTTCATCCTGGGTCGCAGAGCGCGAGTACCCGTCAGCAACTGCTCATGATAATTCGATGGTTGCACAGCCGCATTAAAAGTCAGTCCGAGTGATTCAATCAAACCAAGTGGGCGTGGAAGGAGTGGTGAGCTTCCTCCATGTGCTATTACAGGTGTGCCCTCTTCGCTCTGTGAATCCTTCGCCTCTGAGGTTCTACTGGTCTGTTCATCATAGAGCCGCTGCTGCAAAGCCTGTACGCTGCGCGCTTGCTCCGGGTCTGCATAGACCTTGCCGAATAGGGTCAGGTTTCTGATAGTTGCTCCATCATCCTTACCACGTTCGAGGGCAAGGTGGTAGCGAATGACACAGCGATTAGCAGGTTTGTAGCGTACTGGCACCGCACCGGCAGAAATAAGCTGCCAGGTATCATCGCCAAGTTGAACATGAGCAGCAGATTGCAAAGCCTCGAAAAGTGTGCTATGTAGAGTAGTATCGCAGCTTGCTGCCAGTGCGGGTAGGCTGCTATCTGCTGGAAATGCCTGAACTGAGAGACCAATATCCTTTGCGCGCAGCACGCCTGTCTCCTGCACTTCAAGCGGAGCTTCTTGTGCCTGGGCTTTAGTGAAGCGGATATGAGCGCCATCGAGCGCATGCTCGTCGAGTGTAAGACTGACTGAGCGGTTAGGATCATTCGAATGCGCTTTGTTTGCAGGTTCTAATTCATCTACGGTATAAATGACTGCAAGTCCTCGCGCTGGCTTGCGGCGTAAGTAGCGCACAAACAACCCGGGCGTTTTTTGCATACCCGGCAACAATGATCGATCCGCACGTTGATACAGCAGAGTCACAATGTTCGGAAGGTCTAATATGGATAAATTAGCATGTACATCAGAAGCATCCACGCTCATGCTCCAGCCTTCCTTTCCTGCGCTATCTGGTCCACTAGGGCTACCAGGGCGCTATCGGCTCCTGGTACGCCACGAAAACCCGGAAACCCATTGACATCTACGATCATAGGTCCATGCTCAGTAATCAATAGATCGACGCCGTAGAGCCTCATATTGAAAACACGTCCGATCTCCATTGCTATATGCGCCCATTCACCTGGTAATTCCTCCGGCGTAATCGGAAAGTCTTCCTTCGAGGCGTTTGGTTCCAAAGGAGTGCGACGGCGTGCAGCGAAGATCTGTCGATCGATCACCCACATCTTGATATCCCAACCGTCTCCAGCAGCGAACTCTTGCAAGACGATCGGCTCTTGACTCCATTCCGCCGCAAGGGCCTCTAATTGCTCGATACTGTCTATCTTATCTACCAGATCACCCCGATGACTATAGTAGCTTTTAATAATCTGCGGAAAATGCAGGCTTGCCAGCATTTCGCGGCCTGCGAGCAAGCTTCCCAGGGTAGAAAAACTCCTGGTAGCAGGCCATGGCAGATTTGCATCGTGCATGCGCTGTGCCATCAGCACCCGATCCTGGCATGCGACAGATGAGGACCAACTGTTTACAACTAGCGGGCCTTGCTGTTCCAGAGCGTGAGCAACAGCTAATGCCTGAGGCGCATGCGATTTCAGCAAGTAGAGGTCTGCCATAGGGTGTTTCTTTTCTTCTGCAATAGCTTCAGCATCTGTAAGTGTGCGTACATCTAACAGCCTGATAGTATGTGTAGCACTCAGTTTTTGTAGTGCTACTGCTATAACGGGATGATGAGGTGTTTCTGGGTTATCCATTATAAGGCAGATATCCATATGCTAACTCCTTATCTATTTGAGGGATTGCAGCCCACCAGATTGTCCTATACTTTTTCATTTACAGCAATCATTGCTGGTTTTTCTAGTGTAGTTTCCTGCATTTTTTTCGAGAATGATGCCTCTCGACGGCGTTGTGCTCGCTCAGCACGTGCTAAGCGTTGCATTTCAGCACGTTTTGCTGCGTGCAACACGTACTCTGAAACTCGAATGACTGCCCTTGGCACGCCTCCAAAGCTAGGGAAGTCATTGATATCCACTATCGCCGGTCCCTGGGGTGTATCGACAATATCCAGTCCATATATATCCAGACCAAAAAGCTTACCGACTTGCAAAGCCAGTTTGCGGATCTGTGGGGTTAGTTGCACGAAGTGCTCTCCCATGTCAGGGTGCAAGGGTGATTTTTTGGCAACGGCTGCGTAGACCTCTCGTCCTGTCACATAGACCTTCATATCAAAGCCCGTATTTTCTGCGTAGCGTTGCGCAAGAAAGAAACTGTCATTAGCTTCGGCCATCTCTAAGCTGGTCACATCTGCGGGACTATTCAGAAGATAGACGCCTTTGCAGGAACTCCCATTGCTCGGTTTGACAACGATGGGGAAATCCTCGATGGGGATTTGTCTCAGTAAGCGCGGGTGAGCAACAAAGTAGGTAGGAGGAATAGGTAACCCATGTGCACGCGCAAATGCTGCCGCTACTGCTTTGTCTCGCACGAGGCGGATAGAACGTGAACTATTAATAGTGGGGATACCTACTGCTTCTGCTGCTTCCAGAATACTCAGACCAGGACCTTCTGCCAGTGATTTCAGGACATACGCATCGTAGCCTTGTTCTGCAAGCTCGGACAAACAGGTGACTGCTGTTTGAGGTTCCAAAAGGTCAACATCGTGACCCCATTGGAGAAGTTGGTCTGCGATAACCATTGGCATAGGATCATTTCGATATTGCTCTTCAACGATAAAGCAGAAACGCATCTCAACCTCTTCCGTATAAGCCAGATAGAACTGGTGTGAAATAGCATGCTCGGGGTTTAAATCATTGTTCTAAGTGTATCAGTTCTACAGCTTTGCGGCTATTTACTGGCTCACTGGTACAATGTGATCTTGCTTATAATACTTCCTTGCATTCAGATGAGAAAGATGGCGCCGGACTTGAAAAACGTTCTGTCAACGATGCTACGCATCTACCTGCGGTCAGACAGAACGCTAGGAGGCAACTTTCTCGCTTCAAGAGCAGCGTTTCAGAATGCTTTTCAATATAATACATGAAGGGAGCATTAATCGCACTATAGCATATCTGCATACAATTAGGAAGAGGTAACACTCTAGTGGCTTTTGACCGGAGTAATGTGCAGCATACGTGCGAGCCAATGTTGTTTTCCAGCGGGTTGCTTAGCCTCATGTGGCTGCTCTTCTCCATTATAGGTGCTGCTCGTGTGTCCATTCAGTCCATCGGTCAATTCAGCATACTGGTCCTGATGTATGTCATGTTGTGAGTAGAGTCCGTCATTATTCTTGTGTGGTAAAGAGAATTCTTGCGGCAACACTGTTTGCTGTTGCACTCCCGTCCAGTTTACTACATGCCCGTCCTGTGTTTCATCACTACGAACTGGCTCGTGGGGGTTAGGCAAATCGGCTGGCGGCAGATTACCAGTAATCATCGGTGGCTGGTGTAAAATCTGAACGCGCCGCATCGGTTGCGTTTCTTGCTCTTCTAAAGCAAGTCGACTGTTCAGCTCTTCAAGCAAATGCTGTATACTTGGGCGTAATTTGCGGTTGTTATCTGGGATACGTGTCCATTGCGCCAGCGCTGCCGGGTAGTACCCTGCTCGATAACAATACAAACCAAGCATTGCGCGAGCATCGTAAATACTCATGCGGTGCCAGAGCGCCAGCTCTTCTGCGGGTGTCTCAATGACATCTTCGTTGGCCTCGATGATCTCTACGAGATGATACAGGCGTATTCCCATCAAGCGATAAGGGTGCCCGTAGTAAAGAGCCAACCTGCGGCGGCGCGTTCGTTCAGCAGGATGTTTGCCAACAAAATACTTACGTGACCACGAACCACTTGACCAAATGATAGCTGCAAAAATAAATACCAGGATTCTGCAAAGATAGCGTTCCCAGGTCTCTGTTGCGTACACGCTAGTCACACCTAATATGGCGAATCCTGCTCCCAAGGCCCAGGCACCATAGACCAGGCGTCGACGATCCCACCCTAGCAGATCAAAATGGTGGTGTAATGGTGTTGCCAGGAACGGCAAGGGAAATTCGGTGTGTGGTACGTACTCGTGGCTGCTGGCAAAACTCAATATCTGGAGTCGTTTGCGGAAGAAGCGTGTCAGCACTCGCGCCGAAATAAGCGCCGAGAGTCCCTCGAGTACAAATGCCATACCGATCATCAGCAGCAGTATTTCCTGGCGCGAAAATATGGCGATCATTGAGAGGATGCCGCCGAGGGCTAAGGATCCGCTGTCTCCCATATAAACTTTTGCGAGGCGACGGGCGCTCCCACGGCGCGCGGCCCACGAGGAAGGCCAGTTTAATACCAGGAAACCCAGCACAGCGCTAGCGCAGAGCAGCGATAAAATCTCCAAAGGGATTCCCTGCGGATGATTCTTATCAAGAAATCCAGTAACAATAATACCAAATGCCAGGGCAGCGCTAAAAACCAGGCCACCTGCCAGTCCATCGAGACCGTCACTGAAATCGACGGAGAGCGATGTAACGCTACCTATCAGGCCTGTCATGAGCATCAAGAAGATCAGCCAGGTGAAAGGCAGAATCTTGAACAACGCTCCCATAATATCAGAATAGGGAGAATAAGGCGCTCTGCCGGCTGGAAGAAGCCAGAAGTAAAGGAAAGCTGCTGCCATCGAGACACAGAGCACGCCACAAAATTTTGCGCGTTCTGAAAGACCTTCATTACTGTGAACTTTGTGCCAGTCGTCGATAAAGCCAACAACCATAAAGCCAACAGTTGCCCCTAGGCCAATTAATAAGAGTCTCCATTGATCGTTATGTAGGTGGAAGAGGTACCCTGCCCAAATTCCTGTGATAACCAGAGCAATGGTAAATGCAGGACCTCCAACTAGAGGCAATTCGATCGTTTTAATTTCTCTTCCACTTGCGGGAAGCGCGGGCATATCGGAGCGATGAGGGCCAGGTTTAAATTCACCACTACGGAATTTAGGAAATAAGAGCTTCGCTATCCAGCACAGCAACAGGCTGATAAAAGCGCAAGTGATGAAAATCATCAAAAACAAGACTGGAACCATAATAACTCCCTATAAGGGTAACTCTTGCGGTTCACCGCTCCTTACGATGTAAGGAGATTCGGAGAATTTCCGTCCCGCACTTCATATGTTGAAACGTCATACGTATATTGACGGTAACGTTCACTGCATTAGCATGTGTAACTGTTCGCGTGCCACCCGGCGCTCATCCCACGGAATTTTCTCGCTGCCGATAATAATACTCTGTTCGTGACCTTTTCCGGCCAATAGGACAGTGTCTCTCGCCTGCGCACGGTTAAAGGCTGCGGCGATTGCTTGCGTCCGATCTGCGACACAGAGAAAGTCGCGCCCCTCGTGTTTCCCCGCAGTTACGGCACCATTGGCGATCTCGCGTAAAATTTGTTCGCGATCTTCTTCGCGAGGGTCTTCATCAGTAATAACGAAAAAATCTGACAACTGGGCGGCAATTTGCCCCATAATAGGACGTTTTTGTATATCTCGCTCACCAGCAGAGCCAAAAACCAGCAGTAATTTACCCTCGGTAAGCGGTCGTAGAATGCTTAGGACCTTTTCCAGGCTATCAGGTGTGTGTGCATAATCGACAATAACGGTAAATGGCTGTCCTACGTCGATGCGTTCCATACGTCCGGTGACACCTGTAACTCCTGCCAATCCGAGCGCTACGTCAGCAGGTTTCGCACCCAGGTAATAGGCTGTTGCTATCGCTGCCAGGCAATTACTTACATTAAAATGACCTACCAGTTGTGTTTCGACATCGATTTCAGCGCCAGGCAGGATTGCACGAAAACGGGTGCTATTTGCATGAAGCTGTATGTCCACTGCTCGCACTCCCGCTGCATTGTCGAGTCCATAGTCAAGAATTGGCACCCTACAAAATGGTTTCACTATTTCATAAGATACATCATCTCGATTAAGAATAGCAATCGGCTGGATTCCCAGGCCCTTGTCTTGTGCTGGATCGAGCATTTCAAAGAGTCGCGCTTTTGCACGACGATACTTCTCGATTGTTCCATGAAAATCCAGATGTTCGTGTGTGATATTTGTGACAACGCCAATATCAAAGGCGCAGCCTCGCACGCGTTGTAAATCAAGCCCATGAGAAGTTGATTCGATGATTGCATATGTCACGTCAGTTTCTACCATCTGTTGTAGAAACTGTTGAATCTCGAGTGCCTCCAGTGTGCTTTGCCGGGTGGTGTTCTCCCATTCGTGTCCATTCAGCTTAAAGTTGGCTGTTGTCATCAGGCCGTTCGGCTTTCCGGCTGCATCTAACAGCGCACTGATGAGATTACACGTTGTGGTTTTCCCGTCGGTGCCCGTAACACCAATAGTGCAGAGTTGATAGGCCGGGTAGCCATAAAATGCACAGGCGAGATTGGCCAGCGCGATATGCACATCATCTACTTCTATATACGGTAGTGGCAGTCCAGCAGTGTCAATGTGGGGACCGAGTCCGGCAACCGCTCCACGTTGTGCAGCGTCGGCCAGAAAACGACGACCATCTGTATGTGCCCCAGGAATCGCAATGAACAGCCCTCCTGGCATGACTAGCTGTGAGTCATAGGCCAGGGCAGCAATGTCAATTTGCTCGCTCTGATCGCCAGCATTGTATATTGCCAAAGGAGGGTTCTCTAATGATTCAAGTAAGGTATGTAGTTGCATAGATATCCTTTAAAGGCTGTAAGTTCCTTCGCGTTGCTCAGGATGACACAACAACCTTGTCATGCTGAGTGCAACGAAGCATCTCGGCCCAGCAAGCGAGATCCTTCGCTTCGCTCAGGATGACACAAAAGGAGGCAACATAGATTGATGCCTATTAGGGCTGATGTAACGGCCCCTACGGATGATCGGATTGCTGTGTTAAAAGTCATAATCGGTACCTAATAAAAGATGGTTCTTATACGGTGATATGGATGCATTTCCGAGGAGTTTTGTCCAAGGTACCACAATAGTTGATCGACCTCAACTGCCGTAATAGCCTGTCCAGATATTCGTGACATCTCACGTCGTACTAGTTCACATGCCCAGATCGTCGCAGCACGCAACTCCACTTCTTCTTCTCCTCCGGGTTGTAGAAGTTCCTGATTATCGACGCGCTCTGCCAGCAGGGGTTCATATTCCAGTACGCCGTAATGACGCAAAACCTGGGGTAACTTATAATCAGCAAAGATTGTGAGCTTATCAAGATCAGTGAAAGCGCCCCAGTGCTTACCACCAAACGCACCATATAGATCAGCAACACAAATTTGAGCGCGTTTGAAGAAGCGTACCTCGTGGCCCTGGTAGATCGCGACATCGCGGAATGAAGAGAAATCTTGTACCAGCAGTAACGCCAGGTTGACCGCGCTTCCTTCAGCCTTTTCAACCGTATGCGCGAACTGTCCAGCATAACGCTCTGCAAGTACACGTCCCACTTCATGAACATGTGCTAAGCGTGCATCAAAAAGAGGTATCATTTCTCCGTCCGAGCCAACTGCTGCTGGGATACTACGTAAAATATTTGCCAGGTCTTCCCGGCTCATAGTGCTGAGGTATCCGGCATCCCACAGTGCAATGCCCTCTTCGACGGCTCGTGTCAGCGCAGCAGCTTCTGCCCAATAGCCGTTCAGGACTTCGCCATGATAGTCGATCCGCCAGCGCGGTTGATCTTTTTCTGCCCAGAAGCAGAAATTCAGTGCATCGAGTAGCAGCAACCAGTTGACTGTGCGCTCGCTTCCATCGTGAAAATGAAAGCGATCATACCATACAGGTTCGATTGTAGGAGCGTATTTCGCGAGCAACTGGGCACTTACATGAGCCACCTTATCTCGATTGATCCAGGCATGCCTGGCGTGTTCCACTACCCACGATGTACTACGCAGCACACCTAATGTGTCAGGTTCGGTAAGAGTATAGGGATTATCTTTAGACGTGTCGTTCTTTATCAGGCCGCCAACCATACAGAAAATCTCCTTTGCCTGGATGATGTGCTGTGCCTCACTTCATTCGGGCAGCTTTGATTGTAAAGGTATTGAATGTTTTCGTCAATCATTCTCCTATAATTTGCATGAGTCACCGCGAAGTTTTAGAACAAATTTCTGAAAAGGAGGCAATTACCTTGACAGGAGCAGTGGCGTTGAGAGGGGAGATGGGCAACGTGTGACCTCCTGAGCGATACTGAGGAAATTTATCTCATCTCAGTAGTTCGGGAGGTCTCAGCCATGCAGGATCAGTATGTCATAGCACCGTCAGAAACACAAGTCGCTCCTCGCCGAGCTGAGCCTCAAGCACCTCACCACCAGCTCAAGCCGTGTGATGGTCACAATGGTCGGCTGGGGGTGGAACGTCGAGGGCCGGACTGCCATCGAAGAAGCCAACCGGTTTCAAATAGAAGCCGAGCATGTCCACAGGCATGACCGGCCAGTCCTCTGGTCGAACAACGTGATTGGAGCCAAAGGTATACCAGGTGACGACATTGGTTGCCACCAGGGGGCGGTTCTGCTGTACGTAGGCTGGCAATCCATCTCCCCCACGCTGCTGGTTGGGATAGTTTCCGGCTGCGTACCGCTCTTGCGGGTCGTAGGCGGTCACCCAGAAGTGGTTGCGCACAAAGCCGCCGCGCTCCCACTGGGGTGAGCCCTCGTGGAAGAAAGGGAAAGTATTGCTTCCAGGTACAAGCTTGTAGGCGACGGAACCGCCCACCGCGTTACGCTTGGCTGGATTGACGATCTTCCAGTAGCGGGCCGTGCGGGGTTCGATGACACGCTGCGCCTCGCTTTCGGTGGCGAGCAGCGTTTCACGCGCGACCCAGGCATTCCCACGCGGATTCTCAGGCCCCCAGGGTAGTGGCTCGCAGTTGACCTCATAGACCGAGTTCTCCTGGCCATCTAGCATCCAGTCGATGCGCACGTTGAAGTAGTGCTGGTGGTTTGGCCCGTATAGGCCAGGGGCAACCAGCGTCCCCGAGACCGGTTGCTCGAAAGGCGCGATGGCCGCCGGTGCGATGATGCCGGTGAGCTTCACCTCAAACTGGAGAGACCCGTCCTGGTACAAGTACCAGTAATAGCCATATTCATAGTTCCCGACTGTGGCAATCATGGAAATCACCAGTCGCCGGGAGCGGCGCACCTCTGCCCGCGTGGTGCCGTCCTCGTTGTATTCGAGGTGTTTCC
>Ga0207684_10001780_pt1 | contig 22695 bp, 20 predicted proteins | sample KBSK5501metaG_FD_184342 | JGI IMG/M metagenome (GOLD analysis project Ga0207684, IMG submission 184342) | Corn, switchgrass and miscanthus rhizosphere microbial communities from Kellogg Biological Station, Michigan, USA - KBS K5-50-1 metaG... | ecosystem: Host-associated > Plants > Roots >...
CTCACCCTGGGCCGGTTCCAGTCGGTCATCTTCGCGGAGTTCGACGGACCTCGGAAGCGCGAAGTCACGGTCCAGGTGATCGGGGCCTAGTCGGTTCGGAGGCGGGTCGTTTCGTCCTTCGCGCGTCTAACCGGTACGTTCTCGAAGACTGACTGAGGTGCTGTGGAGTGAGTCGCGGCGCTCCGATGTCGGTCCGGCTGGTCGGAGCCGGCCGAGGAGCCGAGTGCAGCCGGTCCGCGCTGCGTCGATCGTGAGCAATCGCGCGCTATCGAGCGTCTCGGCGTCTTTTTCCGACGCTCGAATCTCGCTTGTGGCACAGGTCGCGTCGGTTGACGAGCAGCTGAACGACGACGACACACTGCGCAGATTGCGCGCAATTTCGTGAGGCGCGCGGCGGTCTGCCGTGTCGCGTTCATCCGGGGATCGCCACGCTGTGCGCCCGCCACATTTCGTCCTGTTTCGCGATCGTTTCTATATTAAGGTCTCCCAGTGTGCGAGCGAGAGCTGGACGCGGTGAATGATCAGCTTAGGAGCCGACATGAATAGATCCTCGGGGCACCATTGTTCGGCCTCTTCCGTTGAACCGCGGTGTGGATCGTGCTGAGCGCCGAGAGCGAGAGCCGCCCAAGGCGGCGACGCGTCAGTATCTTCGTGCCCGCCTATAATGAGGCCGCGCACCTCGAGGGCGCGATTGCCGATATCGCAGCGGCAGCCGAGGCCGCACTCGAGGATCATGAAATTCTCTTGGTCGATGACGGCAGCAGCGATGGCACTGGGCCACTCGCCGACTTCCTGGCACAGCAGCGGCCCAAGCTGCACGTCATCCACCAGCCAACCAACCAGGGCATCGCGGCTGGATATACGAGGGCCGTCGAGATCGCACGATTCGAGTACTTCGGGTTCCTGCCCTCTGATCGTGAGATTGATCCGACCTCCATCAAGGACATCCTCGCTGCGGTCGGATTAGCGGAGATCGTCGTTCCGTACCACGGCAATCCGCAGGCGCGTCACCCGTACCGCCGGCTCCTGACACGCGTCTCGACGGCTGTCGTAAACCGGCTGTTCGGCGTGAGGGTGCGGTACTTCCAGGGCCCGTGCGTATATCCGACCGAGCTTGCGCGCGTCCTGCCGAAGACGGCCGGCGGCTTCTACTTCGTCACTCAGATGCTCGTGCACGCGCTGTGCGCCGGACACGCGTACGTCGAGGTTGCGTTGTTTCATCAAGACCGAGCGCACGGACGCTCGACGGCCGTGTCGTTCAAGAACATCGTTAAAGCGCTCCGGACGATCGCCGCGCTCTGGTGGACGATTCGCGTCCGGCGCGCCGGAACAAGAAAGGAGGGTTCGTGAGCGGAGCGGGCACGGTCGTCGTCACCGGGGGAGGGGGCTATGTGGGCGCCGTCCTGGTCCCCAAGCTGCTCGCGCGCGGTCATCGCGTGCGCGTCCTTGATCTGTTCCTGTTCGGCGATGATGTTCTGCCCACCGGGACCCCGGCGCTCGAATGCGTGAAGGGCGACATCCGCGATCGCGCGCTGGTCTCGCAGACGATGCGCAGCGCCGACGCGGTCATCCATCTGGCCTGCATCTCCAACGATCCGAGCTTCGAGCTGAATCCCGCGCTGAGCCGGTCCATCAACTACGAGTGCTTCGAGCCGCTCGTGGTCGCGGCGCGGGACGCGGGAGTGGGGCGCTTCGTGTACGCGTCGACGTCAAGCGTGTACGGCGTCAGCGACGCGCCCGACGTCACCGAGGAACACCCGCTCGTCCCGCTCACCGACTACAACAAGTACAAGGGGCTCTGCGAGCCGCTGCTGTTCAAGTACCAGACGGCGGACTTCACGACGGTCACCATCCGTCCGGCCACGGTGTGCGGCTACTCGCCGCGCCTGCGGCTCGACCTCACCGTGAACATTCTGACGAACCTGGCGGTGAACAAGCGGAGGATCACCATCTTCGGCGGACAGCAGAAGCGGCCCAACATCCATATCGACGACATCGCCGAGCTCTATGTCGAGCTGCTCGAGCTGCCGGCCGAGCAGATCGCCGGCAAGACGTTCAACGCCGCCTACCAGAACCACACGGTGGCCGAGCTGGGGCAGATGGTCCATAAGACCGTGAGCCGGGAGATGCCGGAGCTCGGGCCGATCGCGGTCGAGACGTCGCCGAGCAACGACCTGCGCTCGTATCACGTCTCCTCCGAGCGGATCAAGCGCGAGCTGGGGTGGACGCCGAAGCGTGACGTCGACGACGCGGTGGTCGACCTCTGCCGTGCCTTCCGGGCGGGCAAGATCCCCGAGCCGCTCACCGACCTGCGCTACTACAACGTCAAGACGATCCAGGCCTCGGGGCTCGCCTGACGATGCCGCGCGCCCTGGTCACGGGCGGAGCGGGGTTCATCGGCAGCCACATGGTCGATGCGCTCCTCGCCGAGGGGTTCGAGGTCCGGGTCATCGACAATCTCTCCACCGGGCACCTCGACAATCTCGCGCACCACCGGCGTGATTCTCGACTCACCTTCGAGCAGATCGACATGTGCGACGTCCCTGCCGGCGCGCCGCTCTTCCATGGCGTCGACTTCATGTTTCATTTCGGTGGCATCGGCGACATCGTGCCGTCCATCGAGCGGCCGGTGGAGTACGTCCGCGCCAACGTGACCGGCACGATCGCGATGCTCGAAGGTGGCCGCCGCGCGGGCATTCAGAAGTTCGTCTACGCCGCTTCGTCGTCGTGCTATGGTTTGGCCGAGGTGCCGACCGCGGAGACCGCGCCAATCCGCCCCGAGTACCCGTATGCGCTGAGCAAGTATCTCGGCGAGCTGTCGGCCCTGCACTGGGCACAGGTCTATGGCCTTCCGGTCGTGTCGATCCGCATGTTCAACGTCTATGGCCCGCGTGTTCGCACGACGGGTGCCTACGGCGCCGTCTTCGGTGTTTTCCTGGCCCAGAAGGCCAATGGTCGACCCTTGACGGTGGTCGGGGACGGCACTCAGCGCCGGGACTTTGTGTACGTCACGGATGTCGTGCGAGCGTTCCTCATGGCCGCGCGTTCGGAGTACACGGGAGACGTCTTCAACCTGGGGGCCGGAAATCCGCAGTCGGTCAAGCGTCTCGTCGAGCTGATCGGCGGACCGCTCGTTCACGTGCCGAAGCGACCGGGCGAGCCGGAGTGTACCTGGGCCGACGTCGGCAAGATCACTTCTTGCCTCGGCTGGAAGCCGCTCATCCCCTTCGAGGAGGGCGTCGCGAACATGCTGCGAGATCTCAGCACCTGGGCGTCGGCCCCGGTGTGGACACCAGAGTCCATTGCTGCCGCCACGGACAACTGGTTCACCTACCTGTCGAAACGACCGTAGGGGAAGACGTGTTCACGCACAAGATCAAGACCCTCGAGCAGTTGGCGATCGCGATCGGCCCGCGTCCGCGCACGAAGACGGTGATCATGTGTCACGGCGTGTTCGACATCGTTCATCCCGGCCACCTGCGTCATCTCATCTATGCCAAGCAGAAGGCTGACATTCTCATCGCGAGCCTCACGGCGGATGCCCACATCGTCAAGGGTAATCACCGCCCCTACGTTCCTCAGGCACTGCGCGCAGAGAACCTGGCCGCGCTCGAGATGGTCGACTACGTGATCGTGGATCCCAACCCGACACCGATCGAACACATCCGTGCGCTGCAGCCCGACTATTTCGCCAAGGGCTACGAATACTTCGCGGAGGGAATTCCTCTGAGAACCCAGGAGGAGATGAAGACGCTCGAAGCCTACGGCGGCGAGATCGTCTTCACCCCTGGCGACGTCGTGTACTCATCGTCGAAGCTCATCGAGCTCGAGGCTCCGAAGATCGCGATCGAGAAGCTCGTCAGCGTCATGGATTCCGAGGGCCTCGGATTCGCCGATCTCCACAAGGCCCTGAAGACGCTGGAAACTGTCCGGGTCCACGTCGTCGGCGACACCATCGTCGACGGCTACAGCGACTGCACGCTGCTCGGTGCCGCCGCCAAGCTCCCCGCCTTCAGTGTCAAGCTCGAACAGACCGAACGGTACACAGGCGGCGCGGGGATCGTGGCGCGCCACCTTCGAAGCGCGGGCGCGCAGGTCGCGTTCTCGACCGTTCTCGGGGACGACGAGCTGAAGGACTTCGCGCTCAAGGAGCTGACCACGAGCGGCATCGACTGCCTACCGATCATCGATCGCACGCGCCCGACCACGTACAAGGAGCGCTTCACCGCGTCCGGTCAAAAGCTCCTGCAGGTAGACCGAGTGGACAACCGCCCAATTTCCGAGCGGGTCCTTCGCACGCTCTGCGATAACGTTCGCACCGTGCGGGCCGATGTGGTGATCATGAGCGACTTCCGCCACGGCATCTTCAACCATGACTCGATCGGCCGCCTGGTCGCGGAGATTCCGAGCGGCGCGCTGCGAGTCGCCGATAGCCAGGTCTCCAACCGGTGGGGCAACATCCTCGACTTCACCGATTTCGACCTGCTAACGCCTAACGAACGTGAGGCCCGGTTCGCGCTCGGTGACCAGGACACGACGGTGCGCCCAATGGCGCTGAGGCTGTTCCGCGAAGCACGCTGCCGAAACCTCATCCTGAAGCTCGGGGAACGTGGAACGCTGACGTACCTGCGAGCAGGACACGAGGTGCGCGATTTCTTCGCGCTGGAGAGTTTCGTCGACCATCTGGTCGATCCGATCGGCGCCGGCGACGCGCTGCTGGCCTATGCGTCCCTGGCCCTGGTCGCGACCGGGAATATCGTCGTCGCTTCGATCCTCGGCTCAATCGCGGCCGCTGTAGCCTGCCAGCGGAACGGAAACCGGCCCGTGTCTCCACAGGAGGTATCCGAAAAGATCGATGCGCTAGAGCGACGGGCGACCTTCGCATGACGGAGTTCCGGCTCCGCTATCTCGTGGTCGGCTATGGCAACATCGGCGCCAAGCGCAAGGCCGTCCTCGGCACATGCTGCATCGCTACCGTCGACCCGCAGAACGCTGCGGCAGATTTCCGAGAGGCTCAACAGTGTGATCCCGATCGTTACGATGCGGCCGTACTGGCCGTGCCGAACGACGTCAAGGTGGAGCTGATCCAGTATTTCCTCGAGCGTGGGAAGCCCGTGCTGGTGGAGAAGCCGCTGCTCATCGACGCCGAGACGGCCGACATGCTGGCCGCGGTCGCAGCGCGTACCGGCGCCATCTGGCACACCGCGTACAACTTCCGATTCGAGCCGAACGTGGTTGCCCTCAAGCGCAGATTGGCTGTAGGCGAGATCGGCCGCGTGTACCGCGCTCGTCTCTTCTACGGCAATGGCACCGCGGGAAATATCGCCGGCACGTGGCGGGATACTGGGTTCGGCGTCCTCGAGGACATGGCGAGCCACCTCATCGACTTGACGGGGCATGTATTCGGAAAGTTCGGGTGTCACTTCGAAGTCTGGGATCGCCGCAGTCACGAACTCAAAGTCGTGGACCATTGTGTGCTGGCCACGACCGACCATGAGATCGTCATCGAGTGCAGTTTCCTTTCGTGGAAGAACCGCTGGCGGATCGAAGTCACCGGCGAGCGTGGGTCCATGGAGATGGATGGACTGACAAAGTGGGGCGACAGCGAGCTGATCGTGCGGCGCCGGCGGCTTCCCAGCGGTCCGCCAGACGAGACGCGAGAGCACGCCGCCGGGCCCGATCCCACGTGGGCCGCCGATCTCCACCACTTCGAGTCCGAGGCCGCGGCTGGTCGCACGTCTCGTGACAACGATGTCTGGATCACCCGCACGGTGATACAGGCCGCGGGTGCCGGATCCGAGTGACGGCGTTCCTCGGACTCTCGCACCTCGGGGTGGTATCGAGCATCGGATGGGCATCGCTGGGAGACCGGGTCGTCGCGGTGGACCTCGATCCCGAGCCCGTAAGGCGACTTCAGCGTGGAGAGGTCCCGGTGCTGGAGCCGTCTCTGGACTCGCTCTTCGCCGAGACCCGGCATCGAATGACGTTCGCGACGGAACCCTCGCTCATCCGTGACGCCTCCCTCGTCGTGGTCGCCCGAGACGTTCCCACCGACATCGGGAACGCCAGCGACGTCTCGCCGGTCACCGCGCTGATCGACGCCGCGATTCCCCACCTGAGCGACGGCGTGTGCCTCGTCGTCATGAGCCAGGTTCCACCCGGATTCACGCGACGTCTGGGCGATCTGATCCGCGCGCGCCGGCCGGGCCTGAAGTTCAGCCTCCACTACTGGATCGAGACGCTGGTCTTCGGAAACGCCGTCGAGCGGTTTCTGAAGCCGGAGAGGATCATGATCGGCTGTGCCGATCCTACGGCGCTGCTGCCGCCGCGGTTCGACGAAGGTCTCGCCCGGTTCAAGGCTCCCGTGTTCCGGATGCGTTACGAGAGCGCCGAGCTGACCAAGACCGCCATCAACCTCTACCTCTGCGCCGCCGTGACCTATGCCAACACGCTGTCGGACCTCTGCGAGGCCGTCGACGCTGACTGGTCAGAGATGGTGCCGCCACTTCGGCTCGATCGGCGCATTGGGCCCGCTGCCTACATCCGGCCGAGCCTCGGGATCGCCGGCGGCAACCTCGAGCGTGATCTCGTGACCCTTCGCCAGCTCTGCCGTTCGCGTGGCGTCGATTGCGCATTCATTGACACGATGATCGACTACAATAGCCGGCGTTATCAGTGGGTCCAGCGCAAGCTCGACACACACGTCTTCTCGGCGGTTGCGCGGCCTGTGCTCGCGGTATGGGGACTGGCCTACAAGCGCGACACGCGATCTACCAAGAACTCGATGGCGTTGCGGGTGATCGATGCCCTCTGCGGCCGCGCCGACGTCCGCGCATGGGACCCGGTCGTCGGCGTGGCGGACGTCGACGTGCCCGCCAAGGTTGTCGGCGACGCCGTCGAGGCTCTAGACGGCGCCGATGCGCTGATCATCGTCACCGACTGGCCGCAGTTCGAGCGGCTGCCGGCGGACGCGCTCCAGCGCATGCGGCGCCGCATCGTGATCGACTGCGTGGGCATCCTCGACCGCGACCGCGCCGACCTGCGCGGCGTCACCTGCGTCACCATGGGACGCAATGACTGATGACCGAGTGCGCGACCTTTCTCGACCGTGACGGCGTGCTGGTCGAAACTCTCGTCCACGACAATCGAGCTTACGCCGTGACCACGTTACAGGAGTTTCGCCTGGTGAGCAGCGCGGCAGCGGACGTCCGACGACTGCGCGAGGCAGGACTGGCGCCGATCGTCGTCACCAATCAACCGGACGTCGGCCGCGGCGTCATCACGCCGGAAACGCTGGCGGCCATGCACGAGCGGCTCGCCGCCGTGCTGCCTGTTCTCGACATCCTCGTCTGTCCGCACGACGCGAGCGCCGCCTGTGCATGCCGAAAACCGAAGCCGGGGATGCTGGAGGCCGCTGCCGCCAAATGGGGCATCGACCTCCGTCGCTCGTTCATGGTGGGTGACCGCGCGAGCGACGTCGAGGCGGGCCGAGCCGTCGGCTGCCGGACGATCCTGATCGAGCGTCCCTACAGCGGTCGGGCCACAGCCGACGCCCACGTCGGCAGCCTGACCGAGGCGGTCGACGTCATTCTCTTCCGATGGAGCGTATAACGCGCACCGCCATGCGCGAAGTGGACCTGCTCGGCCGGTATCCGCGAGTCAAGCGAAATATCGAGGCGCGCGAGGCCGCCGTGCCGAGCCAGCGGGCGATAGCCCGGCGGTTCGGACGTGAGTATTTCGACGGCGACCGCGGCCAGGGCTACGGCGGCTATCGCTATGACGGCCGCTGGGTCGCGATCGCCGAGGGCATGCGCGATTTCTACGAGCTCAAGGCCGGCGATCGTATCCTCGACGTCGGCTGCGCCAAGGGGTTTCTGCTGCACGATTTTCGTCGCGTCGTGCCCGGTATCGTCGTGGCTGGTCTCGACATCTCCTCCTACGCGATCGAGCATTCTCTCGCTGACGTCCGGGCGCTTTGTGTGGTCGGCACCGCGGACGCCTTGCCCTATCCAGACGCCGCCTTCGACCTCGTCATCTCCATCAATACCGTTCATAATCTCGAGCTGGGTCGGTGCCGAGAGGCGATTCGCGAGATCGAGCGCGTCAGCCGCCGCTTCAAGTATGTCCAGGTCGATTCGTATCGCACAGAGGAGGAGCGTCGAAAGTTCGAGCGATGGCAGCTCACCGCGCTGACCTACTTCGATCCCGATGGCTGGCGCCTGCTGTTCCGGGATGCGGGCTATGATGGCGATTACTTTTGGACGATCACCGAGTAGGGCGGCTCGATGGCGTGGTGCGGCTCTGGTTTCTTTACCCCTTCCGTGTCTGCCTGTATACTCGGCGAGCCCGCGATCCGAAAGACCGCTCCAATGACAACGCCGTCGGGGCACCACGAACGTGGGAGTGCCATGGCCCGACTTCATGAGCCGAGAGCTGCATTGGTCCACAGCATGATGCGCATTCGTCGCGCAGAGGAAACGCTCGCGGACCGGTACCGGGAGCAGGAGATGCGTACACCGACGCATTTCTCGATCGGCCAGGAGGCTGTCGCGGTCGGCGTATGTGCCGCCCTCAACCGAGATGACGTCGTGTATAGCGGTCACCGCTGCCACGCGCATTACCTGGCGAAGGGCGGTGATCTTCCGGCGATGGTGGCTGAGTTGTACGGCAAGGAAACGGGGTGCGCGCGCGGCCGTGGGGGGTCCGTCCATCTCAACGATCCAGCTGTTGGCGTCATTGCGTCGTCCGCAATTCTCGGGCAGACGATGGCGGCCGCCGTCGGATCGGCTCTCGCATTCAGGCTCGACGGTTCGGAGCGGGTCGCGGTGACCTTCTTTGGCGACGGAACCGTCGAAGAAGGCATTTTCCACGAGAGCCTGAACTTCGCCGCGGTGAAGCACCTCCCGGTGATCTTCGTATGCGAGAACAACGGCTACTCCACACATACCGCCCTCTCCGTGCGCCAGCCCGAAGACGTCTCGATTCATCAGCGGGCCAAGTCGTACGGCATCGCGACGAGACTGGTCGACGGCAATGATGTCTTCGCCGTTTACGACGTGGCTCGACAGGTCGTGGGATTGGCTCGGGGAGGCCACGGCCCCCAGTTCGTCGAGTGCACGACCTACCGATGGCGCGAGCACGTCGGCCCACTCTGGGACTACGACAAGGGCTATCGTACTCGTGAGGAGGTCGACTCGTGGATCGCGCGCTGCCCCATCAAGCGGGCGACGGACCAACTGGTAGCCGAGGGAGTTTGGACACGAGAAGATGTCGGCGCGCTGGAGACGGCTCTGGCCGCAGAGGTCGAGCAGGCGATCGCGCTGGCCAAGGCAGCGCCGTTTCCAGCCACCACGGACCTGTCGGTCGGTACATATTGAATCGCAGGCGGGCCATGGCGGCGGTGTCTGCGCCGATACATTCCGGCCGACTTCTCGGGGCAAGCGTGACGACGTGAGTTGCCCGCGGCGGTGAGCGTGGAGCGCGTCATCTTATTGGGGGCGACTGGCTTCATCGGTCGAGTTCTCCACGCGGAGCTTCAGCGCGCCGGAATCGAGGTCATCGCGCACGGTTCGAAGACGCTCGACCTCAGACAACGGGAGGTCGTGGAGCGCGAGCTCGGTCGTGTGGCGGCGGCCACGACGACGCTCGTGCTTGCCGCGGCTCTGACGCCGGACAAGGGACAGACCCTCGCGACGTTCTACGCCAACCTCGCGATGGTCACCAATGTCGCCGAGTCGCTGGACCGCCACCCGGTAGGCCGGTGCGTGTACGTGAGCACCGACGCGATCTATGGCTTCGACTTCGACCCCGTCGACGAGACGACGCCGGTTGCGCCTAGTGGGTACTACGCGCTCGCGAAATACACGGCCGAGCACGTCCTCAAGTTCGCCACCAGCGCCCGAGGGATCCCGCTTCTCTCGATTCGTCTGGCGGGGAGCTTCGGGCCCGGCGATCCACACGCGAGCTACGGTCCGAGCGCCTTCGCCCGATCGCTGGCGAAGGATCGCACGATTCGTTTGTTCGGTGCGGGGGAGGAGCGCCGCGACCATCTCTACGTGACCGACGTCGCCCGCCTCGTGGCCGGTCTCATTCCCACGTCGGAGACGGGTGTCATCAATGTCGCCACCGGTACCAGCCGCTCATTCGCCGAGGTGGTGGACGTCATCAGAGGCCTCGTGCGGTACGAGTTCGAGACGGTGACCGTTGCGCGAAAGGGTTCGATCACACACCGCCACTTCGACACGGCCCGGCTCCGGGCGGCCGTCCCCGGCTTTCGCTTCACGCCCTTCGAAGACGCGCTTCGCGCGACCCTCGCGGGATTCGGAGCGACCTGACGTGCCGGGGGTCGATCGAACCGTTCTGATTCTTGGCGTGACGAGCGACATCGGTCGTGAGCTGGCCGTCCGCTTCGTCGCCGATGGCTGGGCCGTCGTTGGAACGTATCGCGAGTCGGCGCATCTCACCGGGCTCCCGCCCGCCTGCCGGGTGCTCGCGTGCGACGTCGAATCGCGCCGCAGCGTAAACGACTTTGTGGACGCGTGCGCGCGCGCCGGTATCGTGTGGGACGTCTTCGTCGTCGCCGTGGGCAGCGAGGAGCCGATCGGGCCATTCTGGGAATGCGACGAGGACGAGTGGGAACGCGGCGTCACGGTCAATGCACTGGCGCCGCTCCGGATTCTGCGGAAAGTCTACCCGTTGCGCAACCCGCGCGGGCGGCCATCCGTGATCTTCTTCTCCGGCGCCGGCACGAACAGCGCCGCCCCTGCATACTCCGCGTACTGCGCCTCGAAGATCCTGCTCATCAAGATGTGCGAGTTGCTCGACGCCGAGTCACCAGACACGAGCTTCGTCATCATCGGACCAGGGATCGTGCGAACGAAGATTCACGAGCAGACATTGCGGGTGCCCGGGCGGAGCGGCGCGAACTATCGAAAGGTCGTGGACTTCCTCGGCTCTGACCGCCCCGGCACCAGCCACGATGACATCTACGCCTGTGTGCACTGGTGCATCCAGGCCGAGAAGCGTGCGGTCGGAGGACGGAACATTTCGCTGGTATACGACGTGTGGCGCGATGGCAGGGTGAACCTGGGCGCGGCGCTCTGCCGGGACCCGGAGTTGTACAAGCTGCGGCGGTTCGGCAACGATCTCGCGCTCGGGGGAGGCAGATGAAGCTGTCTGATGTCGTCGCGCAGTTCCTCGCCGAACAAGGCATCCGGCACGTCTTCGCCATCTCGGGCGGGGCGTCACTCCATCTCATTCATTCGATCGCGGAAACGGCAGGAACAAGCTATGTCTGCCCGCAGCACGAGCAAGCCGGGGCCATGGCCGCCGACGGTTACGCGCGTGTGTCGGGGGGGCTTGGCTGCGCCGTCGCCACGAGCGGGCCGGGCGCCACGAACCTGATCACCGGCATCTGCAGCTCCTATTACGACTCCGTGCCTGTTCTGTATCTGACCGGCCAGGTGGCGACGTTCCGCGCGAAGGGCGATACCGGCGTCCGGCAGATGGGTTTTCAGGAGACCGATACCGTCGACATCTGTCGGACGATTACGAAGTCGGCTGTCCTGGTCACCGATCCATATCGCATCCGCCACGAGCTGCATCGCGCGGTCGCCACCGCGAAGGGCGGCCGACCGGGTCCGGTGCTGGTCGACATCCCGGACGACCTGCAGCGCCTCGATATCGACCCCGCCAAGCTGTTCCGGGACCCTGCGTCGCCGGATGCGTCGGAGGCGCCGCTCAGCGACGTCGCGCTCGACGATTGCATCGCGGCAGTCCGCGCTGCCAAGCGACCGGTGCTCGTCTACGGGTGGGGCGTGCACCTCGCCAAAGCCGAGACGGAGGCGTGTGAGCTCGCGCAGATACTCGGCGTTCCCGTCGCATTGACGTGGGCCGCCCGCGACCTCATGGCCCACGACGATCCGCTGGCCGTCGGAGGCTTCGGGACGCACGGGGTCCGGTTCGCCAACTTCGCCGTCCAGAACGCCGATCTCGTTCTCTCTGTCGGCTCGCGGCTCGATACCAAGGCGACGGGCAGCCCTCCGTCGACGTTCGCGCGCGAAGCGCGGATCATCATGGTCGACGTCGACCCGACCGAGATCGGCAAGTTCGCGCGCCTCGGAGTGAAGCTCCACCTTGGCGTGGTCGCCGACGCCCGGTCGTTCCTCCGCGCATTCGTTCGACGTGCCCGCGAGGAACGATTCCCCGACTTCGCGCCCTGGCTCGAGCGGATTCTCGACTGGAAGCGACGCTACCCGGCGTGTCTGCCCCGTTACGCCGAGGAGACGAAGGTCAACCCGTACTGGCTCGTCAACCGACTGTCGCGCGTCCTCGATGAAGACGAGATCATCTTCTCGGACACGGGCTGCGCCCTCGCGTGGATGATGCAGGGGTTCGAATTCAAGCGGCGGCAACGGTTCTTTCATGCCTTCAACAACACCCCGATGGGGTACAGCTTGCCCGGGGCGATCGGGGCGAGCTTCGCACGGCCGGGCCGTCGGATCATCTGCGTTGCGGGCGACGGGAGTCTCCAGATGAACATCCAGGAGCTGATCACCGTCATCCGGCACCTGCTTCCGATCAAGATTCTCCTTGTGAACAATCACGGGCACAGCATGGTGCAGCAGACTCAGGAGATGTGGCTCGGTGCGAACTACTACGCGACGTCGATCGAGGGAGGTCTCGCGTTTCCGGACTTCGTCGCCGTCGCCAGAGCGTATGGGTTTCCGGCGGACACGGTGAGCCGGAACGCCGAGATCCCGACGAAGCTCGCGCACGCCCTCGAGTCGGACGGCCCGTATTTCCTGAACATCGACATCGATCCAGCACACCGGGTGATCCCGCAGGTGAAGTTCGGACGGCCGAACGAAGATGCCGACCCGCTCCTCGCCCGGGATGAGTTTCTGCGGAACATGATCGTCTCCCCACTTCCGGTGTCGCTTCAGCAGAGATAGCCGCGCTCATGTCACCGATCGCTCTCCTGTTCGAGGCACTGATCGAACACCCTCGACTCCACGCGCCGACGTCGGCCGTGTACCGGGTGCTGAAGGCATTCGCCCGGGCGCAGATCGAGGCGTCCTTCTCGAGTCTTGAACGGATCGGCCGTGAGTTCTGGGAATTCGGCCCGCTGTCGCTTCCCTATACATCCATGGGGGCCGTGACCTCGCTCGATCTGTTCGGGCTGGACGAGCTGATCATCTTCACCTTCTACCATCGGAATCGGAGCCGGTATCGGCGAGTCCTCGACATCGGCGCGAATCTTGGTCTCCACTCGATGATCATGGCGCGCTGCGGCTTCGAGGTGAAGGCCTTCGAGCCCGATCCGTCGCATTTCGATCTGCTGAAGGCCAACCTCGCCGCCAACAACATCTCGAACGTCGAAGCCATGGCGGAAGCCGTCTCGACGACAGACGGGAAGGCGGAATTCGTGCGCGTCCTCGGCAACACGACGGGCAGTCACCTCGCCGGATCGAAGAGCTCGTACGGAGAGCGCGAGTACTTCACCGTGAGCACCACCGCCGCTGGTCCGCTTTTCGAATGGGCTGACTTCGCCAAGATCGATGCAGAGGGACACGAACGGGACCTCCTGCTGAATACGAGCGCCGAGGCATTCGCCCACCTCGACGTGATGGTCGAGATCGGGAATGACGCGAACGCCGAGGCCATCTTCGCGCACTGCCAAGCGCTCGATGTGCGGATGTTCGCGCAGAAGATCGGATGGCAACCGGCGCGGCGGCTAGCCGACATGCCGACGTCACACCGCGAAGGCAGCCTCTTCCTGAGCACGAAGCCGGAGATGCCATGGTAGACGGCGAGCGCGCGGAGACGCATCGAGGGCGATGGCACCGCCGTCTGCTGGCTTCCGCCGGCAAGCAGCCCCACGTGGAGTAGCCCCGTAGTGGTCCGACGGTCGCCGACCGCCGTGGGCCACGAGCCCTCGACGACCCGAGTGAACACCCGGGTCGTCAGCGGGCGTGGTCTCGTCGTTGTCGTGAATGCCTGCTCTGTCAGTTTGTTTCTCGCGATCGTCATCTTTCTTCGGGGATTCCAGCCTGCGGCCGCCGGTTTTGATCAAAACGGCTGGCTACTGCTGGTCTACCATCTGTCCCGACTCGCACTCGCCGTTTACGTCGTGATCATCTCCTACTCGGCGGGCTACCGGGCTCTCGAGCTGTTCCATCGTGACGGTCGATATAATTTCAGCGACGCCCGAGCGACGTTCATCATGTGTTTCTTCCTTGGAGCATCTCTGTACGGAATCGTCTTCAGTGTGCTGGGACTCTTCGGGCTCATCGGCCTGGGCAGCAGTCTGACTTTGACCGTCCCGATATTGTTGCTCTCCTATCGCCCGCTGAGAGCACTCTGGCCGGACCGATTCGAGGACGTTACTCGTCCTCTGACTCAGGACACGCATGCGACCCCGCTGGCCGCGTCCATCGTGGCCGTCGCGGCGGTGGGTGGCGCACTGCTGTTCGTCCTCACGAGAGTCGTGTTCATTCCAGTGCCGGATGGCAACATCTGGGAGCACTACCTCCACTATTACCGTGTGGTCCTCGCGAGCGGATCGACGGGGCCCAACGAAGTGTGGCATCACTTCTACAACTCGAAAGGCGGCGGTCTCGTCTTTCTGGTGAACGTGTTGAGCGACTTCTTTGGCGTCCAGCTGGTGAGTGGGTGCTTCGCCGTCCTGGCAGGCTTCATCATCCTCGACCTGCTCCTGACATATTGTCAGAGTGCCAGCTGGGCGCTCTTCGGCGTGGCTCTCTTCTTCGGTTACCTGTGCGGAGACGTGTCGGACGGCACTATGTTCAAGGTCCACGGCGTGCTTTTGGGTTACGCGAGCTTCGCGCTCTGGGGCAGTGTGCGACTTCAGGAGACCAGCGCACGCCACGGCCGGCCGCTACTGACAGCGCTGGTCGTATCGCTCTTCTATCTGGGCTTTTATTTGCCCGTTGTGACAGCGCTGTTTCCCCTCGGCTTCGTGTTGATCGTGGTCGCAAACGGCAGGCTTCGCGACCGGCGCGTCATGGGATCGTTTCTGATCATGACGGGCGCGCTAGTTGCAGGAAGCGTGATCGATGTCTTGACGAACTGGATGATGACCGGCCTTCCGGAGCTCACGCCCATCCGGTGGCTCTGGGCGATCGCGGACCGGGACAAGGTCGAGAAGGTGTTTGGTACGGGTGGGGTCGATTTCTTCCTCGCGGTCAACAATGACCTCATGCACTCTCGTCCGTGGCTGCAACGGATTGAGGCGACCATCCGGCGCCCCGTCCCGGGCGCGATGATGGACGTCACGTTTGTGGCGGCCATGGCATTGCTTGCCGCAGCGTGGGTACGGCGTCGTCGCAACGATAGTCTTGCAGTCGGCGCTAAATTCTTGCGACAGGTCGCCGCGTTCATCGTGCCACTTGCGGCGTTTGTCGTCGTGATTCCGTCGCCAAGCATCTACCGCATGGGTGTGATCTCGGTCGTGTTTACGATCCTCGCCGTCGTGGTCATCTGGAAGCGTCTCGTCGACATCTGCGTTGGAGGACTCGAGTTGCCGTTGCTGGCCGTGAACGGCGAACCTGAAGCGACGATACGTCACCGGTCCGTGCGACTCTGGCATGTGGCGACCATTGCGATCATCGCGTGGGGGATGGCGTCGGTATTTACCCACGCAGAAAAAAACCTGAGACGAGAGTGGCCAATTATCGGTGCGTATGCGATGGGATCAACATCGTTGGACGCGACGCTGCGAGCAATGGAGTCTCGTTATCAGTCGCCGCCGGGCACGAGTGTTGCCGCCATGGCGGAATTTGAGAAGACCGTAACGAGCCGGGGGAGGATCCTCAGCTTGGTGTACGATCCCGGATATGCTTACGCGCTTCCGGCTGAAGGCATCGTATCGGAGCCGACGTACGCGCTGATACGCAATCGGGAACAGATCTTTGCCACGACTTCAGACGGGGTTGCTCGGTACCTGCGTGAGCGGAATATCTCACATCTCGTGGTGAACCTTCGGCGGCCGCTGTTCTCGACGATTGCGTTTACGGCTCTTTTCGATCCAAGCGAAATGAAAAAACACTTGAGTGTCGCGTATGAAGACGGCGATTTTTTCATTTTAACGTGGCGGGGGCCGCAGGGAGACCCACCGCCTGACCATCTCGTGCGACTGTTCGAGCTCAAGCGCACGGGTGCCCTGCACTATCCATTCAGCAGCCGCTTCATCGTACAGATGCTCACGGGCGAGCCAACGGCGACGAATCGAGCTGGGTCTGAGACGATTCGGGACATGTTTGATCGGCGGCTCGAAACGGTGTTGCTGACGGACGTATTACCTTCGGTGTCAGGCAAAGGCGCGAGAGAGCTTCTGAGCGGCGTATGGGAGGCTGGCCGGAAAGAACTACGGAACGCGAAGCCCGCAGTCCGCGTCGCCGAACGGGATGTTCGAGAGCGCCTGCTGAGGCGCTTCATGGAGACGATTTACGAGTGGTACGTCGCCGAAATCGGGCCTGAGTTCGCGACCCTGGCAGCCGAGTGCGACGAAAGGGTGCCGTTCGGGATGAGCTACCCGAGGGACGCAGCGTGTGGCTCACCGGCCCCAATGGTTCGTCGGCTGCTGCGAGAGAGGTGGGGCCAGGCTGCCGAAAGCGTTCGCAAGGTGGAGGCCTCTTCCCGAGCCCTCAGCCGATGAAATGCAAGAACACGATCCCCTCTGCAGTCGCGCTTGCGATTCTGACGGTCGGTGATGGTTACGCCTTGCAGCTCCGCGATGACGTCCCGACCATTGCCTCACCGGGTCGGTGGGCCTTGTTTGGCGGGAGTCTCCATGACGGAGAACCGCCGGCGCTCGGGATCCGGCGCGAGATCCTCGAAGAACTGGGCTTGCAAACGATTGGCTGGCGACAGCTATGGACGGTTCGGTACTACGATTCTTTTTGGGACACGGTGGTGCCGCACGTGATCTTCGCGAACGATGTCACGACGGTCTGGTCTCGTCACGTGCTGCACGAGGGCCAAGCGGCCGAGGTGTTTCGCATCGACGGATTGCCGACGCCGATGGACCCGATCGTGTCCGCGTTGCTGGAGCGTTATCACGATCAGATTCGGCGGTGACGCCGGAGCGATGAGGAGGTGATAGGCATGCGAAAGCTGAAGTACTGGGAAGCGATCAGCGAAGCGACCGTACAGTGCATGGAAGAAGACCCGAGCATCTTCGTTACCGGCATCGGCGTCGACGATTTCAAGGGCGTATTCGGCACGACGCTGGAGGCGGCTCGACGCTTCGGCAGCAAGCGCGTGTTCGACATCCCCAACGGCGAGAACGCGATGGCCGGCATCGCGATCGGCGCGGCCGCCGTCGGCAAGCGTCCCCTCGTCGTGCACCCGCGGAACGATTTCATGTTCTTGGCGATGGATCAGATCTTCAACCTGGCGGCGAAATGGCGATATATGTTTGGGAACAAGAGCAGCGTTCCCGTCGTCTTCCGCGGGATCGTTGGCCGTGGATGGGGACAAGGTGCCACGCACTCGCAAAGTCTTCAGGCGACCTTCGCGCACTTCCCAGGCTTGTACGTCGCGACTCCGGCGAGCCCCGCCGACGCGAAGGGGTTGGTCGTGAGCGCTCTACGCGGCGATGGCCCGGTGGTGCTGCTGGAGAACCGTGCCCTGTACGAGCACGAAGGTGAAGTGCCTGAGAAGCCGGTGGCCGTGCGATTCGGAAAGGGCCGGGTCGTCAAGCCGGGGAGGGACATCACGATCGTCGGCGTGTCGCTGATGGCGTACGAGGCGGAGCGCGCCGCGACGATTCTCGCAGACCGCGGCATCGACGCGGAGGTGATCGACCCGCGCAGCGTCCGGCCCCTCGACACCGACCTGATCCTCGAGTCGCTCGAGAAAACCGGACGTCTCGTCGTCGCCGACACGAGTTGGGCGTTCTGCGGCGTCGCGGCGGAGATCGCGGCGATCGCCGCCGAACGCGGGTGGCAGTATCTCCGCGGTCCGGTTCGACGTGTCACACCGCCCGACTGCCCTGCGCCCGTGTCGAGGCCGCTCGAGGATGCGTTTCACCCGGGCCCCGTCGCGATCGCTGAGGCGTGTCTCAGCCTGCTCGACGCGCCGACCGGTCCGTCACGGCGCTTCGCCGACGTCCACGCCGACTTCCAGGGACCGTACTGAGGATGGGTTACAACGAGTAGCCCGCACTCCGGGCGTCTTCGTAGAACATCTTCACCGTCTCGAGCGAATACTGGTCGAGGCCTTTTCCCACGAGCGTGAGCTTCCTCAGGATGTCGGCGGTGACGGTGATGATGTGGCAGCCGATCTGGTCGGCCTGGAAGATGTTAAGTAGCTCGCGCGGACTGGCCCAGATCAACTCGACGTACGGGTGCGAGGCGAGGCGCTCCACCGCGGCGGCCATGACCGGCACCGGGTCGCGCCCGGTATCCGCTACGCGGCCGGCGAACACCGACACGCAGCCCGGGACACCGTCCGCGAAGCACCGACTGATCCGGTCGACCTGATCGAGAGTCGTGACGGCCGTCACGTTGACCTTCACGCCGGCGTCGGTCAGCCGGCGGACGAGGTCTTGGGACGACTCACCGCGTGTGTTCGTGATCGGGATCTTCACGTACACATTGGTGCCCCACGTGGCGATCGCGCGAGCCTGACGCTCCATCTCGTCGAATTCGTCGGAAAACACCTCGAACGAGATGGGGCGGACGGTGATCAACTTCAGCACGTCGTCGGCAAATTTCGTGTAGTCGACGACGCCCGCCTTGCGCATCAGCGTCGGGTTGGTCGTGAACCCCTTGATCAGGGGGTTTTGCGCAAGCGCGAGCATCTCGACCTTGTCGGCGCCATCGGCGAAGATTTTGACTCGTAGATCAGCGAGTGCCCGCATAGCTCCCAGTGCCCGCCGCCGATTCGCGCGCGGTTATTGCACCGATTCCCACTTCATCGGTGTGGCCTGAAGATCGGGGTGAGCCACGAGGAGATGCCACACCACCGCCTGGAACGCCTCGGTGTGCGCCGTCACCAGCGCGGCGTCGACGGTGGGGATGACGACGCAGGCGTCGGCGACCCGCGCTGTGAAGCCGCCGTCGCGGCCGACGACACCGCAGATCGCGGCGCCGACGGATCGCGCGTACTCGAGTGCTCGCACGAGGCTGACGCTGATCCCGCGCTCGAGATCACCGCCGCCAACGGAGAAGACCATCACGAGGTCAGCCGGCCCCAGTCGGCTCGTTTTGAGCCAGTTCGAGAACGCGCTGTCCCAACCGTCGTCGTTAATGCGCGCGGTCAGCTCCGACACGTTGTCGACCGGCGTATAGGCCTCGATAGCAGCGATCTTTCGGAAGTCGTTCACCGCGTGCGATGCGTGTCCGGCGCCGCCACCGACGCCGATGACGAAGAGCCGCCCCTGTCGCTCACGAACGGCCACGAGGACGCGCACTACCTTGTCGATCGCGACAGGATCGAGCGTTCGCGCAATCGCCGCTGTCTGTTCGAGGTAGCGTTCGGTGAAGGAGATCGACACTATGGTCGTTGCCCGTGGGCCGTGACGAGGGCGAATTCACGAGGCACGCGGAAATTCTACTGATACCCGGGGCCGGTGTCCACTGCGTTTGTAGATGATATACGCCTGGCTGAAATAATCGGGCAGCACCGTGATCTGCTCGAAATGCCGCGCGAGCAATGACTCCACCAACCCTACGCACGCGTCACAGGTCGCTCGGTAGCCATCCAGGGACGCCGGCACGATGACGGCGTAATCCGCGTCGTTGACCAGCCATTGTCGGATCTCCGGTTCTCCCCAGAGGCCGCTTCGCGCCCGGATCCCGTCATCGCTCATCGACGACAAGGTATTGAAGCCGAAATTCTGGCGGAGGTAGGGTTTCAAGCCTGCGATGTAAAGCGCCTGTGTCGCGCCGAGGTTGAAGATTCGCGACTCGGCCGGGATGGTCCTGCGCAGAGCGTCACCAAGACTGGTCAAGTCGCGCGTCGGCGAATGATCGTACGAGATCGCCCGTGGCAAGGCGGGTGGCCGCGACGCGACGGGCGCCAACAAGAACAAGGCGCCGAGCAACACGAGGGCCGTCCGTTGGTAGATCTGTCTGGTGCAGTATTCCGCGATCAACGTCGAGAATCCGAATCCGAGCAGAACGGCCACCAGAATACCGAACGAGGCGATATAGCCGACCGATCCCGTCCAGGACCCTCGCGATCCGACGAGATGCATGACAGCCAGGTACATCGATATCACGGCGATGACGTTGACCGATCCGTTTGAGAAGAACGCGCGGATCCTGCCACCGCGGACGGCGATGACGGCGACCGACACCGCAAGCACGAGAACTGCTACAAGCCACGGCTTGTACCAGCGCGCGAGGACCACGAGAGCCCCCTTCGGGGTGTTGGTCGCGTCGTATCGAAGCGGCGCCATCATTCGGGTTGGGCTCTGGTACCCGTAGGCGCGGGCGACACCGTCGAGCAGAGGGACATAGGCGAGGAACTTGAGATGCCGCGGATCGTACAGGAAGAAGGCCAGTGGCGGCACGATGACGATCGAGACGATCGCCAAACGCTCAGCTGCAGTCTTCGCTTTCCAGAGCAGGTAGAGCATCGCGAGAGGGATCACGGGCATCATCAGCGTTCTGGTGAAGAAGAGGAGCGAACACGCGGCCATGGCCAGGACATGCTTGTGGCGAACGTTCGTGCCGAAGACGAGGTAGAGCGCCGTCAGCAGAAGAAGCGAGGTGAGTGCGTGGTAGGACGACTGCGCGAACGATCCGATGAGCGTGCTCTCGGTGATAGCGAAGAGGAGCGTGAGGATGCCGCACAGGCGTCCACCAATCCGGGTCGCGAAGAGCATCAGCAGCACGAGGCACAGCGTGCCGACGGCCGCGGAAGTAATCCGAGCGGCGACGATGCTGCGATCGAGAACGAGCTGTGAGAGCCCGAAGAAGTAGAACGGCAAGGGTGCGCGAAAGCCCGGCAGCTCATCCTGAAACAGGCTGATCTGTCCGCCGATCGCCATCCGCCCCAGAAACACGTGCACCGTCTCGTCGGGATCCGGCACCATCGCCCACGCGAAGAAGCAGCTCTGGACGAACGAGGCGACGAGACAGGCGGCGATGAGGTAACGCGAGACTACCGGCCAGATCACGGGGGGCAGCCTATCACACTCGATTTTTCCCTTGCTCCACGAGCCGGAATGTTCAAGCGTTGAACACCCATGGCCCACGACTACCACACCGGACGCGAGCTCGAAATCCTCAAGGCCATCGACGAGCGGCAGCCCGCGTGATGGAGCTGTGGCAAGTCGCTGGTCTTCTCAACGGACACTTCGTTCGGTCCTGTCGATCCGCTCGCAAGGACCGCGCGATCGTAGTGGAGGTAGTGTTCCCAGATGTTGCCGTCCGGCGCCGCAATGAACACGACTCTCGTGAGAAGAAACAAGAGCGCGAAACTCACCGCCGCGGCGGCCGCGATGGAGGCCAACAGCGGGGTGGCGTGCGTGTCCTGAGTCAGAGGACGAGTGACGGCCTCCAATCGTTGCGGCCAGAGTGATCTCAGCGGGCGATAGGCGAGCACCAATACCGGGACGGTCAACGTCAGACTGCTGCCAAGGCTGATGAGCCCCAGGAGTCCCAGCACATTGAAGACGATTCCGTACAGGGATGCCCCAAGAAAGAAACACACGATGAACGTCGTTCGGCCGTCGTGGAAACCGTCTCGACGATCTCGATGAAGCAACTCGAGAGCCCAGTAGCCCGCCGTAACAGATGATCGTCACGTACAAGGCTAGTGGGAGCCGGAAAAGGTGGTAGACCAGGAGCCACCATCCCTTTTGATAGAACCCGGCCGCCTCGGGCTTGAATCCCCGGAGAAACGCGACGATCGCCAGAAAGAAAACGACCAAAGAGACGCTCACGACGACGACGACCCCCACTGATGAGCCAGGTGTTCACCCGCTTCGTCAACGGCTCGTGGCCCACGGCGGTCGGCGACCGTCGGATCATGAGGGGGTGACCCCGCCTGGCACTGGGCGCCGAGGGACCCGAGCAGGCTGTGGTGCCATCAGCGACGAGTCAGAAGCCCTTCGGTTCCGTCTAGAGGCGCGCGGCGCCGCACGAAAGACGCATTCGCTGGTCGCCTGCTTGGCGACAGGATTTGGCTCATCCTGTTCAAACTGCGCATCAATTCCACCAGCCCTGCCGCGCGAGCCAAGCGCGGACCCGCGCCGCGCGGCGCTCGTCGATCGCAACCACGCGCGCCGCGGGATCAGCGGGCCTCGCCCGGAGTCGCTTTACGTAGAGGCCCAAGCGAATCGGCGGCAGAGCGACGCGGAGAAGGAAACGTTCGAGTTGATCGTCTGATATGGACTCTAGGCGTGCGTCCGGCCGGTGTCAACGGGCCGATCATCATGGTGTAGGGAGCACATGATCTGTCCGCTCCCGAGAGCAAGTGAAATGTCCGCTTTTCAGGCGGAGCGTCGTACGTCCATCAGCAACCAAGGGGGTGCTGATGGCGTTCGCCGCGGCCGCGGTGGAGCGGGCCATGACGTACCAGCAGGTGATCATGCGGGCGTTGGCAGGCAGTCTCACGTGGCTGCAGGCGGCAGACATCCTGGCGATTCATCCACGTTCGTTGCGCCGGTGGCGGGCTCGTTATGAGCAGGATCCCAAGCTCGGGCTGCTCGATCGCCGG
>Ga0207684_10001783_pt1 | contig 22685 bp, 13 predicted proteins | sample KBSK5501metaG_FD_184342 | JGI IMG/M metagenome (GOLD analysis project Ga0207684, IMG submission 184342) | Corn, switchgrass and miscanthus rhizosphere microbial communities from Kellogg Biological Station, Michigan, USA - KBS K5-50-1 metaG... | ecosystem: Host-associated > Plants > Roots >...
TGCAAGTCCACCTCGACGGCGGCGCCGGCCGCGGCGGCGCGACCGCAGGCGCGCGCGACGATCGAGCCCCGCAGTGGTTCGAACGTGAGCGGCTGGGCGACGTTCACCGAGCGCCCGACCGGCGGAGTCGCCGTGGTCGTCCACATCGAGAACGCGCCTCCCGGGGTTCACGGCCTGCACGTCCACGAGAAGGGGGACTGCTCGGCTGCCGACGCATCCTCCGCCGGTGGTCACTTCAATCCCGGTGCAATGCCGCATGCCGGGCCGCAAGACCAGATGCGTCATGCGGGAGACCTCGGCAACATCACGATCGAGGCGAACGGCACGGGTCATCTCGAAATCGTCACCGACCTCCTGACGGTGCGCCCCGGACCGAACTCGGTCGTCGGCAAAGCGGTTGTCTTCCACGAGAAGGCGGACGACCTGAAGACGCAGCCGTCCGGCAACGCGGGGGCACGCCTGGGCTGCGGGGTCGTTCAGTAAGAGCTTCGAGATCCCGGATCGCGGGAGCGGCGATGATTCAATAGCGGCATGAGCCGCTCTTCTTTCGACCTCTCTCCCGACGAAGTCCGCCGGCTCGGACGTCTCGCCGCCGACGCCGTCGCCGAGCATCGCGAGAAGCTCCTCGAACGGCCGGTCTTCGGCAAGATCGGGCCGGATGCCTCGCTCTTCGACGGGCCGCCGCCCGAGGAGGGCCGACCTTTCGAGGACGTCCTCGACTTCGTGCGCGAGCACGTCCTCCCCTATCCCTTCGGCAACTCGCACCCCCGTTTCTTCGGCTTCATCAACGCGACCGCCGACCCCGTCGGCTCGACCGCCGATTACCTCGCGGCCGCGCTGAATCCGAACTGCTGGGGGGGCGATCACGCCGCGGTCCACGTGGAAAACCAGGTGATCGGATGGCTCGCGGCGCTCCTCGGTCTCCCGCGGGAGGCGGAGGGGATTCTCGTTTCCGGCGGCTCGATGGCGAACTTCACGGCGCTCGCGGCGGCGCGACGCGCGATGACGCCCGGCAACGTCCGCGAAGACGGGCTCTCCGGGGAAGGCCGGCTGCGGCTCGTGGTGTACGCGTCCGACCAGGTGCACCACTGCGTCGACAAGGCGGTCGACCTGCTCGGCATCGGCACGCGGAACCTCCGCAAGATCGAGACCGACGAGCGATTCCGGATCCGGATGGATCTGCTCGAGCTCGCGATCGCGGAAGACCGGAGGGCCAATCTCTCGCCGGCGATCGTCGTGGGCACCGCCGGAACGGTGAACACCGGCGCGATCGATCCGATGGACGCGCTCGCGGAGCTCTGCCGTCGCGAATCGCTCTGGTTTCACGTCGACGGAGCATACGGAGCGATGGCGGTGCTCTCGCGCGAGCTCGTACCGCTCTTCGCCGGTCTCGAGCGCGCCGACTCGATCGCCGCGGACCCGCACAAGTGGCTCTACGTGCCCTACGAGGCCGGGGCGACGCTGGTCCGTCAGCCGGGCCGGCTCGCCGCGACGTTCCGGAAGTTCCCGGAGTACCTCGCGTCGGACCCGGAGAGCCCCTTTCCTGGCCCCGCCTGGTTCGCCGAGCGCGGCGTCGAGCTCTCGCGGGGCTTCAAGGCGCTCAAAGTCTGGATGGGCATCCAGGTGCACGGAACGCGCGCCTATGCGCGCGCCATCGAGAACGACGTGGCGCTCGCGCGATTCCTTTCGGACGAGGTGGACCGGCGGTCCGATTTCGAGCGGATGGCCGATCCGGTGCTGTCGATCGCGAACTTTCGCTATCGCCCGGCGGGCGCCGCGCTTTCCGAGAGCGAACTCGACCGGCTGAACCGACGGATCATCAACCGCCTCGTCGGAGCGGGATCCTTCTTCCTGGCGCCGACGATCCTGAAGGGCCGGACCGCGATGCGCGCTTGCATCGTGAACTTCCGGACGACGAAGGAGGACCTGACGTTCCTCCTCGACGAAGCGGCGCGGGTGGGAAAAGAGCTCACGGCGTAATCCGCGCTATAAGAAGGGCGGGGCTCGACGCCCCGCCCGCACGCGAAACCTTCCGGCCCGGTCGAGTTTTCACGCTCGACCGATCGCGGCGACTCTATCCCACCGGCTGCGTACAGGCGCTGCAACGCCGGGCCGCGGCCGGGATGACCGTCTGGCACTCGGGACATTCCTTCGTCGCCGGCTTGGCCTCCGGCTTGGGCAGCGCGGCCTTGATGATCAGGAAGACGACGAACGCGATGATGACGAAGTCCACGATCGCGCCGATCAGGTGCCCGTATGTGATCCCGTTCTCGACGACCTTGCCCGTCGCGTCCGCCGTCCGCGACAGCACGATCTTCGCGTCGCGCCAGCTGCCGCCCGGCAATGCGAGACCGATGATCGGATTGACGAAGTCTTCCACGATCGACGTGACCACCTTCCCGATCGCGGCGCCGATGATGACCGCCACGGCGAGAGCGAGCGCGTTCTGCTTGACGAGAAACTCCTTGAATTCCCGGACGAATGCCACGGCTACTCCTTTCCGCCTTTCATCGCCTGCCAGGCGGCGAGATTCCGCTCGATCTGACCCGAGTGCTTCTCGAGGTGCTCCGCATACGTGTTCAACCAGTCTTCGGCGGTGTACCGCCCGGATTCCGTGTGCCGGGCGACCGCGGACCAGGCCTTTTCCGGAAGGCGCCGCAGGAGAGCGGCCGTGTTCGCGCGAACGGCTTCGACGACCGCGACCGCCGGTTCGAGCGGAGCGGAGTGGTAGTCGAGGGTCCGCGCCCACTGCGCCTGGTCGTAGCCGACGATCAGGGGATCCTCCTCGGCGGCGAGATAGCGGATCCGCAGCGAACCGTTCGCTTCGGAGTCGCCGCAGTGACAAATGACTTCGTGGACCGACCACTTCCCTTCGCCGGGACGCCACTTCCTCGCCTCGGCGGGAACTTTCGCGAGCGCGGCTTTCAACCGCGCGGATCCCTGCTCGTAGCGCCGGATCAGTTCCTCGCGTTCGGCGGCCGTGAAAGGCATGGGAGCTCCGCTTTTCCGGCAGAGTCTACCGTGTCGGGTCTACCAGCGCGTGCCGTCGAGCGAAACGACCGTCTTCGCGCCGACCACTTTCGCCGAGTGGCGGGTGCCGGCGGAAAGGTAGAGCCGATCACCGGGGCCGAGATCGTAGGCTTCGTCGCCGACGGTGATCCGGAGAGTTCCCTCGACGACGCCGTCGCACTTCGCCTGCGCATGCTCGTGCGGCGGGAACGCGATTCCTTCGCGATAGGCGTAGACGGCGACTTCGTAGCCTTCGGCCTCCATGAGGCCCAACATCCGCTTTTCGGTCAGGGGACCGTCTTTCGGGTCCCAGCGTTCGAGGCGCGCCCCGCTCATGGGCGAAGTGTAGGCGGCGTCAGAGGCGCCGGACGGCCTTCCGGGCGAGTTTCTTCAACTTCTCGATCTTGACCGCCTCGGGGTCGGGTCCCCCGACGCTCAGGCGAAAGTACGAGTCGCCCTTCCGGACGTAGAGGCCGCCCACGATCGCGGGGCCGATCCAGTATGCCTCGTCCCCGATTCCGGCGACCTTGCGCGGCGGAGAAGACCCCTTCTCGTTCTCCCTTTCGCGCCGTTCCTCTTGCTCGCGCTCGATCTTTTTGGCGGGTTCTCCCCGGAACATCGCCCTCCACTGGTCCTTCGGCGTCACTGTCTCGTTGGCGCGCGGGCGCGTCACCTCGAGGCTGATCGACTTTGAGAAAGTCGGGAGCGAATAGAAGCACTGGGACACGGCGAACCGGCCTCTCTCGGGAAGGCTCGCCTTCGTCGCGGTCACGCGCTCTCCCTGCACCGACTCGATCTCGTTCTTCGTCAGGAGCGCGCAAGGGTCGGGGTTTTTCTCCGCGGCTTGCGCGCCCAAGACGAGCGAGATCGAGCCGACAAGAAAGGCGATCGTGAGGCCGTGCATGTCTCTCGAATCCTATCGGGCGACGACCGGAGTCGCCACGCCAGTGAGGAAGTCTCTCGGAAAAGGGAGCACCGGTCTCACTTTTCGCGAACCCCAAAAAAGGGCGGAATGAAACGGGCCTCCGGACTGGAAAGCCCGGAGGCCCGTCCCCCCGATGCCACGGGGAGGAGGATCAGAAGAGCAGCCGTTGCTCCGATCGCATGAAGTCACGATAGGAAGAAGAGGCGGAGAGAGCAATGAGGGGAACTCCTCATTTTTTTCGCTTCTCTTTCCGCGGCGCGTGATCCTGCAGAAGATCGCGCAGAGTCTCCGCCAGGACGTCCGGGCGGAACGGATTCACCAGATAGAACGCGACCCCGTCGCTCTGTGCGGGCGTGTTTGACGTCTTCTCGTTTGCAGTCGACAGGAGGAGCAGTTTTGCTCCGCGTGGAATGTGCTTCCTCAGTCCCTGCGGTCCCGCGACTCCCGGCTCGGCGAGGTCCGCTACCACGAGACGAACCGATCGAGCCGCGCCCGACAGGAGCGCGAGCGCTTCAGAAGCGTTGCGCGCTTCGAGGACTTCGTGCCCTTCCGATTCCACGACCCGGCGGAGGAGGGCGCGAAGAGGGTCTTCTCCTTCGATGAGGAGAATCGGTGGACCCGCTCCAACGGCCTTCGAGCCCGGAGAACCGGCAACGCGAGCGTCACCCCCGCGGGATATCGCAGAGCGCGGCCGGTCGTCGTACACGCGTCACTTTCCAGCGGTCATCCGTCCCTGCGCGCCGGTCGCGGTCGGCAGGTTCGTCGAACCGAGCGACAGCGTCAGAGTCCAGCCGCTGTTGACGCCCGCGACGGCCGTCGCCGTGAACGGCACACCCGAGAGCGGCGCCGTTCCGTCGCCCATGTCGATGTTGCAGAGCCCGGAGAACGTCGCCCGGCCGGCCGACGGAATCGAGCCGTGGTCCGCCTTGCCCTCGACGGTGATGGTCCGCGGAGAGCCGGCGGAGGTCCCGAGTAGAGTGCTCTCGAAGTCTCCGGCCGCCGTGCCGTCCGTGGCGATCGAGATTCCCATCCCGATGCGCAGGGTCGAGAGCGAGACGGCGTTGAACGTCGTGCCTGCAGGGAAGACACCGTTCCCCGCCCCGATCATCGAGCCCGCTGTCTGTGCGAGCGCCGGTCGAGTGGAAGCGAACAGAGCGCTTGCCACCAGAATCACCGGCCAGATTGTTCGTCTATTCATCGTGTGTCTCCTTAATCGCTAAGGGTGAACCTGGACGTTGCCTTTGGTGATCGTGCCTCCCTCGACGGGCTCGCCGGAGACGGAGATCGTGAAGTTGTCCAGGCCCTTGCCCGGCTCGCCGTTGTCCTGCACCGTGACGGTGAAAGTGCACGCCGCGTCGTTCTTGGTGCAGCTGCCGGAGAAAGTGGCGCTGTTGCCGGAAATACCGAAAGCCGTGATCGAGACGCTGTGCACGTTCAGGCTCCGGGCATGGTTCTGATACTCGAGCTGTCCGCTCGGCCCGCCCTGAACGACGAAGCCGAAGCTCGCGACGCCGTTGGAGACGTTGATCTCGCCCCCGCCCGTCGTCTTTCCGGTGCAGCCGGCGCCGCAAGGCACGGGCGTTGGCGTCGCTGTTGGAGTCCGCGTCGCCGTCGGCGTCGGTGTTGGCGTCGCCGGTGGTGAAGTTCGCGTCGTGGTCGGCGTGGCCGGTGGTGAAGTCCGGGTCGGCGTCGGCCCCGCCGACGTTGGCGTCAACGTCGGCGTCCGCGTCGGAGTCTGCGTGGTCGTCGGCGTGGGCGTCTTTGGGGTATTCGTCGGCGGCGGCGTCGTCGGCGTCGGCGTCCGTGTCGCCGGTAAGGGTGTCGGGGTCTGCGTCGACACCGGCGTTTGCGTCGGCGTCGGCGTCAGCGTCGGGGGAGGAGGCGTCTGAGTCGGCGTCGGCGAGGGCGTCGGGGTGATCGCCCCCTCGATGGCATACAAAAGGCCGCCGCGCGTCGAGTCGAGCTTGAAGTTGTTGCCCTGCGCCGTCGAAAACGCCTGGCCGCGCAGTCCGGCGAGGATGGAGCCCGTGGTCAGCGTCGGATGCCCCGCAGTCGTCAGGATCGTGTTCAGCTTGCTGACGGCGATCTTCAACGTGACGGTCTTCGCGGTCTGATTGAAGGCTCCGCTGTCGGCATCGCTGACGTCCGTGTAAGTGATCGAGCCGTCGAAGTTGCGGACGGCCGTCCCGTACTTGAACGTCTGGGCTCCGGTCGCATCCGTGCTCGCCCGCAGGAAGAACTGGTCGCCCCGGTCGGAGAGGCCGAACGTGAAACGGCCGGTCGGGCTCAAGATGGAGTTCGGCGCGTTGGCCGTGAAGTTGATCCTCCATACAGAGCTCGGAGGGATCGTCGTCATGTCGGAGACCGTCATTTTCGCGACCAGGATCGGGGCATTTCCGACGCCGAATTCGGTCGAGTACTTGATCGATAGGATGTCGAGCGGATCGTCGACCGGCAGGACGACGAGCCCGCCGATCTGGCTGTTGCCGCCGAAGCGGACGTCGTCGCGGAAGTCCACGACCTGCGAGCCGTCCGTCGAGAAGGGAGCCGGCGGCGGGAGAGTGCTTCCCTCGACCGGCGCGGGGACGTTCGTCCCACCCCCTCCGGGCCCGCTGATCTGCCGCGCCACGTACGTATGGCCCGCGAAGTCGTTGTGGTCGTCGCAGAAAGCGACCACCGCCGCCCCCGTGGGATCGAAGGCCACCTGGAAGTAATCAGCCAGATTGCGGTTGGGTGACTGGCCGCCGATGACCAGGCCGGCCTCCGAGATGTTGGCGCCGTGGATGACGTGATCGCTCACGATCACCTGCTGGAAGTTCGGAGCGGCGCCGTTGACGCCCGTCCCGAGAGCGTAGAAGACGTTCCAATCGTCCGGGTTGTCGTTGACGACGCCGCTGGTGCCGTACCAGACGACGCCGATCGTGCCGGAGACCGGGCCGGTCTCCATCCAGGGAAAGACGCTCGTCCTCGTCTCGGGACCGTCGCTCACGCGGATTGCCGGGCTCCAGGTGTTGCCCTTGTCCTTCGAGTACCGGATGAAGATGTCGTGGTCGTTGGAGTAGCAGACGTAGGCCGTGCCGTCCGAGGCGACCTTGACGGTGAAGAAGAGATGCGCGTTGCCCGTGCCCGCGACCGGGTGCACGGTATAGGTCACCGGCGCGAGGCCCGACGCCGGCGGAATCCCGACGGCGACCGAGCCGGTCGAGCCGGCGATGTACACGGTGCCGTCGTTCTGGTCGATGTCGATGCCGCCGACCTGGCCGATCGCCCCGGCCGTCGCCGCCGGGCCGTAGGTCAGGCCGCCGTCGATCGAGCGCTGGATCTGGGTGACCGCCGGCTGGAACGTCCGGTAGAGCAGATAGACGGTGTTGTTGCCGAAGAATTCGAGCCACTGCCGGTCGTCGACCGGCACACCGCCGGTCACGTTGCCCGCCGGGTTCTTCGTGAACGTGACCCCGCGGTCCGTCGAGCGCTGCGTCGAGATGTCGCCCAACACCAGGCTCGAGTAGGCGAGAGCCGGCGGGTTGCCGGGGCTCATCTCGTCCATTCCGACGGCGATGTCCACGTCTCCGCCCCCGTCCCCTCCGACCGTGGCTTCGGAGGAACCGGTGATCGAGTCGGGCTGGCCGCGGTACTGCGGATTGCGCATCAGCGGGTCGTAATTCGGACTGTGCGGCCGCAGGTCGAAGTACCACAGGTCGGTGCCGCCGGGCACGCCGCGAATCGCCGCGACGTATGTGTTGCCGAACTTGTCGCTGCGGAGACTGGGCTCCACGTCCTGTCCGATGTAGGGCGCGAACACCGTTGAGTTAGGCGAGAAAGTCATGCCGCCCTTCGTGTAGGTCGCCTGGCCAGGCGGCGGCGGCGGCGGTACGGGAATGCAGTTCGGGTCCTTCGCGCGGATCGTGTAGTTCGCGCTCGAGGTCGAGTCCACGCCCGCGAAGAGCGTGCCGCCGACGTTCTGCTGCGTGACCCCGTTGACGGCCATCAGGACCGAGCCGGCGCTCGGGTTCCCGACCTTGTTCATCGCGATGACCATCGTGATCGTGCCGTCGGTGGCAAAAGATCCGGACTCGAGGCCGCCCACCGTCGTCACGAGGCTTCCGGATTGCGTCCCGTACTCGAAGTTGACGTTCGAGCTCCCATCCGACGTCATCGCGACGTAGTACGTCGTCGCGCCGAACGTCCAGCGCACCCTCCAGATGCCGTTGGCGGGGACCGTGGTCAGGTCGTGCACCTTCAACACAAACACGAGCCGCTCGGATCCGATGTACCGATAGTCCTCTCCAACCGAGACCGACTGGATGTCGAGCTGCGAGGGGAAGCCCGGATTCTGATCTCCCGTCGGGTCCGTAACGACCGTCTGGGGGGTCGAAACACAGGTATTGACTCCCGGCGTCGGCGTGGGAGTCGGAGTCCCAGAGGTCGGGGTGGGCGTCGGGGTTGCCGTTACGGGGCATACCGCCCACCGCTGTCCGAAGCCGCTGTCGGGAGCGCGGTCGTCCGGCTGGATGAAGACGAGGCCGGCTCCCAGCGCCCCCTCCCCGGAGATGGTCAGCCCGTAGGGACTGGAAACTGCGGCCGTCTGGCTCGGGTCAGTGATCGGAATCGTCGGGTTGCCGATTCCCAAGAGCGGGACAGTCACGGAAATCGTGCCGTTGGGTCCCGGAGTGAATGTGAATGCCGCGGCGTTGAAGGTCGTGAGCTGGTTGTTGCCCGGGTCGAACACGCCCCAGTTCGCCTGCAGGGTCGCCGCGTCCGCGTCGACTTCGGTGGCGTAGGTCTTCCCGTCGCTTGAGGTCCACACGACGAAATAGGAGGTGAAGGTCGTGCCGTTGATCGGCAGCTGCTGCAGGTTCTTCAGCTTCATCGTCGTGATGAGGTTCGAACCGCTCTTCGCGAAGGAGATGCTCAAGATGTCCACCTGGTCGAGACTTCCGGCGGCCGTCCCGGACGCAGCCGGGTTCGTCGCGTCGCCGGAGCCGTCCACGACGACGTCGATGCCGTCGCACGAGTCGTTGGGCCTTAGAGTCACGACGGGTCCAGAGGCGGTCAGCTCTCCGCAGAAGCCGCCCGTTCCCACGCCGTTCGTCGCGCTGACGCGGTAGTAGTAGGTCGTGTTCGGGTCGGCCGTCATGTCGAGGAACGAGGGGCTCACGGCCGCGATAGTGGTGAGCGGAGTCTCACCGCCGGGGGAAGTCCCTCGAAAGATGTTGTAACCGGTCAGAGGCGATCCGCCATTGTCCGGCTCGAGCCACTGGAGTTGGACGCCGGCCGCGAGCCGGGTCGCGGAGACGAGCTTCGGCGCACCCGGGACCGCGGGCTCGAGAGGATCGAAAGCGGCGAAGAGGCGCCTCCCGCCCGACTGTCGCAAAATCGAGGCCTTGGCGCTGCGCGAAGCGCTCGACGGAGAGGAAGCGTTGCACCCCGGCGCGACGCAGCCGTCCGCGTAGGCCGCGACGGTGCGCCCCTCGCCGTCTACCTGAATGTCGTTGAAGTCGAGCAGATTTCGGTCTCCGCCCGAGCAGAAGAGGCCGTTGGTGCAAATGGCGCCGACCTGGACGGGGTCGTTCGGCGTGGCGTCTACCGTCTTCCAGGTGTTGCCGCCGTCGAAGGTCGTCGCGATGTAGAAGTGCCAGATGCCGTGGAAGTTCGCGAGGTCCTGATAGTCGCCTCCCGTCGGCGTGCCGACGAACCCGAACGCCGCGCGGCTGTCGTCCCCGGCGGTCACGACCGGGAAGACCGTGTTCTGGATGCCGAAGGGGGCGCCGACATCGTACGTCGTTCCCCATGACACTCCGCGGTCATGGGAGACGGCGATGTCGGGGTGGCCGTCGCCGTTGACCCAGCCCAGGTAGATCGTGTTGCTCGTCGAGCCGACGGCGGGCCGGCCGATGTCGTTCAAGCCGACGCCGAGCGAGGGATCACCCACGCCCACGCTCCCCGGCACCGTCCGTTGCGTCCAGGTCAGACCGTTGTCGGTCGAGACGGCAAAGCCGGCGGAAGAGTCCCCGACGCTGCAGGTTGTGTTGGGCACATAGACCGTCCCGTCCGGCGCGACCTTCACGTGCCCGTGGATGCCCCCGAGGCACTGCGTCGGAGGAAAGATCGGGACTGCATTGTTGAAAGTCACTCCCCCGTTGTCGCTGCGCGAGCACTGCGCATTCGCGGCTCCGTTCTGCGAGCAGTAATAGATCGCGTTCGGGTAGGTCGGATGCACGGGCGGAGGAACAGTCGATTCGTTATAGGGGCCTCCGCCAAGAGTCTCGTGGTCGACGCCCTGGCCTAAGCCACCGCCCTGCATCGGAGTCCAGTTCTGCCCGTCGTCATCGGAGAAGGCCGCGAAGCTGTTGCCCTGTCCTCCGATCAGGTCGAGCTGGAAGACTCGGCCCGTCGTATGGTCCACGAAACCGATCGGGTCCGACAGAACGGACTGCTGCACGAACGGGCTCGTGACGTCGTCCCAGGTGTCCGCGGCGGGCGAGGAGCAATCGTCGAATCCGACGCGCAGCTCCTGGATCCCCGAGGTGTAGAAGGCCACGCCGCCGGTGTTGACCTTGTCGTGCTTGAAGCTCGCCACGTTGGGTTTCCAGTCCACGCCGACCGAGGGCTCGCCCGCCGACCCGCCCTTGCCAGGCGGTGCCGCGTAGTTCTGGTAGCGCGGCGCGATGCCGGATGCCGAGGGAGCGGCCGGAGTCTTGTCCACCAGCTCGATCGTCCCTGTGATGCTCTGGCCGATCGGGTTGAAGGGCACGACGCGGACCGTGTAGTTGCCCGAGACGGCCGGCATGAGGACGAGGTCCGGGTCTACGTTGGTGTTCGAGGAGAGGGAGGAAGCGATGACGGTTCCCGACGAATTGAGGACGTAGAGATCGAACTGCGCCTGAACGGTCGGCCACTTGATCTTGATCTTGACGAGCTTCGAGAGAGTCGTCGCGCCGGACACCGAAACGTTCAGGGCGAAGTCGTCGCAGGGGTTCGCGGTGCTGCACATGAGACCCACGGCCGACGTGGGATTGGCGATGAGAAACGGCCCGGCGGTGTAGGTCACGGGGCCACTCACGTCCGTCAGCATTCCGCCCGGCGGCACCGCGGCATCCAACGCCATGAGACCGAGGATCAAAGCCATCGCGGCGGTCAGGGTCAGACCCTTGTGGACGCGAGTCGTTTTCATCGTCGCTACTCCTGCCGCTCTCGCGGCATGCCACGCGGACGCGCTTTGTTCGTGTGGGGAAAAGAGACTGCCCTGCGGGCTTCTCTCACGGATCCACGATGTGAGAGATCGGACGATCGAGGCAATGAGGGAATCCCCTCAATTCAGAGGTGCGGCGGGCCTCATTCGCGCGAAAGGGCGGCGCCGCAGGAGCGGCGCCGCCGCGATTCTCAACCTATCGGGCGACCAGAGGCGTCGCCGCCGTCCATACGGAGACCGGACCCAAGCCGACGTTGACGAGCTTCACGACGTAGATTCCGGAACTCGAGACGGGAATCTGGATCACGGCGAACCCGGAAGACGCGTCTGCGCTCTGGACCACGGCGCCCAAAGGATCGATCAGAACGAGCTGAATCGGGACGTTGACGCTCGGCTCGGCGACGACCGAAAGAGCCAGAGCGCCTGCGGGAACGGTGAGCTGCTGCACCGACTGCTGGCCGGCCGCGAGCGTACTGACGTTCGACGTCGTCTGGCCCGGACCGCTCGAGGGCTGCGCATTCGATGAAGAGCTCTCGAGGCAGAAGGCGTCGACGTAGATCGCCCCGGAAATCGGTCGGACCTCGAGCGTGTGCGATCCGCCCCGAAGTCCGCCGTAGCGAACGCTGAAACCGAACTGAGGAGCGCGAGTCGAGCCCGCAGAACCGTTGTAGCTGACGACTCCCTGCGACACGCCGTCCAGGAAGATCTCCGCGCTCCCTCCCTTCGGGCTCGTCGCGTACTTGTAAGTGATGGCGCCGAACTGGCCGGACGGAACTGCGATGGTCAGGGTCGCCGAGCCTTTCGCCAGGTTCAAGCGGAAGTGGCCGGCCGAGGCATCCGGGTCGTTGACGAGATGCCAGCCGTTCGCGTAGGCGATGTGCGAATCGTCGTCCTCGAGGCAGGTCGTGACGGGCGGGGCACAGTAGGCGTTACCGACCAGCACGTAAGGGGCGCCGGCCGCGGTCTGGTCGATTGCGGTGTTCGACCGCGTGGTCTGGTTTCCCGTGAGAACGAACGTCCGCGCGAAGATCGAGCCCAGAATGTCGCCGGCCCTCGGGCTTCCGACCTTGCTGTTGGCGATCGTGATCGAGATCGTGCCGTCCGGCGTGAAGCTGCCCGCGTCGGGCACACCCACCTTCGTGGTCGAGGGAACTCCCAGCACGAGTCCGACAACCCGAACCCGGGCGGTGCCGTACTCGAAGGTCACCTGGGAGTTGGCGTCCGTGCTCATCCCCACGTAGTAGATCCCGAAGGGAGCGGCGGGCGAGTCCCAGAACAATCTCCACTGGGCGTCCGGCGGAAGGCTCGTGAGATTCGCCACCTTCAGAGTGAAGACGAGCTTCTGCGAGCCATCGGAGGTGAAGGGCTCGGCGACCGAGATCGACTGGATGTCGAGGGCGGGAGCGGCAAGGGCCGCGCCGTCGCCCGTCGGATCGGTCACCACCTGTACGCCCGGAGGCACGCAGGAACTCCCGACCGGCACGGACGTGACCTCGTTGCTCCCGCACGAAGTGCCGAAGCCGTTCTGGGCGGTCACGCTGTAGGAATACGTCGTCTGCGCATTGATCGTCGGGTCGTCGTAGCTCGTGGCGGAACCGACGGTCGCGAGGAGCGTCGAAGCGCCGCTCCCGGCGCGGCGATAGACCCGGTAGTTCGTAATCGCCGAGCCTCCGTTCTCCGATTCCGACCACGTCAGATGAGCCACGTTGCCGTTGCGCGTCACGGTCAACGCCGGCGCGCCCGGCGCCGTCGGCTCCGACGGGTCGAACTCGAAGAACAGCCGGCGGCCCCCGGTCTGCCGCGCGATCGCGGCGGTCGAGGTGTATCCGTTTCCGGTCGCCTTTGCGGGCGCCTGGACGCACCCGGCGCCGCAGCCGTCGGCGTATCCGACGAGCACGCGGCCTTCCCGGTCCACGGTGGCGCCCATGAAGTCGAGAAGATTGCGGCAGATGTTCGATCCTCCCTGGAACCAGATGCAGCCGCGCTGAACCGGATCGTTCGGCGTGGCGTCCGTTGTGATCCATGAGGCGCCACCGTCGTACGTGTGGGCGACGTAGAGGTGCCAGATCCCCGGAAAATTCGGGTCCTGGATGTTGCCGGTCGCGCTCGTTCCCAGGAACGCGAACGCGGCGCGGTCGTTGTCACCCGCGACCATGGCCGGGAAGGCGACGTTGTTGATCCCGAACGAAGCGCCGACGTCGAAGACCTTCTTCGTGTCCCAGGTCTTTCCATTGTCGTCCGAGACGGCGACGACCGCGTTGTTGTCCGAGTGGGCGTATCCGAAATAGACGCGCCCGCCTTTTCCGATCGCGACCGAGGGGTCGCTGTTCGAGGCGGAGGAGAAGGGAAGCTTCCGGATGTTCCAGGTCATGCCGTTGTCTTCCGAAACGACGACTGCCTCGTTGCCCAGACAGTCCTTGTTCGGCAGATAGGCCGTCCCGTCGGGGCCGACTTTGATGTGGCCGTGGAGTCCCCCGCACTGCGAAGGCAGGTACGCGACCACCGCCGGCCCGTAGGTCAGGCCGCCGTCCGCGGAGAGCGCGCAGTTCGCGGCTCCCAATTGATCCTGGAGGACAATGTGCTGCGCGCAGTAGTAAATCGGATTCGGGTAGGCGACGCCGGTCGGAATCGGGGTATGGAACGGTCCCCCGCCACCGACCGTCTGGTGATCCTCCGCCGAGTCGATGCCCGACCCCTGGCTCGGAATCCAGATGTCGCCGTCAGTATCGGTGACGGACGACAGGCTCCCATTGATGATCAGCTGCGAAACCACCGTCCGTCCCGTCTTGCTGTCGGTGAAGAGAATGGGATCGAAGCTGGTGGCGGAAGTCGGCGCGCTCTTGTCCTCCCAGGTCGAATTCGGAGTCGTCGCGCAGGTATCGTCGAAGCCGACGCGCAGCGTCTGGACGATTCCGCCTTCATAGAGGACCTTGCCGGTATTCCAGTTGGCGCCGATCGAGGGCTCGCCCGAGCCCGCGCCGAGGCCGGCAGCGAGCTGGTCCGCCGTCGGCGTCAAGTTCTGATATCGCGCCGGAAGCCCCGAGCCGAGCGGCGCGGGGTTCGGTTTGGGCGGCGCCGGTCCGAGCGTCGCCTGCGCGGTGTAGCTCGGCGAAGTGGGCGCCGGCGAGAAGGGGGCGGCCGCCGCCGTGTAGACCCCGGCGACGGGATTGTTGATGATGACCGTTTCCAGCTGTCCCGCAGCGTGACCCGAGCCGTTGATGAACTTGTGGTCGGGGCCGTAGACCTCGAGGTCCCAGTCGGCGTTGCCCTGCGGCTGGAGGTTGATCGTCAACAGGTACGGCCCGAATGAGCTCGACGGCGGAACGAACGTCAGGCTGAAGTTGTCGCACGTCGGGTTGTTGTCCGAGCCGCAGCCGCCGGCCGTCGGCGTGAGGAATGGACCCGACCACGTCACGGTCGGGTTGGCCTGCGACACGGTCCCGGACGGCGGATCGGCCGCCCGGAGAAGCCCCGACGGAATCGCCAGGACGAGAGCCGCCAGAACGAAGCGTGAGAGGCGTGGCATCGGTCTACTCCTTTCGAAGCCGGAAGCCGAACGCTCGCGCGCTCGCTTCCGATCGTCCCCGAACGTTAGGAGCACGACCGAGGCCACGCCAATGAGGGAAAGACCTCAGAAAGAAGACGGCGCCGACCTCATTTTTCGAGAGAAAGACGATACGGACGGCTTCGTCGTCGCCTCCCGCTAAAAAAAGGCGGGCCCTCGCGGGCCCGCCGGAAGAGGTTGATCGAGCTCACCTCACGGCGACACCTTGGTGGTGACGCTGCTCGTGTTGTTTCCGGAAACCGGATCGTTCGGCGACGTCGAGGCGACGGAAGCCGTGTTGATGAAAGTACCCTTCGTCGTGGGCTTCAGCGTGAGACTGACCTTGACCGTGCCACCGTTCGCCACGGTGCCGATGTTGCACACGACCTGCTGGGAATGTGGCGTCGGAGCGCAACTGCCTTGCGTCGAACTCACCGAGCCGAACCCCGTGTTCTTTGGCATGAGGTCGGTGACCGTCACTCCATTGGCCGTTGACGGACCCTTGTTACTCGCCGTGATGGTGTAGGTAATGGACTGACCCACGTGGCCCGTCGCCGGGCCGGTCTTGACGATAGCCATGTCCGCGGCGGGCGGAGCGGTGACCTGGATGTCCACGCTCGCAGCGTTGGTGCTCTCCTGGCCGTGCGAGTCTGTCACCGTCAGCGTGGCGTGGTACGTCCCCGGGTTGTTGTAGGTGTGGGAGACGGTGGGAGTCGACTGCGTCACGGGGGTAGACCCATCTCCGAAGTAGAAGGTGTAGGAGGCGATGGAGTCCCCGTCCGGATCCGACGAGCCGGAGGCGTTGAAGTTGACCGTCAGCGCGGCCGGGCCGCTGGTCGGCGACGCTTGCAGGGCTGCCGTCGGCGGGGTATTCGGGGCGCAGAAATCGTTGCCGGAAACCGTGTAACTCCCGCTGGCGGTGGTATCGGCCAGAACGAGGAAGACCCCGACGAGGTTCCGGGTCTCACCGTGGATGCCGGAGATGAGCGAGCCCGCCGACGGCGGCAGCGATCCATTCACGTTCAGCTTGCTGTTGGAAAGGGTGATCGTGATCGTCCCGTCCGGAGTGAACGTGCCGGCGTCCGCCTGCCCGAGGACGTGCTGCGTGTTGATGCCGGTACTGGGGTCGATGGCGAAGAAGCCATAGTTGAAGGTGGGCGTCGTTGGATTAGTCGCAGTCTCCATGTCGACGAAGTAGCTGATGCCGGCGAAAGAGAAGTGCTCGTACCAGAAAGCGTTGGGTTGCGGCGTCGGGCTCAGGTTCTGCACCTTCAGAGTAAAGACGAGCTTGTTCGTGTTCGGCGCGAAGTAGGGCTCGGCGACCGCCACCGAGGTCAAGTCCTGTTGCGCCGTCCCCGTCTGGTCGCCGGTCGGGTCCGTTGCCACGATGGCCCCCGGCGGGACGCACGGGTCGTAGACTTGAGTCACGACGCTCGCCGTGTTGTTCGCGAGGTTCGGGTCCGGGCTCGACAAGGAGAGCGTGGCGGTGTCCGTGAGATTGCCCGCCGCTTTCGAGTGAACCTTCAGGGTGATCGTCTCGAGATCGCCGGCAGGCAGGTCGCCCAGGTTGCACACCACCGTGGCCGTGCCCTGGCAGGAACCCCTGCTCGATGTCACCGACAGCAGAGTGACGGCGCTCGGCAGAACATCCGACACCGTCGCGCCCAGCGCGGGGCTCTGTCCCGTCGTCACACCGATGGTGTAAGTGAAGTCGCTGCGCTCCCGGACGAGCGACGAGGACGCGCTCAAGCTGATCTGCGGATCGCCGCACACCGGGAGAGTGAAAGAACCGATGCGGGTGTTCCAGTTGAACGTGCCGGTACCGGCGTAGTACTCCTGCGTGTACCAGAAGGTGCAGCCGTCGGGGTCGACCGAGATCGAGCTGTAGTCGCCCCACCGGCTGCCGGTGCCCTGCTGCGATCCAGTTCCCTGGATGATCGTTCCTTCGCCCAGGGTCATCGCGTTCAGCGGGTCGGAGGCCATTCTGGCCGCGTAATTGATGGCCGGGTGAGTCGTCACGCTCGACTTCGAGTATCCGAGTGCGATGTCGCCGGCGCTGTCCATGGCGATCGAGCCCATCCACCGGTGGGCCGCGTCGGGGGCGAAGGTCGACTGTTGGTAGACCGTGGGCGTCCCACTGGGATTCCGGAGCTCGTACCACCGGATGCCGGCGTGGCCGTTGCCGACGAAGGTGTCACCTGGCCCGGCGTTGACCGTGTGGTTCAAGACCAGCGACTCGTGGTCGCCGAAGTTCCGGTACGCCACCCGGTACATCAACCTGTCGCCGATCGAGTCGAGATAACCTCCGATGTCCGGCGTCCCGGGGCCCCCGTAGTCCTTCGTGGGATCGACGTCGACCTGCGGGATACAGTTGCGATCCGCCAGGGCCTGATCGCCGTTGCAGACCAGACCGAAGTCGGCCACGGGGATCGCGATCGGCGTTCCGTTCCCGTTCGCTTTCCCGTTGCCGAAGGTCGAACTCGCCGGGTTGGTCCAGTCGACGTGGAACTTGAACAGGAGCAGCTTGTTGTTGCCGGCCGTCGTGCTATTCAAGAACTGCATGAAGAAGTTCGGCTCACCCGCGGGGGGCGCGCCCCGGAAGTTGGCTCCGACCCCGATTCCATCCAGGTCGGACGGAAGCTGCCCTCCGTAGATGAAGTTCCCGTTCGCGTCCTTGGGGTCGAAGGTTGATTCGTCGAAGCACACCTTCCGGGCGCTGGAGTCTCCCACGATCATCTTCGCCCGCTCGAAGGCGCAGGCGCCAGCGCTGTGGAAGTCGGTGTTGGGCGTGGTTGTATCGAACTGGTTCACTGACATGTAGTACGCGTCGGGCCAGACGCCGAAGTGCGGGTAGTCGTTGAACAGCGTCGCACTGTAGTTGAAGTCGTAGAGAAAGTAGGCGCCGGTGGGATCGGGCGTCTGGGAGATCGCGATGCACTGGTCGAATGGGGGCGCGATCACCGCCTCGCCCGGGAAGTTGAACTGGCTGATCAGCCAGCGGTCCGCCAGCGGGTCGTATTGCACGATCGGGTCGCCCCGGCTCTGGGTCGTGCAGTTGAACTGCGCAGCATTCGGGGCACTCTTCCAGAGGTTGTTGATCGGGGTGGGCCCGGTCAAGCGCGTTCCCGTCTTCGAATACACCGAGAAGACGGTGTTCACGATCTGCACGTAGTGATTCGGTCCCACGTCGCCGTTCGTGTCGGGGGGTGCTCCGATGAAGACGCCGTCGCTGCTGCTTTCGCCGACGTCCGTGCCTTCGAAGTTCTGACTGGTCGGAGGGATTCCCGAGCCGGGACCGCTTTGCTGGAGCGCCGGGTCCGGACCGCGAAAGCTCCCGTCCCCGGTCGAGTGGATCAGCGCCCCCTCGCCGATCTCCGGGGCCCGTGGCAGACCGGATGGGGCCTCTGTCTTCGGCATGTCGCGCACCGGCATGGATTGCCCGAATGCAACGGCAGAGCTGACGTTCGGCTGAGTTGCTGCCGTGAGCTGGGCGCTTTGGGTTGTCAACGGCCGCTTTGAGGCGGCGACTGATGCCGCGAACGCCACCAGCACCAGCGTTGCAATCGCGGTGACGATAACGACGCTGTGCAGCGCCTTCCGAAAGTGAGAGGCCATGGTCCTACTCCTTCTCTGGTGTAACCATCGCTGAGAACGACAAACGGAATGGACGGCGCCGGTGTGGTCGCTCCGTCTTTCTTCCGCAATTCCGTAAATGTCCCGAATCCATATCGGCGGCCGGTACCTACCATTGCGGGTTCGCGGGAGCCGCACAATGAGGCGAACACCTCACAACGGGCGGGAAACCACCTCATTTTTCTCGAGGGAGGGAGCGGCTATCTATTTCCGACGCGCGGATATACCTACGGCTTCTCCGTCAGTCGGGTTCCCGCTTCCAGTCAGCCGACGGAGCTTTCTGGACCTGCCCAGGAGCTTCGCACCGGTTGGCGGCGCGCAGCCTCAGAAGCAGGAGGGAAACTTGAAGGAACCGATTCGGGTGCTCCAGTTAAAGGTGCCGTCGGCCTTCAGGTACTCGGTCGTGTACCAGAAGGTGCAGCTATCAACCGGATCGATCGCCATGCTGCTGTAATCACCCCAGCGGTTGAGGCTGCGCAACTGCGACCCAGTGCCCTCGATGAGGCTGCTCTCAACTTCCATCGTGCCGGGAGGATCCGTCGGCACGCGGCCCGTGAAGCGGATCGATGGGTGAAGTGTGCCGCTTGAGACGCTGTAGCCGAGCGCGAAGTCGCCGACGTTGTCCATTGCGATCGAGCCCATCCAGCGGAAACTGCTGTCCGGCGCGTAAGTTCCCTGTTGGAAGACGGTGGGAGTTGCGTTGGGACTACGGATTTCGTACCACCGGATGCCCGAATTGCCAGCAGCCACTTTGACCGCGTGGTTGACTACCAGGGATTCATGGGCCGGCGCTGCCGCGAAATTGCGGTAGGCCAGCCGATACATCAGGCGATCCGACAGGGAGTCGAGCCTCTGCTTCGTTCCGAGCTGGGGGATGCAGGCTCCGCCAAATTTGCAGGCAACCGTAAAAGCCGCAACCGGGATGCTGGTCGGCCCCGTCAGGGTGGTATTGAGGGGATTGGCAAAATCGACGTGGAACTTCCAGAGATTGAGCGAATTGGTGCCGAAGTTCAAGAAGAAGTTCGGCGAGCCGGCAGGCGGAGGCGTCGCTCCATCCAGGTCCGACGGCAAGAGGCTCGGGAAGGTCGAGGCCAGCTGAAAACATTGCTGCGTGGCGGCCGCTCCCGCGAGCATCTTGCTCCGGTCAAATGCGCACACCTTGGCCCCAAGAAATGAACCCCCGCTAAACATGTTGAAGGAGATGTAATAGGCGTCCGGCCATACGCCCAGCTTCGGATAATCGGGGAAGTCGGCATACTGGAATGCATACCGGTTGAAGGTGCCCGTCGCATCAGCCGTGGTGGAAACAGCTACACACTGGAAAAAAGGAGGGCCGCCGGTGACGGCAAACTGCGTCATGACCCAGCGGTTGGCCGCCTTGTCGTATTGGACAATCGGGTCGCCGTCGTTATTGGCCTCGCACGGGCCGCCGAAGCCCACCCACAGGGTATTTCCAGCGGCCGGCCCGAGCACTGCGGCGCCGGTTGCCTTGTTGAAGACCGCGAACGACTCGTTGACCCACTGAACCACTTGCGTGGTCCCCACGGCGGCGTTGGTGTCCGGCGGGGCCGCGTTGGGGGTGAAGGCACCCTGGGGTCCCACAAAGCCGACTCCCACACCATCGAAGTTAAAGCCGGCGGTGGTCGGAACGAGCACGTTGGCCGAGGTTTGAACGACCGGATCCAGTTGGCCCGGGGCCGCAGGAGTCGGCGGGATCAGGCGGAGCGGCTTCTCATGAGGGGGCCCGAATTTTGGAGGAATCGGCGGGATGTCGCGCAGCGGGGGCGAGACATCGTGATGGACCGCGGGTTGACGTTCCGGCGGACCTTGCCCGTTCTGGGCCGACGCAGGTGGAGCCGACCAGAGAATCGAGCACAACACGCCGACAAGGGCCGTCGAAACGCTCGTCGAGAATTTACTCACGGGGACCTCCTGCGAGAAAAACTTTCCAAGAATATTATTACTCTCGGCAATAAGGGACTGCCCTCAATTCTGGCGGAGCGGGGACCTCAATCTCGGGCGGCCGCGCTGTTCATCCCCGACGACCTGGAGACGTCACTCTTAAGAAAGGAGCTTGTGCTTCGCCGCGAAGCGGACCAGCTCCGCGGTCCCGTGCAGGCCGAGCTTCTCCATCATGCGGGTGCGGTGGTTGTCCACCGTCTTCGGGCTGATGTAAAGGAGGTCGGCGATCTGCGCGTTCGTTTTTCCTTCCACGACGAGCTGAAAGATCTCCCGCTCGCGGTCGGTCAGCCGCTCGAAGGGGTCGTCCGGGAGCGGCCGGTCACTCTGGTACGCCTCGGCGAGGGCGCGGCTCGCGTGCGGACCGAAGTACGCCTTTCCCGCCTTGAGCGCGCGAATGCCCGCGATCAGCTCCGAGGCGGCGCTGTCCTTCAGCAGGTATCCGGAAGCGCCGGCGCGGACCATCTTCAGCACATACTCCTCGTCGTCGTGCATCGTCAGGACGAGCACGCGCGTCGCGGGGAGCGATTCCCGGATGCGCCGCGCGGCTTCCAGCCCGTTCAGGTGCGGCATGCTGACGTCGAGCACGACGACGTCGGGTCTCAACTTCGCCGCCTTCTCGACCGCCTCGGCGCCGTCGGCCGCCTCCCCGACCACCTCGACGTCTTCGCTCGACTTCAAGATTCCGACGAGCCCCTGGCGAACGATCGTGTGGTCGTCGGCGACGAGGACACGAATCCGGGCCATCACTCGCCGACCTTTGCCGGATCGGGGAGGGGAATCTCCGCCTCGATGACGGTCCCCTCACCCGGCGCCGATCGCAGTGAGAAGCGACCGTCGACGAACTCGACGCGATCCCGCATGGCGCGAACGCCGAAGCCGCGCTCCTCGTCGCGCGCGGAGAGAAGAGCATCCGGCTGAAACCCCGCTCCTTTGTCCGCGATCCGGACGGTCAGCCGCCGACGCTCGCGGGAGAGCGTCACCGTCGCGGCAGACGCCCCGGAGTGGCGCGCGACGTTCGTCAGCGCTTCCTGCACGATCCGGTAGACCAGCGTTTCCAAATCCGGATCCGCTCGCCGCTCCACCCCTTCGAGCGCGATCTCGACCTCGATTCCCGTGCGCTTCTGGAACGTCCGCGCGAGCCAGCGAAGCGTCGGTTCGAGCCCGAGCTCGTCGAGCATCTGCGGGCGCAGGAGATGTGAGAGCTGGCGGACCTCGGCGAGAGAAGTCTCCGAGAGCTCGCGGGCGGCCGCGATGCGGGCGGCGAGCGCGGAGATTCCGGACGCTTCGCGCTCCAGGAGCTCGAGCTGGATCTTCAAGGCGGTTAAGAGCTGGCCGATTCCGTCGTGGAGGTCGCGCGAAATCCGGCTCCGCTCTTCCTCCTGCAGGCGGAGGACGCCGCGAGAGATCCGCCGGAACCGCCGTTCGGATTCCGCGACCCGCTCGACGAGCCGCGCATTCTCCGACTTGATCCGGGCGACCTGCTCCGCGATCCGCTCGATGCGGTCGGGCGGCGCGGCGGGAGCGTCACTCATGCCGGCCCGCTGGCAGACCCGAGACGGCCGCGGACGGAGCGCGGGACAGCGCTTCCCGTACGGCCGGCAGGGCGCGGAACGAGGCGAGCATTGAGGGCGGGACATTCTCCTCCAGCCGGCGCGCCGCATCCGCGCTCCGGCGCCGGGCAAGGGCGGCGCCGCTCGAGTCGCCGTGAGCTTCCAGGATGGTCGCGAGGAGCGCGTACAGCCGGTACCGCCCGGCTTCCCAGCCCGTCTCTTCCGCGACGGCGAGGGCTTTCCGCACGACCTCCTCCGCCCTCGCCCAGCGCCGCCCTCCCGCCTCGGCTCGCGCGAGGCCCTCCGCCGCGCGGATCGTTAGCAGCGCGTGGCCGAGTGACTGCGCCTCCGCGAGAGCCTTCGAGAGCTCCGCCGCGGCGCTCGCGGCCTCTCCTCTGCCCGCCGCCGCGGATGCGGAAGCGATCCTCGCCTGCAGGAGAGCAGCTTTGCTGCCGCTCCCCGTCGCGAGCAGGATCGCGCGCGCGAAGGCGCGGCGTGCGGCGTCGGTTTCCCCCCGCGCAGAATGCCACTCGCCCCGGAGCGACTCGAGGTCGGCGGACTGCTCGCGGTTCTCGGTCTGCGCGAGCCACTTCTCGGCCGCTTCCAGCCGCGTTCGCACTTCGTCGCCCTGCCCGAGCTCGAACCGAACCTCCGCCTCTTTCAAGGTGAACTCGGCGAGCGCCGGCTTCAGATCGAGCGGCCGCAGCAGGGTCAGCGCCGCCTCGAACGATTCGAGCGCCGCCGCGAACCGTCCCCGGTACGCCGAGACCGTCGCGATGTTGCCGAGCGAGATCGCTTCGGCGTTCTTGAAACCGATCGCGCGACTCTCCTCGAGCGCTTCGACGAAGGACTTCAACGCGTCGTCCCACT
>Ga0207684_10001784_pt1 | contig 22672 bp, 24 predicted proteins | sample KBSK5501metaG_FD_184342 | JGI IMG/M metagenome (GOLD analysis project Ga0207684, IMG submission 184342) | Corn, switchgrass and miscanthus rhizosphere microbial communities from Kellogg Biological Station, Michigan, USA - KBS K5-50-1 metaG... | ecosystem: Host-associated > Plants > Roots >...
TCCTCGGCGTGCCCGCATTGCTCGGGCTCATCGCGGCGGGCACCGTTTGGGGCACGCAGCTGGGCTTCGGCAGCGTGGCGCCTCTTCAGGTCTGGCTCGCCGGAGCGGGCGGGCTCGCGCTCCTCGCCCTGGCGCTCAACACCGGAGCCGCGCTGCCCATCTACTGGTCGCTCGTTTTCGGGTCGGGGCGGCGACTGGACCGCCTGCGCGACGCCTGGTCGGGCTACTGGTCTCTGTATCGCGGCATCGTGATCCCGGCGTGCGCGCTGTTCGGGCTCGTGGTCTTCCGGCTGCTCTCCGGCGGCTAAGGAAAGGCGGTTGGCCTCAAGATTGCAGGCGGCGTGAAGCGATTCCTCCTCGTGCTGCTGCTGCTGGCCGTGGCGTGCGGCAATAGCACGGCACCCAAGGCGTCGAAGGCCTCGCCGTCGGCCTCGGCGACCCAGCAGCCGAGCCCAGCCCTGCCGCCATTCCCGAGCCCAACCCCCGGCGGGCCCGCCGCACCGCCGCCGGTAGCCGTGGTGTGCACGTCGCAGATTCCGGCCGGCCACCAGCTGGCGCTCGTCACCCTTCGCGGGGTCCAGGGGATCATCGTGCGAGACGTCACCGACATCCAGCACCCGGTCACGCGCTGCGGCTTCAGCGGCGGCGCCTACTTCCGCTTCATCACCGCCACGCGGGTCTCATACATCGTGACGTCCGGCGGCGACCTCGGAGCATCCGGCGCTCTATACCTGGTCGACCTGAGCTCGAGCACGACCTCGTTGGTCCGTGCGTGGACCACCGGGGGATACGCGAGCTGGGTCTACGCGTGGAGCCCCGACGGGCAGAAGCTCAGCTATCTGAGCTCGGACAGCGCCGGCGTGAAGTGGCACATCCTTTCGGCGGCCGGCGACAAGACCCTGGCCACCTTGGGAACGGTCCCCGGCCGCGGCGTCAACCTCGACAACGACGACGCCATGGTCGGTTTCTCGGCGGACGGCCAGTACGTCGCTGTGGAAGAGACGTTCACCGCCCAGAAGGGCGCAACGACGGGTACCCCACCGATCCAGATCGTCCGTCTGTCCGACTCCAAGCAGGTCTATCTCCGCTCGGACGGCACGATGGCTGCCTGGGGTGCCACCGACGCGCGGTTCTACTTCAGGACGACGGCCGGCGTGATGGTGTGGGATGCCACGGGCAAGGTGCAGACAGTCCAGGCCAGCCTGCAGTGGATCCGCCCCTGGCCGAGCTCGGACGGCAGCCACATCACGTTCGCATCACTCAACGCGCAGGGCAACCACGTGGTCGGCATCATCGACACCAGTGGCGGGTCAATCGCTCAGGCGTCAAGCGAGCCGCGCGTGAATCCGGGCTTCCTGACCGCGACCCTGATCTGGTATGCGGGTGAGGTGCTCTGCACGACGACGACGCCGTGCGGGTTCGGCGGTCCGGCGCTGACGGGCAAGACTTACGTGTACGACATCGCGGGAGTGGAGAACGGCTCAATCGACACCGCGTTCTACGACTCCTGGCCGCACCTGCCGAACCAGTCGTAACCCTCTGAGAAGTCGTTACAGGTCGAGCGCTTGGGCCACCAGCTCCCGGTGGTAGGTCGCATCGCCGAGCGTCACCTCTGATGCCTTCGCGCGTTTGAAGTACAGGTGCATGTCGTGCTCCCATGTGAACCCGATGCCCCCGTGCACCTGGATGCCATCGCCGGCAACTTTGCGATACGCGTCCGACACGTAGGCCTTTGCCATCGAGGACGCAAGCGATCGGTCCGGTGCGTCCGCGTCCACGGCCCAGGCCGCGTAGTACGTCGCCGATCGGCCGCTTTCGGAGAGCACGAGCATGTCGGCGAGCTTGTGCGAGACGGCCTGGTATATGCCGATCGGCTTGCCGAACTGGTGTCGCGTTTTCGCGTAGTCGGTGGACGTCTCGAGGACTTTCTGGGCGCCGCCGATCATCTCGGCGCAGAGCGCCGCCGTGGCCCATTCCAGCGTTCGCTTCAACGCCGGCCAGGCTTTGTGGGGAGGACCCATGAGCGAGTCCGCTTTGAGCTCGACCCCCTCGAAGCGCACCTCACTCCAACGCCTGGTCATGTCCAGGGTCTGGAGCTGGTGGACCGACATGCCCTTGGGCTTGCCCTCGACGAGGAACAGTGAGATGCCGTCCTCACCTTCGCCTCGCGTGCGCGCCACCACGATCATGTAGCCGGCGCTGGCCGCATCAGGAACGAACAGCTTGACCCCGTCGAGCTTCCATCCACCTCCGGACGATGTCGCCGTGAGGGCGACACCGCTCGCGTCCCACCGAGCGGAGGGTTCCGTGAACGCAAGCGTGGCGCGAGCATCCCCGGAGGCGATGGCGCCCAGTACGGTCTTCTTCTGCGCCTCGTTGCCGGCCTCGATGAGAGCGGGTACAGCCAACCCCATCGTCGCGAAGAACGGACCCGGCATCAACGCGCGACCGGCCTCTTCGAGAACGACGATCAGGTCGAGGAAGGTGCCTACCCCGCCGTACTGCTCAGGGATTCCGAGAGCGGTCCAGCCCAGGCCCGCGATCTTCGACCAGAGCGCCGGGTCGAAGGCATCCGATCCTTCCATGAGCTTGCGCACGACTTTCGGCGGGCACTCCTTGGCGAGGAAATCGCGGGCGGAGCGCCGGAGCATCTCTTGCTCTTCGGAAAAAGCAAAGTCCATTCGCGGACGAATAGTAAGACCGGTCGTCAGGCGGGCGGGGGCAGCTCCTTGGGCTCTTCTGGCGCCGGAAGCTCTTTGAGCTCCTCGTCGGCCGGCGGCGCCGGCGGCGTGGAGGCTCTCTTCGCGGCCGCTCTCCGGGCGGGTTTGGGACGCGGCGAGGCGGCGGCTTCAGGTTCAGGGTCGGCAATCGCTGCGGGTATGGGTTCCGCGGGGCCTGCGGGTGCAGGTTCAACAGGTGCGGTGGGGGCCGGCGTCGGCTGCTCCGGCGGCTGCGCCGGCCACAGGCTTGGCTGACGTCGCGCCGCGAGCCCCTGGCGGCGGTAGAACAGCAGCAGGCCGTAGAAACCGGTGAATATCCCCAGCACTCCGCAGAAGGTGGCGACGCCAAGGCCGTTGTTCTCGCCGCTGCTCAAAGGCTGCTCGAACCCGACCGGACAGTGGACCGGGGCCGGCGGACACGTGCCGACGACGGCGAGGCGAAGGGGCACCGCCAGCATCGCGAGGATGCCGTAAACGATCGCCAGTCCGGCGATGAAGTAGAGGGTGACCGCAAGCGGCCTGCCCTGCTGGTACATGACACCGTTGACCACGAGCGCGACCGCGGCGATCGCGAACGGGATGAAGACGCCCGCGATGCGGCTGTGGATGCCTCCACCCACAATCAGCGGTGCCACGGCCCCGATCGCGACCAGGCCGCCCGCGACCCAGAACGCCAACCTCACGCGCTGGTCCTGTTGGTCGTTTGGTTCCATCGGCCGAATCTAGCCTTTATCCCGCGGGCTTCGCTCGTCGACAGGGTCGGTACCGGCCACGGTCGGCTAGTTTAGACGGCTGTCTCTGCTTCCTTGGCCGTTTGGGCCTTGGAACGTCCCGCTACCACGTGTGCGGTCTGGCGCAGCGGAACCTCCGGGATGAAGAGGGTGGCGATGAACGCGATCAAGATCATCACGAGGCCGGCGACGAACACTGGATGAAGGGCGTCGGAGAGCCCATGCCGAATGCCCGCGGCGAGCACGGGTGGCAGGTGCGCGAGCTGCGACGGGTCGAAGACCGCGCCGGCTGTCGCCGAGTGTCCTGACGATTGGAACTTCTGCAACACGCTCGCGGGGATGTATTTCGCGATCGACGACGCCATCCCCTGCGTGAGGATGGTGCCCATGATGGCAAGGCCGAGCGCCGATCCCATCGAGCGGGAAAGCTGCGTGGCCGAGGTCGCAACTGCCATGTCGGCGCGGCTCACCGAGTTCTGCACGACAAGCGTGTAGGTCTGCATCGTCACCCCGAGCCCGAGCCCGATCACGACCATGGCCTCGACGAGGGTCTGGTTGGTCGTGTAGATGTCGAAGTTCGTGATCATGTAGTAGCCCACGCCCATCACGGCGAGCCCAGCCAGGATCGGCACCTTGTACCGGCCGGTGCGCGAGATGAGCTGGCCGCTGGCGATGCTGCTCACCACCATGGCCAGCAGCATGGGAATCAGGATCTCGCCTGAGTTGGTGGCGCTGTTGCCGATCACACCTTGCACGAAAACAGGCAGGAAGAAGATGGCTCCGAACATCGTCATCGCGACGCCGATGCCGGCGAGGTTCGAGAAGGTGAAGATGCGGCTCTTGAACAGGTGCAGAGGAAGGACGGGTTCGGACGCCTTCCTTTCGACCAGAACGAACGAGACCAGCATCACGGCGGCTGCCCCGTACAGCCCGATGATCTCCCACGAATCCCAGGCGTACTGCGTGCCGCCCCACACGGTGGCCAGCAGCGCGCACGTGATGCCGAGCGACAGCGTGACGCTGCCCGCCACGTCGATGGTGTGCTTGCGCCGCTCATTGGGCACGTGCATGTAGAGCGCGACCACGAGGAGCGTGAGGACCGCGAACGGTAGGTTGACGAAGAAGAGCCAGCGCCATGAATAGTGGTCGGTGATGAAGCCGCCCGCGGCGGGTCCGACGATCGAGGCGAGCCCGAATGACGCGCCGAGCATCCCCTGGTACTTGCCGCGCTCGCGCGGCGAGATGATGTCGCCGATGATCGCTTGCGACAGCGGCATGATGAAGCCCATGCCCGCGCCCTGGATGAAGCGGGCGAATACCAGGAACCAGAAGTCGGTCGCGAAGCCCGACAGCGCCGAGCCGACGGCGAACACGACGATCCCCGTCATGTACAGCGGTTTGCGGCCGTAGATGTCCGAGAGCTTGCCCGCTACCGGTACGACGATCGTCGAGGCCAGCATCGCCGAGATCGGGATCCAGCTGTAGTCGGCGATGCCGCCCAGCTCGGCCACGATGGTCGGCAGCGCGGGCGCGACCAGCGTCATGTTCAGGGAGGCGATGAGCGACCCGAGCATCAGGCCCGCGAACACCGCAAGCACGGCTCGATCGACGCCCTTCTTCTCTGCCTGGACGGTCTCGGTGCGAGATGCGACGGCGGTCATACGGCCGTGGTCTCGACGGGCTGGTGGTGGTGCGACGCAACATCGGCGAGGGCTCGCCAGCCGCGGGTGAGCGCGGCCAGGTCCTCCGGCGACAGCCGGGACATCCACCGCCGGAGATGCTGGTGGCTCCCTTCGCGCAAGTCGGTGACGAGCTGGATTCCGGCTCGCGTCAGCGTGAGGAGCACGCGCCGGCGGTCGGCGGTGTCCTCTCGGCGCTCGAAGTATCCGGCGCGGACCAGGCGGTCGGCGAGGACGCTCGCGGCGGGCAGGCTGATGCCGAAGAGCTCGGCCAGCCTTCCGACTGTCGCGACTTCCTCATCTCGGAGGAGATAGATCGCGCGGAGCTGCTGCATCGAGATGTCGAGGTCCCTCCAGCGGCTGGCGGTTGAGGTGAGCAGCGCTCGATGGACCTTCTTGTAGGAGGCGAGGGCTTCGTCGACTGAGCCATAAGCCATAGTTGCACTTTACCAAACTATTAGGTAAGGCGAAACCTTTTGCGCGCTGCGGAGTTAGCGGCTGCGCGGGAGGCCGAGCACCCGCTCGGCGAGGATGTTGCGTAGCACTTCGGACGTTCCCGCCTCGATCGTGTTCGCTCGAGAACGGAGGAACTGGTACTTCCAGCCGTCTCCGTCCCCGACCTGCCCCGCCGGACCCGCCACGTCAACGGCGGTCTCTGCCATCTGCTGGTTGAGCTCGGACCACATGAGCTTGAGGATGGAGCCCTCGGGTCCAGGTATTCCGTTGCGCTTCATCGCGGTGAGCGCCCGGTAGCCGTTCAGCTGCAAAGCCCGCGCCTCGATCGTGTACTTGGCGATCTTCTGCCGCACGAGAGGATCCGAGCCGCGACCCAGCTTCCGTGCGTGGTCGGCGAGCTCGGCCGCGGTGATCTGCGCTCGAGTCGCCAGCGCCATCCCGAGCGTGCCGCGTTCGTGCAGCAGCGTGGTCATCGCCACCGCCCACCCCTTGCCGGCCTCACCGAGGATCTGCGACTTCGGCACCTTGACGTCTTTGAAGAAGATCTCGTTGAACTCCGCGTCGCCGGTGATCTGGACCAGCGGCCGCACCTCGACGCCCGGGCTCTCCATGTCGACCAGCAGGTAAGTGAGGCCGTCGCGTGGGTTGGCCTCCTTGCGCTCCCGCGTGACCAACATGCACCACTTGGCGACGTGCGCCAGCGTCGTCCAAACCTTCTGGCCGTTGACCACGTAGTGGTCGCCCATGTCGTCGGCGCGGGTTTGCAAACCTGACAGGTCGCTGCCGGCGTTGGGCTCGCTGAAGCCCTGGCACCAGATCTCCTCCGCCGAGAGCAGAGGCGCGAGATAGCGCTTCTTCTGCTCTTCGGTCCCGTGCGTGATGACCACGGGGCCGCCCATGCCCAGCCCGATCACGTTGATCGGTTCGGGCGCCTGGGCGAGGATCATCTCGTCGTTGAAGATGAGCTGCTCCATGAAGCCCTCGCCACGTCCTCCGTACTCCTTGGGCCACGTGATGCCGACATAGCCGGCGTCGTACAGCTTCTTCTGCCAGGCGCGGCGGCTCTGGATGAAGCTCTTTTGGCCTTCTGCCATTGAGCCGTTTTCACGAGGTTTGTTGGCCTTCAGCCACCCACGGACCTCGTCGCGGAATTTCTTCTCGGGTTCGCTCAGCTCGAAGTCCATTGGCCTACCTTAAGCCACCGCCGGAATCACGTCCGATGCCAGAAGCTGCAGCGCGTCGCGGTCATCGAGCAGGAAGTGCTGAAGCATGAACAGGTCAACTCCAAGCGCCGCGTAGCCCCGCACCTGCTCGACGATCTCCTCAGGCGTTCCGACCAGCCCTCTCTTGCTCACCTCGCTCATTGCTCCGTCGACGTCGAGCTTGCGCAAGCTCGGCAGGAAATCGCGGAGTTTGGCGGCTCGCTCACGGAGGTCATCGTGGTCGCGACCGATGATGTACGTGGCCATCACCGAGTGGCGGATCGTGGCTGGATCGCGCCCGATGGCGCGGCAGTTTTCTTCGAGCACTCCGCGCTTCTGCTGATATTCGGCCGCGTCCATGTGGGAGAGGTTCCACTCGGAAGCCTCGCGCGCGATCATCGGCAGCGCCCGTTTCTCGCCGCGGCCACCCATCAGAAGGGGGATCGGATTTTGAGCCGCCTGGGGATATGACTTCTTCCACGTGTCGCGGATGCGCACGATCCCGTTCTCGAGGATGTCCATCCGCTCTTTCACCGTGAAAAATGGGACCCCGAACATCTCGTGCTCGCGCTCGTTCCAGCCGGCGCCGACGCCAAGGATCAGCCTGCCTCCACTCAACAGGTCGACGGCGGCGGCTTTGCGAGCGAGGATCGCCGGGTGGTGGAACGTCATTGGACTCACCATCGGCCCGAACTGGACCGACTTGGTCCATTCGGCCGCGAGCGCCAGCGAGGTCCAACAATCGATGCAGTCGCGTGTGTCGTCTCCCATAAGCGAGATGAGGTGCTCGCTGCGGCGCAGCGATGCGAACCCGAGCGCTTCGACGTCCTGACACAGCCGGCGCCACCGTTCCCAGTTGAGCCCTTCCTGGCCCTCGATCATGATCCCGATCTTCGCCATTACGACTCGATCGTAAAGCGCGCCGGGTAGTTCAGGCCTCCGGCTCGGTCAGGTGAGCCAGCTCGGCTTCGACGCGTTCCTTGGTCGCACCGAGGTCGTTGAGCACTTGCGACCCGATGCCCTCGCCCTCCGCCGCCAGCGCCAGCAAAACATGGCCGGTGCTCACGCGGGGGTCGCCTGCCGCGGCGCAGAGCCTGAAGGCGGTCTCGATGACCAGCTTGACTCGCGACGTGGGAATGATGTGTTTTCGGGTGACGCCTTTGTGCTTGCCCGCCAACCTCTCGATCTCAGCTCGGGCTGCGCCTTCATCAACTTGCAGAGCGGCGAGGATCTTCGCCGACTGGAAGGCACCGTCCTCGAACGCCGCCAGCACCATGTGCTCGGTCCCGATGAAGGAGTGGCTTGCCTTGAGGGCCTCGGCCTGAGCCAGCGTGAGCAGCTTTTGCGCACTTGCCGTGAAGCGTTCGAAGGGGTACGTGCCGGGCGCGGATCGTTTTCCGACAGCCAGCTCGACGGCACGGCGCAGGGTCGCCCACCTGGGCGGAACAGTTAGATGCTGAAGGACGTCGAGTCGCGACTCACCTGGAGTGGGGGTGTGGCGTTGCATCCACTCCAGGACGGCGGCGATCACGATCGAGTTGACCGGCATCCCGGTTCGGGCCGAGGCCTGATCGAGCCGCGCGAACATCTCGTCGGTGAATCGCACGGTCGTCGCTTTTGGCATGGCACCAATTTGATGTCACTTTGCAATCATTGTCAAGGCCTCGAGCGGCCTGAAGTTCAAGATGCGGTCCATCGGGATGCCGGCTCGGCGCGCCATCCACGCGCCCATCGGCACATAAGCGAACTCGCCCGGGGCGTGGGCGTCGGCATCGATGGCGAAGGTGCAGCCAAGCTCGAGCGCGAGCCGGGCGTGCTCCGGCGAAAGGTCCATGCGGGCCGGGTCGCAGTCGATCTCCAGGGCGACCCCATGGCGTGCGGCCTCGCGAAACACCTTCTCGAAGTCGTAGGTGGCCCCCTCTCGTGATCCGGGCCGGCGGCCGGTCGGGTGGCCGATCACGTCGACGTTCGGGTTGGACACAGCCCGCAGCATGCGCTCGGTCATCGCCGACGGCTCCTGTCGCAGCTTCACATGGGGCGAGGCGATGACCACGTCGAGCAGCTCGAGCACCGCGTCGGGAAGATCCAGGGCGCCGTCCTCGAGGATGTCGACCTCGATCCCCTGCAGCAGAGCCAGCCCCTCGACCTCCTTCTCGACCTGCTCGCGCTCGCGTGATTGCGCGAGCAGCCGCTCCGCATCCAGCCCGTTGACGACTTTGATGCGTGGCGAGTGGTCGGTGACGCCGAGGTACTTGTATCCCAGCGCCTTCGCGCCCCGCGCCATCTCCAGCATCGTCGCGCGGCCATCGCTCCAATCGGTGTGCGAATGCAGGTCGCCCTGGTAAGCGCCCAGATCGATGGTCGACTCGTCATCGCGGGCAGGCTGGCCGTTTTCAGCGCGAAGCCTTTCGAGGTACGTGCTCTGTCCGGTTTCGATCAGCCCGGCCAGCACCTTGGCGATGCCTTCACCCACCCCTTCGATCGAGGTGAGCTTGTTGTCCTTGGACAGTGCGTCCAGGTTCGGCCGCTCGAGCGCCAGCGTCCAGGACGCCGCCGAGAAGGCCCGCGCTCGATAGACCTCCTTGGGGTTCTGCCGCAGCAGGTATCCGATCTCCGAAAGCGCCTGGGCGGCCGCGATCGCATCCACGCACCAATTGTGTGAGGATCAGGCAGTGGCGAAACCAAAACTCACCCAGCGCGACCCCATCCCTGAGCTGATCGAGTCGCTGCTTGCCGATCTCGGCGAAGATCCGTCACGGGAGGGCCTGAAGGCGACGCCGACCCGCGTGTCGCGAGCGCTCCGCGAGCTCACCGACGGCTATGGCGTGAGAGCGGCCGACATCGTCGCCGGCGCCGTGTTCGACCAGGACTACGACGAGATGGTGCTCGTCAAGGACATTCCTTTCTACAGCCTCTGCGAGCACCACATGCTGCCGTTCTTCGGTAGCTGCCACGTCGGATACCTGCCCAAAGGAAAGGTGGTCGGGCTGAGCAAGATCCCTCGAGTGGTCGGCGCGTTCGCCCACCGGCTCCAACTGCAGGAGCGCATGACCAAAGAGATCGCCGAAGCCCTGAACGAGGCGGTGGCGCCCAAGGGCGTCGGCGTCGTCGTCGAGGCGCGCCATCTTTGCATGGAGATGCGCGGGGTGCAGAAGCCGGGCGGGCAGCTGATCACGTCGTGCATGCTCGGCACCTTCCGAAAAGACGCGCGCACACGCGCCGAGTTTCTCGACCTGATCCGCCGCCCTTAGAGGCAGGCAGGACTCGGGGAAGACACGGCCTGAATCGGCGTGGCGAGACCCGGTCGCGCAACGGGCCGGCCGCAGCCGGCCGCCGTCGCGAGGACAACGGCCAGACCCAGCAACGCCGCCAATTGGGCAAGGCGCCGGCGCCGACGCCAGTCGGCCGGCGACAGCACGAAGGCGACCGCTCCTAGAGGCAGCGAGCCGGCCACGATCACTCCGATCACCGCTGCGACATCGCCTCCAAGCAGACCGGCGGGACCCGAGGTCGCGACTGACACCACGCAGGCTGCTGGGCTCGGCGAAGGTGGATGCGTCGCAGGAGAGCTTGCCGTCGGTGATGGTGGGGGAGCGGTCGACGGAGATGGACGCGGGGCGGTCGAGGGCGGCGGCGGTGCGGTTGATGGGGATGGCGAAGGAGCCGTTGACGGTGTCGGTGGTGCCGACGGTGACGGTGAGGGCGACGGCGAAGGACTAGGCGTCGGCGAGGGCGGAGGCGGCGGGGCTGTGATCGTGTATACCGCTCTTGCGCTGTTGACTTGTTTGCCGGATGCGTCCAGCACGTTTAGAGCGACGGTGTGGGAACCGACAGTCGCGAGCGCAGCAGGTGGCGTGTAGGGCTTGCTCAAACCAGTGTCTGTCACGTTCTTTGTGCACGCGCTAGTCGTCACGCCCCAGATGGGCGCGTTGGGGTTGTTATCCCAAAAGAAGTTGAACGTCAACGGTATCGGCGCAAGAGGTGGGCAGCCATTGGTCCACGTGTACGTACCGTCCACTGTCAACGAGGCCGTAGGTAATCCGGAGGTTGGAGCAACGGTGACAGCGGCCGTGTCTGCGAGGACGACGTCGATTGAAAGAACGGCTGCGAGGCAGCCAATCACCAGCGCCGGAACCAGCCGGCGGACCACATCCCTCCCTTTCGCGACGCGCACCTGTTTGTGAAATTGTGAGTGGCCGGTGATCGCGCGCGGCTGTCTAACGCGACCTTTTCGCACACATAAACGGATCTTTATGTATTAGACTCCCATAAAGCAACCTTTATGTTTCTCCAGGGCCTTCGACACGAGCTCCCGGACCACTTTCGGTCCTTCGCGAACCCCACGCGCCTGCGCATCCTGGAGCGCCTGGGCAAGGTCGGCGAGGAGAACGTCAACGACCTCGCGATCCACATGCGCATGAGCCAGCCGAGGATCTCATGGCACCTGCGCATGCTGCGCGTCGGCGGCGTCGTGCGCACCCGCCGCGACGGGCGCCAGGTCTACTGCTCGTTGGACGTCGACAACATCGCGCGTGAGCGCGCGCGGCTGGATGAGTTGCTGGGAATCACGGATCAGATGAAAGTTCGCGAGGAGGTCGGGGCATGAAGAACGGCCAGAAGAACGGCCACAGGAACGGTCAGCACAACGGCAAGGTTCGCGTCGCGATAGTGGGCGTGGGCAACTGCGCGTCCTCGTTCGTGCAGGGCGTCCACTACTATCGCGACGCCTCGGAAAAGACCTTCGTGCCCGGGTTGATGCACGTCAACCTCGGCGGCTATCACATCAACGACATCGAGTTTGTGGCCGCTTTCGACGTCGACAAGAAGAAGGTCGGGCTCGACCTGTCCGAAGCGATCTTTGCCGGCGCCAACAACACGCTGAAGTTCGCCGACGTGCCCCGCACAGGGGTCAAGGTCCAGCGCGGGATGACGCACGACGGCATCGGGAAATACCTGTCCGACATCGTCATCAAGGCCCCCGGCGAGACCTCGGACGTCGTCGGCATCCTGAAGAAGACGAAGGCTGATGTGCTGGTCAACTACCTGCCCGTCGGCTCCGAAGAGGCGACCAAGTGGTACGTCGAGCAGGCCTTGCAAGCGGGCGTCGGCTTCGTCAACTGCATCCCCGTGTTCATCGCTCGTGAGACCTACTGGCAGAAGCGTTTCGCGGAGAAGAACGTGCCGGTCATCGGCGACGACATCAAGTCGCAGGTCGGCGCGACCATCATTCATCGCGTCCTCACGCGCCTCTTCCGCGACCGGGGCGTGAAGCTCGAGCGCACCTACCAGCTCAACTTCGGTGGAAACACCGACTTCCTGAACATGCTCGAGCGCGACCGCCTGATGTCGAAGAAGATCTCGAAGACGCGCTCGGTCACCTCGCAGCTCGATTACGACATCGGCGCGGACAACGTCCACATCGGCCCGTCGGACTACGTGCCGTGGCTGAACGACCGCAAGTGGGCGTACATCCGCCTCGAGGGTCGCTCCTTTGGAGACGTTCCTCTCAACGTTGAGCTCAAGCTCGAGGTCCACGATTCGCCCAACTCGGCGGGCATCGTCATCGACGCCGTCCGCTGCATCAAGCTGGCCCGCGACCGCGGCATCGGGGGTGCGCTCGAAGCCCCAAGCTCATATTTCATGAAGTCGCCACCGGTGCAGTACAGCGACTCCGAGGCGAAGAGCCTTGTGGAGGAGTTCATCGATGCTGGTAAGGCCACGTCAAACGGCCGCTCCCGCCGCATCGCGCGCACGAAGCCGGCGACCGCAGCTGCTCGCCGGTAGCCCAGTCGAGCGGGGGTACGCGTGACATGCGGCGGGATCGGCGGCCGAGGCCGAGGAAGCGACGAGCAGCGGAGCGAGCGCATCGATAAATGCGTGAGCGAGCAGCGCAGGAGCTGACGACGGCAAGGCGCCCGGAGGGCGCCGATCGGCCGACTAGGCCGTCGCAGGGCCGCGGGCTCTCGCTCGGCTGGGCTGGTTACTACGCGGGTGCGCGGATCCTGCGGGCAGTCCCGCCGGGCGTCCGCCATGCGGCCGCGGCACCGGCCGGCGCGGCATGGTACTGGCTCAGCCCCGGCCAGCGACGCGCAGCACTCGACAACTACGCGGCCGCGCTCGGGCGACGCCCGACGGACCCTGAGGTGGCGCGGGTGGCCAGGCGGGCCTTTCAGAACTACGGCCGGATGCTGATGGACTTTCTGTTGATCGGCAGTCTCACCCCGGCTGAGCTGGTCGATCGCGTAACGCTCGAGGGCCGCGAGGACCTCGAAACCGCTCTGGCCCGCGGCCGCGGAGCCATCATGGCGGTTCCGCACATGGGCTCGTGGGACATGGCGGGCGCCTACGCCGCTGCGATCGGCTATCCGCTCGAAGCGGTCGCCGACAAGTTCCCGGGATCGCTGAACGACGCGGTCGTGGAGACCCGGCAGCGATTCGGGATGAACGTGATCATGCTCGGCCGCGCCGCCATCCGGGCAATCACCGAAGCGCTGCGCGCCAACCATATCGTCGCCCTCCTCTGCGACCTCGAGCAGGGCCCAGGCGTGGACGTCCGTTTCTTCGGGCGGCACGCGATCGTGCCGGGGGGCCCCGCCGCGCTTGCCCTCAAGACCGGGGCTGCCCTGATGCCGGCTTGCCAGTACGTGGTCGCGCCGGGTCGCCATCGCATCCACCTCGACCCTGCCCTGGCTGTGCGCGAAGGCGACACCAAAGAGCGCCTGATGCAGCGCGTGATCAACCGCTTCGAGGACTTCATCAGGGAACGTCCTGACCAGTGGTATGCGTTTCGGCCGATGTTCAGGGCTGGGGAGTGAGTGAGTGGCGCTGGCGCGCATTCAAGATCGTGCAGTCGGTGGTGGAGCGGTTGCCGCGTGCGTGGGCCTATGCGCTCGCCGTGGTGGCCGCCCGATTCGCGTGGCGCTTCTCGCCGCTTGCGCGCCCGCGGCTCGAGTACAACCTCGAGGTGGCCTGCCCCGAGCTCACGCCAAAGGAGCTGCGGAAGCTCTCATGGCTGAACTTTCGCAACCACGCCAAGGCGTATGCCGATCTGATGTTGCTGCCTCGGATGAAGGTCGAGGCGATGCGCCCCCTGCTGCATGTCAACGAGAAGGACCTCGACTACCTGGAGGAGGCGCGCGCGCTCGGCAAGGGCGTCATGGTGGTCTCGTGCCACATGGGCTCGTACGAGGTGGTGTCCGCGATCTGGTCGGCGACGCTGGCCCCAGTGAGCCTGTTCGCGGAGGAGCTGGAGCCAAGGGCCCTGTTCGAGTGGTACCGCGACACCAGGGCGCGCCTGGGCATCAGCGTCCTGCCTCTTCATCTGGCTGGACTGCGCAAAGTCACGCAGGCTCTGCAGGAACAGGAGATGGTGGTCACCGCGATCGATCGCGACATCACCGGCACCGGTCACGTGATGCCGTTCTTCGGGCGGCCGGCGCCGATTCCACTGGGACCCGCCGCGCTTTCGCTGCGCCTGGGCACCCCGCTCTTGCCCGTATGCGTCTACCGACTGCCCGACGACACCTACCAGGCCGAAGCCACGCCGCCGGTGATGGCGAAATCCACCGGCGATTCGAAGGCGGACGAGGTCCGCGTCACGCGGGAGCTGCTGTCACGCATCGAGGCGTTCATCCGCCGGCATCCGGAGCAGTGGCACGTACCGCATCGGATCTGGGAGGGTTCTCCGTAGCGTGAAGGTCGGGCTCGTCTCCCCGTACGACTTCGCATCGCCAGGTGGCGTGACCGATCACGTTCGCCATCTCGCGCGCCAGCTCCGGCGCCTCGATCATCAAGTGCGCATCTTCGCGCCTTCCAGCCGCGCTGACGTCGACTTCGATTCGGCGGAGTTCTATCGGATCGGAAGCCCGATCGCTTTGCCCGTCAACGACTCGGTCGCCCGCATCACACTCAGCTTCCACCTCGCCGACCGAGTCTCAGCGATCGTCGAGCGCGAGCACTTCGACGTCCTCCATTTTCACGAGCCGCTCATGCCGGCACTGCCGATCACGATGCTGCGAATGTCGCAGACGGCCAATGTGGGCACGTTCCACGCGTTCGCCAAATCGAACATCGGCTACCTCTACGGCCGCCCGCTGCTCGAGCCGTACCTGGCCCACATCGATCGCGGAATCGCGGTTAGCGAACCCGCGAAGGCTTTTGTGAACCGCTACTTTCCCGACTTCCCGCTCCGGGTCATTCCCAACGGCATCGACGTCAGCGTGTTCCACCCTGGGCACCCCCCGATCCGCCACTTGCGCGACGACCGCGTCAACATCCTCTTCGTCGGCAGGCTCGAGAAACGGAAGGGCCTGGGATACCTCTTGCGCGCCTACGAGTTCATGAAGACGCGCGTCCCCAACACGCGCCTCATCGTGGTCGGCGACGGGCCGCTCAGGAACAGGGTCGAGTCGTACATCTCCAGGCACCGTCTGCCGGACGTCGTGATGGCCGGCTACGTTCCGGATTCGGTGCTGCCTCGCTACTACTGCAGTGCCGACATCTTCTGCGCGCCGGCGACGGGCGCCGAGAGCTTCGGCATCGTGCTGTTGGAAGCGATGGCGAGCGGTCTGCCTGTGGTCGCGACCGAGATCGATGGCTACATGTCGGTGCTCGAGCCAGGGCTCGACAGCCTCACCGTGACGCCCAAAGGCTCGGCTGAGCTCGGTGCGGCGCTCGTCATACTCGCGCGCGACGCCCACCTTCGGCGGCGGATGGGCGAGTACGGGCTGGAGAAGGCGCGCCACTATGCGTGGGAGGAGGTCGCGTCGCAGGTGCTGGAGGTCTATGGCGAGGCGCGGCTGGCGCGCGCGCGGCGAGATGCGGTGGTTTCACGAGAGGTGATGAATGTTCACGACGCGGTTTGAAGCCTGGGTCCGCCGTCACGCGGAAGCGCTGATGACAGCGCTCGGCCGGCTGCCGGTCACTCCCAACCAGATCACGGTGGTGGGCACGCTGCTCACATTTGTCGCGGCGGTGCTCACCGCCGGGGGCCAGCTCCGTTGGGGCGGCGTGGTGCTGGCCTTTGCGGGCACGTTCGACATCCTCGACGGCGCCCTCGCGCGTTCCACGCGGCGCAGCTATCCGTACGGCGCGTTCCTGGACTCCACACTGGACCGCTACTCGGAGGGGGCGATGTATCTCGGCCTGGTCGCGTATTTCGCGACCTCCGGCGGGCCGCTCCAACGCTGGCTGCTCCTGGGTACGGTCGCCGCGCTCGCGGGTTCGTTCCTGGTGAGCTACGTGCGGGCGCGTGCCCAGAGCCTGGGGTTCACGTGCGAGACCGGACTGTTCGCGCGACCCGAACGGGTCGTGGCGCTGGTCGTCGGCTTGATCTTCGGCGGGGTCGTGCTGGCGGGTGTGATCTTCCTGCTCGCGATCCTGACCAATCTGACGGCGCTGCAGCGCATCCGCGAGGTCTGGCTGCAGGGCCGCGCCCAGCGTCTGGCGCGAGAGCGCGAAGCCGCGAAAGCGCTGCCGAGCGGACAACCCCTCAAGCCCTAGGCTTTCTTTCCGTGGGGGACCCTTTCGAAGGCATCGCCGGGCATACGCGAGCCCTGGACCAACTCCGGTCGCAGCTCGAGTCCGGGCGCCTCGCGCACGCCTACCTCTTCGTCGGTGAGGCCGGGCTTGGCAAGTCGACCACGGCTCGTGCTCTCGCCGCCGCCCTGCTGCCCGAAGTCCCCCTGCACCGCCACCCCGATTACTGGGAGGACGACCGTATCAAGGCGCTGTCGATCAACGAGCTCCGGCTCCTGCCCGACAAACCGCCCGAGTTCCACGAGCTTTCGCTGCAGGCGTTCTTGAACCTCAAGCCCGCGGTGGGCACGCGACGCGTGGCGCTGGTGGCGAACGTCGGGCGCCTGCGAGACCAGGACCAGGGCGTGCTGCTCAAGACGCTGGAGGAACCTCATCCGCATCGCGTGATCATCCTCACGACCCCCAGCCTCAACCCGTTCGTCGTGCTGCCGACCGTCGTCTCACGATGCCAGCGGCTGTTTTTCCACCCGGTCCCCGCGCCCGAAATCGAGCGGCTCCTGCTCAAGCTGGATGTCGAACCAGGACGTGCGCGCTTGCTGGCCGAGCTCTCGCGAGGCCGGCCCGGCTGGACCCTGCGCGTAGCCGGCGATGAGAGTGTGATCGAGCTGCACGAGGAATGGACCCGACGCCTCGAGGAGGTTTTCGGCGCTCCCGCCGACGTGCCCCTTCGCGTGGCGGCCGAGCTGGACGGCAGCCAGATGGCCTGGCGGCGGAGCGAAGGCGAGGTCGAGGACCCGGCGCTGTTCGCGATCGCGAGCTGGCAGATCGAGCTGCGCCGCCGCATGCTCGCGAGCCGCGGCCGTGAGCAGGGCCGCTGGGCTCGGCTTGTCGAGCTGTCATACGACACGCTCGGCTACCTGGAGCAGAACGTCAGCCCGCGCCTCGCGTTTGAAACCTTCTTGCTGGAATGTCGAAAAGCTTCGTGAAGAAGGCCCTCGAGGGCTACCAGCCGTATGTCCCCGGCGAGCAGCCGGCCGACGGCGAGGACTGGGTCAAGCTCAACACCAACGAGTCTCCTCTGCCACCCTCACCCAGGGTCATCGAGGCGATCAAAGCGGCGGCGGGCGAGTCACTGCGGTTGTACCCAAGTCCCACGGGCGCGCCCGCCCGGAGAGCGATCGCGGAGCATTTCGGGCTCGACACGAACCAGGTCGCGCTCGGAAACGGCGCCGACGAGCTGATCGAGATGTGCTTCCGCGCATTCGTCGGAGCGGGCGATCGAGTCGCCTACTCGACGCCGACATATCCCCTGCTCGACCCGCTGTGCCAGGTGCACGAGGTGATTCCCTCGACCCATCCGACCGCTGAAGGCTGGACCTGGACCGAGGACCTCTTCGAGGACCCGGCCCCGCTCAAATTCCTCGTCAACCCGAACTCGCCCACCGGCACCCATCACGGAAGGCTGTCGGTCGAGCGTGTGCTGGCGCGATCGCGCGGTGTCGTGGTGCTCGACGAGGCTTACGTCGACTTCGCGTCTGAGTCGCAGCTCGAGCTGATCGGCAAGTTTCCGAACCTGATCATCCTCCGCACGATGTCGAAGTCGTATGCGCTCGCCGGGATGCGCATCGGCTTCGCCCTCGCAAACGCTGATCTGATCGCGGCCCTTGATGCGATCAAGGATTCGTACAACATCGACCGCCTCGCCATCACGGCCGCTGCGGCCGCGATCGAGGATGAGGCGCATCACCGCAAGATCGTCGACTACGTGGTCGGTGAGCGAGCCTGGCTGGAAGACCGGCTCCGCGAAGACGGCTTCGAGCACTCGCCGTCGGCGGCCAACTTCGTCTTCGTCAAGCCGCCGATGGGCTCGTCCGCAGCCGCCGTCGCCGACGCCCTGCGCGAGCGGCGAGTGCTCATACGGCATTACCATCGGGAGCCGATCGCGGGCTGGTTCCGCATCACCATCGGCACCCGCGAACAGCACCAGCGCCTGCTCGCGGCCCTCAAGGAGATTCTGTGAGCAGTAGCAGTCCCACTCGGGATGAGGCCTGGGAGCTCGTGACCTCGATGACCCAGTCAGAGCAGCTCCGCCGCCACATGCGCAGCGTCGAGGCGGCCATGCGCGCCTACGCGCGCCGTTTCGGAGAGGACGAGGAGCGATGGGCGGTGCTCGGCCTGATCCACGACTGGGACTACGAGTCCGGCCCGACCGCCGAGCTGCACCCGATGCGCGGGATCGAGATGCTCCGCGAGAAGGGCTGGCCCGATGACATCCTCGACGACATCGCTTCTCATGCCGACTACCTCAACGTTCCCCGCGATTCGAACATTCGCAAGGCGCTGAACGCCGTCGACGAGATGTGCGGCTTCATCATCGCCTGCGCGCTCGTAAAGCCGGACAGGTCGTTGAGCTCGGTCGAGCCGAGCACCGTGCGCAAGAAGATGAAGGACAAGGCTTTCGCTCGCGGCGTCCACCGCGACGAGCTCATCGCGGGAGCGGAGTCGCTCGGTATACCCTTCGACGAGCATGTCGAGATCGTCCGCGACGCGCTCAAACCAATCGCACAGGAGTTGGGTCTGAATCCATGAGCACGAGGGGCAAGCCGCGGGTGCTCCTCATGCATCCCATCCTCGATCCCGGACCTGCGATCCTCGGCGAGGCCGCCGAGGTGGTCGCCTATCCGCCTGATCGCCCGCTCGACGAGCTCAGCATCCGGCAGGCGGCGGACGGATGCGTCGGCATCGTCAGCCAGCTCATGGACCCCATCCGCGAGACCGTGCTCTCCACTCCCGGCTTGAAGATCGTGAGCAACGTCGCGGTCGGTTTCGACAACATCGATGTCGCCGCCGCGACGGCAAACAAGGTGATGGTGACCAACACCCCTGGCGTGCTCGACGACGCCACGTCCGATTTCGCCTTCACCCTCTTGATGGCGACGGCGCGACGCGTTGTCGAAGCCGACTACTTCACGCGGTCGGGCAAGTTCCAGGGCTGGGCCATCGACATGATGCTGGGCCACGACGTCTTCAATGCCACTCTCGGCATCATCGGCATCGGCCGCATCGGCCGCGGCGTGGCGCACCGTGCCAAAGGGTTCAACATGCGCGTCCTTTACTACGACCCTCAGCCCCTGCCGCCAGATGCTGAGCAGCAGCTGGCCGCCGCCCGTGTGGACCTGAACCGCCTGCTCGCGGAGTCGGACTTCGTTTCAGTGCACGTACCCCTGACCCAGGAGACGCACCACCTGCTCAGCACCGCTCAGTTCGGTCTGATGAAGCCCACCGCGATCATCATCAACACCTCGCGCGGTCCGGTGGTCGACGAAGCGGCGCTGGTCGATGCTTTGAATGCGAAGAAGATCGCCGGCGCGGGCCTCGACGTCTACGAGCGCGAACCGGCCGTCCACCCTGGTCTGCTGTCACTTCCGAACGTCGTGCTTGCGCCACACATCGCCAGCGCGACTGTCCGGACGCGATCGGAGATGTCGGCGATGGCCGCGCGCAATATGGCCACGGCGGTGCGCGGTGGCCGGCCGCCAAACATCCTCAACCCAGAGGTCAAGCGATAGCTGTCAGCACCGCGTACAAACTCCTGGCGCTGGACCTCGACGGGACCATCATCGACGCCCGGCTGAACCTCGACCCCCGCGACGTCGAGGCTCTGGCGCGAATAATCGCGGCCGGCGTCGAGGTGATCGCGTGCACCGGCAGGCCGTTTCCAGGCGCCCTTCCGTGGGTGCGCCGGCTCGGCCTCGCCGGTCCGATCGTCTGTTATCAGGGAGCTCAGGTGAGGCAGCCGAGCGGCGAGATGCTGCTCGACCACGGAATCGTGCACGACCTGGCGATGGAGGTCATCCGCTACGCGCAGGAGCGTGATCTCCACATCCAGGCTTATCGCGACGACCAGCTGCTAGTCGCGCGGGACCGGCCGGAGGCGCACCAATACGCCGACCATGCCGGGATGGAGATCCACGTGGTCGGGGACCTCGACGCGGCGATGGGGCCGACTACGCCGAAGCTCGTCATCGTCGCTCCCAGCCCGACGCTGGAGGCTCTCCTACCGGACATGCGCCGGCGATGGGCGGGCAGGCTCAACGTCGCCACCTCGATGCCGACCTACCTCGAGTTCACCAGCGTCGAGAGCGACAAAGCGACGGCATTGCAGTTCCTGTGTGCGCGGCTCGGTGTTGCGCAGGCGGAGTCTGTCGCTGTCGGCGACGGGCGCAACGACGCGTCGATGATCGCGTGGGCGGGCCTGGGCATCGCGATCGAGGGTTCGCCGCCGGAAGTTCAAGCGGCGGCCGAACGCACCATCCCCGGTCCGGGGAAAGGTGGAATCAAGCAGCTCGCCGACCTGTTGGTGCGATCGTGAGCACTCTCCTTCTTGTTCACGCCCACCCGGATGACGAGGCGATATCGACCGGCGGCGTGATGATGAAGGCGCATGAGGACGGGCACCGTGTCGTGCTGGTGACGGCGACCCGTGGCGAGGTCGGCGAGATCCACAATATGGATGAGGCGTCCACGCGCCCGCATCTGGCGGAGGTGCGCACGAAGGAGCTCGAGAACGCGTCCCGGATCCTGGGCGTCGACCGGGGCGAGTTCCTCGGCTATCGCGACTCGGGCATGGTCGGCACCGCCGACAACGAGAATCCCAGCTCATTTCACCAGGCACCGATCACCGAGGCCGCCGCAAAGCTGGCGATGATCCTGCGCCAGGAGAATCCGGAGGTCGTGGTCACGTACGCGGAGGACGGCATCTACGGTCACCCCGACCACATCAAGGCGCATTTCGTGACCGTCGCGGCTCTGGATTCGCTTCTCCGCTCGAGTGAGCCATGGACGCCACAGAAGCTCTACTACACTGCGATCCCCCGCTCGATGATGCAGGCCTTCCGGGAGCAGATGCCCGAGGAGGCGCGTCGTGACGACACCATCGGCGCCACCATCCAGGGCACTCCGGATGAATTGGTGACGACGAGGGTCGACGTCGGCGAGTTCGTCGACCGCAAGCGCGCCGCGTTCGCCGCGCATGTGAGCCAGAACGATCCCAACTCGTGGTTCGCGAACATGGCCGATCAGATCTACCGGCTGGCTTTCGGTACGGAGTATTACCAGCTCGCGCGCGGCAAGCCGGGATCGCCGCTGCCTGAATCGGACCTCTTTGTGGGGGTCGACTAAGCCTCCCGCGTAGACTCAAATCGAAGTCATGGAAGTCGTCAGGATCACGCCGCGCGGTTATTGCCACGGCGTGGTGGATGCCTTTCGAATCGCCAAGCGGGTGCGCGAAGAGACCAACGGACCGGTGCACATGCTCGGCATGCTCGTCCATAACACTCACGCGACCGATGATCTCCAGGCGCAGGGAATCGCCCTGGTCGATCCGCCCGACAGGCTGGCGGGCCTCGAGCAGATCAAGGACGGCACGGTGATTTTCACGGCGCATGGTGTGTCGCCTCAGGTCAAGCAGCGCGCTGCCGAGCGTGGCCTGACGGCGATCGACGCCACGTGTTCGGATGTCGTCCGGACCCACGAGCTCGTGGCGGACCTCGCCGGGAAGGGCTACGAGGTCGTCTATATCGGGCGCAAAGGACACCCCGAGCCGGAAGGGGTCGTCGGCGAGGCTCCAGGGAAGGTGCATCTCGTCCAGGACCCGGAAGACATCGACGCCCTCGAGCTCGAGGGCGATCGGATCGCGGTTACGTGCCAGACCACCCTGTCGGTCTGGGACACCGAGGACCTGATCGGCCGCGTGAAGTCACGCTACCCGCAGGCGGAGGTCCATAACGAGATCTGCCGCGCCACGCAGGAGCGGCAGGAGGCCGCGGTGGAGGCCGCGAAACAGGTAGACGTCGTGATCGTCGTCGGCAGCCCGCGCTCCTCGAACTCGCTGCGGCTGGTCGAGGTCGTGAAAAAGCTGGGTAAGAGGCCCGCTTACCTGGTCGACCGGCTCGAGGACCTCGACCTCGCGTGGCTCGAGGGGGCCACGAAGGTTGGCGTCACGAGCGGGGCTTCGACGCCCTCGCAGTTGACCCGGCGTGTCATCGAGTACATCGAGGCGCTGGAACCTCCGGGTTAGGTTCGCCTCAGCCGTTTCATGACGCGGCTCAGCGCGCCAGCGGGCGCGGCCTGGGTGATGACCGGGGTCGGAGCCGGGGCTGACGCCGGCGCACTCTCCGCCGGTGAGGTGCTCACCGGTTGCGGGCCATTGCTCCCCGCCTGCGACCCGGCTTTGGAGCGCCGCCTGCGGCGTCTCCTGGGGACGCCTGCCTTTTCTTCAGGCGCCGGCTTCGAGGGAGCCTCGATCGTCTTTGCCGCCGCAGGCGCCGGCGACCGGCGGCCGCGGCGCCTCCGCGACACCGGGGCGGCCGGGGCGGCCGGGGCGGCCTCGGCGGTGCTGGCGGGCC
>Ga0207684_10001785_pt1 | contig 22634 bp, 14 predicted proteins | sample KBSK5501metaG_FD_184342 | JGI IMG/M metagenome (GOLD analysis project Ga0207684, IMG submission 184342) | Corn, switchgrass and miscanthus rhizosphere microbial communities from Kellogg Biological Station, Michigan, USA - KBS K5-50-1 metaG... | ecosystem: Host-associated > Plants > Roots >...
AAAATACAGCCTGTATTTCTATGGAGTATATCGATGGCGATACGCTGTCGAACATCCGCGCCGACCGCGAGAGTAAAGTTTTTGAGTGCTGGGAGCTGGGGAACTGGACAAAGCAGCTCTGCGAGGCGCTTGATTACGCCCATACCCACGCGCAGGTCGTTCACCGGGATCTCAAGCCTTCGAATTTAATGGTGACCCAGCGCGGTGATCTCAAAGTCGCCGACTTTGGCATAGCCCGCAGCTTGAGCGACTCGGTCAGCATGGCGACGATGGGGCGCCACACCAGCGGCACACTGGTTTACATGAGTCCTCAACAGCTCGATGGGGGGCGAGGTACCGCTCTGGACGACATCTATTCGTTCGGCGCCACCATCTACGAATTGCTCACGAGCAAGCCGCCGTTTTATTCGGGAAACATCGATCGCCAAATTCACGAAAGAGTTCCGCCCCTGATGCATCTCCGGCGCGAGGAGCTCGACGTCGTGGACGGTGAGCCAATCGATCCAATGTGGGAGGACGTTGTGGCGGCGTGTTTACGAAAGGATCCCGCCCTCCGTCCGCAATCAGCGATCGAGATTGTTGGGTTGCTGACAGCGCCAGTTCCCAAGACTTCTCGGGGACTGTCCACATGGTTCACATTCCCGTCGCGACAGACTGCGCAAAGACCCACGCAGTGGCCAACGCCGCCATCCCGCAAGACAGCTCCCTCAACCGGGCCGCGCACCGAAGTTCCATCAGCCAAGACCCGTCCAAAAACCATGGTCGTCCGCACGCCGCGCGTCCCCAAGCAAAGATTTCGTCGCGCAGCGCGTGCGGTGGCAGCAGCTCTATCCGCGGCGAGCCTCGCGATAGTTCGGGGTGCTGCCGCCGTCATTATTGTACCGAGCAAAGCAATATTTTACGGAGTCAACGCGATTGGTGCGGCGATCGCCTCTGTCATCCAGGCGACGTTTCGCGGCGCCATCTTTGCGATAGTCGCGATCGGTAAAGCGCTGCGCGCTATTGCAGTCGCGCTAATTGCAGGCACCAAGTTACTTTTTCACGGAGCGGGGATTGCGGCGCTCGCGCTGACCAGGGAAACTATTCGCGGCACAGCGCTCACGATAATCCCAGCAGCTGTCCTGGCTGCTTGCGTTTGGTTTTTCGCGATTCGGCAGCCTCCGAAGAAAGTCACTGAGCAACCACCACCTAAGACGCAGGCTGCAGAGCCACAGAAGACGCAACCCGTTTCATCTCCAATCCAGTCGCAGATGGCGTTTGTTGCACCGGTCCCAGCCCCTGCGACGCAGACCGCGCCAGAATCAAAACCTTTGCCACCGGCCGAGGGTGGTTTATGGGTCGATACAAATCCTGCCGGAGCGAAAGTGATTGTTGACGGCGGCTCGGTCGTAAGGAGAAGTCCGGCAACGTTTTCAAATCTTGCGGCTGGCAAACACCACCTTCAGGTCGTGCTGGAGAATTACATGACTGAAGAACGGGAGATAGAAATCAAGGGTGGTGAAATCGCATCTCAAGGAATGATCGTACTGCGGCCGAGAGTAGAGCCGCAACCCGCAGCAACACCTAACGTTGTCCAGGAGCCGCCGAGTAAGCCGGCCCAAAAAGAGAATGAACAAGTCGCGGCTGTGAAAAAATCGGCACGCAACAAGCAGCCTGCAACTTCAACCGAAAAACCTTTAACCCCGGTACCTCGCCAAGTTGCCGTGCGAACACCGCCGCCGAAAATCGTTCCCAAACCTGCCGCTACCCCGCAACAAAAGCCGCAGCGTGCATTTGAAGGAGGTGTTCCCGGCGATTAAGAAAGGTGGACGGATGAAATTGAAGGTGTATGCTCGGGCCATCAAAATGAAACATTCTATTGCCGGATTGGTGCTGGCGCTCCTGCTAGCGCCTTGCGTCTGCCTCGCTGGGGCAGGTTCAGGCACTGAAGAGCAGAAGGCTTCGAAATCCTCGCGTTCTACCCTAAAGCAAAGTGCGGCGCCAACTCGGCACAAACACATGGCGCAGGCGCGGTCGGATAGTGACGGCTATTGTCGCGATTCGTACTGCGCTCGGGCGAAAATCAGTCCCTGGTTCCCGAGCGCTCCAGGAGATTGATCTAAAATCAGGTTATCGCGTTCGGCGTCATCTAATCTAAATTAGAGGGCAGCGAAAATTTCTGCCGCGGCAGCGCGAAGAAAACCGCAAAACGAAAGTGGGTTCAATGCTGGAGCAGCGGTCGCGGGAGCGGCGGGGTCGAAAATCCACGATGTAACGCAAAACCGAACGGCACGGCCGTGTCGCCTAACATTAGATTGGCTGGAGCAACCTGAGCTGGGACTAAATACGCCCGGCAAAGCCACATTTGTTCAGCATGGCGCTTGACGCCAAACAGAGTCGTCGCCGGCCGCTAAGCCGAATGTCGAGCTCAGAAGGTGACGGTGAACTTCACGCCGCCCCAGGCCTCATTGCGATCGGTTCCGGGCGTGGGATCGGAGATATGGTACGAGTACCAGCCAGATGGGACAAGGTACACAGTCACGTCCGGCGGCGCATAAGGAGTACCGGAACTTCCCGAGAAGTGCAGCAGACGAATGGGCAATTCTAATCCAGCTTGCGCCACATTCCACCCTACTAAGGTCCGTCCCCGGACGAGATCCCTGACGGTTTGAGGATTCGAGATTGGTTCAGTCCGATCGTGGAAACTGTAGTTAACAATCCCGTAGGGATTAACGGTAAGCCAATCGGTTATCGAAAAATTGCCACGTAGTTTTCCTTCAAGGAAACCGCCAAACTCATCGTTGCGATGGAGAGGTCCAAGCGGACCGAAAAATGCGAGTGCCCGGCCATCCTGGCCGACACTGTAGATGGTTTGATAAAAAGCAACCGACGGGGTTACGTAAGGAATCTTGGAGGTCGAGATACGGGCGAAGAGCCTGTCAAACTGTTCGTCCTGCACCGTGGGAGCCGGGAAGGTAAAACGAATAGGAGTAGGAGGAATAAACGGAGGGAAGGAAAAGATACCATTAAATAGCACATCCGTTTCAGCCTTGCGGTGAATGAAGAAACCAACATCACCGACCGTCAGATCAACCCACCAAAGCGCCACATGGTAATTGAGGAATACGTCGATTTCTTCCAGTGTTCTTTGAGTTGTTTCAGGGGAAAAGCTAATGTCCGAAAGGATGCCCTTGAGGAAAGGAAGAGACCCCGGACCGCCACCGCCACCGCCACTTTCACCTATCGCCCAGGAATCTGATTGTGCCTTGCCCAATTGGCGAATTCCGAAAACCCCGAGAGTGAAATTCCATTTGGTTACCTCCGCGTCCATGAAAATCGCGCCCGCATTCGTGCCTGGAGTCAAATTCGTTCCCCGAAAGTTGTATTCCGACACGTAGCCGAGGTCCGTGGCCCAATCCCAGAATTTCGGCTTTTCCTGCTCAATCACATTTTTGGTCGATTTGTACTCGCCTGCCATTGTCAGCCCGTTGTCCGAATTGGATTGAGAGGTACTTTGAGCCGTCGGGAACTCGATGAGCGCGGGTCTGGGCGCCGTTGTGGGAACTTCGACGGTCGCATCGACGGCTTGCGCGTAAGCGAGACGCCCCGCGCAAAAAAATACAGCAACCAACAATGGGAATTTCCGCAGCGTAAATTTCAAGATTGGCATGTTTCTCCTCTCGTGATTGCCGCTCGACTAACGAACGCAATCGGATGACTCGTCTAACGAATCGGCAGTGTGAGGTCAAGCTCTGTTTTAGCTTTTTTCAAAAGATTAGATCGACAGGGAAAGCGCCGCAGCGACTCTTTTTTTAGCGGCCCGGGCGAGCTTCCACGAGCATTGTTACAAACGAAATCGTTTCCAATGCGCCGAGCGCGCAGCGGTAGCGCGATCCAACAATCTCCGCCTCACTTCTGCGGTTCAAGAGGATGAATACGCGCTACCTGGCTCATGTCCGTGGCAAATGTGCCGGTGTGATAATTGTGGCAGAGGAGACAATTATCTCCGGCAATGCGAGCCGTGTGACATCTACCACATTCCATTTTCGGCAATGGCGCGAAATTACTTTCGAAATGCGATGGATCGCCGTTTGCACTTGAAGGATTCGTCGAATCCGAGGGTTGAAAATAAGTGCTGTACTTTGAGGCAGGATTAAGAACATGGCAGGTTTGACAGCCCTTTTCCGTCATCACACTGAGGTGCGCGGTATGGCTGAATTTTGTGAAAGGATGCGCGTTCGGTTCGGAGCGAGCGGCCGTCCAATTAACTTTCTGGGCTGCGTTCGGAATTGCATCGACGGTGTGACATTTGCCGCAGGAGCCCGGACCCGTGGGCGTGGCGAGAGTCTGTAAAATTCCCGAGCCAACCGAGGACACAATGCCGCCGGCATTGAACCAGGCGGTAAGAAATGGATCGGCGTGTCCGGAGGGCCGGTAAGATAACGTAAAACCATCTTTGGCCCGAAACCATCCAGCTGCCATCCAGGTCTCGTCGCCTGCGGATTCGCTTTCCGGTTTTGGCTGAGACGACCCGACACCAAGTTTTGGAACCACCGCCGCACTAGCCAATGCGCGCTGCTTTCCAAATTTTCCGGGCGGAGGAGCGACGGCGGCAGGCGGAGGTGCGACCGGTTCTCCACCGCCGAGGATATCATCACCGGGAGACGCGGTAGCGCCCGGTTTGGCGGCGGGCGCTTGCTCCTTCGATGGTTCTGCACCTCCCAAAATATCATCGCCGGGAGGCAGAGCGGCGCTTGGTTTTGGAGGGGGCGATTGTTCTTTCGAAGGTTCTTCGGTCCCTAAAATATCGGCGTTGGAGGGTGGCTGCTTTGTTTTCTCGGTGGGCGCAGGAATTGGCGGCTTTGGAGCAGCACGTGCTACGGCCGGAAGCGGCGGTAAAACGCCGCGGCGATAATCCGAAACTTCCCGCCGCAGATCAGGCATCCACTCTTTACGCCAGGAAATCAGACCGGCGCGGGGAATGCCGCCGGTTAGAGCCGTGAGCTGGACCGAAGTTTGCCCGGGCGGGAGCCCTTCCTGAAGTCTCTTAATTAGAAAAGGCTGACCTTCGACTTCGAAGTCATAAAGAAATTCCTTTACAGCCCAAGCGAGTCTGCTTGCGGCCGCGAGTTGCTCCGGTGAGGCGCCGCTGAGGTCGAGCAAATCTTTGCCTTTGAGCGTGGCGAGCACTTTGCCTCCCGATATATCGGTGCCGAGCAGTAATTCCATAAACGGAGTCAGCTTGTCATCGGCATCTTTTGGCCATTGCCCGACGCTGATCCCGGCTCTTGCCAAAGAAATGACATCGATCCCCGGCACGCGGAAAAAAGCAACGGAACTGGACTTGGAGATATTGTCCGCATGACAAACGGCGCACGATTGCTCGAAACTGTTGACGAGCATCTTCCCGCCAGAAGCAGCCGGAATGTGACAAGCCTGGCAGGAAGTGGGCGCCTTTTCTTTGGCTGCGGAAAAATACCCTTGAATATGAGTGGCGTGGTCGAAATAAATGCGCGTGCGCCGTTGGTAAGGATAACTGGCGAACTCTGGATGCCCCTTGACAAGGCTAGAGAACTGAACGCGATGGCAAACCTGGCATTGCGTTTCGGAAAAATGAGCAATGTTAAAGTCTTTACCATGATGTTCCTGGTGGCAGGTCGAGCAGGCCAGTTCGCCTGATTTTAATCGACTAACGTTCGCGACGGCGGTCCCGGCCCGAAGGAGAAGCGGCGGCTCTGACTTCTCAGTCTTCGCCCGCGTAGTAAATGCGGCCAAGGCAGGCGTCGACGCGCCATGCGGGAAAAAAGGTTGCGGGCCGAGCGAATGGCATTTCAGGCAGAGCTGGCTGTCTTCCATCGCCCGTTTCTGAAAAATGGCCAGGTGGGCAAGCGAGTGAAAGTCGGATTTTTCCGGAGTGTGGCAATCCTCGCATTCGGTGCCGGAGGTCGCGTGGTGAACGCTGAGCTCGCCCGGACTAGTCAGCTTCCGACGTCCATTTCCGGCGAAGACGAGTAGCAAGATGCCAAGCGTGAGAGCAACAAGGAGCCAAGTAAGATGCCCGCGGTTGCGACGCAACGATGGTTTTGGCTGACAAGGCGGAAGAGGGTGCGCGCAGTCGCCATTTGGGAGCGGACCCTCGGTACACTTCCCCCCTTGCGCTTCAGAGCGCGTGCAGACCCAGCGGTCGCCGCTTTTCGCAGGAAAGCACTCTCCGGTGTGACGGCAGCGGCCATGTTCATCCGGACCGAGCGGACAAGGGTGTCCCTCATCCGCATGTCCGCAAATCCAATCCTGATTGGGACGCGCATAGGGATTTTCTCTGAAGCCAAGTTGATCGAGCAATCGCCTCATGCGTCAAAGTCTTCCGGCGTAGATGATGGCCAGAGTAGCGTGAACGAACGCGAGCAAGATAAGGCTGTAGGTCAAAGGAATGTGCAGGAAAAGCCAGAGCTTGAGCAGGCGCTGCGCGGCATATTGGAAGTGAACATTCTGTGCGGTCTCGATCCAATCGCGCAGTTCGGCAGCGATCGCTTTTTCGGCGTCGTCCAAATAGCGATTCAGCGCGGTCAACTTCCTGACTAGCCGAAACGATCGGCGGTCAATCCCACCCAAAGCGCCAAAGGCACTCGGAAGACTCTGAAAAAATGGGCGCAGCTCACCGAGATAAAAATCGGCCAGAGTGGATGATTGAGTTTCGATTTCGGCTTTGCGGATGAGCGCTTCGACTTTCTCCTGAATTTCGCGGCGATAGGAGGGAATGCGTTCGTAGAGGAGCGGTTCGCCCGACTGCGTCAGCCGCGAAGGCAAGAATCGGCTAATGAAAATGCCGAAAAAGCCACTGAAAATGACCACACAGAAAACGGCCGCAAGCGCGGTTTCCAGCGCGCCCCGCGGCGAAGAGAAATGGATATGGAGGAGGAAAACAAAAGAGCAAAAATAACCGGCGTAGATATGGATTTGCAGCCAGGTGGAAGCACGGACGAGTGGAAGAAACGGCAGTTTCTTGCGCGAGTTGAACAGGGTCAATCCAAGCACCAGAGCGAGCAGAAAAAAGCCCGAATAAATGGCCGATGCGCGTAGCGAAATCTGCAGGATTAGATTCAATATCCAGGCGATACCCGAAGCAACGATCAGTCCTGCAGTGAAACTAACTCGGCGTCGAAGAAGGGGGCTCACCTCAGCGGTTGATCCAGGTTGCCAGTTTGTCCACATCGCGCATATCCATACGGATGAGCGCGTCGTGCGGACAAGCACGCACACAGGCAGGGCCGCCGAGCTGATCGATGCAGAGATCGCATTTAGTGGCCTTCATGATGGGAGTGCGGCTGACTTCATCGAGGATGAAAAGCCCGGAGCGGTCTCGCGTCTCCACCATTTGGATGTTGTCATACGGGCAACTGTTCGCGCAAGTCGCGCAGCCAATGCAGGTATCATCGTTGATCACGACCTGACCCTGAAACGATTCGCGATGGATCGCACCAGTAGGACAACCGATCATGCAGACCGGGTCAACGCAGTGCATGCAGGCGTTCGCGACCATTATGCCATTCATCTCGCGCCCATGCCGGATGAATCGCGGATTGCTATTGTGAGTCGACGCGCAAGCGCGCACACAATCGTCACAGCGAGTGCATCGATCCAGGTCGATCAGCATCGACGCCGTCCCGTTAATTGTGCGGTTGTCAACGAGAAACTCCAGCATGTCGGGGCCAAGTTTCGTGCTGATTTCTTCCTCGAGATCGACCGTCGGTTCGTCACTTGGCTGGATTTCGAGCCGCTGGAGTTCCTCTGCGCGCAATCGCGGCAAAATGTGTTGTTGAACAACGCCCGTCGGGATCACGAGTAAATCGACATAGCCGATCGCGCGCAGCGTGTTTTGAAGCGGCACGATCTTAACCCGCTTCCAACTCGAGGCGATTTCTTCCAAACCAATAAACTGGCCATTGCCGAGGTAGCGAAGCGTCCGCTCGCCGTGATTATATTTGCGGCTGACGCGCGCGAAGCCGCTCCGAATCAGGAAGATTCCATCCGGGTAATCACCTTCGCGAAAGATGAGCGGCTCTTTCGCGAGACGCCCTTCGGGCGCATGATCATCTCCAGTATGATAAGAGGCTTGCCACTCAAAATCCCCGTAGGTTTCGAAACGGGTGGTGTCAAAGACCTGTTTGAAAGCTTCCGGTGGGAGATTATTCAGGAAGGGCGTCGCCCGCAGATGGTTTTCGAGACTTCGCTCACGATAAAGTTGATCCAGGCGTGCTTTCCATTCGGGAGCGTGACGACGGATTTCCCGCAGCCCCTGCCAGCGAATTTCCAGCAATTGCGTCCGACCATCGGCGATGACGGTGGCCGTGCGCGGCGTGCGCCCGAGCGCGGCGATCTCACCGAACATTTCGCCCGCTTCAAGCCGGGCCGTGTGGTTTTCGCTTAAAATCCGTGGTACATCCTGAAGAAAAATGCGGACCTCGCTTGTCTCCCTTTCACTCCTACGTACCTTCACTTCTGCCGTTGCAGTCCCGGTTATCTTGCGTTGCGCATAGTTGCGCACCTCCGGATAGCGCGGTTGTCCCCAAAGTTGCGCGACAGCTTGAAAAAAGCTCTTTTTCTGCGACTCCCGACGTCCAAGCACCCGAGCCGGTAAAGAATCGAGAATTACCTGGACCGCACCGGTGACGATGAAGAAAGCGGAGCTCCCGTAATCACCCTCGCGCACGACAATGTCGCCATTTTCAAAGCGCCGAAGCTGCGCGTCATTCAAAAGAACGCCCCGCAGCGGAGCGGATGATGGAAACTTGCTCTCGTCGATCCGATTGAAGGGAGGCTGATTCATCAGCAGCTCGACATCGGCTTCCGTCATCTCCTTGCCGAAGGGGACATCCCAGCGGCGCGGTTTGGAAATTCTGACCGATTCTTCAGCCATGAAAAATATTCTCCGAGTGAATCACTCTTAGACTGCTCGGATTACTTTTACCACACCTGCCGGTCCCGAGGAAATAAATCAGCTACTCCCTCCACAAGAAGTTCCGTCCGGTCTTGACCGTCCCCCTTGGGGGAGATCCAGCCCGCTGCGACAGCCCCATAGGTCAGGGTTGAAAGACAGGGCCTTTGTATTCCGACGGAGGAGGAATTTGCGGATCGATCGCGGCGAGGTCGCTTCCTTTATAGGTGGATGCGATTTTTTGTGCACTTTCCGAAATTTTGTTCGCCGCCGCAGTGATTGCCGCTTCGTTGTTTAACTTCAAAGCAACGCCATCAGCCGTGGCGAGGATGTCTTTTACCTCGTCCTTCGGCAAAACCGCATATATCGCTTTCACTTTTTCTTTCGCCGCCACTACGCGCTTCGCCATATTCACGGCGAAGACCGCTTTCGCGGTGGCCTTGGCTACACCGCGCAGGCTGTATTCCAAATCCACGATCCGGCCGACGACATAAAGTATGCGCAGACGATCGGGAGTATTCGAAAGGTTTTTTGCGCCGCTGAGGAAGTGATGGCGCACTTCTCCTTGCGACCAAGAGACAAGCTCAATTGGACTCCCCGCCGCGTGGCCGCTCGTATTAACGAGCTTCTCATTCGGAATGGTGTGACACTGAAAGCAATTTGTTGCCAGCGCGTAAACATCATCGGGCGCGATAAATCCCGCTTCCTTCGCCTTCGCCTGGGTGGCTTTAACGTTGTGCAATCTCACCCAGTCCTTCCCAGCGCCGTGGCAAAGTTCGCAGGAAACACCGGCGATCGGCTTGAGCTCCGCGCCTCCGCCTTGCGAAGTATAATGGCACTGAACGCAGGCGCCTTCGCTCTTAATGCGCTGCACCCCCATTTTACCGGCGATCTGCATGGCCGAGGGGCGACGATGCAAGTCTTCGAATGTCTTATAGTGATGCGTCTGTTTCCACGCCGTGAATTCCTGTTTGTGACAATTTCCGCATGATTCCGGGCCGAGAATTTTCGTCGGATCAGCCGCGGCCCTGGCCTGAGCAATAACCCAAGTCGAACAGAGCAGCGCCAGAGTGATTTTCCGAACAAATATGAGTTTCATATTAACGTTCTAAAATACTGCAGTTCGTGCCTCAGCCCTAACGGCCTATCTTTTTTTTTAACTGCGAGGAATGCAAGGTTTTTCTTGGAAAAACTGCAGAGTTTGGCCTTGCATTTACGAAAGCCAAACCTCAAAACTCCTGACCGCATCCCCGTGATGGGCGTGCGGATAGTTCCGGAAAGATGAGGAACAACAGCCACAGACTGTTCGAGAAGCGTCGTTCGATAGCGATCAATTCAAAGCTTTCTTTTTTTCGAAGCGCACTTGTGGGATTAGCTTTCGTCTCCGCGGGATTCGCAGTCAGCGTGAAGGCGCAGCCCAGCCCGACGTCTACTCCGACGGCAACCGTGGCCCCGGCAAAGTCGGATGATGAGCTTTTAACTGAGTCGCCAGAACCAGCGGCATCTCCGGGCGCGGCAAAGTCCGACGAAGATCTGTTGAACGAGGAGACTCCTGCGGCGAAATCCGAAGACGAGATTTTAGACCCGCTGAAGCTGCCGATCCTCGTGCCGAACGGGCCTATAGAACCTCCCCCCGAAGAGCTTTCTCCGTTGAAGAAGCAACTGCCTAATCCGGTCGATCCGCATGCGGATTTGTTTGCGAAAAGCCATTACCCGAGTGCCTCGGAATGCGCGGCATGTCATGAGCAGATCTATAATGAATGGCGCTCCTCCAGCCACGCCTACGCTTCTATTTCGCCGGTCTTTCACAAGTTCGAGCAAAAAATCAACGACCTCGCCCAGGGAACCGTCGGTTACTTTTGCATGCGCTGTCACGCCGGCGTTGGCACGTCGATGAACGAGCCGCGCGATATGCCTTTGTGGCAGAAACCGGAGGTGTCGCGCGAAGGCGTCACCTGCATCGCCTGCCATCGGGTAAATGAGCAATACACCAAAGTAAACGCCGAGCGCCGCATTCTTCAGGGCGACATCTTTGAACCGATGTACGGCAGTCGAAGCGGCAAGGGAGTTCAGGAAGTGGTCTCGAACCCGGACACGTATCACATCAAGACGAGCGCTGATCAGCCGGGACCGGGTATCAACATCCACCGTAAAGGAATATACTTTGAGCCGATCACCAAATCGGAATTCTGCGTTTCCTGCCATCAGGTCGCGGTCCATCCCGGCATCAAACTCGAAGTGGTCTGGGACCAATATCGTTCTTCGCCGTCGCTTTTGAAGGGAACGGCCTGCCAGGATTGTCACATGGGAAAGGAACCGGGCCTTGCCAAAGGCTATGCGACGGGAGCGTCCGCAGTGATCAACGGCATTCCAATCAATCCTGGGGGAAAGCACGCCAACCATGCCTTTTACGGCCCCGGCTACCCAATCGCGCATCCCGGAATTTTCCCGCACAATCCCAAGGCTTCCGCGTTCGCGATTACGACTTGGCTGAAATTCGATTATCGCGCGGGATGGGGAACTGATGCATTCGAAAAGAACGTGTCGAAGGATACAAAATTCCCATCCGAATGGGAGAGCCCCGACGACCGTTTTTCCGCGCGCGAGATCATCAAGGAAAACCTCGCCATGCTCGAGCAGAAGCGGGTGTTGCGACAAAAAGTGATGGAAAATGGATCGCACATCGACGGGCCGTTTTTCAAAGGCGATCTCCAGGCAGGCAAACCACTCGCCTTTTCCTACAAGATCAAAAACGTTAATCCCGGCCACAATCTGCCGTCGGGGTCGCTTGGGGCGCAGCCCGAAATTTGGGTGAACGTAGCGCTATTTAATCCACAGGGGAAACGAGTCTGGGAATCGGGCTATACCGACAGCCACGGCGATATGGCCGACCTGCATTCACGCGACGTGCGCACGGGCAAGATTCCCGACGATCATCAACTGGTGAATCTGCAAACAAAATTCCTCACTACCAACATCAAGGGCACTGATCGCGAAATGTATTTGCCGATCAATTTCGATATCGACCAGCTCCCGTTCATCCGCCCCGCCGGCGTTCCCACGAGCGTTATAAATCATCCACCCTTTGTTCGGATGGAAGGGCGCAGCATTCCAGCCCTCGGCCTTCGGGTCGCCTCTTATAAAGTCCCGGCGTCGGCAGTGTCTATGCCGGGAAAATATAAGTTGTCGATTCGTCTCCGCAGTCGCGCCGAACCGATTTATTTCATGGATTTCGTCGAGTCCACCAAGGAAATGGATTACGCCATGAACGAATGGATGATCGACATCCATCGTTACACCGTCGAGTTCGACGTCCCGGCCCTGAAGTAACGAAACTTTCTCTTTGCTGTGTTTTCTTCCTTCAATTTCCGAGAAATAGTCAGACGATCGCTTGGCCTCGCAAGCTGTGTTTTGATTTTCGCCGGTTGTGTCAGGTCAGTCACAAAAGAGGATGCCCGGCAATCGATTCCTAACCCAAACTCCTCTACCCCGGTCGAAGAATCTATCGTGCCGCCTGCTCGAGAATCCGATAGCGCTCAAATTCCGTCGAAACTCGACAATAGCACTACGAGTCGGCAAAGCTCTGACGAAATTCTCCTCGTCCCCGAAATCAAACCGGCCGCGGACGCGTTCAATCCAGTTCCATCCTCTGAACAGAACCAGCCTCTCATTCAGGCGGCTCGTGAATCCGCGACTGCTCAGGTGCCGGTGCCTCAGCGCGGAGCGAACTCTGGCGGTTCCGGTGAAATCGTGTCGATGCGGCGAATTCAACACTCCGCCGAAGGAACAGAGCTCTCCAGTCCAGCGACGCGCCTCTTCTTCGCCGAGCTGACGCTACAGGTCGCTTACCTCGAAATGGATCCGCGCGCGCATCTTGTGCCGGACAATCCGCGCCTTCAATTCAGTCCAGACCCGCGCTACACGGCACCCTATGATCCGCAAGCGCAACTGGCCATCTATGGCGCGAAGCACCCCAATCCCACGGCTCGCCCCCTGATCGAAGCCGGTCGCGAACTTTACGGACCCGGCGCATTTGGACCCGGCATTAATCTTCTGGGAGAGAAAAATTTGGTGTTCCCGCAGCTGCTGATGTATGGCGATTGGCGTACCGCTATCGCCTACAACAGCCCTGTGACGGGAGCCTTCCCGCACGATAAAGGACTAATTGCCACCAAGCTCGATCTCGACTTCGATTTCAAGATCACCGGGACTGAGCGGATCCATCTCTTCATTACTCCGATCAATGACGGAGCCCTCTTTACCAATGTCGGGTTTGCCGGCGACCATCCGCATTCAGCTTTTAACTATGATCTTTCGCCGCAGGCGCTTTTCTTTGAGGGTGATCTCGCGCGACTATGGGCTGGATTTACCAACGAGGAAAACAAGGCCGATATTCCGTTCACATTTGGCTTGATTCCGCTTCTTTTTCAAAATGGGGTCTGGCTAGAGGACGCTTTTAACGGATTCGCGTTTACCATTCCGGCCCGAAATAGTCCCGGCCTCGACATCTCAAATGCCGACATCACGTTCTTTGCCGGGTTCGATCAAGTCACGACCGCTGCAATCCCGGACGATCATAGTGCAGACGTTTTTGGTTTCGCCACCTTCGTCGAAACAAGGGGCGGTTATTTGGAGTTTGATTATGGCTACCTGCTAGGCCGCGACAAATTTGACGACCTGAGTTACCACAATCTGAGTGCTGCCTTTACTCGCCGCTACTTCGATACGATTTCCAACAGCGTTCGTGTCATTTATAATTTAGGGCAAGACCCCGACCGCGGACACCGGCGCACCGCAGATGGTGTGCTGCTTCTCATCGAAAACTCTTTGATTTCGCCCAAGCCGCTGACGTTGGTGCCGTATTTGGATCTTTTCGCCGGCTTTAATAAGCCCCAATCGCTTGCGCGCACCGGCGCCGCCGGCGGCGTCCTTCTCAATACCGGCATCTGCTTTGAAACAGATAACCTGACTAATTTTCCAAAAATGGACGATACCGGGCACAACACCTGGGGCGGTTCGTTCGGTATCGAATATCTTTTCAACTTGGATCAGCAGATTGTGCTCGAGGTTTCAGGTCTTGATGTTTTTGGCGACGCCAAGGATCGCACTGCCAAAGGTGCCCAAGTTGGTGTCGGCATTCGCTATCAGCGAAACCTCAATAATGCGTGGCTAATCCGTGCCGACTTAATCGCGGCCGATCGAGAGAACGATAAGGATCTTTTTGGCATTCGGTGTGAACTTCGCCGCAAGTTCTGATATTATTGGATCATGGTGCTGGTAGCTTTCGGGGCGTTAGGAGCCGTTTTGCTCGTGCTCGTAGCGGGACAAACCTGCATTTTCTTCGCGACCTCGTTCCGCCGCTTTGCCCACCAGCGCGCGGTTGACAAACTTTCTTACGAGCTTTTGCGGGAGCAGCTCCAGACTGCTCAGGCGCTGCGCAAAAAAACCGAAGACGATGTCGCGCCTTGGAATGGCATTCGTAAGTTTTCCATTCAGAAGAAGGTGATGGAAAACGAGGATACTTGCTCGTTCTACCTCAAGCCGCACGACCGAAAGCCGCTGCCCCCTTTTTTGCCGGGACAATATTTGACGTTCGAGCTCCGTATCCCCGGCCAGAGAAATAAAACGGTCCGCTGCTATTCACTTTCAGAGGGCCCGCTGCCCGATTTCTATCGGGTCTCGATCAAGCGCCTGGGGCCGCCGTTGGGCAAGGAAGGCATTCAGCCCGGACTGGTCTCTAACTATTTTCATTCGACACTGAAAGAGGGCGACATCGTTGACGTCAGAGCCCCCGGTGGGCATTTTTGCCTCGACCCGACGGACACGGGCGGTGTCGTTTTCATTGCCGGCGGCATCGGTATGACGCCTCTGCTGGCGATGCTTAACACACTCGTGGCGACGCGTTCCAAGCGAGAGGTTCACTTTTTTTACGGCGTCCGGAACCGTGCGGAGCACGTTATGAAAGAGCACCTCGAAAGAATCGCGCGTCAAAATGCGAACGTGCATCTGTACATCTGCTACAGCAAACCGGAAGAGGGTGACAAGAGGGGACAGGATTATCAGTACGCGAGCCGCGTTTCGGTCGACCTCTTGAAGCAGGTTCTTCCCTCCAGCAATTACGACTTCTACATCTGCGGTCCGGGACCGATGATGGAGAGCCTAACGACTGGATTGAGCGAGTGGGGCGTGCCGGATAAAAATGTCCACTTCGAATTATTCGGGCCTTCCAGCGTGAAAAAAGTCGCCGGGTTACCGGCGCCAGCGCAAACACCTGGCCAGACGTTTTTGGTCGAATTCAAAAAATCCGGCAAAAAGCTTCCTTGGATCGCTGGCTGCACGAACATACTTCAACTTGCGATGGACAACGACATCCCCATCCCCAGCGGTTGCCGAGCGGGCAGTTGCGGCACCTGTCAGGTGGCGGTTTTTTCCGGCGAGGTCGCCTACGTCACTCCATCGGACTTCGTTACGGAGCGCGGTACTCGGCTGACCTGCATCGGTGCCCCAAAAGGCGATGTGGTGCTCGACGCCTGATAGATGAGGCTAATTCGTTTGTCAGGTCCGGCACTTGGGGCAGTGCTAAGTCTCTCCTGTTTTGCGGGCTGCGATAACTCGAAGATCGAAGTCTATCGCGTAGAGAAGGAGCACGATTCGCAAACGGCGCAGATAACCGAAGCGTCCGGCGGATCTAGCGGCCGTGGTACTGTGACTTGGCAGGCGCCGGCGGATTGGGTGGAGCAACCGTCCAGCGGTCTGCGACGCGGCACATTCAAAATTCACGGGAAAGATGGCGGTGAGGCCGAGCTTTCTATCACTGCTTTTCCCGGCGATGTCGGCGGTCTGCTTGCGAACATAAATCGCTGGCGCGGCCAGATTCAGCTTCCGCCACTCGCGCAGCCTGACCTCGCTCAAGTGGTAACGCCGCTCTCTGCCTCGGGGCGCAACATCTCATTCGTCGACATAGTGAGCACCGACTCAATCAAGGGGGGCAAGAAATCGAGGATTCTCGGAGCGATTCTTCCGCTTGGTGACGAGACGTGGTTTTTCAAACTGAGCGGCCCGGACGAACTGGTGGCTGCGCGAAAAGATGAGTTCAAAAAATTCCTCGAGACTATAAAAACTGAGGTGACCCCGGTGCTTGCATCGTCGGCGGAGAACTCCGGGTCGAACACGAATGCGCCAACACCACCGGTTTTGGCTACCACCGCGGCCCAGTTCGAATACAAGGCGCCGCCGGGCTGGATTGCTCAGCCCCTCTCGCCAATGCGCCTTGCCAGTTTCAAAGTCACGGGGACCAACGGTGCTGAAGCGGACGTTTCTGTTGTGTCGCTTTCGGGAATGGCAGGAGGCGATCTCGCCAACATCAATCGCTGGCGCGAGCAGCTGAAGCTTCCGCCTCTCTCAGAGGATGACATTGCTTCGATCAGCTCGCATGTAAATATGAATGGCCACGATTTTCTTGTCACGGATTTGGTCAGTGCTGAACGGCTCCCACCTTTAAATCATAAAATGCGGATTGTGGCCGCCGCTTCGCATCAAGGGGAGCAAACGTGGTTTGTAAAGATGACGGGTGATGTCGATCTTGTGGGGGCGCAGAAAAATCATTTCCTCGATTTTCTCAGGAGCCTCTCGCTTGCAGGTGCCACCCGTTCGGACGAGTCGTCTGCTCAATAATATGATGGTTCGCTCTCTCAAAGCCTGCGGGCGCGCGCTCTCCTCCTTGCGGCTGACTGTGGTGCTGCTCGGTTTAAGTATGGTGCTGATTTTCTTCGGCACGCTCGATCAAGTCCACCTCGGCATCCATGCGGCTCAGGCAAAATATTTTCGCAGTCTCTTTGTCTTATGGCAGCCTGTTGGAGCCGCTTGGCGCATCCCGATATTTCCCGGCGGGTATTTGATTGGAACGTTGCTGTTTCTGAACCTCGTCGCCGCGCACGGCACACGCTTTAAACCTAGTCCGAAGAAGATCGGAATTTTCACGATTCATGCAGGCGTCGTCGTGTTGCTTTTAGGCGAGTTGCTCACCGGCCTTTTCGCGAAAGAAAGTATGATGCGGATGGACATCGGGAGCGCACAAACTTACTCAGAAGCACCGCGCGAAACGGAGTTGGCGATAATTGACACCAGCTCAAAGGATGACGATCTCGTGGTGGCGATTCCGGAGTCTCTTCTCGCCCATGCCAATGTCATTCAACATCCGGCTCTACCTTTCATGTTGAAGATCGTAAAGTTCATGGCGAACGCGGCGCTCGCCATGCGTTCGCAGGCACCCGATGTGCCGCCTTCTCTTGCCACTACCGGCATCGGACCCAACGTAGTCGCGACTGAAATTCCGAGGACGGTCAAGCAAGATGAGCGCGACCTAACGACTGTTTTTGTCCAGATCAATGCGATCCAAGGACCACTCGGCACCTGGCTGGTTTCGAACGCGCTCGGCGCGCCACAATCGTTCGATTACGATGGACATACGTATGAGTTGCGCCTGCGGCAGAAGCGTTACTACAAACCATTCACAATCAAGCTGCTCGATTTTCGCCACGACATTTATCCCGGCACGGACATTCCGAAAAATTTCTCCAGCCGCATTCGTTTGATCGATTCGAGACAGAAAGAAGACCGCGACGTGCTTATCTATATGAATAGCCCGTTGCGCTACAGTGGATACACTTTTTACCAGGCCGGGTTCGATAATAACGACAAAACCAGCATTCTTCAGGTCGTGAACAATCCGACCTTTATCCTGCCTTATATTGCCTGCGGTCTGGTCGGCGCCGGTTTATTGACTCAGTTCTCGATGCATCTGGTTGGATTTCTTCGCCGAAGACGCCCATGAAGTTGTGGAAAAAATTCATGCCGTGGTTCGTGGCGGCGTTCTGTCTTTATTTCCTGATCGCGTTCCTTTTCGAAGGCGAACCCAAACCGGGATACGCGCTGCGGGATTTCGGCCGCTTTCCTGTGCTCCTCAATGGAAGGATCAAACCACTGGACACTGTCGCGCGAACGTCCCTCCTTATTCTTTGTGGAAAGCAGTCGCTCCGTGTTGACGATGGCAAGTCGCTCTCAGCCATCGAGTGGCTAACCGAGTTGATGACTCGCCCCGAGATCGCCGACGACCGCAAAGTCTTCAAAATCACAAATCCAGATACGCTTGGCGCGCTCGGATTGCAGGGAGAGGAGAACAAGAACTACTCCTTCTCGCAACTCGTGCCGCGGGCACAAGACATCGAGCGTCAGGCTGAGCTTGCCAGCAATGTCGAGGAACAACTGCGCACGCCTTTTCAGCGCGACGTCGTCAAACTGTATGAGAGGGCCACGCTTTACTTCAGATTGAAGAACAGCTTGGAGGTGGCGGACACCAATGATTTTCAGGCTGAAGTGGAGGCCTACGCAAAAACGGTCGCTCTTGAATTTCCGCTCATGAAGCGGGCGCGAAACTCAGAGCCACTCGACGCCCCAAGCGAAGCTGCTCAGCGTTTTTCGTTTCTCGCGCAGAGCGCTTACTTCTTCCCGATCCCACCCGCAGGGCCGAACGGTAAACCGGAACAGTGGAAGAAAATGGGCGATAGCCTCCTGACCGCGACAAAAGAAACGGGAATCCCCCGGCCTGCGCTGGCTTATGCGGCAATGGCCACGGGCTACCACAAAGAGGACGCGGCCGCCTTTAATTCTGCCGTGAGCGAATATCGTACGTGGTTGCAGGAGCACATCGGAAAAATTCCGCGAACCGCTCGACTCGAGGCCTTCTTCAACACCTTCGCTCCCTTTTACAAGAGCATGACGCTTTATGTGTTGGTCTTCATTCTTGCCTGCGGCTCCTGGCTGGTTTGGCCGACCGTACTTGGACGCTACGCTTTTTATCTACTTGTCTTCGGCTTCGCTATCCACACCATTGGTTTGCTATTTCGCATCTACCTGGAAGGCCGGCCGCCCGTGACAAATCTTTACTCGTCGGCCGTGTTCATCGGCTGGGGAGCCGTCCTTCTCGGAATTCTTCTGGAGCGCTTTTACCATAACGGAATTGGCAGTGCGACGGCTTCGGTCCTAGGCTTTCTTACGCTGCTCATCGCTCATCATCTCTCGCTGGATGGCGACACGATGGAGATGATGCGCGCCGTGCTCGATACGAACGGCTGGCTCGCGACCCACGTCGTCTGTATTACGCTCGGCTATGCCTCCACTTATCTGGCCGGATTCCTCGCGCTCATCTACATTGTGCGCAGTGTTTTCACATCATCGCTCGACAACGAGACCGCGACCTCTCTCTCTCGCATGGTTTACGGCATTGTTTGTTTCGCGACCCTGTTCAGCTTCGTCGGCACGATCCTCGGTGGCATTTGGGCTGACCAATCGTGGGGCCGTTTCTGGGGATGGGACCCGAAGGAAAATGGAGCGCTCCTCATCGTGCTTTGGAACGCCATCATTCTGCACGCGCGCTGGGGTGGGCTCGTTGGGCAACGCGGCCTCATGGCCATGGCCGTCTTTGGAAATATCGTGACGAGTTGGTCCTGGTTCGGCGTCAATATGCTCGGGATCGGATTGCATTCGTATGGGTTCATGGACAAAGCCTTTCCCTGGCTCATCGCCTTCATGCTGACGCAAGTGTTCATGATGGCTCTGGCCGCGCTGCCGGCGAAGAAGCCGCTCCCCGGAAAATAAAAGGCACAAGAGACTTGTTCATACCGAGGATGCCCGTGTTGCTTAACAAGGAAAGCTCCGCCGTGGCGGCCTTATCAGCGGGGCCCATTTTCGCGATCCTCGCGACGCAATCCCCGAACGCACCTCAATCATCAGCTATGCAGCCACCTGAGCCAACGGCGAACGTCCCAAGCCAGTCGTCGCTTTATATTTCGGATGTCAAAGTCACGAAAACTCCCGATTCAACTGTGGAAACAAATCTCACGCTTCGGATCAACATTACGAAGAGACCAAACGTGAACATTGATCATACCAAAGCGAACGTTCAGGTCTATTTCTACGACACGCTCGCAGACCACGATATAGAGCTCACCGACGCAAATGTCGGCTACGAATGGCTAAGTCCGAACCACGATTGGTCTTCTACGGACACAGAAACGCTTGTCGTAAATTACATTCATCCCATTAATAACGCTTCAAATGCTGAGGCGGGATACGCACATCGTGACTATCTCGGCTACATCATTCGAGTTTATTACAGCGATCAACTTCAGGAAGCGCGAGCCGATCCCGCCAAGCTACTGAATCTTTTTCCGGCACGAGATGTGTTGTCACCGAACTCCAGTGTGGCAAGTACACTAGCATCCACGCCTTCTTTTAATGCAGCAGAACAATTTGACGGTGTTTGGATCGGAAAGATGGAAGGGTCTCCGTGGACTTCAGTCCTGACAATCAGGAATGGAACCACGGCAACCTGCACCATGCAGGAAACACGTAGGCTACCGAGGAATTCTAGTGGCTGGGCCGATATCCCTCCTCCAAACAACAGGTCACCGTTCACCTGGAAATGGACAGCCGAATCAAGTTCAGTTATCGCGTCAGCGTCAACACTTTTGGTCTACTGGCGCGGATGGAAATTCGACTGGGAGCCAGCTAACGTTCCTCGTGCGGTTACACAAAAGTGGCAGCGAGACACCAAAGATCCTGGCGTATCGTGGTTACTAATTCTGGAAGGGAACGAGCTTCGGGGCGGCAATTGGACCTTCCGCCGGAAGCGTTGACTTCCGCAACATTAACAAGGAGAACTCCGCTGAGCTTTCTGGCGGACTAAGTAAGGCACCCGCGAGCCTCTCTCTGCCTCAAAGCTTGATGATCGAGAAATTCGAGTTGCTGTTCGACGGTTGAATCGAGACTTGGTTCATTGATTGAATCTCGGACTCGTCGCTGTCCTCTTCATCGACGTCAGTGTCGTTATCGAGCTCGGACTGCTGCGCGGAGATGACGGCCGGAAGATCGTTCTGCTGCAATTTTTCATAACGCTGGCGCACTTCAGCCGGAACTTTGTCCAACTCTTCCTTCGTTTCGACCGGGCCGCTGAATAAAAGTAATCCCTGCGAATCTTTTGCGGTCAGAACTTTTTTCCCGTCGACTTTCTCGACCCGCAGCTCCCCTTTGTCATCCGAGTAAACAATCTGCGCCTTGCCGATGTCGATCTTGGTTGTCTTCAATCCACCATCTTGATCCGTGGTGATGGTGACATTGCCATTTCCGGCAGCGCGGCGCGCTTCATCGCGCACTCGCCTCGCTTCATCACGAATTCGTTGTGCTTGATCACGCATCTGTTGCGTCATGTCACGTCGGCGTTGCGCTTCTTCGCGGACGCGCTGCGCTTCCGCTTGCGCCGTCATCACGGCGTCATGGATCATCCCCTGCTTTTCATTTCCGAGTTGTTCCTTCAAATGATCCATCTCGCCTTTCAACTGATTCATGCCGAAATCACCGAAATCCATTCCATTGAAGTTGAAATTGTGGCGATGGCGGCCCGGACCAAACTCATGTCGTTCGGGCACTTCTTTTTTCGATAGTTTTACCCCGATCTTCTCTTCCTTGCCTTTACGCAAGACGGTGAGCGTAACGGTCGTTCCCTCCGGAAAGCTGCGCACCAGTTTCGAAAGTTGATCCGGTTCGGTGAGAATTTGATCGTTCAACATCTTGAGGATGTCGTTCTGCTGCACGCCAGCCGCGGCAGCCGGACCATCCGGAACAACGTAGTCAACGACGAGACCGAAACCTTTCGCGAGGCCGAGCTGTTCGCTGACCACGTTCGGAACGTCGGACGTTTCGACGCCAAGAAAAGTGACCGGCACTTTTTTCTCATGTCGGTCGCGATCGCCACCAGGTCCGCCCGACGGTTGACCCGGCTGCCCCGGAGGACCCGGAGGAGTGGGTGGATTCGGCGGATTAGGCGGCGTTTGGGTGAATGCAGCAATCGGCAGAAGCGCGATCGCTGCGATGGTTGCGATGGATTTTGTTTTCATAGTGTGTCCTTTTTCGAAGTCCGAGCCGGACTGGCGGTTTTCATTGGCCGGTAACCGGAACGTCAGAAACTTCTTCGCTCGGATAACAGATGCGCAGCGACGCGCCAGTGGTTGGGTTTCGCCACTGCAACGTCTCGCGGGTGTGCGAGCGAACGCGGCGCATCGGTTGATCCGAGTTGCGGTTAAAATGAAGTCCTTCGTCGCGGGTGTGATAAACAACCTGCGTCAAACCGGCCGGAATAAATTGCGCATTTGAATTTATCGAAAACGCCGGCGCTGGTGTAATCGCCGCGAGCGAGGAACGTTTTTGCACCGGGCCCTCCAATCGAAGAAACGCGAACAGCACCAGCGCAGTGGCCGCAGCCAAACCAAGGCCAAGCGAGAGCCAGTTAAAATGAAATCGCCGTTCACGCGGAAGCACGCCCGCGGTAGGTGTCGATGTTTCCTCCGCGAGAGCCCGCTCAATTCGCGTCATCAAATCCGCCGACGGCTGAACCGGCCGGAGCTTGCGCAGTTTGCTTTCGATGTCGGAAAAATCGTTCATACGGAGGGTAGATTCTTTTTCAGGGCGGCGAGCGCGTAACGATATCGGGACGCGGCCGTGTTCTGCGAAATCTCGAGAGCGCTCGCGATCTCAGCGAAAGTAAGTTCGTTCCAGATCTTCATCACCAGCACCTCCCGCTGTTCGTTAGGCAAGAGATCGACCGCGGCAACCAGGGCGCGTTGAGATTCGTCTTCGACTTCGAACATTGGTTGGACCATCTGAT
>Ga0207684_10001786_pt1 | contig 22627 bp, 19 predicted proteins | sample KBSK5501metaG_FD_184342 | JGI IMG/M metagenome (GOLD analysis project Ga0207684, IMG submission 184342) | Corn, switchgrass and miscanthus rhizosphere microbial communities from Kellogg Biological Station, Michigan, USA - KBS K5-50-1 metaG... | ecosystem: Host-associated > Plants > Roots >...
GGCCGGGCTGGACCAGGGCGCGGTCGTCAAAGTGGTGCTGGCGGTAGACGGCGAGCGTTCCCCGCCAGCGCTCCGGCGTGTAGAGGCGGCGGGCGGTGTCGCCGTAGTCCAGCGTGAGCGCGAAGCCGCGCGCGAGGCTCGCGGCCACCTGGCGCATCCAGGGCGCGGCGGCGAGGCAGATCTCCGCGCGCCAGCCGTCGGGAAAGGTGCGCCACGGGACGTGAAAGCTATCGAGATAGCCGGCGACCTCAGGCGAGGAGGGACTTCCGGCCACCTCCGCCAGTTGCCCCGACGCGGGATCCACCGTGACGAACAGCTCGCGCAGCATCCCCTCCCGCGCCTCCACCACATGCACTGGCAACGCGTCCACCAGCTCGTTGGCGACGACACAGCCGATCACGGGCGTCGCCGGCAGCGCTTCGCTCCAGCGTACCGCGTCGGCGGGCGCGCCGAGGTACGCCAGCGCGCTGGCCAGGCGGGCCGCGCGTGCCGCGTGGAGCGCCGTGCCCGTGGCGCGATCCACCAGCGTGTAGCGCAGGGCGGCGGCAAGCTGCGGTGCACGCGTGAGTGCGTAGCGCCAGACCTCGCGCGCGAGCAGACCGCGACCGGCACCCATCTCGATGACGTCGAAGCCGCGCGGGCAGCCGAGCAGCTCCCACATCTGCTGGAGCTGGCGGGCAATGCACCAGCCCCAGAGTGGATGCAGGTCGCCGCTGGTGACATAGTCGCCCGCCCAGCCCACCGGCTCGCGGCCCTGGCCGCCGCCGCTGTAATAGCCCAGGGTAGGATGGTACAGCGCAAGCGCCATGTAGCGCGCGAAGGGCAACGGACCCTCGCGCGTGACCTCGTCGCGGATGATCGTCTCAAGCTCGTTCACCGGCTGCCTCCACGCCATGCCTCTGCCGGATTATAGCGAGCGCAGGCGCGACGGCAAGCGAGCAAGGCGGTGTCAGCCGATGATGATGGGCATGATGGTGATACCGTAGACGCCGTGGGCATCCTGATAGTAGGCGGCTTCAAGCCTCCCAGAGGTGTTATTGGCGTTCTGGCCAAAAAAGACGGCGGCCAGCGCCGGGCTACAGTAACCGAGCCTCAGGGGGTTGCCGCTGGGCGGCGCGCCAAGGGAGAGGTCCGACGCGTCCGTCGGGATCACGGAGCGCACGAAGGCTTTTGCCTGCTCCAGCGTCATCGGCCGGTACCGATCCACTGCGAAGTCGAGCGAGACCGCGCGCTGTGTCGCGGGATCGGCACGCACGCCGACCGTGTTCGCACCGTCGCCGTTCTTGCCGAAGGAGGTGGTGCCCGCCGCCACACCATCCGACGGCCCCCACCGCCCCGCGAAGGTTGCCAGTGGCGCGCCAAGCCCGCCTGGCTGAATATCCTCCAGATCGCCCGCCAACACCCCCGCCGGTGGCGGATTGGGACAGAGCGCCGCCTGTGTGGGCGACGGGGTCGCGCCGCCCGACCGTATGCCGCTATCGGGCAGCAGCAAGCGCACGAGGGAAGGGCCAGGCGATGGCGAGCGGAGGTGAACATCGTAAGCGTAGAGCGCGGGCACGCCGCCCGGCCCGAGGCCGACGAGCCGCAGGTTATCCTGGCTGTGGCCTGGCAGCGCGGCGGTGAGCAGCGTGTCGAAGTGCGCCGCATCGGGGGCGAGCGCCTCGACGGTGAAGCTCCCACCAGCCATGTCGTCACCCACGAGCAGGACATACAGCGTGCCTGCCGGGCTCAGTGCGACCTGGACGCTCGCCCCCATAGGGCTGGCGCCACCAACATCCTGCCAGGCGCCGGTTGTGGGCACACGGCGGAGAAAATGTGTCGACTTGCCCTCAGCGTGCAGGCCATAGGCACTGCCGGAGCTCACCCCGGCGAGAGCAAAGGATGACACAAACTGTGACACAGACTGTGGATCATCGAGCCACTGCCAGGTGTAGCCGCTGTTGTGCGTCTCGGAGAGCGGAGAGCCGTTCCCGTGATCGCACACCACGGTGCGGGGGTCGGCGGGATCGACGGCAAAATTGCGACAGGAGGAGACGGAGGATGGGCCGTTCAGCCAGATCCATGTGTGGCCGAAGTCCGGCGTCGCGACAATGGTATGGTAATTTGCAGGAAAATTGGGGAGCTCTAGTCCGACAAACAACCAGTTGTGGCTGCCAATGGCAGGCCCGCCAGGGCCTGAGGCGAAATCGGAGAAGATATCGGTCCAAATTTCGTCCGCGTGGAGGGCGGTGGTGGGTGTGCTGTTGATGACGCGCGCCGTACTCGGGATGGTCAGCGTCTGCCAGCCGGCATCGCCGGATTGCGCATAGTAGATGGGGCCGGCGCCGTGGACCGTGTTGTCCCCTTGCAGCGCGACATCCGCGGTGGCGAAAACGCCGGGGAAGCCCGGGACGGTCGTGATGACGCAGCGCGCGCTGTGCGTGGGCGCGGCCTGGGCGGGAAGCGCCGGCACGAAGGGCGTATAGGTTGCGCCGCCGTCATGGCTGAACCATAGGTGGCCGCTGCCGCAGGCGTACACGTCGCCGGTATCCCGGTTGGTGGCGTAGGTCACGCCTGCCGTGGGGTCGAAATCGAGCTTACCGTCGGTAGATGCCTGCGAGATGGAAACATCTTGCCAGACGCCGATGGGGCCGCTCGGATGCGCGACGCCAGGCGTGGGCTGACCGTTGCGGACGCTCGTGCCACCGCGGTGCAGCGCGGCAAAAAAGCTCGCGCCGAGCAGCGCCACGACGAGCACCGCGGCTACCTCGCGCACGAACGACGTCTGCCAGCCTCCAAAGCGCGCCCGGAACGGGCGCCAGGGTGGCAGCGTGCGCACCACCCGCGGTAGGTCGCCTGGCATAGGCGGGTCGTCATCGTCGGCGAGGGCGGTCGACTGGAGCTGATTGCGCACCCGTTCGAGGGTGGCGGTTGCTCCGGGCGGCAGCGCATGAATCTGGATGAGCGCGCGCACGAGCGCGGCATCGCGATCATCCTCAGCTGTTGGGGAGGAGTGCCGCGCGGCCTCGATGGCCTCGTCCACCGTGTTGGGGGCGAAGGGATCGGCGCCATTGTTGGGCGACATGCCGGCGCGGCGGCGGTCGTCGCTGGAGTCGCTCACGAGGTCCACTCCTTCCGCAGGGCGCGAATGGCGCGCGAGAGCATCGCTCGCGTGGCGTCATTGCTCTTGCCGATGATGGCCGCGATCTGCGGGGCGCTCATGCCTGCGCCGAAACGCAGTGCCAAGATGTCGCGCTGCTCCTCTGGCAACTGAGCCACCAGTGCCACCAGCTCTCGGTTCGCCTCGGCATACAGCGCGGCGCTCTCCGGCTCGCCCTGGCTATCCGCCGGCAGCTCGGCGGCGCTCTCGATGGGCGACTGGCGTGCTCCCGCATGCGCGCGCTGGCGGTAGAAGTCGGCTACCCGCCGGCGCCCGACGGTGAGCAGCCAGCCGATGCCTGGCGTGTCTTGCCCCTCGGCCGAGACACGCAGCGCCGCCAGAAAGACGTCCGCCAGGATGTCTTCGGCGTCGGCAAGCGTCGGCAGGCGCGCGCACAGGTACGCGAGCACGCCGCGAGCGTGCTCCTGATAGAGCCTGTCAATTGCGGCGCGTGGATCAACCGCGCTGGCGGTGATGCCGCCGGCCGCGGCGGGGACGGCGGGCGGTGGCTCCTGCTGGGCCGCGAGCGCGAACTGCCACGCGCGGACGGCGATCCATCCCGCGACGATGCGCGCGCCAAGTCGAGACGAGGTTTGCCGGGGCGCCAACGCGATTCCAAGCATGCCGCCCTCCTTCCAACCGCCGCGGTCACCGCCCCGGGTGGCCCGTGTGCCCGCTGTATGTAGAACGTCGCACAGGGGGCAAAAGTGTGACGCATGTCATGACTGTGACGTGCGCGCCGCTTTCAGGTGTAGGCAGCGATGCCACACGTAACAAGGGAGAGCCAGGGGGAATAGAGCAAGCAATGCTCGTGCGGGTACCTGGCGCTCAGGTAGGACCCACTGACACTCCACGGGGGCTTAAGCCCCATGGGTTCTCAGGCTCACCGTCTGATGGGATGACTGCATCCATCCCTGCGGCTTAGCGCCTGAAGGCGGTGCCCCCGCCTACTGGACGTTGACTCCATCGCCAGGCGAGCGAGGCTCAATCAACTCTGGCTCAAGCGGAGCGCACCACGTCCAAGGTACGGTAGTGCTTTTACCCGTGGGACCGATTCACCACGGAACCCGCAAACACTATTCAGTTGGTGAGGTGCAAAGTGTCCTACCAAGCACTCTCGCACAGCGGAGAGGAACTGGACGTGGAACAGGACTCCTGGCTGAAGCCACGGCGCCTAACCGCACGCCCTGAAGGGACGGCGGCTTGCGGCGGGCTAAAGCCCTTTTCTGTCAGCAAACCACATTCAAGTGCAGGAGGGGAGCTGCTCCACCAAGGTCCGCATAGCTCCCAGGTGCCGCGCTGCGACCGACGCCACAGAGGAGCCAATGCCATCCGTCGAGTCGCTTGTCGTCGCGGATGTGGGTCGTCCCGGGTGTATACTCGCGGCAGATAAGGCTGCTCTCTTCCAGAGCGCGGTGATCCAGGGGTGATCTGGGCTCTCCAGAGGGCGCGTGCCTGCCTGCAAACCCGCCGACTCCCCACCGTTGACAGAGCGCCACAGGAGGTGCCGATGACCATGAACGACTCGTTGCCTACCAGCGCGATCAGCTCCCCTACCCCGCGCCAGCTCTCCGACCGCAGCGGGGTCACCGACGCGGTGCGTGCCCAGATTCTGGCGACCGAGCACAGGAGCCTGCTCGCGACCCGCAGCATGACCTGGAACGAGGTGTTCAGCCGCTCCACCATGTTCGTCACCGTGCTCTCAGCTGCGGTGGTGGCGCTCGCTCTGGTCGCCCAGGCGACCGCCTTTGGGCCGGGCTTCCGTCTCTTCGCTTTGCTGGTGCTTCCTGTCGTGCTGCTGGTGGGCCTGGCAACGGTCCTCCGCCTGGGCGACGCCAATACCGACGACTTCGGCCTGGTGTTGGGGATGAATCGGCTCCGCCACGCGTACCTGGAGCTGGCGCCCGAACTGGAGCCGTACTTTGTGACGGCGCACCACGACGACGAGGCCGGCATCATGCGCTCGTTCGGTCTAGGCTATCGCTTCAGCTTCAGCCGCATTCTTGCCGGCACGCCCACACTCGTCGGCGCCATCAACGTCGTGGTCACCGGCGTGCTCGCCGCCCTCATCGCGGCGGCGTTTGGCGCGCCGGATGCGGCCAATGTGACAGTCGGGGTCGTCGTCGCGCTAGCGGCCGCCGTCGGCCATGGCGCGCTGGCGTTCAGTTCGATCACCGGTACGCGCCGCGCGCATCGCCCCCGCTTCCCGGGCTGACGAATGACCCACATCCGCCAGTTACGCGGCGCGGTGCCTCGGTTGAGGTTGCCGCCTGCTTCCTCGTATCGTCACGTTGCTGGCACGCGCCAGCGACAGCCGGGGCGCGGCCGAGCCCTCGGCACAAGCACGAGGACGAGGCGACGCGCACACGTAGTCTGTGGCAAGATCGCAGCTCTGCCACTCTGTGCGCGTCTGCGTCTGTGTGTTTCGTATACTGCTTGTGGGGCTGGCGCGGCGTACCGGTGGTTGGCGATGGGCAGGGAGGGAGAGCGGCAGATAGATGGACGGCCAGGAGCACCACCTTGGCGACGACGACCTGCAGGTCGAGGTGAGCGATCTGCGCCAGGGCACCGGCGCCGCCATACCCGCACCGCCGGCGCGCTCGCCATTCGCGCCGCGGCGCACGCCGCGCCAGCGTCTCGTCGGGCTTGGGGTCCTCCTCTGCACCGGGCTCCTGGCGCTGGCTGTGATAGTTGGCGAGGTCCCAGGCCTGCGCGAGCGTGCGCTTGGGATACTTCCCGGCGTTGGGGCGACCCCATCGGCGACGCTGGCCCTCGGCGACCGGCTTTTCTATCTTCTGCCCAACCCGCCGGGCGTGGAGGTGGCGTTGGATGGGCAGAGCCGGGCGCGCGCCGCCATCCGGCGAGCGAGCGCCAGATCGTCGCGCCGCTTTCCATGCCGGCACACAAAGCGGACGGTGCCTAACGCTGAAGAGCTGGAGCGGGAAGCAGGCGCCTTCTGATCGCTCTAACTCGCGCAGGGGGACGCGTCCCAACGCGTAGCGCATGCATGCGTGCGGCGCCGGCTTCCCGCCCGATCGGTTACATCTTCTGTAAGACCGAAGCCATCTCGTCGCCGGTGAACGCGCGCAGGGTCTCGCTGCGGACGTTGCCGGCGCCGGCGATGTTGAAGAGGCCGGCAAGCATGGCCTGCTCGTCGGGCGCCTCTATGACGGCCACCATGTCATAGCGACCCTGCGTCCAATAGAGGCCCTGCACCTTGAAGCCGCGCCGCTCGTTTTCCTGGCGCGCTTCGTTCGCCCGCTGGACGGTGCCCTTGACGTTCTTGGCACCTTGGTCGGTGAACTTGTAGAGCACGACGTACGTTGGCATGACTCTACTCCTTTCGCCTCCCGCCACTGGCCGCTCTCCCAGTGCCGGCGGCCTCGTGCGGGAACGGCAGACACGACGGCGCGTGCTGCATAAGCCATGCCGAATCTCGCGCAATACATCGCGGCATCGCTGGCATTCATGCTGGGACTGCTGTTGCTGCTGCTCGCCTACCTGCAGCCACATGGCTCCTCCGAAAGCACAGCGTTCTTGCAGCTGGAGCTCCAGCAAGGTTTTACCAGGGAGGAGCTGCCCTACATCGTTGGCATTGGCGTGCCCATCCTGGGGATCGTCGTCGGGTCTGTGGTCGATAGCCTTCATCGGTCTCTCGTCGCGCGGCTCGTGCTGTGGACCTCCAGCGTCCTCCTGGGTCTTGAGGTACTTGCAAGCGCTCTCAGTCTCGGCCCATGCCTCCTCCCCGTGCTCTTCTGTGGGCTGGCTGCGTCGCTCACGTCAGTCGATCCACCGAGCCATCAAGCGCGACGAGTTGGTGGATGATACTGAGCCACGTCGTGCCACGGTCCTGGACAGCTGGCGGGCAACAATGCGAGATGGGCGAAAGCGAATGCCCCGCGCACCGAAACGCTCGGCACGCGGGGCATCGTGTTGCGTGAAGGCGAGACCTGGGGGTGCCCGACGGGGTTTGAACCCGCTACCTCCAGAGCCACAATCTGGCGCTCTGCCGAATGAGCTACGGGCACCATGGATACCGCATCAGTATAGCGTGGCGGCGCGTTTGGTGTCAAACCCGCTGACCTGCCACATGCAGTAGCGCAACCGTCTTCTACAGGCCGCGCAGCGCGAACGCCAGCAGCCCCACCAGCGCGCCGGCGGCGATCAGCCACGCGGAGTTAGGCTTGAAGCGCAGCAGCACCGCAAGCGCCCCCGCCGCCAGCAGCCAGGTGAAGGGATCCACCAGCGCCGCGCGGCCAAGCTGCAACAGCACTCCGGCCATCAGCGCCAGCGCTGCGATGTTGACGCCGTCCAGCGCCGCCGCGGTCCAGGGCGAGCGCCGCAGCAGCGTCGTCAGCCGGTGCAGCAGTGGGATGAACACGAACGCTGGCAGAAAGATGCCCAGCGTCGCGACCAGCGCGCCCTGCCAGCCGCCGACCAGGTAGCCGATGAAGGTCGCCGTCGTGAAGACCGGGCCGGGTGTGAACTGCCCGATGGAGACGGCGTCCAGCAGCTGCCGGTCGGTCAGCCAGTGCAGCTGTTGCACGAAATTCGTGCGCAGGAAGGCCAGCAGGACATAGCCGCTGCCGTAGAGCACGGCCCCGATCTTCAGGAACGTCAGGAAGAGCGTGAGCTGGCTGAACGGCGCAGCCAGCGCGGCGCTGGCGCTGCTCGCGCCGAGTGGGAGTGCTATGAGCCCAGCCGGGCGCGTGCCCGCATCCGCATCCGCATCCGCACCCCTGCGCACGTGCCGGCCCGCCAGGCGCAGCGCCGCGAAGACGACTCCGCCACCCAACAGCAGCACGAAGATGTTGACGTTGAGCAGGTAGAGGGCGAGCAGCAGCGCCGCCCAGACGATCGGCAGCGCACCACGCAGCGCGACCCGCGCGAGCCCCCAGAGCGCTTGCGCGATGATCGCGATCACCACCGGCTTGATGCCATACAGCAGCCACGCCGCTTGTGGCGCCGTGCCAAACGTAACGTACGCCCATGCCAGCGCTAGCACGATCAGCATTGCCGGGCCGATGAAGCAGACTCCAGCCAGCACGAGCCCCAGCCAGCCGGCGCGCAGGAAGCCGAGATAGATGGCCAGCTCCGTCGAGTTCGGGCCGGGGATGAGGTTGACTGCGCCCATGAGATCCAGGAAGCGCTCGTCGCTCAGCCAGCCGCGCCGCCGCACCAGCTCGTCGCGCATCATGGCGATGTGCGCTGCTGGCCCGCCGAAGGCGGTGAAGCCGAGCCGCAGGAAGACGGCGGCAACCTCGGCGTAGTGCGCACGCCCACCGGTGTCGGCTTGCGCGGCCTGGGGTAGCGGCTGGCTCACGGTGCCCTCCTGCGGCTGCGGGCGGCGCGCCGCCGCTCCTGCTGCCTATGATACGCGGGGCGGCAGGTTGGCGAGCGCCAGCGCCGGCAAGCGTGCTCATGGCAATTGTACGTGCTTGACAACTCCCCACGGCTAAAGCCGGGGGATTCCTACTTCACCGGGGCGCGCCGGAGTGGGCATGGCCCGCCCCGGTCTTAGCGCCTCTCCATAGGCGTTCACCGTGCGTCCCACGGCAAGAATGTTCTTCGCGGCGTTGATGTCCCGGTCGTGCCGGACGCCGCATTCCGGGCACGTCCACTGGCGCACGTCCAGCGGCAGGGAGTCGAGCATATGTCCACACCCATGACAGCGTTTGGAACTGGGATACCAGCGGTCAATCTTGACCAACGTGCGCCCGTACCACTCCGCCTTGTACTCCAGTTGGCGCCCCAACTCGCCCCACCCCGTGTCGCTGATAGCTTTGGCGAGCGAGCGATTACGGACCAGGTTCTTGACGGCCAGCGACTCCACGCACACTGTTTGGTTTTCACGCATGAGGCGAGTCGTCAACTTATGCAGGCCATCGCGGCGTTGGTCAGCAATCCGCGCATGCTCACGCGCCACCTTCAGTCGCGCCTTTTCCCGATTCTTGGACCCCTTCTGTTTGCGGGAGAGGTTGCGCTGCGCGTGCGCCAGGCGGCGCTCACTGCGGCGCAAATACTGAGGATTGGCAATCTTCTCGCCGGTGCTGAGCACGGCCACGTCCTTCAAGCCCACATCCACCCCCACCATCGCGTTCACGACAGACCATCGCGTTCACGACAGGCAAGGCCGTGATCTCTTCTTGCACCAGGAACGAGACGAAGGAGCGCCCTGCCGTGTCTTGGGAAATGGTCACGGTGGTGGGCGTCCCGATGAAGGACCGCGACCAGTGGATGTCCAGCGGCGCGCCCATCTTGGCCAGCGTGAGGGCGCGAGCCTGCGCGTCCCACGCGTCCCACTGGAAGGCGCTCCTCGCGTAGGTTGCCGCTTGCCGTCCACGCTTCTTGTGGAAGGAGGGATACTGAGCGCACCCCGCAAAGAAGGTGGGGAACGCTTTGTCGAGGTGGCGCAACGCCTGTTGCAGCGGCACGCTGGATACCTCATTCAGCCACACCGTCTCCGGCTGCTGTTTGAGGGTCGTGAGCGCCGCCGACAGTTCATGATAGCCGAGCCGTTCCTGGCGTTGATAGTAGGCATCAGTACGCAGGCGCAGCGCCCAATTGTAGACGAAACGCGCACTGCCAAACGTCCGCGCAAGCACGCTGGCTTGTTCGGGCGTGGGGTAGAACCGATAGCGGTAGGCGCGTTTCTGTTTCATGCTTACAATTATAGCGCAAACATTGTAAGCAGGCGATGGACGGTAGTCCTATTGGCGTAGTTGGTGGCGCCTGCGGGCGCGCGGCGCTTCATCCCCAGAGCCAAAGCCGGGGGTCTTCGCGCCGCATCTTTAGATAATTTTACTTGCATTTTGGCACGGCTTATGGTAGCTTCGTCATAATTCACGCTTTCTGCCGGGCAAGCGCACTCGTCCTGGCTGCCTCGGTGACGACCCGGATTCCCATGCGGTCGCACGTCTCCTTCGTAACCCTCGCGCGTATGGGCTTCCGTCGCGCTATCTCCAAGACGCAGACAGGTAGGTAGTCATCTCCAGACTGCCGCCCGCTGTGGAGAGTTGCATCGCTGTCCGCTACGTGAAGGCGCGCGGCGGGGTGTGGTGGAAAGGGGGCGCAGGTTTCCAGTCGAGGATGCACGTTCGTACTCCAGATTCGACGTCTCACTCAAGTGTATCCACCTCAGAAAGGGGATCGCACGCGTGAAAGGTCTCACATGGCGCCGCGCGGCGCTCGTTGTCCTGGGCATCCTGGCCGTCGTCGCGATGACTGGCGCCTGGCTGTCCAATGGCTCTCGCAAGGCCCACGCAGACGCATCGAACCCAGGCGAACCAGGCGGGTTCAGCGCGACCCTCGTCAGTGGCACGGTGGCGCCGCCGACCGAGGCGCAGTGCAACGCGGCGGGTCGGCGCTGCTTCAATCCCGCGGCGATGGCCGGCTCCTATAACTACGCGGGACTGCATGCCAGTGGCATTGATGGCCGTGGCACGACCATCGCTCTGGTCGACTCCTTCGGCAGCGCGACGGTCGCCAGCGACCTGAACAACTTCAACAGCGCTTTCAATCTGCAACACCTGTGTGGCGAGGCCAACTATACCTGCCAGCCGGGTGACCCGACCTTCAAGATCCTGAACGTACAGGGGAATCCGCCCACCACCCCGCCGCCGCCCAGCAACGGGACTGGCCAGGAGGCACACGATCTCTGGGCGGTTGAGGTCTCCCTCGATGTCGAGTGGGCGCACGCAACCGCCCCCATGGCCAACATTCTGCTCGTTACGTCGCCCACGGCCGAGACGCTTGGCGTGCAGGGCTTCCAGCAATTTATGAACGCCGAGCAGTATATCGTCGATCACCACCTGGCCGACGTTATCTCGCAGAGCTTCGGCGCCGGTGAAGGCTCGTTCAACAATGGACTCGCGGCGCTGCAGAACCTGCGTCACGCGTTCGTCTCAGCGCAGACCAACCACATCACGGTCCTTGCCTCCTCAGGGGACAACGGCACCGCCAATATCATGAAGGAGCCGGTCAAGAATCCCGCCTTGATCCCCTATCCCAGCGTCGGCTGGCCGGCCTCCGATCCTCTGGTGACCGCTGTGGGCGGGACGTACCTCTGCACCGACACCACGACGGGGACCACCGTCGATAGCACACCGCCGTCGGGCAGCTGCCCCAGTTTCCCTGGTGAGCGCGAGGTCGGCTGGATCGCTGGCGGCGGCGGCTACAGCATTCTCTTCCCGCGCCCAGACTACCAGAACACACTGCCGCCGGGCAGCACCTTCGTCGGGAGCTCGGCGGGCGCTCCAGGCCCGAACAGCAACATGCGCGGCATTCCCGACATCGCCTATCAAGCAAGCTCACGGACCGGCGTGCTCGTCTACGACGCCGGTGAAGGTGGCTGGTTCGTCGTGGGTGGCACCAGCTGTGGCTCGCCGCAGTGGGCCGGGTTGGTGGCGATGGCCGACCAAATCAAAGGCAGCGATGTCGGGTTCATCAACCCGGCGCTCTACAGCATCGCCAACAATCCCGCGCAGTATGCCGCGGACTTCCACGACATCACGACCGGCAACAACCAACTCGACTCCTCGATTCCGGGCTACTCGGCCTCCACGGGCTGGGATGCGGTGACCGGCCTTGGCTCGCCGGATGCCGCCCACCTGCTGCCCGACCTGGCGGCCGCAAGCTAAGCTGTACTCTCTCACGCGCGTTCCTGACAGGGCCGGGTAGATCACCCGGCCCTGTCCTCATGTGTCTGGTTGTCATGGCCATGCGCCGATTGACACCGTTGCCGGCAGAGCTCCCGACGGAGTCCACGGGTTGGAGGAGCCACCGCGGTGTGTGTGCCAGCAATAGACGTGCGAGCGCGGTTGTGTGGTGGAGGTTGGGGCCATAGCTGATCGTGACGCGCGTGAGGAGCACTCTCGGCGGTCTATGCGCCAGCCGGGCTGGAGGTTGCGGGAACCAGCGTCTGCGACTCGTCCCATAGGCCGACGGCGAGCCATACCCAGACGAAGTAGATGCCGGTGTTGCGCGTGGCGGCGATGCGATGATAGCCGTCGCAGAGCATGACGCTCTCAGTCGCCCACTCGCCTTCGCCGCCGAGACCGACCAGCGGGGGAAAGCCACCGCTGCGCCGCAGCACGGTGCGATAGCGGCGTACCTTCTTGGGGTCGAGCTTCACGCCGCGCACCAGGCGCACCCGGTCGATCTTGACCAGCTGCAGCTCCCAGCGATAGGCTAGCGCCTCGAATGTGTCGGCATCGTCGCTGGACATCACGGCATGCAGATAATCGTGCACGTGCTGGCGCGCCGCCGCTGGTGCGAGCGCGCGCAAATCATCCAGCCCAGGGCAGCCGGCGACTGCGGGGCGATCGTACTGTGGCTCAGCCGCGGGATGCTGCGTAGGGCGCGCGCGCGGGCGCGTGGGAGCCGTACCGGCGGGCCGGTCGCCGTTGGTGGCCGTCGTGCGCCGGGCGCGTGTAGCGGGCGTAGCAACCGCGGCGGCGGCAGGCGCGGATGCACCCGCCTCATCTGCCGTCACGGCTGTCTTCCGCCGCGGCGCCTTCCGCCGCACTCCACGCGCTTCCGCCGCCATGATCGCGCTCCTCGCCAGCTACTCGCTTGCAAACACGACACCGAGTGTAAACCGCTTTGCTGCTGCCGTCAAGATCCGGACGGCCGCTTCTAGAGAAACCACAACCGTCGGTCGTCGTCCACGCGGCGACAGACCTGTATGTGGCGCTTGCATCACTACGCAACCAGCGGGCCACATCCCTGTCACCCGTAGTGTGAATACCGTGCCAGTCTGGGGCCTCACAGAAGTGACGTGCGTGCTCGCGAGCGCGGTGCCGGCTTGTCTCAGCAATGCACTACGCGCGGTGGAGCGGCTACGTCCTGCCCTACGATAGAACGAGAGATGCCGTACAATTGGGCACACACAGGACCTCTGGCGCGGGCGGCGCGCTGGGGGTGCGAGAGGAGGCGTGCGCGTGGCACAGGCGCCTATGCGCGTGGCGGGGGTCATCGGCCATCCAGTCGCGCACTCGCGCTCGCCCGCGATGCAGCAGGCGGCGTTCGACGCGCTCGGCATGGCGGTGCGCTACGAGCTGTGGGATACCCCGCCCGATCAGCTGGCGACGCGGGTGGCAGGGCTGCGCGCGCCGGAGGTGCTCGGCGCCAATGTTACTATCCCGCACAAAACCACGGTGCTGCCGCTGCTGGATGCCGTCGCGCCGAGTGCGTCGCCCCCGCTGGGCGCCGTGAACACGATCGTGCGCGAGGAGTCCGCGGCGGGGGTGCGCCTGGTGGGCTACAACACGGATGTGCCGGCGCTGCGCCGGGTGCTGGCGGAGCAGTCCGCATGGGCGGCCGGGCGGCGCATGCTGGTGCTGGGCGCCGGCGGCGCGGCACGTGCCGCCCTGGCGGTGGCACAACTGGAAGGCGTAGAGGTGACGGTCGCGGCGCGGCGGATGGAGGGTGCGCGCGCGGCGCTCGCGGCGCTGGCCCCCGCGCACGTCCTCGATCTCGCCGAGACGGACGCCCTGGCGGGTGCGCTGGCCGGCGCGCATGTTCTCGTCAATACCACTCCGGTCGGCATGCGCGCAGCGGAGGCGTCACCGCTGCCGCTCGATCTGTTGCGGCAACTTTCGCCTACTTCGTTCGTATTTGATATGATCTACAGCCCGCCGGAGACGGCGCTGGTGCACGCCGCACGCGCGCTGGGCCTGCGGGCGCAGGGCGGCCTGCCGATGCTACTCTATCAGGGGGCGCTGGCTTTCACGCTATGGACGGGCCACGAGCCACCGCTGGACGCCATGCGCGCGGCGCTCGCGCCGTAACCGCTTCCCCCCGCCTGCCGCCGTCTCGTAACTTGGCCACCGCCGGACACAGGTGCGCGTGAGCCACACTGGGACTACAATGAGAGTGTATTCAAGCAGGTACCGGTCGATCGAGCCACGACTTTCGCGGAGAACAGGCAATGGCAACGCAGCAGCATCTCGATGGAAACGATCGTCACTCCCCCAACGGCCATCTCCCCAGCAACAGCCTTCCCGCGTCGTCCCCCCATCTGCCGCGCTGGCGCAATTACACCGCCTTCGTGCTCTCCGGCGGGACCGCGCGTGGTGCGCTTCAGGTCGGCGCGCTGCGGGCATTGCTCGAGCGTGATATTCGCCCCGACGTCATCATCGGCACCTCCATCGGCGCCTGGAATGGAGCCTGGCTCGCCCGCAACCCCACGCTGGAGAGCATCTCGGCGCTCGAGGATCTGTGGCGCACGGTGCATCCCGTGCGAGTGCTGCTCGGCCGGGAGCCACTGGCGGGCTCGCCACAGCAGGCCGTGCGCGGCGTGTTGATGCTGGCAGCGGCGCAGCGCTTCGCAGCGGGGCATCCCTCGCTCTATGGCAACGCCGGCTTGAAGAACTTCGTCAAAAAGGCCATCGGCGACGCGACCTTCGAGCAGATGCAGGTGCCGCTGCACATCATCGCCACCGACATCACCCACGGCCGGCGCAAGATCTTCAGCTCCGGCCCCATCGCGCCAGCCGCCCTTGCCACGGCGGCGATTCCAGGGATCTTCCCGCCGGTGCGCATCGGCGATGCCGTCTATGTGGATGGCGGCGCGGTGGACAACGCCAGTATCGAGACGGCGCTGGTGCTCGGCGCGAGGCGTATCTTCGTGGTAGATGTCGGCTACGACGACAGCAACAGCGGCGCGGCACTCTGGTCCGAAGAGACCGCCGCCACCGTCAAGCCGCGCGGCAACTCGAGCCACGCGCTGGGGGCCGTGCTGGAGCGCACGGTGCAGGTGGTGAGCCGCTACCAGATTGAGCGCGCCCTCGCCCGCGTGCCACGCGGTGTCGAGGTCCACGTGATCCACGCCGCCACCGGCGCCAGGGGTGGCTCGCTAGACTTCGAGCGGGCGCCGGTGTGGATGCAACAGGGGTACGCTTTCACTCAGAAGTACCTCGAGTCACGGCTGCCTGCCGCCGAGGTGACGTTGAATCGCTAAAGGAGCGACGCCATGCCCCTCGTGCGCACGCCGGAAGAGCGCTTCGCGAACCTGCCTGGGTTTCCCTACGCCCCGCACTATGTCGAGCTGGACGGCCCGCGCATGCACTATGTGGACGAGGGGCAGGGTGAGGTGGTGCTGTGCTTGCACGGCGAACCATCCTGGAGTTACCTCTACCGCAAGCTGATCCCGCTGCTGGCCAGCGGCTATCGCGTCGTCGCGCCCGATTTCATCGGCTTCGGCCGCTCGGACAAATACACCGAGCCGGAGGCGTACTCGTTCCAGATGCACCGTGATGCGCTGGTCCGCTTCCTCGACGCGCTGAGCCTCGAACGCATCACGCTCGTCTGCCAGGACTGGGGCGGCCTGCTCGGGCTGACCGTCGCGGCCGAGCTGCCCGACCGATTCGCGCGGCTGGTCATCATGAACACGGGGCTGCCGACGGGCGAGGAACCGATGAGCCGCGGCTTCCTTGCCTGGCAAGCCTTCGCGCTGCGCTCGCCAGATCTGCCGATCGGCCGCATCATCACCTCCGGCCTCGCGCACCCAGAGCTGGCGCCGCCGGAGGTCATCGGCGCCTATGAGGCGCCGTTTCCCGATGGCACGTTTAAGGCCGGCGCCAAGGCGTTCCCGGCGCTCGTGCCGACGAAGCCTGACCAGCCCGGCGCCGCGGAGATGCGCCAGGCACGCGCCAGGCTCGCCAGCTGGGACAAACCGGCGCTCGTCCTCTTCTCGGATGGCGATCCGATCACGCGCGGCGGCGACGTCTTCTTTCGCCGGCTCATCCCCACCGCACGCGCGCAGCCCAAGACGACGATCCACGATGCTGGGCACTTCCTGCAAGAGGAGAAGGGCGAGGAGATCGCCACGCACATCCTGGCGTTTCTGCGGGCGACGCCGCTCGGCTAGCGCCTTCCTCCGGTATGTCGCGCCCTCCCTACTGAAACGCATCCGCAGTGCTTAGAGCTACTGATCTTCGCGCGATGGACTGCATTTGTGGGCGCCTGCTTCGATCAGCCGCGTCGCGATGACGTGCAGGTAGACTCGCTCAGCCGGCGTCACAGCAGCGTTGCCACCACCTCAGCGCGCGCTACCCATGATCCATAGCGGACTGTGCCAGCTAGCACCTCCCAGGACGCGGAGAGGACCGCCTGAGTGTAGGTCCAGGCGAGGATGCGCTCGCGCGGATACCTCAGCCGCTCGGCCAGGATATCGGCCCGGCGGGCGAATTGCCTCCCGGGGGCTATCCACGTCTCCATCCGACCATAGGGATTGTTCATAAGCGCGCCGGTCTCATAGCCGGGATCGCCCACGACGCCCTTGGGATCGATGGCCAGCCAGGGCGCGCGCTGGGCAGCTACGATGTTATCATGGTGCAGGTCGCCATGCAGCACGCGCTCGTAGGGCGCCGAGGCCAACAACTCAATCGCTAACTTCTCCGCGCGGGAGAGCATCCCCTCCGACAGTGGTCCTGCGCCGCCTCCATACACCTGCCGCACCCGCTCGAAGGCCCGCAGCCTGCGCCCGACGGTGATGAAGGAATAGGTGGCAGGCACCGGGCGCCACAGCACGCGCATCACCTCCGCTGCGATCCCAGTAGCTTCGTCGTCATCTTCCAGGCGGGTGAGCGGGCTACCAGGAAAGGCGCGCTCCATCAGCAGCGCGCAGTGCTCGGCATCCGCCTCCAACAGGCATACGGCACCATCGCCGTTGCACAGCCGCAGAAACGCAATACCCGTCCGCGCTTCCTCCTCCGGCACCCCCACCTTCAAGACCGCCGGAGAGCCATCCGCGCGGACCACCGGCGCGACGTAGTGAAACGAGAGCCCAGCGAACGGCGGCAAGAGCTCGAGTTCCCACCTACGAGCAAGCGTCGCGAGCAGGTCGGGCAGCTCGACCAGCCACGCCGCGCCTCGCTCACCGAAATACTCACCGATGAACGCCGCGAAATAGCTGGGAACCTCGCGCTCGGTCATACGCCGCGACTCCTATCGTGCATCTACCCATCTATACAATCGTCGATAATTGTCGGTTTCTTGCGATGCTTTTGGCCCTACCCTTCGGACCAGGAAGCGGTATCAACACCGCACAGCCAGTAACTGAGGTGATGTGTTCCGTGTGGGGGCTTGTGGCGGTCTCGAGATGTCTATCGGCCGCTCCGTTCTCGAAGCTGTTCAAGCGAGAGCACGAAAGAGAAACCGATGATTGGTCATGATAATCTGGAAGACTTTCGTGATGCGGAGCCTTATCTTTCTCCGCCAGAAGACCCCGCCCTTCAGGGCTGGGGAGGACTGGCGCTCGAGCTCGCCGTGTGCTACACTGCCTGCCTACCGCAGGGCCTGCGGGAATCTACGCCTGTGGAGCGGGGCCGACAACCAAGGCCCCACTGAACGTGTCAGCCGGTCACAGCGTTTTGCCTTCGGGCGAGCCTGCCTGGTCCGCGGTGTTCAGCCCAGGAATCCCCTGCCTTTAGGCAGGGGGAGAGGTCAAGATCTGCAACACGAGGGCTGCTGCGACGAGTATCCGCTGACCGAGCAGTGGGCGCGCTGGTATGCAAGCTGCCCCGTGCGCCACACGCTCGGCCCCTCGCCCACCCACCAAGCGGGCGGGCGAGAGGCGTGGAGGGGTAGTATCTCTGGGGGTCACGGGCCAGGTGAGGGTCTACTCCGCCACCCAGGCCACGCCCCATGGTGTCGCTGCTGGGCCACGCAGCGCCGCACCGGCCTTGCCCGTGGCGAGATTCAGCGGGACGATGCCGTTGGCGGGGTCCACGGCGTAGAGCGTGCGGCCGTCGCCGCTCAGCGCCAGGCCGGTGAACGTCCCCCCGGCGAGATAGACATCCTTCATCTGCATATCCGGCGTATGTAGCGCGACGATCCCATGCGCGCCGGCAACGTAGAGCATGCCTGAGCCGGCGGCGAGCGCCGCGCCTCCGTAGAAGTCCCACGCGAGGGCTGTGTCGCCCGCCGCGGTGAAGTGAGCGGTGGACGTCAGGTTATCGCTGAGCACATCCGGACCGTGCAGATCCACCACGTTCGAGACGCCGAGCGCCGCGTTGGTTGCATAGAGGTGGCTGCCGTCAGGCGCCAGCGCCAGCGTGTAGTACTTCAACAGGCTGCCCGCGCTACCGACCGGCAGATCCACGCAGCGGGCAAAGCGGGCGTCGTTGGCGCTGCCCACCAGCGGTAGCACGTGGATGAAGGCGCTGTTCTGCGCGGCATTGATGTAGAGCGTGTACGCGACGCTGCCATCCGGCGCCATCTGCCGCGTGAGCGGCGTGCCCTGCATCTTAGGATTCTCGATCTCCGTCTTGTCCACGATGACCCAGTCTCCCAGCGTGGCGCTGGCCACGTCGTACGCCTTCACATAGTAGTGATGCGCGACGTCGTGCAGGTTCTCGATCAGATAGAGCACCTGGCCATCCGGGGAGATTGCATCAAGCTCGAAATCGCCGAGAAGCGAGACCGTATTGGCCAGCCGGCCCGCCTGCGTGTCGAGCAGCGCGATGGTCGTCGTGCCGCCGGTCGTGCCGCTCTGCCGCAGCGCCAGCCACTTCCCGTCCGGCGAGATGGTGGAGGCGCCGTAGCCCGGGCCGGTCGTCTCGTAGCTGCCGGCGAGCGTGATGCTGCGCAGGGTGCCGCCGGTGCGCGTGTTGATAACGGCGATGGTGGTGTGGCCGGCCGCGGCGCTCGCCGCGTATAGCGTCGTGTGGTCGTACGAGGTGACGCCGACCGGCAACGTCAGCAGGGCGCTGGTGCCTTTGCCAGGCTGAAAGGCGAGGATGCGCTGCGTCGCCGCCGTGCCGGCATAGCCGTCGAGCACGTAGAGCGTCTCGCCGCGGGGCAGTTGGACAGACTTTGTCGTGTTGGTGGCCGTGCTGGCCCGGCCACAGCCGGCCATGGCGAGCAGGAGCAGGCCGAGCAGGCCCGCGAGCCTCAGGCTCATCTTGATCCGCATGGCGTGTCGCCTTCCTGACTGCTGCGAGCGCAGCGGCAACGTCGTCGTCCGTCTCCGGCGCGCCAGGGCCAAGCGTCACGAATCAGGCGTCAAGCGCTAGCGCGGCCAGTCCTTCGTTACGTCGCGCAGCCGAGCGAGAACGTCACGCCAGCTCACTGTCAAGAGCGTGTCGTCGCGGAAGATGCTGCGCCCGCCGACGATCACCTCGCGGATGGCCTGCGGCGTCATCGCGTAGACCACATTCTTCTCGTAGCTCCACGGCGGCTGCAGCGAGGGATCGTCCATGTCCAGCAGCACGAAATCGGCGTAGCGTCCCGCCTCGATGCTGCCAGCGGGCAGGCCCAGCGCCTCGGCGCTGCCGCTGGTGCCCATCGCGAAGGCGGTCTCCGCCGGCACCACCTCTGAGCTCAAGTGCGTCACCTTCTGCAGCAGCGCGCACGTGCGCATCTCATCGAAAACGGAGACGCGATTGTTCGAGCAGCCGCCATCACTGCCCAGGCCAATCTTGACGCCGGCCCGCAGCATATCTGGGATGCGCGTCACGCCGTCGCCCAGGAACATATTGCTGGCGGGATTGTAGACCAGCCGCACGTCGCGCTCGCCCATTAGCTGTATGTCGTCGTCCGCCAGCCACACGCAATGGATGGCGGTCACGCGCTGCATTGCCAGGCCCAGCGACTCGAGCCAGCGCATCGGCGTCTTGCCGTAGGTGGCGGCGATGGTGTCGCGCTCGTACTGGCCTTCGGCGACGTGGATGTGGAAGCGCGTATCCAGCTCCTCGGCGAGCTGCGAGCCTGCCTGAATCATCGCCGGGCTGGCGGCGTGCGGGGAGTGCGGCGCGGGGCAGACGTGCACGTCGTCGCGGCCGCGATACGCCTGCCAGAGCTCGCGCGTGCGCGCCGAGGCGTCCGCGATCGTCTCGCGATACTCGACGGGCGCGCCTTCCCAGTCGTACATCGTGCGCGCGAGGACGATGCGCAGGCCGAGATCCTGGGCGGCGCGGATCACTGCGTGATCGTTGGCGTTGCCGTCACGGTGGATATAGAAGAAGTCGCAAACTGTGGTGACACCGGCGCGGATCATCTCGGCGAAGGCGAAGAGCGCTCCGGCGTAGACGGTCTCCTCGTTCATGCGCGGCGTGTAGGCATAGAGGGCTTTGTCGCGCCAGGTAAAAAAGTCGCAGTCGTCGGCGATGCCACGCAGCATGCTCTGGAAGGAGTGGTTGTGGGCGTTGAGCGTGCCCGGCGCCAGCAGCCGCCGCGGGAAGCGCTCGATGGTGGCCTCGGCGCCGAGCTCTGCCAGCGGGAAGACGCGGCTGATGCGCCCGTTCTCAGAGACGACGGCGATCTCCGGCGTGAAGCGCCCATTGACGAGCGTCTGCTCGGCGGCGAAGATGCGGGTGGGAGTTGAGAGCGATGGTGAGGCCATGGCGCTATTCCGGTCCTTTCGGCGGTGGAATTGATGAGGATAATGGCTCGCTCAGCATTGTACCAGCCAGCGCGAAGTGTCCCACCCTCACATCGCCAGGTTGCGAGGTACACTGGACGCACGGCATGAGAGCGCCATGCCTCACAGGTGAGCGGTGAGCCAGCATGTATGATGGTCGTAGCGCCGGGCCGTCAACGCAGGCATGCCGCTCATGCGTTGTATGCACATAGGACAAGGAGCAGCGTGCGATGCGCGAGCTGACATGGGATCAGGTTTGCGCCCGGCGGTTGGCGCGCACGCTCCTTGCCGTGCCTGCGCCGGCCGGTGGGCTTGTCGCGGCGGCGCGTGCCGTCTGTGGCGTCCAGGCGCAGGTCGCTATCGCCGCCGAGCTCGCTCTTGGGGCACGAGTCGCGCAGGCGACGCAGCAGGACGTGCGCACGGAGCTCTGGGAGCGCCGGCGTCTCTACAAGACCTACAGCTTGCGCGGCACGCTCCACCTTCACCCGTCCGACGAGCTGCCGTTGTGGACCGCGGCGCGGCAGGCGCTGCCAGATTGGCGCGCGGGCCAGTGGGCCGCCTCGTACAGACTGGAGCCAGCGCAGGCAGAGGCCGTTCTAGCGGCGCTATCTGAGGTGCTCGACGGCCAGTGTCTGCTCCGCGAGGCCCTTGCAGATGGGGTTGCCGCCCGCGTCGGCGGCTGGGCACGCCAACGCCTCGGCGTCTGGGCCGACCTCATTGGGCTAGGCTTTGGCGCCGGACTCGTCTGCTTTGGGCCGAGTCAGGGGAACAAGGTGACCTTCGTCCGCACCGACCAGTGGCTTGGCGCCTGGACGCTGCCCGACCCTGATCAGGCGCTGGCGGAGGTGTTCCGTCGCTACCTCACCACATTCGGCCCGGCGACTCCTCGCGACTTTGCCTGCTGGTTTGCCGGGCGGTGGCTCCAGCCCGAGGGATTACAGGGCGTGCTGGATGCGCTCGCCGGCGAGCTCGTGGAGGTCTCCGTCGAAGGGCGGCGCGCCTGGATGCTGGCGAGCGACGCCGCGGCAGACTGGGAGCCGCCCGTTGGGACGTTGCGGCTCGTGCCGCAATACGATTGCTACATCCTCGGCTGTCGTTTTGGCCGGGAGCGCATCGCCGCCGCCGGGCGCGATCGTGTGGCGGCTTTCAAGAACGGGCGGTTCGAGGGGGCGACCGGCCTGCCGCTGCTGCTCGTCGACAGTATGGTGGCGGGCATGTGGGAGCGGCGCCAGCGCGGAGGGGGCGTCGAGGTGCGGGTCGAGCCATTCGTGCAGCTGACACCGCAGCAAACGGGGCAGCTCGAAGCGGAGGTCGAGCGCATCGGCGCGTTCCTCAGGGCACGGGCGTCACTATCGGTGTGCCAACTCGCCTGACTCTGGCAGAAGCAATGGCGAAGGAGCGCTGCCGCTGCCACGAGTCGGGCTGTTTGAACTAGAACGCTTGCCAGAGAGTTCTGGCTGTGCCTGTAGGGCCGAGGGAGCTGACGGCGGCAAATACTGCCAGTATTGCGCTGGGCAAGAAGAACAGGCCGATGCTGAACCCGCCCAGGAACGACAAGAGGAGCAGCAGCAGGCCGATGCCCCACAACCAGGCACGCCAGACTGGCACTCCGGTGCGGCTGTGTCGTACGGCGCTGAGCGCCAGCAGCCCAAAGAACGCCAGCGCGAGCACGGCGAGGATGAGTGTGCCCACCGGATCAGCCGCCAGCGGGCTGGGTGAACTAGTGGTCACCGTGTGACAGATGCCCTGCGCATCGCACGTGGTGCTCTGGCCTGTCCCTTGGTTGGGAGCGATGAGCAGGTAGGCGCTGACAGCCAACCCGACCAGGGCCGAGGCCACACCGCAAATCTCTTCCATCGACTGCGCAACGCTGCGCCGCAGGTGGTCTTGCGCTGTCTGCTGCCGGGCAGCGATCCACGCGGCGCCCGATGCCACCGCTGCGAGCATCATGGCGGGCGCGAGAGCCAGCCCGAAAATCGGCAGTGTGAGCAGCACCAAGATCACCGCAGTGCCAGTCGAGGCCCAGAGGCATGCCTGCCAGAGCGTGTTGCCGGAGCGACTGTGCAGCACGGCGCTCAGGGCGATCACTGCGAAGAGCAGCGCCAGCACGCTCAGGAGGAAGA
>Ga0207684_10001789_pt1 | contig 22574 bp, 24 predicted proteins | sample KBSK5501metaG_FD_184342 | JGI IMG/M metagenome (GOLD analysis project Ga0207684, IMG submission 184342) | Corn, switchgrass and miscanthus rhizosphere microbial communities from Kellogg Biological Station, Michigan, USA - KBS K5-50-1 metaG... | ecosystem: Host-associated > Plants > Roots >...
GGCTCGCCGAGACCTATTACCGCCTCGATCGATTCCAGCAGGCCGACGCGCTCTTCCGGCAGGTGGCCCGGGGTCCGCGGACCGCCGACTTCACGGTCTGGAGCCTGCACTCGAGCGGCTGGACCGCGCTGCGCCTCAACGACATGAGCCGCGCGCGCGACACCTTCTCGCAGTTCCAATCGGCGACGCCGGCGGAGCTCGAGGCCTGGGCGCGTCACGGCCTGGGGCTCGCCAACTACGCGCTCGGCCGTCACGACGACGCGGTGGCCGCCTGGACGGCGCTCGCCGCTCGCGCGCCTGCCTCGCTGGCCCGCGACGTTGCGTTCTGGCTCGGGGAAGCGCTGGGGCGCGTCGGGCAGTACGACCGAGCGATCAGCTCGCTCACCCAGTTCGTGCAGGGCGGACCCCATCCGCTGCTCGATACGGGCCGCGCGCGCCTGGGATGGTGGAGCCTCGCGGCCGAGCGCTATCCGGAGAGCGTGGCCGCGTTTCGCGCGTACCTCGCGTCGCCGAAGAGCGGCCCGGAGCGTCCCTGGGTCGAGGCAGGGCTCGCGATGGCGCTGCTCCCATCCGACCCGGAGGCCGCCAAGAATCTGGTCCGCGGGCTCGAGGCGCGCCGCTCGCCGCTGGTCGTGCCGCTTCAGATCCGCATGGCGCGCGCGCTGATCGAGTCGAAGAAGACCGCCGAGGTGCCGACGATCGCGCAGGATCTCCTGGGCGCCACGCTCACGAACGCGATCCGCGCGTACGTGCTCTTGCTGAAGGGCGAGGGGTATCGGGTGGCCGGGAACCGCGACGAGGCCCGTACGCAGTACGAGCTGTCGCAGCGGATGGAGCCGAGCAGCGCGACCGGCTGGTACGCGGCCTATCGCCTGGCCCAGGCCAATTTCGAGCTGCGCGAGTACGCCCAGGCCACGCGCGATCTTCCGGCGGTCGTCACGGGCGCGCCCACGCCCGACGCGCGCGTGGCGGCGCTCTTGCTGCGGGGCGAGGCGGCGTACTACGCCGGAGACCACGTGGCGGCCGCGTCCGCCTTCCGGCGCGCGATCGCCGAGGTTCCCGGCAACGCCCAGGCCCCGGCCGCCCGGCTCGGTCTCGCGTGGTCGCTGATGCGTCACGACCGGCTCGAAGACGCCCGCAAAGAGTTCCTCGAGTTCGCGAAGGCGCTCCCGGGCGATCCGCTCGCTCCCGACGCGCTCGAGCTCGCCTCCGAGCTCGCGGTCCGGAGCGACGCCGATCGCGAGGAAGCCAAGAAGCTCCTCGACCGGGCGATCACGACCTATCCGAGCTCGCCACGAACGGAGTTCGCGAGACTCAACCGCGCGATCCTCATGCTGCGCATCGGGGATCCGGCGGGCGCCGAGGCGCCGCTGCGCGACTGGATCCGGCGAGCGCCATTCCCGCCTCTTCTCGGTCGCGCGCAGGCCGCGCTCGGGGCCGCCCTCCTCGCGGCCGGGCGGCCGGTTGAAGCGGCGACCGCCTTCAAGCGGGCCCAGGCCGAGGGCGTCGGCCCTCTCGCGGCGCTCGGCCTGGGCTCGACCGCGCTCGCCGAAGGCCAGTGGGCGCAAGCCTCGAGCAAGCTCAGCGAGGCGCGCGACGGCGGCACGTCGGAGGTGGCGGCCGTCGCCGGCTACGGGCTGGCGGTGGTGGCCTTCCAGCGCGGCGACGCGAAAGATTTCAAGCAACCAGCCCTGGCGGCGCTGGGGCTTGCGCCCAAAGCGCGCTCGGCGCCGCGATTGCTCTACGTGCTGACGGCGATCGCCGTCGACGAGAAGGATTGGCCGGGTGCCCTGGCGACCGCCAAGCGGCTCGCCGCCGAGTTTCCATCCGACGAGGCGGCGGATGACGCGTTCGAGCGCGTCGGCGCCGGCGCCGCGGCGGCGGCGGCCTGGCCCACCGTGATCGAGGCCTACGCGCTGATGGAGAAGCTCTACCCGAAGAGCCCGTTCCTCGACGCCGCGCGGGTGACGGTCGCCGAGGCGCAGGTGGAGACCGGAAAGCCGGACGCCGCGCGCCCGGTGCTCGAGCAGTTCGTGGCCGGCGCGCCGAGCGATCCGCGCGCGCAGCGCGCCTGGCTGGCGCTCGCGCGGGCGCGTGACGCTACGGGCGACCGCGCTGGCTCGCTCGAGGCCTACACGCGCGCATTGAAGGACGCGACCGGCTCCGACCTGCAGCCGGAGATGGCGCTCGGCTACGCGCGTCTGCTCACCCAGGAAAAGCGCTGGGACGATGCGCGCAAGGTGCTCGATCGCCTCGTGCGAACCGACGACAAGGGCATCGTCGCGGCCGCCGCGGGTGCCATCGGCGAGGCGTACCAGGGTGAAGGCGACAATCTCGCCGCGGCCGAGTACTTCATGACCGCGGCGTACGTCGCGCCCGACTCGCCGGCCGGACGGAGCGGGTTGCTGGGCGCCGGCGCCTGCTTCGCCGCGCTCAAGCAGAACGACTCGGCCGAGATCGTCTACCGAAAGCTCCTCGCCCAGCAGGACGCACCCGCCGACGTGCTCGAGAAGGCCCGCAAGGGACTGAAAGACATCGGGCGGTGAAGGGGTACGGCGGGCGCCTGCTGTTCGTCGATCTGACGACCGGGACAGCCCGCGTGGAGCCGCTCGACGAAGGCGCGGCTCGGGCGCTCCTCGGCGGCAACGGTCTCGCGGCGCGAGTGCTCTACGACCACGTCCCGGCGGGGATCGACGCGTTCGACGCCAGGAACGCCGTCGTCTTCAGCGTGGGCCCGATCACCGACACGACGGTGCCCGGCAACAGCCGCGCCTGCGTCGCGACCAAGTCGCCGCTGACCGGCCTCTTCTTCGACTCGACCTTCGGCGGCCGCTTGCCGGCGACGCTCAAGCGCACGGGCTTCGATGCCGTGGCGATCACCGGCCGCGCGCCGGCGCCCTCCTATCTTCTGGTGACCGAGACGGGCGCGACGGTGAAGCCGGCGCCCACGCTCTGGGGCAAGACGACCCGCGAGGCCGTGAACGCGCTGATCGACGCCGAAGGCGTCGACGCCGACGCGATCGCGATCGGCCCCGCGGGCGAGCATCGCGTGCGCTTCGCCGCGATGGCGCACTACTGGAAGAACCGTGAGGGCGTCTCGGGGCGTGGCGGCATCGGCGCCGTGCTCGGCAGCAAGAATCTCAAGGCCGTCGTCGTGAAGGGCGCCCGGAAGACCGAGGTCGCCGACGCCGCGGCGCTCAAGGCGCTCGTCGACCAGACGCGCGAGCCGCTCAAGACCGGCACCAAGGCGCTCACGACGTTCGGCACGCCGTTCCTGGTGGGGCCCATCAACGCCCTCGGCGGCCTCGGCGCCTACAACCTGCGCCAGGAGACGTTCGCCGAGGCGCGGGCCGTCTCCGGCGAGGAGATGAAGCTCCACTACCACGACCGCGACACGACCTGTCTCAAATGTCCCGTCGCTTGCGGCAAGCAGTACGGAATCGCCGAGGGCGAGTTCGGCGGCACGAAGGCGAAGATGCCCGAGTACGAGACGATCTTCGCGCTCGGGCCGATGCTCGGCATCTCGAACCCCGAGGCGCTCATCCTGGCCAACGACCTCTGCGACCTGCTCGGCATGGACACGATCTCGATCGGCGTCACCCTGGCGTTCGTCGCCGAGGCGCTCGAGCGCGGCTGGCTCGACAAGCGCGACGTGGGCGTGCCGTTCGGATGGGGCGACTGGCGCGGCATGCTGAAGCTCGTGGAGATGACGGCGCGGCGCGAGGGCTTCGGCGCGCGTCTGGCCGAGGGCGCGTGGCGCCTGGCCGCGTCGGTCCATCCCGAGGGCACGAAGCTCGTGTACGCGGTGAAGGGACTCGAGCTGCCCGCCCACTCGGCGCGCGCGCTCAAGGGGCTCTCGATCGGCTACGCCACGGCGACTCGCGGCGGGAGCCACCACGACACGCGACCCACGCCACAGTACGCGCAGGGCTTCGACCGACGCTCTACCGAGGACAAGCCCGCGTTCGCGATGCGGAGCCAGCACTTCACGGCGCTCGGCGACTCGCTCGTCATGTGCCGGTTCACCTCGGAGCGCGGCTTCGGTCTCTTCGTCGGCGAGCCCTACGCGACGATGGTGCGCGCGGTCACCGGCTGGGACGTGACCGTCGACGAGCTCGAGCGTGTCGGCGAGCGTATCATCAACCTCGAGCGGCTGTTCAACGTGCGCGAGGGCGTGCGACGCGCTCAAGACGTCTTGCCGTGGAAGGTGATGCACGAGCCGATTCCCGAGGGGCCGTCGGCCGGCATGCATTGCCCGCCGGCGGAGCTCTCCACGATGCTCGACGACTACTACGCGCTGCGCGGCTGGGACGCCGACGGCGTGCCCACGAGGTCGCGCCTGGCGGCGCTCGGGCTCCGGGGCTGAGGAAGACGACCCGTCGTGTCTCGATCGCGCTCCGGGCACGACACCCCGTCGCGCCTCGTGGCGCGGGTCTGCGGCGTGCTGCTGGTCACCGCGGCGAGCGCCGCGGCCGATCCGGTGACGGTGCGCTTTCCGGAGGGCACCACGCACGGCTTCCTCGTGCTGCGCTCGCTGCAGGGTCAGACGCTCGCCCAGGGTGAGCTGACCGCCGTGCCGCACGGCGATCGGATGGAGAGCCGTCTCACGTGGCGATTCCGCGACGGCTCGCTCCAGGACGAGCTCATGACGTACTCGCAGCGGCCGGTGCTGAAGCTCCTCGCCTACAAGCAGATCCAGCGCGGCGCCTCGTTCCCGGCCGACGTCGAAGTCTCGTTCACGCGCGAGCCGAGCCGCTACCAGGTCAAGCAGCGCGAGCGGGGCAAGACGGACACCGAGGAGCTCTCGGGCACGCTCGAGCTGCCGGCGGACGTCTACAACGGGATGACGGCGACGGTCCTGAACAACCTCGCGCGCGGCGAGGTCGCCACCGGACACGTCGTGGCCTTCACGCCGAAGCCGCGGCTCGTGAAGACGACCATGCGGGCGGTAGGCGAGGACCCGATCATCGTCGGCGACGCGCGTCGCAGCGCGACCCGCTATCTCATCGATCTCGAGCTCGGCGGCATCGCGGGCGTGTTCGCGAAGGTCGCCGGCAAGCAGCCGCCGGATCTGAAGTTCTGGGTGCTCGGCGGCTCGGCGCCGGCGTTCGTGAAGTTCGAGGGCCCCTTCTTCATCGAGGGCCCGGTGTGGCGGATCGAGCTGTCCTCGCCCCGCTGGCCGAAGTGATCGGGTAGCTCGCGCTTCCGCTATTTGTCACCGGCGTGCCAGCCTGTTCCGCAACAGGCGTCGCGCGCCGGGCCCGGCGCGTCTATGCGTCGAAGTTTTCAGACCGTTCCGGCCTGGCACCTTTCCTGCTTTTTTCTGGGTCCCGATGCGTACGGCGTGGCTTGCGGCGATAGGCGTGGCGGCGGCGCTGGTCGGCGGATGCGCGAGGGCGCCGTTCGTCGGGTACCGGAACGGGCCCGTCACCCTCTATATCGGTGAGGTGCGTCACATCTGCGCCGCCGGTGGGAGCCCCAACCGCGGCTGCACGATGCGCTACCCCAATGGCCACATCGAAGTCTATTGCGCCGACGGAGACTACGAGTGCCTCGCTCACGAGCTGCGCCACGTCGCGGATCCGACGTGGGACCACGACCTCGACCACCGCAACGTGTCGGCCCGGTAGCCGCGCCTCGGATCCCTCGCCCGCAGCTTCACCCTGACGAGGACGCCCGCCGGCCGGCTTCTTTGTTTGCTAGGTCGGCCATCTTTCGGTGGTTTAGGTTGGGTGTACAGGCCACGAGCCGGGAGGAGAGAGCGCCGATGTACGATCGCACGATCGACCGGATGTCGGACAGCGCGAGCGAGTTTCTCGTCCAGTTCTATCTGCATTCTCCGAAGCTCTCCATCACGGTTCTGCTCGCCGCGTGGCTCATTCTGTTCTTCTTCGCGCTCTGGTATTTCGTGCTGCTGCCGGCCACGTCCAACAACCTCGTGAACGGCTCGTTCGAGGCGCGCCTGGTGGGCTGGGGCACGGGATGGCTCGAAGACTTCCCCGCCTATCGCGGGGCTTCGCGGCTCAACCAGTACCTCGCGACGCGGAGCTCCCAGACCGGGCAGCTGGCCGTCGCGGACTGGCGCTCGGACCCGACGGAGCATCGACCGGGCGGCCGGTTCTCGCTCCTGGTCGAGCATCGCAGCGACAAGCAGAGCGAGGTCTACTCGACGCTCTCGCAGCGCATCCGCGTCAAGCCGCGGACGGGCTACAAGGTGCGGTTCTGGGCGAAGGTCGACCGCATGGAGCACGATGGTGACCTGTGGCTGAGCCCGAACGGGAGCTCGGTGGCGTGGGATGATCCGAAGATCGAGGTGTCGGGCGCCGGCAAGGGCTGGCAATTCTACAAGCTCGACTTCAACTCGGGCGATCGCGTCGACCTCGACATTCGCTTCGTCGCCGAAGGTCCGCTGAAGGTGTGGGTCGACGACGTCGTCGTCAGCCGCGTCCCGGCGGGTGAGACGTGGGTCGAGAAGGCCCGCGGCTGGGTCGGGTCACTCTGGACGATCTTGCGATAGATCGCCGCTCTCTTTCGCGTCCGGGCGGTGCTAGGATGACGAGCGTCTGCGATGCCCCGGGCGGATAGCTCAGTTGGAAGAGCGCGGCCCTTACAATCCCGACCGCGAGATCACGCCCCTCGGTAAGTCGCCAACTTACCGGGGGGTTTTTCTTTTTCGTCTTGGCTGGCGATGGGTCGGTTTGGACCTGTTCCGGTTCGTCGCGGGCACGTTTGCGGGCACGTTTTCAGACCGCAAGAAGCGCCGGGCGGCAACCCTGACTTTCTCGTCACCTCTCGCGCGGCCGAGCAGCTTCTTCGTGCGCTCACCGTCCACGTCCACGTAGCCGCCTGGCCACGCCGCGGCGAGGAGCTGGCCGATCTCGGCTACGCTGCCGTGCCGGTGCCCGGCCGCCGCCGTCTGCAGCAAGATCGTTTGCTGGAGCGCAAGGGCGGCGGTCTGCATTGCCCGGTCTCTCGGCCGATGTGATGCGGATGGAACCCTGCGGAGCATATCAGCGGCCCACTGCAGGATCTGTCGGCTCCACGCGTATAGCGGCCGGCTGTACGTCCTCTCGCCTTCGCGGATCGCGACCATCGGCGTCTGGCCGTCGAGGCCTCTTGCGTGGCGTGCGAGGATCGCCGCGGCCGCATCCAAGGTGGTCGCCTCGCGGCGGAGACGCTTAGAGCTGCTCGTGATCTCGCGGATCCGCTGACGAGTGGGGCGCGCCATTTCCAGACGCGCCAGGATGCTCAGGACGCTCGCCGGTTGAACGCCGCGCCCGGCGAGGCTCTCCAGTGCCAGCCGGCCGGCCGTGAGAAGCTGGCCGATCCACGTCGCCGAGGCCTCTGCTCTGGCCGACGCGGTGTGGTTGCCGGTGACGTTCGGCGACATAGTAATCCGCACGGGTGCTGCGACCCAGCCGTCGCGTGTGTTGCTCCAGGCAACCTCGAGGAAGAAGAACGGCAACGCCCCACGTGCCCACCGGGCCGCTGCCACCATGACGGGAGAGGGGGACGAAACTAGCTGGGGAGGTCGCTGAGTTCTGTCCCTTTTGGGCACGCATCGAGTATCGCATGCTGTATCCACCATGAAGCGCCGGTTAACGAAGCGAGCAAAGGTGTTCGCGGCAGTCCGAATCGAACGCGACGACCGTGAGCGTTGGTTCGCAGCATCGAAGCTCCTGGGAGTATCACAGAGCGAGTTTCTCCGCGCTGCCCTGCGCGAGCATGTCGAGCGCGTTCTCATGTCGGCGTCGGGAGCGCTTCCGGTGGCGCGATGAGCGAGCTGCTTCCGCTCGCTGCTGCTGCTGAGCGTCTTCGTGGTCGACCTGGGCGGCCGCGGAAGGCCTCGGTCGAACCCGCGCAGAGGTCGCAAATCCCACCGCGACTGCTCAGCCTCAAGGCGACAGCAACCTACCTCGGGGTGACGGGCTGGACCGTGCGCGACCTGGATGCCGCCGGCGTGATCAAGCGGATTCGCATACCGTTACCAAACGGCGGTGAGCTCCGAAAGGTGCTCTTCGATCGCGAGGATCTCGACCGGCTAATCGCCACGTGGAAGGACACGCCGCGGTGACCGGCGCGCGGCTCCGCGTGCTGCGGAAGACCGAGGGCGCGTGAGCCTCACTGGCCCAGACTTCTGGTCGCCCGACAAAGGCAGCGTGATGCCGGTCGGGATCGGGCAGACGTGTTTTCTCTGCTCTGCCCGCATTACCAGGGAGCCCGCGTGGACGTGGGCCGGTGCGACTGGGCAGATCTGGACTCACTGCGAGTGCGCTGCCGACCTCATGCTGCGACTCGGTGGCGATCTCCTCCGCTGGCAGCAGCGCACCGGCCGGCGGTTTCGCACCGATTCGGGTAGCGGCAAATGACATCCTGGCTTCCCGTTATCCCGGAGGCAATTCCACTACAACTCCGAGAGGGGAAGTGGGTGCTCTGGCGCGCCGAGCAGCGCGGGCCCGGCAAGCCGACGAAGGTTCCGTACCAAGTCCGCGCGCCTCGCTCGAAAGCCTCAAGCACTGACCCGTCGACGTGGGCGAGCTTCGAGGATGCGGTGGACGCATACAGCACGCTCTCGGTCGACGGGATCGGCGTTGTACTGACCGCCGGCCTCACGTGCATCGACCTTGATCGCGTGATCAATGCCAGCGGGCGGCTCGACACTCGGGCCGAGACGATCGTCGAGCGTTGCGACTCCTGGACGGAGGTCAGTCCGAGCGGCACGGGCCTGCACGTCTTCGTGCGCGGCGCTGTGTCGGAGGCGCTCAAGGGCGAGCAGATCGAGGTCTACTCGACGGCGCGTTACATCGCAATCACCGGCCATCGGTGGCCTGGGACGCCGAACGTCGTGCGCTGGCAACAGGGCTATCTCGACCACCTGGTGAAGCTCGCGCGCGAGGATCGCCCAGCCCGACCAATCTATACGGGTCCGAAGACTCCGCCACCGGATGACCTCGCGGGCGCGCTACTCGCGAAGCTTCAGGCGTGGAGCGTGCCCGTCGCGCGCCTCAAGCGCTGGGAGGGCGGCTTCCTCGTCGAGCTCGAGGTGTGCCCGTGGGCCGACGAGCATACGAGTGGATTCGGCGGCGCCGCGGTGATTATCCACCCGTCCGGCGCGTTCGACTTCACGTGCTTGCACGCGCACTGTGCCGGTCGCGGCTGGCGTGACTTCCGCGCGACGATGGAGCGCGGTCGATGAAATTCGGCTTGAGCGCAGCGGAGCAGGCGTCGATGAATGGCAGCGCTAGCCGAGCCGCCGTCATCGTGCCCGCCTCGACAATCAGTCCCGAAATCGTGGAGTGGCTCTGGCCAGGGCGGCTCGCCGTCGGGGCATTGACGAACATCGTCGGACTCCCCGATCAAGGCAAGACACTCTTGTTCTGCGACCTCGCGTCCCGTCTGACGGTCGGCTCGCCGATGCCGCCGGAACCGCGCCGCTCAAACTCGAGGCCGCCGCAGCGCGTGATGGTGATCACGAGCGAGGACTCGCTCGGCACGACCATCGTGCCCCGGCTCCTCAAGGCCGGCGCTGACCTGGCGCTCGTCGACTTCGTGCAGATGGTGCGCGACGCCGAAGGCCACACCTCACTCCTAACCCTCGCGTATGACTTAGACGTGCTGACCGTCGCGCTGGAGGCCCAGCGCTACGCGCTGCTGATCGTCGACGGCATCAGCGGATACCTCGGCGACGCCAAGACGCACAACGATGCCGACGTCCGCCGTGTGCTCACGCCGTTTACCCATCTCCTCGACCGACAGAAGGTCGCGGGCCTCGGGGTGATGCACCCCGCGAAGTCCACCCCGAACCTCGCCTATTACGCGGGCGGCTCGGTCGCGTTCACGGCCGTGCCTCGCGTCGCGCTCGGTGTGGCGCCTGACCCTAACGATGAGAACGTCAGTCCGCGGCGCCTGCTCATGAAGATCAAGGGCAACCTCTACGGCCCCGTCCCGACGCTTGCGTATCGCATCGTCGCCGAGAGTCACGCCGGTGTGCCGTGGATCGAGTGGGAGCCTCAGCCCGTCACCGTGAACATCGCCGACGTGCTCGACCCAGTGAGGGAGACGCCCGAGGACCGGAGCACGCGGCGCGCGTGCGAGGAATGGCTCCGGTCATACCTCGCCGATGGACCCCGTCCGGCGGGGGAGGTCGAGAAGGCTGCGGCCGGCGCGGGCTACAAGGCGCGAACGCTCCGACGGGCTCGTGAGAAGGTCACCGACTCCGCGAAGGTCGGGCGGCCCGGGCAGGTCCAGCAATGGGAGTGGAGGCTCCGGTGAGCCTGAAGATGCCCAAGGTGTCCAGCCCCCGCACGTGGCCATCTTCGGCATCTTCGCGAAGGCGCCCAAGGTGGCCAGGACACCCGAAGATGACCACCGAAGATGGCCACCCTGGTCATCTTCACCTAACTACCTACTACTACTACGTGTGTGTGGGGGTGTGGTGGTGAAGATGGCCACGCCTGTTGGGGCTTACGCGCGCGCGAGCGAGGGAGACGACTGTCCCCAGGGATTATCAGCGACTGGCACGCGGGACCAGCGGCGCATTTTCTTTTTGTCCGGGCAAGTTGTTTGGGGGGGGGCTGGAGCGTTATAACCGCGCCTCGCCCCCTGACCTCGGGCGCTTCGCCAGTGCGCTTAACGGCCACTTGCTAGGGCCTTTTCCGAGGGGGCAGAAGATACGACGTTGGGAACCATAGCGGACGAGCCCGCGACAGGAGGATGAGACATGAGTACCCGCGACGTGGCCATCGAGATTGCGCTTGGATCCGGCAGATGCTCGCGCTGCAGCCAGTTGATCACAGCAGGCAGCAGGTACATTCGTGCCGGCGATCGCATTTTCTACCATGTCGAGTGCACGCAGCCGGACGCGAGCATGAAGACTCAAACCAAGCCCGCCCCCATCGAGAGCTCAGTGCTCGGCCACTCGCCGACCGCCGCAGCGGCGGCACCGACGGGGCCGCAATCGCCCGATAGGCAGCGCGACGTGCGGATCGATGGGCGGCGCGTTTACCTCGATGGAGAGCTCGTCATCGACAGCACACCGATCCCCTACGCCGAGGCGAACGTCGCGCTGGCGCGCCTGACGACGCAACGGATTCGCATGAGCCGCTTCCGAACACCCCAGGAGCAACAGGACGCGGCGCGCCTGGCCTTCCGCCAGACGCTCAAAGAACACCCTGCGCTCGCCGAAGCCTGGGACAAGGGCGCGAGCCGATGATCGCGAAAGGAGCGGCCATGAAGACGGTGACGACGGTAAGCGAGGCTGAGGTGCTACTGGCCGAGGCGGTCCGCGCACGACGTGAGCATGAGGCGACGCAGTCTCAGGCGAGGGTGAAGCTATCGGCGAAAGCCTGGCGCCGCGGCATCCTCGCACTGTCCGGTCACGGCGAGGACGTCGTGGACCGACTCCGGGAGGCGCTGGCGAAGGATCCGCGCGACCAGAACGGACGCAGCATCAACTACCGCCATGTCGAGGAGTACGCGCATGCGATGGCCGAGCGGATCCGGCAAAACGGCTGGTGGGAACCGGGGCTCGGGCCGGCGCCGCTTGTGGCGGGTGTCGACTATGATCGGGCCGATACGCAGATCCGTAACATTCCTGGAGCCAATCTCTACACGGCCATCCTGCTGGAACTCGAAGACCTCGAGCGGCGCGCCCCGCAGGCGTTCGGCCCGCTCGACGATCCGAAGAAGTACGGCGAGGAGAGGCGGAAGGTTGAGGACCGCGCGCGCGAGGCCCTCGCGCGGTTCACGGAGGTTCCAGACGAAGTCCTGGTGTCCCTCGCGTGGCGGCGCGGTGTCGAATTCCCGGTCGACCGTGAGCCCGTCGACGAGGTGCGCCGTCGCGACTTCGCAGGCGTCGCGTCGCGCCTCGTCGATGACGCGATGAGAGGCGCTGAGCCGTCGGCGGCGCCGCATTGGGAGAAGGGCCGCCGCGATACCGCGGCACCGGCGATCGGCGAGGCGATCCTCGGCGGGACGCGGTTCGGCGCGTGAGTCCGCTGGGTGAGTCTTGTTCTTGACGCATCCGCGCCCGCGCCGACGGGCGCGGTTCCCGACGCGCACCCACCGCGGCGCTGCGCATGCGGCGCCCCCGTCGTCCTACGCGGACACTTCTGCGACCGCTGCCACCCGCGGTGCGCATATTGCGGCAGTCGGAACCGTCATCGTCGCGGCTGCGCCGGCCGCGTGTGCTGGGTCTGCCGCCGCCCGGCGGTCGTCACCGGATCGGCCCGCACGTGCGAAAGCTGCCGCGCGCAGCGCCGGGCGCGGGTCTGCCGCGCGTGCGGCATCGCAGTGCCGTTGGGGTACAAGTTCTGCTCGGGGTGCGCGGCCTTACGTCGGTGCGGCGAGTGCCACAACCATGCTGGCCAGCATCACGCGACGTGCTCCAAACTCCGGACACGGACATGCGCGGCGTGCCGCACCGTCGAGGTCCGTGGTCGGCAACAGATTTGCGACGGGTGCCGCGCAACGAAGTGCGCCCTTTGCGGGCGCTATCGCGGGCATCATCGCCCCGAGTGCCGCCAACCGAGGGCGTGTCGCGCTTGCGGGGCGCTCACGGTCGTCGGGCGGGGCTGGCAATGCCTCGAATGCCGCGAACGTCGGCGCCCGCCTCCGCCGCGCCCGCCCCGCCAGACGCTCTGTCTCCTGTCCGATGCCGAGGTCGAGCACGCGCTCGTGACGACCTATCGCCAGGCGCTCGCGATCGCGCGGCGCATTTGCGGCGCCGAGGCGGCGGATGTCGTCCAAGACAGTGCGGCGGCCACCTGGCGCTTGCGCGATTTTCTTCACGGCGCGCCGGGGGCCTACTTCGTGCGGGTGACGCAGCGGTTCGCGGCCGAGGCGAAGCGCGGCGCCCAGCGACGCCCGCTCACCACCGATCCCACCATCATCGAGGCACTGGAGGCCCGGCGCCGGCTCGGTGAATGCGGCCGACGCCTCCCGCCGCGGCTCGCGTCCTACATCGAGGAGCGCATGTGATGCCCGCCCCACGCAGAGAGCGTCGGCGTGACGCGGGGCTCCCGCAATCGCTGATCCCTCGTCGTCCCGGATTTCCGAGGGAATCGGCATGCCTCGGCCCCGACTGCAACAAACTGTTTCGCTCGACCGGGCGCGGACACCGAATGTGTGAAAAGTGCCGCAAGAGCGTGGGGCGCCTCGATGACGGGCGACCCGAGGCCGCCTGGATTCGCAGAGGAGGCTTCTGATGGCCTCGGCCTTTTCGTGGTGCCGCCGGCGCCGTGGTGTTGCTCTCGGCGCTGTGCCATCATCCCGTCATCGAGACGACGAATGGCTGACGGCGGATGGGAAGGTCTCACGCGTCGGATCATCAGCTTCTTCCAATCCCAAGAAGTGAAGACACCGCTATCTTTTATGTTCCGCGTCGTCCTTGCATTCGTAGCGGCCCTGGGACTGATCCTCTACGCACCAGGGCTCACGGCAAGCGAAAAGGTCACTTTGGTCGAGTTTGCGTCGGGAATCCTCATTCTCCTGTGCATCTTCGTTGGGCTCTTCGCTTGGTTCCGACCCCGAAACCTCGTCTATGGTGAGTCCGGGCATCGTGCTGAGAGGCGAATGGAGTATGGAACCGAGCGACAGGTTCGCACCGCAGCAGAAGTCGATGCGCTTCGACCGATGCGAAATAGACCGCCGCTGGAGCCTTAGCTCGTGGCGATTTTGCTCATCACCTACAAGACGAGGAATCCGACTAAGGACTATGGCCCACTCTATGAGGGCATTCGAAACAACTGCTCGAAGTGGTGGCACTACCTCGACGATGTCTGGATCGTCGAGACCACCGATAGCGCAGATGAGCTAGCGAAGAAGCTCTACCCGCTCATTCTGAGGAACGACCATCTTCTCGTCGTTAGGCTGGTCAAGGAATATCAGGGTTGGCTTCCCAAAGAGGCCTGGGACTGGCTCAACGAACGGATCTTCTAACGCCTGCTGGCGCATCCGCTCTCTTGACATGTGACTGGAGGTCACACTAGGCTTGTCACCCAAGAGGCTGAGTCGCGTACTGAGGGCATTGCGGGAGGCGAAGGGATTGAGTCAGGTTGCGCTCGCCGAGAAGGCCAAAGTCGAGCGGACCTACCTGGTGAAGCTGGAGAGCGGAGATAAGACGAATCCGTCTCTCGACGTCCTCAAGCGCCTGGCCCGCGCCCTCGGCGTGCCGGTGACGGAGCTGCTGGAATGAGAGAGCCGCCGCGAGTTCGGCTGGCGGTGGCATTGGCGGTGCTCTTGGCGGCGGTTGGCTGCTCCACCGTGCCCATAAAGATGCGGAACGCGCAAACCGGCCAGGTGACTCAATGCGGACCGTACACGAACATGCATCCCTTCTTCCCTGAGTTGTCGCCGCACTGGAAGGCCGAACGCGAATGTATCAACGACTACCAGCGGCAGGGGTTCGAGCGCATGCCGGTGCCGGTGGACGAGAAGTAGACGTCAGCGAAACAACCGCCCCCGCGCGACTGAGCATCGCCGGGGGCAATGGCCCACAACCTCAACGTGAACGGAGGATGATGTGAGGAAATCCACGATAGCACGCCGCAACGCGCCCCCAACCTCACCGTGCGATCGCGATCCTGACTACTTTCGTCAGCTGCGCCTCCAGAATCCTGCTGGCGGCCATCCGGATGGAGGCTAAACAGGTCGAGGGTCAAAATCGTGCGCCTCGGCGGGAAGGCGGTGGCGTGATGGGCAACGTCGTCGCGTTCCCCGGCGTGATCCTCACGAAGCGTGAGACCGGATCCGAGCAGCCACCCCGCCCGCCCGTGACATCGACGCCATGCCCGCTCTGCGCGGCGCGGGTTTGGTCGTCCGACATGGACGCCATCGGTTGTGGTCAATGCCGCAGGTGGTATCACGCCCCATGCTTCTGGCGGGTGCTACCGATCGCCGAATGGATCGCGTTCCTCACGTGGATCGACGAGACTTCTGCCGACCAGGAGATGGACTTCATCTGCGCGGCGTGCCGGCAGCTCGAGGGGCGGGGGAAGGAGCGAGGGTGAAATGTCAGCGTATGTACCGCTCTCCGAGAGGTCCGACGAATGGCTGATCGAACGCCTTGGTCAGATCACTTTTGAGAATCCAGAATCGGCGCAGGTCAAGGCGCTGCTCGAGTCACGCGCAGCCCGGGCCCAGGCGGCCGCCGCCCAGGGGCTTGTGGTCTCTACCGACCGACTCGTGGGATCAACGCGGCGGCTATCGTGCGCGACGTGGGCACTCGTTGCCGTTACACTGCTGCTCGCCCTCGCCGCGGGTCTGCAGGCCTGGGCAACACTCATGGCAGCCAAATGATGATCGCCGCGATCTACGCCCGCAAGAGCGCCGGACGGCAGATCAGCGAGCGCGTCGGCCCGACCGACTCTTGCGGCGGGTTGATCCTCTGCGACGGTCGCGGCGGATTGGCCGCCCTCTCGGCCATCTCTTTGGCGCCGCGAGGGTCGCTGGCAGCCAGGATTCAGGCTTTGTCAGAGTGGGCGGGTTCGTTTCCGGTGATCCATTCTTCTTATTCCTCTTCGTACGTCTATGACGCCCGGCGGCCGCCCGAACTGTCAAGGGGCCATGAGCCGGATCAGGGGAGGGGCTGATGGCGGCGGAGTCCGTGCCGGTCACTGTCGAAGTTCTGGCAAGGGCCCTCCAAAACACCGCGCCGCCGTGGTACTCGAGCGGTCCAGTCTTGGCGCTGCTCGGCGTATTCGTCGGCGCCCTCATTGGTTTCGGTGGCAACTGGTACCTGAAGCAAATGGATCGCGATTCGTGGTTCCAACAGAAGCGATGGGAATGGAAGTGGCAATGCTATTCGCAGTTAGCGGAGCACTACGGAGAGCTCCACACGTTGCTCCTCGAATCTACCGCCATGGCTCATGCTATAGATGCGGCCCAATCGACCGAACGCGAGAAGCTGACCGCTGAACGCGACCGTCGCTTAGCGGCGATCCGCGACCGCTTTGAGCTCGCCCGCCGGTGGGGCTCGATCGCCAGAATTGTCGTACCACCCGACACACGGACATTCATTACACGGTTCGGTGATCGCTGGAATGCCGCTGATGGCAATTCCATGGGCCAGAGTACGGCCGCGCGCGAGGCATGGTTGGGCATTCTTGATCACGCTCGTGAGGATCTTCGCTTTGAAAGGCGTGAGTCATGATCTGCGCGCTCTACGCCCGCAAGTCTACCGACCAGGCCGGCGGCCGGGGCAATAAGAGCGAGGACGGGGCATCGTGACGCCCGGTGAAAAGATCGAGGCCTATGCTGCGATCGCGGATGAGCTCTGCGCACGTATCGAGGAGTTCGTCGCGCGTGGCAACCAAGGCCTGAAAGAGAGCGGGTATAAGTTGACGATCCGAGACCATGTGACGATCGGGCTAGTACTGAAAATCGACAGTTCATTCCGAGCTTTTTTGGTGGATGCACGCGCTCAACGGGTTGAGTCGCTGCATCATCTGAAAACGATGGTCGAGGCCTACATCTACCTTCATGTTGTCTCAAAGGATCGGAGCGACCGGACGGCGGAGGGGTTGCTGTGCCAGGTGTACCAAGAGAAAGAAAAATTCTATCGGCTTAATCCGACCTCTGACTTCGACGGAGGGCTGTTGCGTCTGGCCAACAAGGCGCTGGCCGAATTAACGCGGACCGTGGGCACCGTTTCGCTGAGCGACGTCGGCTCCGAAGCGCGCAAGCACAGCTCTGAGTTAGGGCAGTGGTACGAACAGGTCTACCGTAGCGCGTGCGAACCGGCCCACGTGACTGATCTTCTCGAGTTTATGGAGCCGTTTCAGTTCAAGACCGATCCCGAGATCATCATTGGCAAGGTGGCCGGCGCACCGTTGCGCGTTGCTGTCGCGACTGATCAAGGGCTTGCACTCATGTTTAATCTCGCCAAATTTGTCAGCGACAACGTGCTCAATATACGCCTCGACGTCGATGACCTTGCGCAACACGCGATCGCAATTCGACGTGAACCCGCAACGAGCAGGGGATAAAAGAATGGCCCGACGCGGTGATGGGATCTACCAGGGGAGGCGCTGATGGGATACCTCTACCGACCGAAGCTGAAAAAACGATCCGGCGAGACGGAAGCGCGGGAGTCGTCCGTCTTGTGGTGCAAGTACTACGTCAACGGTCGGCCCGTGCGCGAGAGCACTGGCCATGAGAAGGAGCAGGAGGCTCGGCGGTTCCTGAAGGAGCGCGAGGGGCGCGTCGCGACGGGCCAGCCGATTCTCCCGCGCGCCGACAGGATCCGGTACGAGGAGGTCGCCGCTGATCTCAAGAAGCACTATGAGGCGACGGGATCGCGCGACTTGAAGGAGTACGCGCGTCGCGTCCAGCACCTGGATCGTTCCTTCACCGGCCGGCGTATCGCGGCGATCGGGCAGCCCATCGTTGACGCTTACATAGTCCACCGTCAGGCCGAGACCGCAGTCGGCGCCACCATCCGGCGCGAGCTCAGCACGCTCACGAAGATGCTGCGCCTTGCCTACGAGAACGGGAAGCTCGTGCGGCTGCCGATCCTCCACAAGCCAAAGGAGGGCCCGCCGCGTGAGGGCTTCTTCGAGCATGACAAGTACGACGACGTTCGCTGGCAACTGTCAGCTGACCTCCAGGCCGCGGTTGCGATCGCCTACACCTACGGCTGGCGAATGCAGAGCGAGGTTCTGATTCTCGAGCGGCGCCAGCTCGACCTCGCGGTCGGCACGCTGCGCCTTGAGCCCGGCACGACGAAGAACGACGAGGGGCGCGTGGTCTACCTCACCCCGGAGCTGAAAAGCCTCCTGGCGGGCCAGCTCGAGCGGATCCGCGCCGTCGAGAAGAAGACTGGCCGGATCATCCCCTTCCTGTTCCCCTACCTGAGTGGGAAAAAGCGCCTGGGGAGCCGCCGGCGCGACTTCAGGAAGGCGTGGGCGGCCGCGTGCAAGGCGGCCGGCGTCCCAGGAATGCACCGCCACGACTTCCGGCGGACCGCGGTGCGCAACATGGTCAACGCCGGCGTTCCGGAGCGCGTCGCCATGAAAGTCACGGGCCACAAGACGCGCGCGGTGTTCGATCGCTACCACATCGTCAGCCCGGGTGATCTTCAGGACGTCGCCCGGAGGCTCGCGGGCACGTTTCAGGGCACGTCGGGGGGTGCTACGATAGGCGAGCGTCCCGTAACTCGCTGATCTCCAAGGAGCGGGCGGATAGCTCAGTTGGAAGAGCGCGGCCCTTACAAGGCCGAGGTCCCAGGTTCGATCCCTGGTCCGCCTACCAAATAGATCGCATAGTTCAGACACGACCGTCGAAGGCTGGTGTTCCCCGGTGCCCAAATAGTGCCTATCGAGGCTTCTCGCCTGGTTCTCGGGGACGTCAGGCTCGCAGTCGACCTATGCCGCACGGCATGGCGCTCCGCTGTCCGTCGTCGACGGAGCCTTAGGGCGAACAGACGGCCTCAATGTTGACTCGTGCCGCACTGTCTCTCCGTATCGGTCCGTGATGGGTCCAGAACCTCCATCACGTCCCTCATATGATCCGGGGCGAGATGCTGGTAGCGCATTGTCATGCGGGGGTCGCGGTGGCCGAGAACCTCCACGACAGCACGCTGGCCGACATGATTCATCGTGAGCCTACTCGCGACGTCATGCCGGAGATCATGGAATTTCAGATCCTTCATCCCAAGCCGACGGACCAAGCGTGCAAAATTACGGGTAAGAACGAGCGGGTCCCGCTGCGGGAACACGTGAGTATCACCGTTGATAGGGCGGGGGAGGCTCGCGAGGAGTGCCTTCAGCGTCTTGTTCATCCGGACGACTCTACGGTCACCGTTCTTGGTTTCCCTGAACGTCACGGTGCCGGCCTTCATGTCCACGTCGTCCCAGCGCAGGGCAAGGAGTTCTCCGCGTCGACCGCCCGTGTTCAGCGCCGCGACGATGTATGTGCGTAGCGTCGGGTTCGCCCCAGACAGCAGAGCCTCGCGCTCGCCATCGGCGAGATAGCGGACGCGGCCCGGCGCTTCCTTCGCCTTCTTTACGGCCTTGGCCGGACTCGCCTTGAGGTAGCCCCACGCGACCGCCCGGTTCAAGAGGTGCTTCAATCGCATCAATTCCTTGTTCGCCGTCGAGCCTGACACGGCGGCCAGCCGTTCGGACTGCCAACTCTCAATCGCTTCTCGGCGGAGGCCCACCAGTTTCAAGCCGCCAAAGCGCGGCACGATGTGCTTGTTCAAGATCGCCGTTGAACGCACTTGCTCGGACGCGGACAGGCCGGCTTTGACGGTGGGCCAATATCGCTTCTCAACGAATTCGCGCAGGCGGATGTTCTCGTCCCGCACCCCGAGCACCTCGCCCTTGGCGATCTTGGTCTTGATGTCCCTGTAGATGATCTTCGCGGTCTGGTAGTCGGGCGCCGCCTTCTTCCGGTGTCGCTTGCCGTCGGCATCGTAGTAGTCGACCCACCACCAGCCATTCCGCTGGAAGAGACCATCGCGAGATCGGCGCTTCCTCGTAGCAGCGCCTGAATCGCGTAACTGCAACGGTGCAACCCCGGGGCTTGACGCTGGCCGAGTACGCCGCCAGCAAGCAGCTCCCCGACCAGCTCCTCAGAGACCTTGGGTTGACCGAAATCTCGTACAACGGCGGTCGCGCCGTCCGGATTCCCTACTTCGACAGCACGAGGCGCGAAATCTCGGTGCGCCTCCGTATCGCGCCGACCGGCGAGGACCGCTTCCGGTGGAAGACCGGAGCCAAGCCTACGCTGTACGGCCTCTGGCGTCTCCAGGAGGCTCGAGCTGCTGGGTTTGTTGTCCTGACCGAGGGGGAGAGTGACGCGCAGACCCTATGGCTCAACGACTTTCCGGCATTAGGTCTTCCCGGAGCCGCCAACTGGCGTGAGGACCGTGATGCGCCCAACTTCGAGGGCATCCCGCTCATCTACGTCGTGATCGAACCCGACCGAGGCGGCGAGGCGATGCTGAGCTGGCTCGAGAGGTCACGAATCCGCGATCGGGTTCGCCTGATGACGCTCAACGGTGTGAAGGACCCGAGCGCGCTCCATCTCGAAGATCCTGCCGCGTTTGTTGGAAGGCTCCGCGCCAGCCTGGATAGTGCCATCCCGTGGGCGGAGCACGTCGCGGCCACTGCCGAGATCGAGAAGGAGGAGGCCTGGACCCAATGCAAGGTGCTCGCTCAAGCACCGCGCATCCTGAACCTCTTTGGTGCCGATCTCGAACGGTCAGGGGTGGTCGGCGAGGTGCGGGCCGCCAAGCTGCTCTACCTCATTGTGGTCAGCCGTCTGTTTGACCGACCTGTGTCCGCGGGCGTCAAGGGGCCCTCCTCGGCAGGAAAGTCGCACCTTGTCGAAAGCGTGCTCGGCTTCTTTCCGGAGAGCGCGTACTACCAGCTCACCGCGATGTCTGAGCGCGCCCTCGCCTACTCGGACGAGCCATTGCAGCACCGGTTTCTTGTGGTCATTGAAGCAGCGGGGCTCCAGAGCCACTTCGCCTCGTATCTGATGCGCTCGCTTCTGAGCGAGGGGCGCCTGCGGTACGAGACCGTCGAGAAGACGAGCGACGGAATCCGTCCGCGGATCATTGAGCGCGAGGGGCCGACCGGACTCCTGACGACCACTACGGCGGTCAAGCTCCACCCGGAGAACGAGACCAGGATGATCTCGATCTCGGTGACCGACACGGCGGACCAGACGAAGCAGATTCTGCAGGCTCTCGCGGAGGCACACAGTCGCCCGGTTGATCTGGGTCGCTGGCATGCGCTCCAGACATGGCTTGAGCGAGGGGAACAGGCAGTCACCATCCCGTTCGCCGGCCGCCTCGCCGAGTTGGTCCCGCCCGTGGCGGTCAGGCTCAGGCGTGACTTCCGGGCCCTCCTGACCCTGATTCGCGCTCACGCACTCCTGCACCGTGCCAGTCGGGACCGAGACGCCGAGGGACGGATTGTGGCGACCCTAGATGACTACGACGCCGTTCGCGACCTTGTGGGGCCGCTCATCGCCGACGGCGTAGAGGCGACGGTCTCGACCACGATCAGGGAGACGGTCCGCGCCGTCGAGAAGCTTCAGAGCCAGAGCCAGACCGAAGATGGAGTCTCCATCCGGTCTATCGCCGAAGCTCTCGGGCTGGACAAGGGGTCGGCTTCGCGGAGGGTTAACGCCGCCAGTGACCGGGGGTACCTCGAGAACCTCGAGGATCAGAAGGGGCGACCGGCTCGCATTGTTGTAGCAGACCCGTTGCCCGATGACCTGGAGATCCTTCCGCCGCCGCAGGCCCTCGAGGCTGACCGTTGCAGTGTTGCGGTAGAGCAAACGGGGGTAGGCAGCCCCACCCCTGTTGGCATTCCGTTCCGCGAAGGCACGCCTCAGGACCTCGTTGAGTGGGCACCATGACCGCGTTGACCGCCTTCGCCCAGGCACTCGCCGACGGCGGCGAAGTGCAGTTGGGGGCCAGGCCACCGAGCGTACGCATGGCACCCAAATGGCTCGAGCTGCTTCGCGAGCGACCCGAGCACGAGAGGGCGGAGCTGCGCGAGGTGCTTCGACGGGCCGCCGTATTCCGCCGGCAGCTCGAGATGAGCGGGGACACGCCGATCATCCCTTATCTGATCCTCCCCGACATTCCGTCACCCCGTCTCGGTGCCTGCATTTCGTGTGGTGTTGCCGTGCTGGGCCGCTGGCGATGCCCGGTTTGCTTGATGGCGGTCTACATCGCGCTCGACAACATGATCGGCTTGCTCGAGTTCTTCACGGAGCGCGGCGCCCATTCGAGGGAGCCATGAATCAGCCCCCCAAAAATCACCAGCAGGCTACCCCGTCCTCACGACGTACGAGGAAGCCGCCGGTCGCCGAGCACAAGCGTCTTTTCAGAAGCCGACCACTGGACCCTGACGTGAGGCACCGGGAGCGATTCTATCGACACTTTCTGAATTGCAATGCCTGCCAGCTTCGCTCCTGGCAGGACGGACGACTCTGCTCTGTAGGAAACGAGCTGATTCGCCGGCGAAGTCCGAGTTCAAGAGCGGACGCTTATGAATAGGGTTGTCGTAGCTAGAGTGACACCTAAAGAGGAGACGTGAGTCCGATGTACCACAAGAAACTGCCCCGGGGGCAGCGAAAAGCGTGGCGAAGAGGGATAGGCATGTCTCGGCCGAAGATCTGCTTGGTCAACGGCAACCACACGCCGGGCTCCGAGTGGGAGGCCGAGTGTCCGATCCGAAAACGTCTGCAGGGGCCCCCGACGAACCCCATTGACATCACTGCAACAGTGCAACCGCGGCGCGGCCGCGGCGCTTTACGAGACGCTGAGGAGGGAGGGATGACGATCGCGCAGCTCGAGCTGGCATCATGAACGTGGCTTTCGCGTGCCGGTCGAGGAAGAACGCGCTCGCGGGCTGGGCCCGACGCCGTGAGGCCCCTGTTCGTCCGAATGCTCCAGGCGAGCGATAGTTAGCCGCCATGCCCATGACGAACCCCGTCCGGATCTGGGCCATGAAGCGCGAAGCCGAACGGAACCGAGTCGCCGAGTTGGCGGAACAGGAGAAGAACTGCGCCAAACGGAGTGCTGAACCTGGCGCTCCTGAGCTCCCGGCCTC
>Ga0207684_10001791_pt1 | contig 22543 bp, 23 predicted proteins | sample KBSK5501metaG_FD_184342 | JGI IMG/M metagenome (GOLD analysis project Ga0207684, IMG submission 184342) | Corn, switchgrass and miscanthus rhizosphere microbial communities from Kellogg Biological Station, Michigan, USA - KBS K5-50-1 metaG... | ecosystem: Host-associated > Plants > Roots >...
CAGGCCTGGGCGTTCTGGTCCAGCGCGTAATTCGCCACACTCAGCGCTACACGATGCGAGCCATCCAGCGCGGACTCCACATCACAGTTCGTGCCGATAACCTTCTGCAGCGCAGCCCTACCCCAGGTCTGTCCAACATCGTGGGTGATCCACAGTGAGATCTCGCCGCTGGGCACACCGGTGTTTGGATCCAACTGAACTGGAAATGTACAGGTGTACGCCGTTGATGGGTCGTGGGGTGAGGGTATGACGGCGGAGGTCGTCGTGTTGGGAACGACAGGAAGGGGAACCTGCTCTAACTGCCCGGCGGAGAAGCGACCTGGTGTTGGCGTCAGTGTTGGCGCCGGCGTGAGCAGTCGTGTAATCTGCGGGGGCAGTGTGAAGTTCGCGCGCGGAAGGAACGTCACAAGCGCAACGATCACCGCCAGCGCGACGACCAGCCCTCGCGCCAGTTTGCCGCGCGTGGAGATCCGCTTTGTCCAGCCAGGGGTTAGCGCGCCCCCGTTGGCGCCTGAGCGCGCTCCCTCGGCAGGACCGATCGGCTCAATCCGCACGCCGTCGAACGACTCATCCGCTTCGTTCAGATCGTCCGGGGCTGGCTTTTTGTCTCCGCGCATGACATCCATACTCCTGGACCTGGTCGCCAGCTCTCACGCCGCCAGTGTACCATGCGCATTGGCCGCCCACCGACTCCGGCGCGGCATGTATTGCAGCATTTGCTATGGTATGTCATGAGCGTGGCGTGAGAATAACAGGCCGCGCTCCTTCGCCCCGCCAGAGGCGACGCCGCGCGACAACCACTACACTCAACCACCACACAGATGAGGGGAACGATTGATGGCGATTCGTCCCGTGAAGGTGACGATTACCTATTGCGCCGAGTGTGGCTACGAGCCGCAGACGCTGGCCCTGGCCGAGGCGCTGATGAAGGAGTTCCGGCACGAACTATCCGAGATCGAGTTGATCCCATGGGAGGAGGGCGCGTTCGACGTGGTCGTGGATGGCGAGCTGGTCCACTCAATGTATACTGACGGTGGCTTCCCTGAGCACGCGACAATCATCGCGGCGGTGCGGCGTCGCCAGGCGCAAGGTTGAACGCGGGAAGCGCGCTGGCTCGCGCTGAGTGGACCATGCTGATTGGACCAGAGGGTAGCCCACCGTGAATCGAACCCGGCTGGCTCGTGTAGAAGCCTTCCGTAGCAGGCCGAAATATCAGCAATTTCCGGTCCGCGCCTCAACGTGACCCACTGCGCCAGACGCCGCTATAGCCGTTTGGGGCGCCCATCACTCCTTACGTTAGACCTGGCGCCCGCATCATTCGTTAAAGAGGAAAAGCGGCTCGCAATGCGTTACACGTACGGATAAAGAACGACAGCGCATGACGGTCAGTAGATGGTGTGCGGGAGGGTAGGATCGGAACAGGGAGGCGGGACGATGCAGGTGGCGCGCTTTCTCATCGCGTATGGTGTGGTGAGCGTCCTGGGGGTGCTTGTGAGTGTGTTCCTGGCCCAGAACACACAGGCCGAGCGACTCACCTTCTTTGGTCAAGAGGTCTCCACCAACCTGGCATGGATCATGCTGGCGGCGACGGCGGCTGGCTTCTTGTTCGCTCTTCTGCTATTCCTGCCTGGCCGCATCGCCGCGACGCTGCATATCTGGGCGCTGCGCAAGGAGGCGCGAGAACTAGACGAAGAGCTGGTCTGGCAGAGCGAGCAGCGCGACCAGTTACTGGCCCATCACGAGCGCCTCTTGACCGGGCACGAATGGCTCTTGAACGCCTACCAGCGCACACGGGGCGAGCTTGACCGCGCGCTCGATGAGCGCAAGTCGTTACAGATCCAGCTCGCCAACGCCAACGACGCGCTCGCTGCTCGGCGGGAGGCGCCTGCTCGGCGAGAAACCACTGCCCCGGCGCATCTGCGCCAGCTTGCTCGAGCCTCTCAGCGCCCCGCGCCTCGGATGCGGGTCGAATACAGGATTCCGGTCGCGTCGGAGCCAGAGTACATGGAAAGCAGAGAAGACGAGGAGGCCCTCGCTGTGGGCGCGCCGAAGCCTCCGCAGCCAGCAAGCGAGCCACTACACAGTGTCCAGCCAGTACATGCCACAGTCGCGGAAGATGTATCGACGAGCGCCAAACTGGACCTGGTTCACTCCTTCGCGTCGCTAGGCGAGAGGCTGGCGAGTGGTATGCGGTGGTGCACGAGCAGACTGGACAGGTCATGGCAGGCGACCAGATTATTCTTCGGGCGGCTCTATTCAGAGAGCCGCTATCGAGTTGACCAGGCGATCCTCCAGGTTCGCCGGCTCGGCTCCGCCGTGTGGGCTTTGCTCAAAGAGCGCCTTGACTCCCTGAAGCCCAGGAGGGCGGATGAGCGTAGGCATGTGTCCTCGGTCACGCATCCAAGGTAGCGGCGACAACGGTGAGAACACGGCAGCCCTGAACCCTCACCCTGCCGCCGCCCGCACCACCAGAGCGATCTCTGGCCCGCCAGCCACGCCGCTCACCTGAGCGACTTCTCGCAGTAGCGGCTCAGCGGATCGTCGGTGTAGGAGCCGAATGGGCCGATCTCGCGGAATCCGGCTCGCTCGTAGAGGCCGATTGCCTCGGCTTGCAATATGCCGGTCTCCAGACGCAGGAGGTTGACACGCTGGGAGCGCGCATGGACCTCCAGGCGATCGAGGAGATGACTCGCGAAGCCCCGACCCCGGAACGCGGGGCGCACAAACATGCGCTTGACCTCTCCGTACGCTACGTCATCGCCGCCGTCGTGCACGAGCTTGATCCCCGCGCACCCGGCGGGGACGCCATCGGCGCGCAGCACGAAGAAGGCGACCGCCTCCGCGAGCAGTCGCTCGACGCTCAGCCCGTGCCGGCTCTCTGCCGGATACAGCGGCGCGAGGGTCGCCTCCAGTTCGGCGATCAGTTGTCGCGCGTCATCCGTATCGGGGCGTTCGCGGGTGATCGTGACGGTCTCGGAGCGCATGCGCTGTGCCTTGTTGCGCTGATCGTCTGACGTGTCGGGTGCGTGCGGCCTCTTCGCACAAGAGACGCCGACGCGCATAGAACTCACATGGTGCGGTCAGTGCGCCGTCCAACCACAGTCGATGGTCACAGCGCTCCCCGTGACACCTGATGCGGCGTCGGAACACAGGAAGGAGACGTATGCCGCTACTTCGCTGGGTTCCAGGAGACGGTGGATAGGCGCCTCGGCGACCATGATTTTCTCCACCACCTCCGATTCGGGGATGCCGTGCATACGCGCCTGATCAGCGATCTGCTTCTCGACCAGCGCCGTGCGCACATAGGACGGGCAGATGCAGTTGCACGTCACGCCGTGCGCCGCGCCTTCAAGCGCTGTCACGCGCGTCAGGCCAAGCAGGCCATGCTTCGCCGCGACGTAGGCGGACTTGTACGCCGAGGCGCGCAGCGAATGGACTGAGCCAATGTTGATGATGCGTCCCCATCCATGCTGATACATACTTGGCAGCGCCTCCTGCGTCAGCAGGAACGGCGCGGTGAGCAGGATCTCGATCAACTGCCGCCACTTCGCCTCGGGGAACTCGTGGATCGGCGATACGAATTGTATCCCGGCGTTGTTCACCAGAATGTCCAGGCGTCCTGTCGCGGCAACTGTATCTTCCACGAGATGTCGCGCCGCTCCTGGGCTGGCGAGATCGGTGGCGAGGAAGCGCGCGCCCACGAGACGCGCTGTCTCCGCCTGACCTCGCTCGGTATCCACATCCGCGAGCGTAACGGACGCGCCCACCTCGGCAAGCGCGCGAGCGATGGCGAGTCCGATGCCGCTAGCCGCGCCTGTCACCAGCGCGACCTTCCCTTCAAGTGTGGCCATCCCAGGAAGCCTCCTCTTAACTGCTGTTCAATTAGCTCTGGCGCGGCTACCCCTCCGCGCCGCGACTCTGCTCGCGCAGGAAGGCGATGAATCGAGCCAAGAACTCCTGCGGTTTCTCGATGTGCGGCGAGTGGCCGCAATCCGCGACGACGACTTCGTCATAGCGCCCACCAGCCGCCTGATAGCGGTCGAGCAGGGCGCGCACCTGTGCGATCATCGGCTGCGAGGGAAAGATTTCCGCGCCGGGCCAGCCGGGCATGTACCCCAATTGCCCCAGCGTGCCAAAATCCAGCAGAGAGGTATCCGAGACGATCTGATCGTCGGAGCCGCGGACCCAGAGCACGGCGGGGCGTGGTGAGATGGCGACGAAGGCGCTCAGGTCGCAGACGCCTGGAGCCATAGCATTGTTCACGCCACGCGCGCCAGGCCCTACACCCGGCCAGTTTGGGGAGATTACGCTATCGCCAGGGTAGTTGTCGTCGCCGATGGCCATGCGCAGGATTTCATCTATGTAGACTTCCTCACGCGAAGACTCAGCGCGGAATGGGGGCTTGAAGTAGAACGTGTTCAGCACGTTGCGCGGCGAGTTGGGCGACTCGTCGCTACGGTCTCCGGCCTTCAACCGTTGCACATAGTCGGGATTGGCCGCTCCACCGCCCGAACCCGCCCCATCTGGCCAACAGAGGCTGCCCTGCGCGTCCTTCGTGCCACCGAAACCGAAAGGCGAGACGGGGTCGAGCAGCGTCAGCGAAGCCACGTTGTCGGGGTGGTCTATCGCGTACTGGATCACGACGCCACCGCCCATTGACCAACCTAGCAGGTGCGGTCTGCGCGCGTCCGTCAGCCCCAACTCGGTAAAGAGCGCGTGCAGATCGTCAGTGAAGTCTCGCAGGCCACGTGTCGCGTCCACTGGCTTTGTCTCGGTGGCGCCAAAGCCGCGCAAATCAGGCGCCAGCCCCCAATACCCAGCAGGCAGCGCATGCAACGTCTCCTCAAAGAAGCGCGCGGACGAGACGTTGCCGTGGACGAGCGCTACCGGCGCGCCATCTTTCGCGCCAGCCGTCAGGGCATGTGCTCGCAAGCGTGACGTCTCGATCATTCTGGAGTTGATGCCTGGGATCAATGGTGCGCCCATGGGAGATACGCCTCCTGTTGCAGTCATTGTGGGAGCGTCCGCATGTGTGGCAGGCGCAGATCCAGCGTCGGACTCGCCGCCGAGAGAGCGCTGGCGCGCCGACGAATCCTGAATCAACGCCTTGGTCGCCCATGCGGCGCAATCACTTCGCCTTGCAGAACATAGGCTGACGATACCACGCTCAAGGCCATGCGCGCATGCAGTTCCCCGCGCCGACCATCACATTCCGCTCGCCCTGGCGCCAACAGCGATCACCGCGACGAGCCATGAAGGAGCCCGTCAGTCAAAAACGCTGACCTGAGCAAACCCATCAAAAGAGAGTATTGAGAACAAATCCAATATGGCGAATGACGACTGCTTGATTTGCAGTCTGTTCTCGCGGGCTGACACGCCTTGAAACGCGCGCCAGATCATGTACAAGAGCAGAATGTGCAACCCACCAAAGAAGAACCGCTTACTCGTTGGTAGACCACTGAATTGCAATTCGATGGCGATAACGAGAAACTCCTCCTCAGCGCGAGAACCCTCACAACCGCTCTGACTAATTGCAGGCGCCGAAGTGTCCTGCTCTGCACGAGCACGGCAATGCTGATAATCACTGCTCCCATCGCAGTGAGCGTGTCGCCCACGATCGCCAGCGTTGCGGCCTGCACACTGGTCTTCGCCTCGTGCGGGTGTCTGTGACCATGCGTGTCGATACGGGCGGTGTTGCGGAGGACTACGGGATTCCCGTATTCATTTCCGCGGAGCGATCGAGTACCCTGTGATAGGTGACGTGCGGGCAGCGACGTGCGCAGCGCCATCGTGTTCGTCTTCTCATTCCTACCGTGCCACAAGCGACACGCGGATGCAGGTCAGGCTGGCAAGGAAGCCCACGCCTCCTTTTGAAGGCAGGGATGGTATTCGTAGCGAATCTGAGCGTAAGAGGACGTACGGTGGACGCGGTATCGTCCACAGCTCCTCTGGGCGTTGGCCAGGCAGAGCGCAGATTGCCCGCTGACTCTGCGCCTGCATGGCAGCGTGGCCGCACTGGCGTCGCGCTGCTGCTACATAGCCGGGCAGATCGAGCTACCCAGGGTGGTCGCCGCGCGTACTGGATGCGCCGTCATAGCGTGCGGCCCACGTCAGGAGCCAGCTTCGGTTGTTCCTGACCGATAGCAGTCACCGAGTCGCAATTCGTTTCTCAAGTAGTCGCTGGCGTTGACTGTCTGGACGTCAGCCATCGCGAAGGAGACGCCACATGCACCCCACATATCCGGACCAGACTCCAGAGCAGACGCCGGCGCAAGCGTCGAGCGCGCAACTCAATGACCCCCTCCGGCCAACTGGGCCTATCCGACCCACGGCGCTAGAGGGCCAACCCGTCCAACCCATCCCTGTCGAACCGGTACAGCGCGCCCCAGTCGTCACGCTCGCCGATCGCGGAGCGCTGATCGTCTGGCTGGTGCTCGGCATCGTCGAGGCGCTGCTGATTATGCGTGTGATCCTCAAGGCCGGCGCCGCCAATCCAACTGCTGGATTCGTGCAGTTCGTGTATAACGCCTCCGCTCCCCTCGTCGTCCCCTTCCAAGGGATCTTCCCGACCCCAGCGACTGCGAACAGCGTGCTCGAACTCTCGTCACTCGTCGCAATCGCTGTCTACGCGTTGATCGCCTGGGGCATTGTGCGACTGCTCACCATCCTGGACACACGGCAAGCGAACAGCTCGATGTAATTGGGCTCCGGACAACGATATGTAACGACGCATGGTGGGAGAGAGCCGCTGGCCGGCTTGATCCACCCCGCGTGGCGGGCGCTAGGATGTGTCCCGTACAGGTGGAGATCGGCGGGGTGAACAGCCACGAACTGACCCGATGATCAATGGGCGAGGATCAAACCCTTGCGCCGCCGATGCGTTCTGGACGGCATGGACAGGTCGTCACTGTGAGGACCCCTTGGGCGCACGCATGGTGGTGACTTTGTACACGTCGCCACGGCGATCATACGTGATCCAGTCGCCGACCTGGCTCCCGTGGTCGAAGTTGCCCGAACGCATCCGCGTGCCGTCAAGTCTGAACCACTCCCAATACCCATCGGGCGTCCCGTCGACCATATCGCCCTGGGCGCGAATGCTGCCGTCTTTATGGTACTCCGTGTGTCGCTCTCTCATAGTCTCAAGGATAACATGGCCGCCTTCTCGTTCTCTGGTCGACGCTGCCTGGCGCCATGCTCTCCCACACAGCGGTAGACAAGGATAGGCGTACAACCGGCGGTTATGGAGCCTGGCGCCGAGCGTTCGCTAGAGTTCGCAAGAAGTGTTTCACCCTCTGCATACCTTGCTTCTTGATGCGCTCATCTTCCGCAATGCTCCCCACAATTCGCCGGCGTAAAGGTCAAGCTCAGGCCCATCTTCTCCTCTGCCCTCCAGCGAGATTCGACTCCTTGCCCGCCAACGTCGCTTAGACATCCGTGCGCTCGCTCAGGTTTCGCCCACAGCTCGCAACACCGCCATCGCCGCGTTGCGCCCGTTGATCGCGATGACACTGCCGCCAGGATGGGTGCATGCCCCGCACAAGTACACGCCCGGCATGGGAGTACGATAGCCCAGCCGCTGATCCCACATATATGGCGGCAGACACTCCCCCTGGAAGATGTGACCGCCAGTCAGACCGACATGCTTCTCGATGTCTGGGGGACCCAACACCTCCACATCGACAATCGCCTCAGGGAAGTTACTCACGTAGCGCCCGATGGAGCGAATGGCGAGCTGTTTCACCTCGTCACGACGCACGTCCCAATCACCCGAGGCGAACGTATAGGGCGCGTACTGCGCGAAGACGCTCATGGTTTGCAAGCCAGACGGGGCGATCTCTGAATCGTGGACTGTCTGGAAGTACTGTTCCGTCCAGAGCTGCTCCGGCAGCTCGCCACGTTGCGCCGCGGCGAAGCCGTCGCGCCATGCCTGCTTGGAGAGCGGCGTATTGATCTGTCCGGCGTGGTGTGGCTCGTGCAGGCCGGGCCGGGCGCTGAAGTTCGGCAATTCGCTTAGCAGCATGTTGAGTTTCACGACGCACCCCGTGATCGGGATAGACTCAACCTGCGCCTGCCACCCACTCTCGACCTGGTCCCCGAGCAAGCGCAATGTCACCCGTGGATCGGCGTTGCTCACGACCACGGGGGCGTTGAACACTGTGCCGTCGGCGAGTCGCACACCCTTCCCAGGGAGGATTGACTCCACCGGGACGCCCGCCGCGACGACAGCGCCGAGGTCGCGGGCGATATCACACAGGATAAAGGACACCTGTCCCATCCCGCCGCGCACGTAGCCCCACACCCCCGCGTACCCATCCAGACGGCCGGAAGAATGGTGGAAGTGAATTGAGGCGGTGCCTCTGTCGAACGGCGATGCGTTCGTGCCGATGACACCTTGTCCCAGATATGCGATCTGCAGGCGCTCGTCCGACAAGTAACGCTCGACGAACTCGGCCATGCTCCACTCGAAGAGCAGCCTACGCAAGGCATCGTCATGGCCGATGCGGGCTTCGAGCTGCTCGCGTGAGGGCGGGGATCCGATCCAAAGATCATGCTCGCCGGGAGGGCGTAGAGCGTCGCGAAGGCGTGTAATCACGTCCTGCATGGCGCGCCAACCCGCGACATCGCGCGGAGCGAAGCGACGGATCTCCGCTTCGCAGGCGTCCTCGTCTTCCCAGAGCTGGATGCTGGCGCCATCATCGAACGGAACGAAGAGGCCATTCGTCGCGGGTGTCCAGGCAAAGCCGTGCTCGCGCATCTGCAACTCGTCCACGACGAGTGGGTGCAGCAGGCCAACGAGATAGGCGCACGGCGACATCTTGACGCCATCCCAGAGCGTTTCTAGCGTGCACGCGCCCCCGACACGCTCACGCGCCTCCAGGACGAGCACTCGCTTGCCAGCGCGAGCGAGGTAGGCCGCGCAGGTTAAGCCGTTGTGACCAGCCCCGACGACGATCACGTCCCAGCGTTGCGCCGCCAGTTCGCTCACCGGCGCTGGTAAGCCGATCTCGCCAAGGAGGGTGGTAGCCGAGACTGTGGCGGCGTCATAACTGGCCATTGGGCGACTCCAGTGGTATCAGCGACGTCTGATGTCGCTCACCTGTGATTCCGTTTCGCATCTTGCTCTGTGTCTGGACCTTTAGCGCCAACAGATCCTTTCGTGGAGCGATTATACCCTCTGATCTAGCGCTTTCACTGCGTCTCTCGCATGTGTTGACAGAAACATGTGGCGTCAAGCGCGCAAGGGAGTATGAGAGTATGAGAGGGAGTCGTGTCTAGCTTCGCGCTTCTTCGCAGGTGTAGGAGTGATCGTTGATTGGATGGCGCCTCGCGTAGCGCGCATCAACCTACAGCTTGCATCCATGGCATCAAAATGCGCCACAATCACATGTGGCAACTTGGCCCCCAGCCAGCGCGGAAAGTGTCAAACGTGAAGACGCTACTACTCGACAACTATGACTCGTTCACCTATAACCTCTTTCAGCTGCTCGCTGAAGTCAATGGTGAAGAACCCATCGTCGTGCGCAACGATGAATATGATTGGCCTACCCTCGCGCGTTTGCAGGTGGATAATGTTGTCATCTCACCAGGGCCAGGAACTCCGGCGAATGCAAAAGATTTCGGTGTATGCCGTGACGCGCTGCGCGAGACCCGTATCCCGCTGCTAGGCGTGTGCCTGGGACACCAGGGGCTGGCGTTGGCGGCAGGCGCGCAGATCATCCCAGCGCCTGAAGTGATGCATGGTCGACGGAGTCAAATTTATCACGATGACTCAGAACTCTTTGCCTCGATTCCTCAGGGATTCGCAGCAATGCGCTATCACTCACTGGTCGTTGGCGGCTCACTGCCTCAATGCTTGCAGGTGACCGCGTGGACGGAGGATGGCACGATCATGGGGCTGCGCCACACCGAGCGTCCTCTCTGGGGCGTGCAGTTCCATCCCGAATCCATCGCGACAGACCATGGGAGCCAACTGCTCATGAACTTCCGCGAGATCACACGCCGATGGAAGGGAGATCCCGCGTGCCCTCGATGAAAGCGACTCGGTCCAGGTGGCATGTTTTCGCGCGCCGCTTAAAGCAGTGGTCTGACCCCGAAATGGTCTTCCTGCGCCTGTTCGGCCAGGAAGAGCACGCGTTCTGGCTTGACAGCAGCCTTGTCGCAGAGGGACTCTCGCGCTTCTCCTACATGGGCGCGAGCGTCAATCCAGGGAATCATGACGTGCGCTACGACGTAGCAACGCGACGCATCGAGGTCAGTGGCGCCCCATCGCGGTATGATGGTGTCTTTGCGCGCCTCTCACACGAGCTAGCAGCGCAGACATGTGACGCAGTTGATCTGCCGTTCGACTTCCGTGGGGGATATGTTGGCTACTTTGGCTATGAACTAAAAGCTGAGTGCGGCGTGAGCAACACCCACCGGGCCAAAACACCCGACGCCCTCTTCTTCTTCATCGATCGCTTTCTCGCATTCGACCATCTCACTCAAGAGATCTATCTCGTGCGCCTGACGCCAACCGATATGCTGTCGGATGCTGACATCTGGCTTGACACCACGCAACGCCAGCTCGACGCTCTTCCTCCGTTTCCGTCCGTGATGAATGAGACAGGCGCGCCACTCGTCTTTCGACTCCAGCAATCTCATAGCGACTACCTAATGAAAATCAATCAGTGCAAGGGGCATCTGCGCAGTGGCGCCAGTTATGAGATATGCCTGACGAACCAGCTCATTGGCTCCACCCATGTGGACCCGCTCGCGGTCTATCGCAACTTGCGTCGGCTGAATCCTGCGCCTTATGCCGCCTATTTGCGAAGCGGCTCGTTGGCGATTCTCTGTTCCTCGCCAGAGCGATTTCTGCGCATTGACCACCACCGCCAGGTGGAATCCAAGCCCATCAAAGGCACAGTCGGACGTGGCTCCACTGGCGAGGGAGATGCTACCGCCCGTGACGCACTGCGCGCGAGTGAGAAGGATCGCGCGGAACATCTGATGATCGTCGACCTATTGCGCAACGATTTGGGCCGCGTATGTGAAGTGGGTAGCGTCACAGTCCCCGTCCTCATGGGTATCGAGACGTACCAGACAGTACATCAGATGGTCTCAACGATCCGTGGCGCGCTCCGGCCGGATATCACGGCTATGGATTGCATTCAAGCGGCTTTCCCTGGTGGCTCGATGACCGGCGCGCCGAAGCTGCGGACCATGCGCCTGCTCGACCAGCTCGAAGTAGGAGCGCGCGGAGTCTACTCTGGCGCGCTCGGCTTCCTCAGCCTGAGCGGCGCTGTGGATCTGAACATCGTCATCCGTACGATCGTCATGATAGGCGACTCAGTCTCAATTGGCATTGGCGGCGCTATTGTCATGCAGTCGGATCCGGAAGCGGAGTTTGACGAGATGCTCCTCAAAGGGCAGGCGCCGATGCGGGCGCTAGGGCTTACCGGGACTGGACGTGATGACGAGTCGGCCTGGCGCGTGGCCAACGGGCGCCTCAGAAAGCCAGTGTGACTCGTCGCCAGCCACGCACCGCGTTGCAGATGAACAGGTCGTCAGCCTGGGTGAGGTCATCGACCGTCAATACCGCCTCGCCGACATCTGCTCGCTCCGCCAAGGCCTCCTCGCGCGCGATACCTGGCAAGAGGCCGCAGCGGACTGGCGGTGTCACAAGGCGTGCGCCATAGCGGGCAAAGAGGTTGCTGATCGCTCCCTCCGTCACCTCGTCACGCTCATTGAGAAAGATCACATCCGCGTGACCGTTCAATTGAGCTCGGCGGTACTCTTTGTCATACAGCACGCGGTGTGTCGTCTTGTGAGCCAGGAATGGATTCGCAGAGTCGGTGCGTACGGCGCTCAGTGTGATAGTGAGCAGCGCATTTGCCGTCGACGAGGGTAAAGGCCCGCTTGCGCAGCGGAGCGCGCCTCGATGATCCAGTGCTAGCCGTACTTTGTGCTGTATGCGCGGCCTCAGCCGCTGCTCATGCGACGCCAGGCAATCTAGGGCGCGCCTCTGATCGAGGGGGAAGGCGAGCGCCGCTGCGGAACGCGCGAGGCGCGCCAGGTGGAGGTCCATGCGCCGATAGCCATCTGCCCATAACAGCGCCTCAATCAATGAAAATGTGTTCTGTGCAGCGGCCAATCCTTCGGCGGATTTGCGCATGCTCGTTCTTCTCCCATACTCGCGTCATGGCAATCTTGAGGAAACTGTCAGAAAACCCTAGTCGGAAGCGGGCGAGACCGTGGGGCATCGAGCGCTCGTCTCGCAGCGCAGGCGCACTGAGCTTACGTTCCCACGTGGTTCATGTCAGCCGCCGGCGCGCTTCCAGCGTATCCTGGCGTTGAGCAAGCGTATACGCCGCCTGACTATACGTTGGCTTCCAAGCGCCCGCAGGTACGGTAATAAACCGCGCGCTCGCCATGAGCATGCGTTTCCCCTACTAGTCGCCCGCCCCTCCGCGCCGGAGCCGCCGCCACAGTAGCAGGCCGCCACGCCGGCAAGAAATAACGTTACGCTCACCACGGTGATACGTCCAGCGTTTTCCACGCATGGCAGTGTTGCTCCATTCGTCCTCATGCGTCCACAGAGACCGCTATCCGTCCGCTGGTCATCGTGTGGCGGGGCTTGGTGCTAGCGCACACGATAGATGGTTTGAGTGTCCGAGTAATACACCGCGTGATCCGGCCCCTGCTTCACATCAAGGCGGCAACCAGACGACCCGGGCTGCAGCGAGGCGTGCGGGCTTCCCGGCGTGACAATCCGCATGCCACCGTTGACGGTGCAAAAGACGAGGTGGCCAGCAAACTGGGCTGGACCAGCGGCATCGATGAAGGCTGCCCCGGTCGGAACTAACGTGCTGGCTTCGCTACTGTAATTGGGTGGCGACTGTCCGACTGGGCAGGAGGCCGTCCCCACCGGATGGCTGTAGCCGTAACACAGCGGCCACTGATAGCCACGACCACGCTCAACGGACAGGATGAGGATGTCGTAGCCGGTGGCTGGCGCGCCAGCGTCGCCGCTCGGACCATTGCTCGTCACCGCAATCTGTCCGGACGAGGACACGGCGATGCCGAAGGGATTGCGCAGTCCATACGCCCAGACGGGGTTGGCGGCGCCGAACGGGTTGTCTGATGGCGCAGCGCCGTCGGGGCGGTAGCGCAGGATCTTGCCGCGCACGTCTCCCGTATTCTGCGCCGCTGGGGCCGAGTGCTCGTCTCCAAGCGTCACGTAGAGCATTCCATCGGCGCCAAACGCCAGCCGGCCGCCCTTATGACAGCAGTCCGCTCCGGCAGGGACCGTTACTACGACGGTGGGATCCATGCCCGTTCCACGGCAATCACGCCAGCGCATGACATGCTGCTCGGTATAGTTGGCATCCGAGTAGAAGGCGTAGACGAACCGATCCTGCTTGAAGTTAGGGCTAATGGCGAGTCCCAGTAAGCCGCGCTCACTGTAGCCGCCGCCTCGCTCTGTCGTGACCGTCCGCACCGTGGCGAATGTGCGTGCGGCGCCGTCCTGCCAGACCTTGACTGCGCCCGACCGCTCCACCCAGAAGAGCCGACCGTCTGGCGCAAAGGCGAGGGCGGTGGCGTTGTTGGCTGGGATATTGCCGTTGGGAGCCGTCTGTCCCTGGACGGCGCAGTCACCGCCGCTTGTCTGCGCGCTGGGCGATGGACTCGAGCTTGCCGCCGGAGTGGACCGCGTCGTGGTGGGCGAGGAGCCACACGCTGAGATAGCCAGGCTGCCCCCCACACCCCACAGCATCAGTAGCGCCAGGAAGCGCGTGCGCATCAGTCCGCCTCTCACTCGTCTTGACACTCTTATAGACGCCCATCCACAGTGGTTATCGCTCATCACATGGGTAATAGCGACGAAACGAAGATGGTCTGTCCACGTCCCTGCATGGCCATCCCAGTCACGCAGTCGATGTCGCCGATCCCTCAGCTCGCTTCCGCGCAACCATCCAGATCTCGGAGACAAGACGAGGTCGGCCCCTTCATGTGTTCACACTGTGTCACAACAGTGTGCCACATCCTGAACGAACCGCTGCGTGCTCGTCCGGAGTCTTATCGCCCATCTCAAAACGCCGTGAGGGCGCGAGTTAGCTCACCAACAGGCGGCTGAGCGCACAGGGAACATTGCAGGTCCATCCGACAGGTTGTCAAGTCGTTGCCAAATAGCAGCAAACGGTGGACAGTGAGCGCCCGATCTGCTGTTTACAAGTCTGACTCGAAAGGTATTCCAGAGTGCGGCGGCATACGCGAGGCGTCATATTTTCAGACGCTCTACATCATAATCGTCCGTCGTAGTTCGTGTTCGCTCGCGCCGGTTAGAGTCAATGTTGGGATCACCGGGCCCTCTCTAAGCATCCCGGGCCTCCTCAGGGGAGCGGGCTATTGCCGCAGTGATCCGCTCCTCTGAGACGGTGTCGATGCTCGGTGAGCGAAGCTGGAGGAAGGACATTGCTTACTCCACTGGGGGAATTGGGCTAGCTGATAGATCGCTGTAGGTGTTACTGGCATACGCCGGGTTTGCGACAGCAAGGCCAAAAGCGGTCTGGGCCGTTTGGCTGGATTCAATGCGCCAATCGGTTTCTTTGTCTTCGTTGAACCAGATGAAGCCCTTGATGCGCGGGTAGTTGAAGATCTCAGTCGACAGGGCGCTCGTAATCCAATGCGCCTTGTCGCCGTCCTTTTCAGTAGTAGCGGTCTCGGCGACCAAGAGCGGCTTCTGGCTCAACGCGGTAATGGTCGTGTAGGTTGGGCCGAAGACTTCGCTGAAGGTCTGCCAGGTTTTCCATGGTGGCGAGACGCCCCAGTTGTAGCCATCCATCGCGATCCAATCGGTATACGCGTCGCCAGGGTAGAGTCCGCTCAGCGGGATGCTGCCGCTATATTCGACATTTGGGCTCCAGACCCAGGTGACGTTGGTAACGCCGTTGGCCGCGAAGAGATCATGCACATGTCGCCAGGCTTGGACATATTGACCAGCAGTATTGCCATTGATCCCTTCATTCCACGGGTACCAATCGCCGTTCATCTCATGGGCGAAGCGCAGGAAGAATGGATGCCCCCAGGCTTTGGCGTCCAGCGCGAACTGCGTGATGTAGGCGTCATAGCCGCCGCCAGTGATGGCGCTGAGGGAATAGTCTGGCTGATTGACCCCGCCGAGGTAATTCCAGGGTTCCCAGGTCACCATCGGGATTGAGCCAAAGTTGCGAATATTGTCCATCCAGACCGGCTGGAAGTTCTGCGCGCCATGATTCCCGGCCCACCCCTGGTAGATCATGACGATCGAAGCGCTCTTGCCCACGTCAGCTTCAACCTGCATAACGGCGGTATAGTCACCGATCTCGCCCGGAACATGGAGGCCATAGTACAGCGATGGGCCTATGGCGCTGGCTTTGCGCGCAGGTGAGGCCGAGACCGAGGGTGAGGCGGAAGCCAATGGTGTTATGCTGATGAGCACCGCCGAAATGAATAGGCCAATGACTACACTCTTCAACCTGCAACTCCTGGCGCAAATGGGTGCGGCCTGCTATGTGGTGTACGGGACGATGGGTTATCGACTAGTAGCTCGATCAGAGTGAGACCAGACGGGTCAGCTACCCTGGCTCAGTGCTCGCTTCTGGCGACGCGGATGCCTTATGTGTTGAGTTTGCTTGCTGCGTCGATTGGCCGCCAACGGTCGGCGCGCCGCCTGTGCCGCACGTACCACTCTGTACTGTGATCATCAAGACCAAGATCTTCTCGTTCTGGTTGACTGGGAGGCTTGCCGAAGCGATGCTGCGTCCGGCGCTGGAGGCGCATGTCGAGTACTTGGCAACTGCGAGCGCCACTGTGGCGTGCGACCTCACTACGGCTCATGCCGTCGCCGGTTTCTACATATGGCCAAGTAGTGCCAGGCAAACCCATGACTGCGGGGCAAATGATCATCACTTTCCCCATTGGCGTCCGAGCCACCTGCCTTGGCGGTAGAGGTGATCGAAGCTCCCCCACCTCCAGCGCATCGGTCACATCTCAGTCGCGTTCCCGCTGGCAACCTGTGAGCGTGTGCTGGCGGAGCTACGCGAGCCTGCGCCTGACGCTATGGAGCAGCTGTTTGGTAACCATACCTCGCTCGGTATCATCCTTAGAAAATAGACCCAAAATTGCAAAGTGGACGGCAAAGGAAAACTCACGACACCAAGTCTATGCCGTGAGCCCTCTTGAATTTGGGTGGCGGCCCGGCTGGGAATCGAACTGGGATGACCGATTTAGAAGTCGGCTAGAGTTTGTCTACACGGTCCATTGTTTTCTACTGAGTCTCTTCTCTCCTGCCTTTGTGTCTTCGGCTTGTCTTCGGCTTGCCTTTGCGGTCCACCACGCTGCGTTGCGTTTTACAGTAGGTTTTGCAGTAGGTTTTGCAGTAGGTTTTGCAGTACGCCGCTGGCGGAGACCACCTCCAAACTGCGTCTGGACCCCCATGATCGAGCGGCTCCACGCGTGCGAAGAGCTCACCCATTCCGCGCTCGACCCACTGTAGCGACGGTATGTTCCACCACAGAATCATGCAGGAAGAGATGCTTCTGCAGATGAGCATGATAGAGTGATAAATCCTCGCCTCAACTTGCGACACACAGATGCCACTGGAGGCCTCCTATGGAAGCGATTACTGGATCATGTCTGAGACGCGGCGGCCGAGGACCCCTTTGACCACTAAGAGGACGGCAGCCGACGTGAAGAGCAGAATGAGCGACAGGGTCAGCGACACGCGCAAGTCTAACTCGAACCCGAGGTAGATCGCCAAGGGCATTGTTTGCGTACGGCCCGGAAAATTGCCGGCGAAAATGATGGTAGCGCCGAATTCACCCAACGCGCGCGCCCACATCATCACCGCGCCGCCCATCAAGGGCGAGGCGGCGAGCGGGAGTGTAATGTGACGGAAGACGGACAGCGGTCCAGCTCCGTCTATCGCCGCCGCCTGCTCAACCTCACGGTCACCTCCAGCGAAGGCGGCCGTCGCGGCCTTCACGTAGAATGGACCGGCGACGAAGAGCTGTGCCAGGACAACGGCGATAGTTGTAAACGCAATATTGATTCCAATGGAGTCGAGCCAGGAGCCAAGCACCCCCCGTCTGCCAAAGGCGACGAGCAGCGCGATGCCAGCCACCGCTGGAGGAAGCACCATGGGCAGCTCCAGCAACGTCTCAAGCGCGGCGCGCCCTGGAAAGGTTCGTCGCGCCAGAAGGTACGCGACAGGCGTGCCAAAGACGAGGCCCGCGCCGGTGGCGATCAGCGTCGTGACGAAACTCAACTGCAACGCTTGGGCAACAGTGGGATCTGCAAGCGCGGCGAGGAAGTCTTGTGGTGAGACACGGAACACGAGCGCGAGGAGTGGCACCAGAATAAGCAGCACGAGTGGGGCGCTCGCTGCCACGAGCCAGATTCCACGTAATCGGCGACGCGCCGGTTGTCTCACCAGGCTGCGGGATCGTACACCAGCCCCAGCCTCTGCAAGCGTCTCGCGCATCCAGCTGCTCCCGATGGAAGGTGACCCTGACCAGCAGCGCCTTTGAGTGGCTTCAGATGCTGCGCCAAGCGCTGCCAATCAGAGTCACGGGTGACACCTGTTAGCTCGCAGGCTTGTACTGGGGGCCGGAACTACCTGCGACGAATCCATACTGGGCGAGTACGGCCTGGCCATCCGCGCTGTTGACATAGTCCACGAACTGCTGGGCGGTGGTGGCGCTCGTGGAATTCTTGACCACGCCAATCGGATAGGTGGCAATGACATTGAACGCGTCAGGGATGGGAATGGTAGAGGTGGAGTCTACCGTGGTCTGCGCGTCGGTGGTGTAGACGATGCCAGCGTCCGCCTCGCCGAGCGACACCTTGGTCAGCACCGATTTTACGTCCGCCTCGTAGGAGACCACATTCTTCAGGACATTCGCTTGATACGACGCGCCGAACGTCGGATCAGCGCTCGCTTTGGTGAGGAAGGTGAGGGCGTAACCGCCCACAGGCACGGTCTTTGCCGCCAGTACTACCTTGACGCCCGGCTTCGCGAGGTCCTGCAAAGTCGTGATCTTGGCGGTATTGTTCTTGGGAATGACGGCGACCAGCCGATTGTGCGCGAACGTCGTCGCCTTCGCGCCATCAATGCCTCCCGCCTTCACAACGACGTCCATCTGCGCCGCGTTCGCCGACGCGAAAACATCCGCTGGCGCTCCCTGATCGATTTGTGTCGCCAAGGCATCGGAGCCGGCGAAGTTGAAGGTGGTCGTCACATTGCTATGCGCGGTGTGGAACTGGTCGCCAATCTTCGTGAACGCGGCCTGGAGTGAGGCCGCGGCGAAGGCGTTGAGCGTCACGGGCGCGGCAGTTGTGCCCGCGCCTCCCGAAGTGGATCCACCGCATCCGCTCAACGCGAGCAGGAGGAGTGCTGTAAGACAGAGGACGGGCATGGTCGCGCGCTTCGGAAGATTCAAGGGATTCGAGTGGTGTGGCACGTCGTTGGCTCCTCTTCATCATGTCGGCGCGTGCGCGCCCTACGCGGACAGCCTCTGCGCTGCCCATCAGATCTATGGTTGGGTCGGCTTGCCCCCTCCTCCGTCTCAAATAGTGCTCGACAGATGGAATCGTGTGGCTGTGTCGGGCAAGGCCCGAGGAGACTTTCTCTCTGCACAGGAACAGACCTTGACGGAGTTCAGGGAGTCATCCGTGGATCTCAGAGGTTTCATGAATGGGCTTGGGTGGCAAGTGTACGTGCGCAGATGTCCAACCAGGACAAGGTGGCTTGGAGTTGGCTCGCGCGAAACTGCAGCACCAGCTGCTCAAAGGCGCGCTCTGGTGAAATGGCGCTGATCTGACGTTTGAGGTCGCTCAGCCAGTCTCGGCAGGCGGCGCGTTGGCGCAGGATGAGCGTGTCGACCGCCTCCGTGCCTTCCTGTTGGGCGAAGTAGAGTTTGGCCAGGAACTCGAGGCGGAAATCGCGACCATGCTCGACGGGGCTCTGGAGCCACGCAGTGAATGCCGCTTGCCCGTGCGGCGTTAGCTGGAGCATCTTGCGCGGCGGCCTGGCGCCATGCGTTTCCAACGTACTCGCCACATATCCCGCCTCCTCAAGTTTGGCGAGCAACGCGTAGGCGTTGCCCTGCTTGAGGCGCCAGACAATGCCCAAGGCCTCAGTACGCTGGAGCCCCTGGTGCAACTCATAGACATGGCGGGGGCGAGCACGTAATAAGCCGAGCAAGGCGAGTTCGAGACCCTGAGATGGAGGCGCGCTGGTCGTCATGGTAGTCTCACACTTCCAGTACTCACGATGCAAGTATCGTCGGCGCGGGTATTGTAGTTCTGAGGTGGACCCTCTGTCAAACCGCTTCTCTGGCTCAGGTGGTCACGGGCGCAGTGTGGGGCAGTGAGACCACTTATGCTATGGTGAGCAGACGGGAATACCCCATGTATCGGCGCCGCTGTGTGGCGCAGAGCTGCAGCAAGAGGAGATGACGCATGGAACTGAGCGCGCGAAACCAACTTACAGGGACGGTCACGGAGGTGAAGCTTGGTGGCGTGATGGCCGAGATCACCGTACAGATCGCTGGCGGGCAAGAACTTGTCTCAGTGATCACGCGCACGTCGGCTGAGCGGCTCCAGTTACAGGCTGGTGATCAGGTGACCGTCATTATCAAGTCCACCGAGGTGATGCTGGGCAAGTAGGAATCATGCGCTGCTGGGGCTAGCGCACGGGGAGAGTATCGAAGCGAAAATTTCCATCGCAGAGATCCCCACGTCGGGGTCCGTCAGTTCGGTGATGTGCAAGCTCGTGTGTGCTAGCACAGGTTCGGTGATGGCTAATGAAATCGCTAACCGCGTAGGCAGGACAAGGCTTCGACGTGGCTATGCGGTAAGTCTTGCAGTGCGGGCGCCAGAACCGGAGGAAATTGAGGAGTGGATTGAGGCGCAAAGCTGCTTGAATTCTCGCTTATCAAGGCGGCCCCGCCGGGAATCGAACCCGGATGACCGGTTTAGAAGACCAGTGAATGGCTTTCGTCAGCTGCCGGGGCATGTCGCAGAGCGCTGAAAAACTGATCACCATTGTCCGTGCTATGCCGCCAGTTGTCGCTGGGTGTCGATCCTCTGGTGGTCAAAATGGTGGTCAAGATCATGGGCTTATGAGTCCCTTTCCGCGGCTGTCATCGGCGTCCGTCACGTGTCGGCAAGGGCCACTGTTCAGAATGATTCTGCCCCCAAGTGTGTGCCCTATGTCGCTGACGACCGCTGTGTGATCATGCAGCTATACTACCTGCAGAGCGAGGACGTGGTCCAACGCTTCTGGCCAGCCACACTGCAGCAAAGCCAGGTGGAGGATACGCATGAAAGCCGTGGTGTACAGTGCATACGGCCCACCAGATGGGCTTCACCTCACCGAGGTCGCAACACCGACCCCTGCGGACGATGAAGTCCTGATCAAGGTGCAGGCTGTCTCGGTCAATCGGTCGGATTGGGAGCATCTCACCGGGAAACCGCTCTATGCTCGCTTTCATGGGCTGCTCAAACCCAAACGAGGTTCCCGGATCCTCGGATCGGATATCGCTGGGCGCGTTGAAAGGGCGGGGAGAAACCACCGCCAATTTCACCCAGGCGATGAAGTCTTTGGGGAGATGTGGCTCTATCATGGTGGTTTTGCCGAGTATGTCTGTACTCGTGGAAGTTCCTGGGCGTTGAAACCACCCAAGCTCACCTTTGAGCAAGCAGCGGCCATCCCGCAAGCTGGAGTGATTACCCTCAAGGGGATTCGTGAGCACGGACACGTTCAGCCGGGCCAACACGTGCTGATTAATGGCGCCGGCGGGGGAGCTGGTTCGTTTGCCGTACAGCTGGCCAAATTAGACGGGGCTGAGGTAACCGGGGTAGATAACACCGGCAAGCTGGACTTTATGCGCTCGCTTGGCGTAGACCATGTCATTGATTACACCCGGGAGGACTTTACGAAAACGGGCCACCAGTATGATCTGATCCTGGATGTGGTGGCCCATCGTTCGGTGTTCGCCTACCAGCGGGCGCTCAAACCCAATGGCAGGTATTTCATGGTCGGCGGATCGGTCGCAACCCTGTTGCAGATTCTGCTCCTTGGACCGTGGATGAGCAGAGCCACAGGCAAGGACATCCGCGTCCTGGGAGTGCAACGCGCTCAACACGATCTGCTCGCGATCACGGAGCTGTGTGAAGCGGGGACAATCGTTCCTTTCATCGATCGACGGTATCCGTTGCGTGAGGCGCCTGAAGCGCTCCGCTATCTTGGAGAAGGACACGTCAAAGGCAAAGTCGTCATCACTGTGGACGAGAACAACCGCACCTGACAAAGCCCTCTAGGAGGACCGTAGAGAGCCGTCTAAATCTTGTGCTGAACAGGCTCTTACATGACAACCTCCGTTTGCACCAGAGACGCGCCACCCGACGTGCTCCACAGGAGACTCACATGCAAGCAATCGTGTACACCCACTACGGATCACCGGGTGTGCTTCAGCTCACCGAGGTGGAGAAGCCAGTTCCCAAGGACAGTGAAGTATTGGTCAAGGTGCAGGCGGCGTCGGTCAACGCCTATGATTGGCACTTCGTGACAGGAAGCCCTTTTCTGGTCCGCATTTCTGGCAGCGGGCTGCGCAGACCGAAAGACCAACGCCTGGGCGTGGACGTGGCGGGGAGAGTGGAAGCGGTGGGCGGCAACGTCACGCAGCTTCACGTCGGCGATGAGGTATTCGGGCGGGGCGCCGGCGCGTTTGCCGAGTACGCGTGTGCTCGTGAGGACAGGATGGCGCTGAAACCGGCCAATGTGTCGTTCGAGGCGGCAGCAGCCGTCCCCATCGCGGCGCTCACTGCGCTGGGAGCGCTCCGCGATTCCGGACACCTGCAGTCTGGACAACGAGTCTTGATTCAAGGGGCATCTGGCGGTGTAGGGACGTTCGCCGTGCAGCTGGCCAAGTTGTTCGGAGCGGACGTCACGGCTGTCTGCAGCACGAGGCATATCGACCTGGCCCGCTCGATTGGGGCGGACCACATCATTGACTACACACGTGAAGATGTCACCAAGAGTGGACAGCGATACGACTTGATTCTGGGCGTGAACGGCTATCATTCGATATTCGCGTACCGGCGCGCGTTGCGCCCTACGGGCATCTACGTAATGGTCGGAGCTGCCAATACGCGTCTCGTCCGGGCCTTTCTCCAAGCGATGCTCCTGGGACCAATGATATCCAGGGCGGGCAAGCGGAGAATAGTTCTCCATTCGGCCAATCCAACGCCGATGGATCTGGCGTTTCTGAGCGAGTCGCTCGGAGCTGGCAAGCTCATCCCGGTGATTGATCGAACGTACCCGTTACCTGAGACGGCCGAGGCTTTCCGCTATCTGGAAGAAGGACACCCAGGAGGCAAGGTCGTGATCACCGTCTGAGCTTGTGATTTAACCCCGTGACGGGTCCTATGCTGCCTCAGGCGAGCGGCGGGGCGTGGCACAGTGAGAGGCATGGACACCTCTCACCTTGCTTCGCTTGCCGCCTTTCGTGCGGCGACCTAC
>Ga0207684_10001792_pt1 | contig 22526 bp, 24 predicted proteins | sample KBSK5501metaG_FD_184342 | JGI IMG/M metagenome (GOLD analysis project Ga0207684, IMG submission 184342) | Corn, switchgrass and miscanthus rhizosphere microbial communities from Kellogg Biological Station, Michigan, USA - KBS K5-50-1 metaG... | ecosystem: Host-associated > Plants > Roots >...
CGAAGCGGGCCCATTCAAGCTCAGTCGGTAACGGCAACCTGTCCCTCCAAGGAATTGGCTTGTCTGGTTCGTTCTGTATGATGGTCCAACGTTGCTCGTAGCCCGGATACATCACGCCGCCAACCAGGCAGGCGTCTATTTGTGGGATCAAGCCGTAGTCATCCGACCAAGCGTCCACCCAATCCGCGTAACCCTGAGGCCCCTCGATCATCCCATCAACAGAAATCTTCATTCCAGCGATCAACTTGCGCATACCAACCTCCATTTTCTTCGTTCGAGCTAGCTGCCGCTCGATATACACGACATGGGATTTGCCAAATGTAGTCAATGCTTCATGGCCTGTAGGCAAAGAACATCGCTATACGCACAGAGGTCACGGAGAAGAGCCTGCCCTTCCGCCAGTATCTTGGCCTTTTCCGCCGCTCCCATGAGCTGGACCATGTAGCTTTGCTCAGCGTTGCCTTGCTTGTCGATAAGCGGATAAACGAGGCTGGAAGGATCATTGAGATTGGGCTGCGCTCCGATATCTTCGTTGGTAACGCCCGGCGCATAGTACATGATGTGCGGCATGGACATGGTGTGCACCTTCATGTCCGGCGGCCCCTGGGCGCGCATGACTGGCGCGATCATGTAAGACAGGCCGGCCCTCTCGGGAACCCCATACGTCTTGTCACGGTAACGCTTTTCGATCTTCGCCTTCAAGGCAGCCGCGCTTAGCCCTTCAGCGCGCAGCTCGGCCGCGTCCATGATGACTTTCAGGTAAGTCTTGGTGCCTGCCGCGTCGTAGCAGAGAGGGATATAAATATCGTTGCTGAAATCGCCTAGCTCCCATTGAGTGCGCTCTATGAGGCATGCCACGCCGCTAGTTCCCTGTTGGCCAACGTAGTAGCCCTTTTTGGGATCGAGAAGATAAACGGTGGCTTTGTCTCTTAGCGTCGGAGGCAATGCGCTCAGCGCATACTGCGTTTCGAGTTTGACTGGCATTGGGTTAATGATCGGCTCAATCGCCCGGGTTGGAAGTGCCGTTATGCCGACGAGACCCGCGGTGATCGCTGCTAAGACCCATTTGATTTTCATAGATTTCATAAGCTTTACTCCCCTTGTCGTGGGCTAGTTTTGGATCGAAGTATCATCGCTTATATTCGCTGCCCTTCGAGGTTGCATTTTGCTTTATTAAGAAGGCTAATCGAGAAATCTTGATTACCTTTTGGCATGACTTTGCAGGTTGCTGTTCTCGACAACGAGTTGTTGAAGCGACTCCTGTTGCGACTCTAAGTAACGATGGCAGCGGTATGCGAGTCAGCTTACAATTACGAAAGGACCATCACAAGGGCCAATTCCTACCACATTTGACCAGTCCAATTCTTGCGGTCAACGCAGCCGTTGCTAGCGAGCTCGAAGGCAGCATTTATGTGCACGGCGCTGGAATTGATATACGAGACGTCATCGTACTTAAAGGTCGCAAGCATCTTCTCCTTCTGAAATGCAAGCGGTAACTCAGTGCAAGCTAAGCACACTACCGGCTGCGCTATGGACTGCCGCTCAAATGAGATTTTCGCGATCCGCCCGAGTCGCTCCGTCGCCCCGTCCAGATGGCCGCACTGCAAGGCGCTAATCAATCGCGCTGTTTCAGCCCTCGTCGCCTCGTCCCGCGGGCCTGCCCCTTCAATTCCATATTTTGCAAACTCCTCGCGAAGTCTTGCCGATCTCATCGTCAGCGGAGTACCAAGGATCAGAACTTCCTTGGCTCCCAGTCGAGCACACTCCTCTGCCACCACTGCAAAAACGCTAATGATGGGCATTCGAATGCCGCTCACGATGGACGCAAAGCGATGGTGAGCACTGTTGCTTGCAATGACCGCGAAATCTGCGCCACTCGTCTCTAAACGTTGCAGAGCTGCGCGATGATAATCGTCAAATTGTTGCCAGGATTCTTCGTCGCCGTCGATACCGAGGTACGAAACCGCCTTGTTCACGTCTAATGATTCGATACTCATCTCTGGTGTCGAGGAAACACCTTGGGGATTCCGGGCAACGTGCCATCGTTCGCTTCGACGACAGAGCTCTGAGTAATAATGCACTGTCGATGGCCAAGCGACACCGCCCACGATTCCGATCTTCTTCATAGACTCACTCGGTTCCATCTTCCGAATTTCGCGGGCATCAACGCTTGATAGTCGCTGCCGGGGTAAGGGCGAATGTTCCATCAACTACTTCCACGAAACTTCTTTCTTCGCGGAGAATAAGACGCTTGGTCTGGGCCATCGCAAAATTCTTATGCGCTTCAGCATCTGACTTCAAGCGTGTTCGGTAGGTCTCATAAGCGGCGAGGCTATCGAACGCGATCAAACCCCAGCCCACATCATTCGTGCCTTCACTAGGAAGAAAATATCCGACAAGGTGGCCCCCGCACCGAGGAATGATGCGGCCCCAATTTTCGGCGTATTCCTTGAACGCATCTCGCTGGAACGGATCAATCTGGTAACGTATAAAGCACGTAATCTTCATTGGTATCCTCCTGGTTGTCGGTCCAGCTACTGAGTCGCCATAGCTCAGCCAGAGCGCCGCAGCACCCGTCGCCATGATCACTTCAAGGGCTTTCCGGCGGCTTATTCGCTCGGAAGAGAATCCATTTGGCTGCATTGTTCGACAGTATGTTGATTGCTTAGCACTAACACTTCGTCTACAATCAAAGTATGGATGTAGAGTACGATGCTGACGCAGCGGTTTCCAGAATTGCGGCGGCCATCGGTGAGCCGGCACGAGCTCGCATGCTGTTCTGCCTGATGGACGGCCATGCACGAACAAGCACCGAGCTTGCTGTTGTTGCTGAGGTGAGTCCGTCAACGGCGAGCGCGCACCTGAATCGACTGAAGACAGAGCACCTGGTCAAGCTTCTTGTTCAGGGAAAGCATCGCTTCTATAGTTTGGATGGCCCCGATGTGGCCACAGCGCTGGAAGGGCTGAGCGTCCTTGCCGGCGGCGCTCGCAAGACCTTCGCGCCAACCACGCCGAACCGGCTACGTGCAGCACGGACTTGCTACGATCACATGGCGGGAACAATAGGCGTATCGCTCCATGACCGCTTCAAGGCAATGGGGTGGCTCTCAACCGATTCGACGGGAGGCGACAATGAATACGACGTCACCACGGACGGAACAAAGGCGTTTGAGGCTCTCGGCATTGACCTCGATGCAACTCGGACACTGCGCCGCAGGTTCGCGTGCGCCTGCCTCGATTGGAGTGAACGACGGCCTCATGTCGGCGGTGCGCTGGGGGCAGCCCTCCTGAAGGTCGCGCTAAAGAGAGAATGGTTGGTAAAGGATCTCGATAGTAGGGCCTTAAGCATTACAAGTCTTGGGAGACGGGAAATACTGACTCGATTCGGACTTAATGTCTGAAGGGCTTGCAGCGCAACTTCGCGGTTCCGATAATAGTCACGTTCCTTTGGTTTTCTCCTAATGGTCTGCTCTGCTTCCGATCCGGTGAGAGCACGCGCGAGAAGCGTTTTGGCACAGCTTTGTTCTTAGCTTCTCAGTAGGTGCCGACTTCGTTCAAGCTAATGCGACAACTGTCGCCTTCCGAATTCGCGCAGCAGGCGGATAAAAACTTGCGGCGCCTCGATCGGGAGCATGGTGCGCGATTGCGCTTGGCTTACTCATCCACTGTCGTTGTGTGCGTGTGTTACCGGGACGGAATTCTCAGGGATGTCTTGATTTCATGCGTGCCACCGAACGCAACTGATAAGAAAGTCGTGTATTGATTGGTCATTCGTTGGTTAAGCAAGAATCGAAAGGAGAGTAAATGCCGGAAAAGCAAACATTAGAACGAGCGGCAGAGGATAAGGCGGAGGGAAAATCTCCGAGCACCCAAGCCGGAGAGTTTGTGCGAGAGGAAATTGAGCACGTTCGTGAAGGCAAGCACGGCGCCCGCTCAGCTAAACAAGCGATCGCAATCGGCCTGTCGAAAGCGCGTCGCGCGGGAGTGAGGCTTCCTCCTCCCAAGAAAGGCGAAGCTTCAAAGGAAACGCGCGAGCAAGCCAAGCGTGACGTAACGAAAGGGAAGAAAGCAGCTAAGAAGAAGCCTTCAGCCAAACGCTCGCGCGCAACCTTGAACTCACTCAAGCGTGAGGGACATAGTGCGGCGTCTAAAACGGCACTATCACGCCAAGCGCACAAGGCGGCAGCCAAACGTTCGGCTGCTTCGCGCTCGCGTTCGGCGAAGAAGGCGGCCGCAACTCGCAAGAAATAAGGCTTGTTGAAAACTGATGACTACTGCGCGGCAAAAATAGAGCAAGAGATTGAACCTTCCGCAAGGGGGTCGGCGATCGGAAAGTCTGAACCAAGCTTAGCCAGACGAAAATCAAGGTCTCTCTAAGCCGCAACAATTTAGTGATACTAAAGATTCGCATCTTTCGAATGGATACCAAAATACTTTGGTGACTCTGATGAGCTACACATCGTGGCTGCTGTCCTCAGGGACTTGCATGATCTGAAATGTGGGATGACTTCACAACCGCCGAGATCCAAACGAATGGGACTAGCATCTTCTTGCGCTCGTCTGGGTCCGGGCCGCCGCTCCTCCTGTTGCACGGCTTTCCACAGACACACCTGATGTGGCGCGCCGTCGCGCCCTTACTTGCCTGCGATTTTACGGTTGTCTGCGCCGATCTTCGAGGGTACGGGCGCAGCGGTTGCCCGCACTCCACCCCGGACCATGCGCCCTTTGCGAAGCGATCCATGGCGCAAGACATGGTGACTATGATGGAGCGTCTTGGATTTCCCCGCTTCTCGGTCGCGGGACATGATCGTGGCGGTCGGGTTGCTTATCGAATGGCTCTCGACCATCCGGATCAAGTCGACCGGCTCGCAGTCCTCGACGTCTTGCCGACGGAGACCGTATGGGCTCGCGCCGATGCAAGGTTCGCGCTTGGCTTCTGGCCCTGGTCGTTGCTCGCTCAGCCCGAACCACTTCCCGAGCGCATACTGGAGGCTGCTTCTGAAGCTGTTATCGACAATGCGCTCGGCGAGTGGGGCTCTCCCTCCTCTGTATTCCCTGCCGAGGTCCGTGCTGCTTATGTTCAGGCCCTTCGAGATCCTGCTCATACACACGCTATCTGTGAGGAGTATCGGGCCGCGGCGACCATCGATCGCGAGCACGACAAAGAGGATCATGCGAGCGGGCGTCGGATTGTCTGTCCTCTTCTGGCTCTGTGGAGCGCTCAAGGTGCGCTTGAAACCTGGTACGTCGAGGAGTCTGGACCGATCGCGCTTTGGCGAGCCTGGAGCGATGATGTTCAAGGACGCGCCCTGAACGCTGGACACTTTTTCCCGGAAGAGATTCCGGAACAAACCGCTGACGCTCTGCATCGCTTCTTCGGCAGAACACCAAGAAGGAGGTACCAGTGAAGAGTCAGTGGCTCGGACGGTGGTTGGCCTCTCACACGGTTGGGTAACACAATTTTAATTTCAGTCAGGTTTTCGACGGCGTTTCATGAAGCGCAACGCACTTACGATCACAAGCGCAATCGTTGAGGCCGGCCAAGCCAGAACCAGCCCGTTAATCCCACTGCGATCAATCCTGAATGGTCCTGAGGTCTCACGCGCTCGCGATTCATTAGATAGGCGCTGACAAGGCCGGCTACTAAGCTGCCGATGGCTGTGAGGCCACGTCTATCCTTCCATGCTCGCGCGATACCGAGAAAGAGTACTATTAGAATCAGAAAAGGAATGAACCAAGCCCGCCATGGCCATCCCGTGTGAGATCAACCCCGCTCAGTCTGTTTTCTGATTCACCGCAACTTAAATGTACGCATGATAGGAAAAAGCAGATCAGGGCAATTAAATGCCATACTGAGTGTTATCCGTCCGATATCCATTACCATGCTCCTCCGGTTTCTGCAAACCTAAGGTTGGGTCGAGCTAGTAGTTGGTAACCTCGATGCGGCGATTAGGGTTTCCGCCCAACCGATCCTACTGTTGACAAATTGGGCCTTGTCAATCTCTCGCTGGATTGTGCCTGCTCCACTGGCTCCCTCTTCTATATTGATTTTTGTCGTTGTCAAATCACCTGCCCGTTCAGTAGTTTCATGAAGGACCGCTTTGGTGGGCCTTAACACCACATGGTCAGGTCTGTCGCTCATCGACCCGGAGCTTCTGTTCAAGGTCGAATGACAAGTCGTTGAGAAAAGCAGGCACCCCAGACCAATGGCAATCAAGTTTTGAAACGGCATCATAAAGCCTCCACGACGCAATAGTGTCGCTTGGTGTGAGTCGCTCATTAGATTACCCACCAAACCAGACTGAAGAGTATCTGGGAGGCCTTCTACTGTAAGCGGAATTAAGGCGCCGACAAGGTTCGACGCACTTCACCTGAGTCCCTCAGCAATTAATGGCCTCCTAGCGACCGATTCCGCGCTTCAGCCGAAGCTATTTGTGTCAGTCTACTCTGAACAGCGAAGGTCTTTGTATTTGGCTTCAGGCTCATAGATATACCCACGGACGGTTTCAGTCCCTCCATCTCCATTCAGGTCGATGGTGAGACCAGCTTCTTCGTCAACATATTGGAAATGACTTCCCACATCAGTGTCACCACGTACTTTCTTGAAAGTAGTCAGGTCGAAACCGAGGCTGCCAAGAGGAACTTGTTTCCGTAGATTAATGCGTACGACCAAAACAGTGTCCGGCGGCACGTTCCATCCTTCAAGCGGTGGATTCGGCCATCCAGGAACGACCGGCGCCGGTTTGCAACCATATTTGGCGTACCCAAAGGTGACTATTTCATCACGAAACTGGTATATCTCAGGTTCTGAATCAGTGGGTTTACCAAACAATCTTTCAACGTCTTCACGTGTCGATTTCAGGGGCACAATGCCTCGATATCCTCGAGGGATCTGGCCGCCGGCTACAACAATCGCGAGCAGAATAGTGATAATCCGGGTCATGATGGAGATCTCCTACTGTCTTCCACAAGCGGCAAAAATCGCGTTAGTTAGCAGTTGCGAATTGTACGCGTCCGCGGCCTTTGACGTCCCTTCTTGCGCGGGCCCTACCAAATCTGGTATTAGGCCCATCTGCCGACCGACTGAATAAGCTGCGGCGGCGGCGTCGTATTGACTGTACGTACCTTGACTTGCAGCCGCGTGAAAGGTTTCGTGAATGGCGGTGATACCAACAGAGTGTACTCCAGTCGGTGTCGCCCTGGGGATCGAGCTCAATCGTGCTGGTTACCGCGCCAAACATATCTGTCACCCGTTTCGATTTCGTCACCGGGTCTTCGTGCACCCAATAGGAATATCCGCTTGCCAGTTTCAGCGCCAGTAATTGTCCACCCAGATAGATATAGCTGCGCTGAAACACTCCACTTGCACTCATCTCCGCCACTAAGTGCCCGCCCAACACACTTGAACGCAGGTAGTATGTGATGGCCCCATTCTCATTCTTCTTCGCTCGCAAGCCATCGCCATCGTAGCTCTGCTGCAGTGAGTAGCCGCCGTAAGCAGCCGTCGCCTGCCGATGTCTCGTAGTTTGCGCTCCTGAGCTGAAATTATTCCTGGTGAAAAGGTTCCCGTGAGTCCTTCGGGATTCCCTAACGCATAAATAGCTTCGCCAATATTGATCTCGTCGCTGTCTAGAAGCGCCAGCGAGCGTATCTTGAATTGAACTGCGTCGGGTATCCAAAGAAACGCTAGATCGATCCGATCGTCATAGTCCAACACCCGAGTGATGCGCATGTCGAACTTCTGCTTTGCAATCTCAACTCGAATTGAGCCTTGAGTCATTCCACGAATCACGTGATAGTTAGTGACCAGAAGACCCGGAGAGATAAAGAAACCACTACCTTGCGAGACATTTTCACCATCGGAGCAGACAACTACGCCGACTGCCGGCAGCGCATAACTTGCTAGCTCTTCCGGCGATAGCGTTCGAACCGCTGGAGGTGAAGCTGGACGCCTCGGTCGCTGTGATCCGCTTCGGTTTCGTTGTGCGTTGACGTCTCTACCGCTGGTGAGAAACGTCAGGGTCGCAACCATAAGAGCGAGGGTGAGAACTAAGCTATAACGTTGAAACTGCTTCACGATTGATAGTCGAAAGTAGGGGCGACTGGTCTATCTTGCGGCGGATGTTATCACAATAACAAGCTATCAAGAATGTCTCGCTGATTCTGGTAGTGGCATACTAATGTGTTGCCGATTTCGGGGCATCGTGGGAGATGGTTTGATCGCAAACTCCGAAAGTCGTCATTCCTCATCGTAGTCCTCGTCATCGTCCTCATCATCTTCATCAAACTCTTCGTCTCCCTCCATACAAACAATTTCCACCTTCTCTTTGCAACTCAACGCCTCAAGGCTTATTTTTAACTCATCAAGCATATTCTCATCAGGATCGATGAGAACAATAAACATCGCTTTCGCGCGCTCCGAATAAGCCGCGATTTGGCCGATAAGTCTCTTGACTTCGTTTGATGAACTGAGTTCTCGTTTGACCTCGATTACAACTTCGGTGTCTGAGTCTACGGCTCTTATCCAAATGTCACGCCGACCGCGACGGAGTCCGCTTTCTTCTATCAGATAACAGTCGTCATGCCGGAGATAGTCAGCGAGATCGTTACGAAAATCCGTTTCGCTCCAACCCTCGGTATCGTCTGCTTCCCATTCGTCCAAAGCCTCCTGAACGCGCCTGACGGTCGGGTCCTGACGAGTGAGCAAATAAATTGCGGCACCTGCGAAAAGAAGTTGAATCATCTTTGGTTTTCGGGGCTGAACTTATATCACCTATTTGGTTGGCTGTATAACCTGCTCAACACTTTCGGCGCCTCTCAACTCTACGTTTACCCGGCTAGGTAGCGCAGAGGACAAGTTGCGATTTCCTGAACGCGGCAGACCATTACTTACTAACGGCGTAGATATGACAAGCTTGATCTTACGACTGCGAATCAGCGTGCCGAGTATTCAACGGGACGGGTAAGGCTTTCGAGCAAGCGCTTGTCCCGATGGATCAGCGCGACCCTGACAAGAACATGAGAGTAATAGGTTAATGACCAATAGGAAATCTGGAGAGAAAAAAGCTGGGATCTGAAGGTGAAGCTTTGCGACTTGTCAAAATTATGTGACTCGGATGTGACTCCAACGTCGGAGCGATCTCGTAAGTCACGTCATTACAACATTTATTTTTAAGAAATGGTGCCGAAGGGGGGACTCGAACCCCCACGAGTTGCCTCACACGCCCCTCAAACGTGCGCGTCTGCCAGTTCCGCCACTTCGGCTTAAGTTGTCAGATAACAATTGTAACGCAAACTGTCAGTTTGCGATCTCGGCTTAACCCCGAGCGGCTCTACTTCGTACCCGTGGGCGAAGCAGCTTGCGGAGCGGCTTGCGACGCAGCGGGCGAAGCTACCGGCGCCGTGGTCGCAGCGGGAGATGCAACCGGCGCTGGTGTAGGAGTCGCTTCCGGTGCCGTCGATTGCAAAACCGAGTGGGAACCCGTTACTCCTGGAAGTGAAAGCATCAACGCAAAAAGCATAAAGCCTGCCGCGGCGACAATAGTTATTTTCGAAAGAATACTTGCCGTCCCTCGAGGACCAAACGCGGTGCTCGATACGCTGCTGGAAAACAGATCGCCGGCGCCGGATTTACCGGGCTGCAACAACACTACGATAACCAAAACAACGCAAGACAGAATAAATAGTCCGTATAAAGTGTAGGTTAACAACTCAATTCTCCTAAGAACAGTGAAAAGTGAAAGGTGAACAGTGAAAAGTAAATACCAGGATTACGACCGGCGCTCTTTCTGACTCTTCACTTTTCACTCTTCACTTTTCACTGTCTTTATAATTAACAATCTTCCCAAAACTCTCGGCCTGCAAACTCGCGCCGCCCACCAGCGCCCCATCGATATCTGGCTGCGACATCAAACCGGCAATATTGTCTGGCTTGACTGACCCGCCGTAGAGAATCCGAATCTCGCTGGCCGCCTGATCCGAGTACCTATCCGCGAAAAGGCGCCGGATAAACGCGTGCATTTCCTGCGCTTGCTCCGGCGTCGCTGTACGTCCCGTACCGATGGCCCAAACAGGCTCGTAGGCAACGATGATACGGTCGAGGTCTGAGGCTGTCAACCCAGTGAGTGCGCCACCAAGTTGACCATTAACTACTCGTTCGGCGATGCCCCCTTCCCTTTGCTCGAGTCTCTCACCAATGCAAAGAATAACGTTGAGATTGGCGGCCAGAGCAGCCTGACACTTCCTGTTCACCGTCGTATCGGTCTCGCAATAGAATTGCCGCCGTTCCGAATGGCCGACTATCACGTATTTCGCGCCCACATCGCGAAGCATTGAGGCGGTCACTTCTCCGGTGTGCGCACCTTCCTGGCTTTCGGTGGAACAATCCTGCCCAGCCACAGCGATGTTGGATCCTTCCAACCGATCAGCAACGGTTTTTATTGCGGTAAAAACAGGCGCTATGACAACTTCGCAATGGTTGGCGTTTGCCACCAGCGGCTTCAAGGCGAGTGCGGTATCAACTGCGTCGCCAAGCAACTTATACATTTTCCAGTTTCCGGCTATGACAGGTTTTCTCATAATGAATTCGTACTTTGATCTTTGTACTTGGGTCTTAGGCCTTTGGTCTTTGGATTTGTTTCTCGGGAACGATTCGCGACAATGAGTCGGGTTCGAAGCCAAAGCCCAAGGCCTAAGACGGAAGACCAGACAATTCTAATTGGAGTTATCACTCAACGCTGTCACCCCAGGCAATTCTTCGCAGGCCAGAAACTCCAACGTTGCGCCACCGCCGGTCGAAATGTGGGTGATGCGATCCGCAACGCCTGCTTGCGTTACGGCCGCAACTGAATCGCCACCACCGACGATAACTGTGGCGCCGCGATCAGCCGCTTCCGCTACAGCGTGCGCAATGCCGATAGTGCCCTCGTTGAATGGCGGCTCTTCAAAAACACCCATCGGCCCATTCCAGATGATCGTGCGCGCGTCGCGCAAGGCGTTAGCAAAGTGCGACACGGTTTCAACGCCAATATCCATGCCCGCATGTCCGGCATTCGTAAACTCGATGGGAATTGTCTTGGCAACGATCTTGTCGCCCTTGATTGGCTCGTAACTGTCAACCACCTGATGATCCGTGGGCAAGAGCAACTCCAGGCCTTCAGCTTCAGCGCGCTGCTTGATCTCCTGCGCGGTTTGCATCATGTCGTTTTCAACCAGCGACTTCCCTACCGTAAAACCTTCGGCCTTGAAAAACGTGTAAGCCATTGCGCCGCCGATCAAGATTTTGTCGACCTTGCGATCGATGAGGGCGTTAATCACCGGGATTTTGTCGGAAACTTTTGCGCCGCCGAGTATGGCTACAAAAGGATGCTCGGGATTAGTGATTACGCGTCCGAGGTACTCCAGCTCTTTGTGCATCAGGAGGCCGGCCGCGGCCTTTGAGACAAACTTCGTAATGCCCGCCGTTGAGGCATGAGCGCGATGTGCAGCGCCGAACGCGTCGTTAACATAAACGTCACACAAACTCGCCAGCTGTTGGGCAAACCCGTCGTCGTTCTTCTCTTCTTCCTTATGAAATCTCAGATTTTCGAGTAACAGGACGTCGCCATCCTTCAACGCCGCGACTCTGGACTCCGCCTCTTCTCCGACGCAGTCGGGGGCAAATGCAACCGGCCTGGAAAGTAAATTCGAAAGCTGTTCCGCAACGGGTTGAAGACTATACTTCTCAACGCGTTCGCCTTTAGGGCGACCGAGGTGTGAAGCTAGAATCACACGCGCGCCTTGCTCAATCGCGTAATCAATCGTGGGCAACGCGGCCCGGATGCGCGTGTCGTCTTCGACCTTGCCATCCTTGATAGGCACGTTGAAATCAACGCGGATGAAAAGGCGCTTGCTTCTTAGATCGAGGTCCTTGATGGATAGCTTTGCCATTAGGTACTGAGTGCTGAGTACTGAGTGCTGAGTGCTGAGTCAGTCGAAGGACTCGAGTCTTGCTCGTCGCCGCTGTAGCGAAGCTCTCAGGCCACCAATAATTCTACCGACTTCAATCGCATCCCGCATTAACGAATCAAACGTATCGGAAGAGATGTAAGCCACATCGAACGCAATATAGAGCTGGTTCCGCAACTCGGCACACGATCCCTTTGCCATGACTAGAAACCGATGGAATTCGGCAGCACCGCCCCTTTCAAATCCTTCGGCGATGTTGGACATGGTCGAGACCGCCGCCCGTCTGATCTGGTCCTTAAGGCTGTAGTCGCGCGCAAAGTTGCCTTCATTGGTTGTCTTGTAAATTCGGCCGGTCAGCTTTCGTGCCTTCTGCCACGCAATTAAGTCTTCAAACCTTTCAACTCTCTTCGACATAGCAACCCCCCTCCTCTTCGTAATAGGATTGAGGGTGATTAGTTAGCAAAAGGCCACTCAGTACTCAGCACTCAGCACTCAGCACTTCACAGGCCCTTAGCGGCAATGAACTTTATCAAATCGCGCACGCGGCAGGAGTATCCCCATTCGTTGTCGTACCAGGAAAGCACTTTAATCAAATGTCCGTTGATGACCTTCGTATATTCCGCATCGACAATCGAGGAATTCGAATTCTGCTTGAAGTCGATCGACACCAGCGGCTCTTCCGAAAATGCCAGAATTCCGCGCAGCTCTTCATTGGCCGCGTTCTTCAGAGCAAGATTCACGCCCTCAGTACTTGTTTCCTTTTCAACGTCCATAACGACGTCAACCAGCGAAACATTCGGCGTGGGCACCCGCACTGAGATTCCATCAAACTTACCTTTCAACTCGGGGAGCACCAACGCTACCGCTTTGGCGGCGCCGGTAGAAGTAGGAATCATCGAGAGCGCGGCGGCGCGCGCACGGCGCAGATCCTTGTGCGGCAAGTCGAGCAGTTGCTGGTCGTTTGTGTAGGAGTGAATCGTCGTCATCTGCGCTGAGCGTATGCCAAAATTCTCATGAATGATCTTGGCAACCGGCGCCAGACAGTTGGTGGTGCACGAGGCGTTCGAGATTATGTGATGGTCAGCGGCAACGTACTTGTTTTCGTTAACACCAAGCACAATCGTAATGTCTTCATTTTTCGCAGGGGCGGAAATTATCACTTTCTTTACGCTGCCACGAAGATGCTTTTTGGCGTCTTCGGCCTTGGTGAATAACCCGGTGGACTCGACAACGATCTCGGCGCCCACTGACTCCCAATCGATTGCCGCCGGGTCGCGCTGGGAAAACACGCGAAATTCTTCGCCTCCAACCTTAATCCCATTTTCGGTCGAGGTAATCTCATGATCGAGATTTCCGAGTACCGAGTCATACTTCAGCAGGTGCGCAAGGCTCTTCGTGTCCGTTAAATCGTTAACAGCGACGAACTCGATATCGGGATCACCGATAGAAGTGCGAAAGATATTGCGTCCGATGCGCCCAAACCCGTTGATACCAACTTTCACCGCCATTGCGAGCTGCCCTCCTGCTGTGTGTTCCAGCTCAGTTCAAGAGTTTGGAGAGGCGACCAGACACACTATCCTCCGGCGCCTGTCAAACTAGGATCGAAACTTGCTGGGAGTAAAGAAGCCCAAGATTATGCGGCGTTGCTGTGAGTGTCAAGCGGGCTCTTGGCCATCTTTTTGAAACTGACTCGGCGCTAATAGCGTAGTAAAGACTTGATCGAATGAGACTTGTTTGTTAACTGTTAATGAAGTTTTCAGAATAATTAAGGATAACTGTGAAGGAGTTTTGGGTGTGATGCTTATATCTCTGCCTCGGGGGCTGTTTAAGATTCTATTGATGTCGGCGTTTCTGGTTGTGGGTAGCCAGTCCGCTTTTGCTCAGGTGCCGGGAGCGACGCCCACGCCAAACCCTGCCACGGAACCGCCCAGCACCGTAATGCCGAACCCAAATGCTCCGCAGGGCCAGCGGACAAATCCGACGGCTCCCCCCAACAGCCAGCCAGTGCAACCACAGGCGCCCCCGGCAAGTCAAAATGTATCGCCATCGACTACGACACAACCGCCCGCGGCTACGCCGACACCACCTGTTGATGAGCCGGTAATCCAGGAACCAGCCAGTCCAAATTTTCCGCCGGTGGAGCAGAGGCCCCTGCCGCCAATTCCGAATATGACTCGGCTTGGTGTGACCAGCGACAACACTCTGGCTCTAACACTAAACGAGGCGATTAAACGCGCGCTCGAGAATAACAACGATATTGAGATCGCACGAGACGATGTCCGCTTTGCCGAGACGCAATTGCGTTCCTTGTACGGCCTTTATGATTTCATCTATACAATCAACCCGACGTACCAGAAGAGCATCGCACCAGTCACGTTTGTTACCAGCGGCGCTCCGTCAGGAAAGCTGTCTACTTCACAATTCTCGTTTGATCCCGCCCTCACTAAAAGCTTTGAATTGGGTGGGGGGACCTACGAATTCAGATTTAACAACAGCAAGAACACTACGAGTGCCATCAACAGCACTCTGAATCCGTACTATTCTTCAAACATGTCGCTTACGATTACTCAGCCACTTCAGCGCAATCGTTCGATCGACAGTAACCGGCGGCAGATTCGAATCCAGAAAAAGCGTCTGGAACAGTCCGACGCGGATTTCCGCCTGCGCACCATCGACGTCATCACGAGAGTTCAAAACGCTTACTGGGATTTGGTCTTCGCTTTGCGCGATCAACAGAACCAACTTGATAACCTTAATTTGACTCGCGAAAACCTGCGAACCGTGGAAGCGCAAATCGCTGTCGGAACCAAGGCGCCACTGGAAAGGGCTGAGGTGCAAACCGAATTGGCTAATCGCGAGTCAACTCTGCTACTCGCCGTTCAGACCGTTTCGATTGCTGAAAACAATCTGAAAAACCTAATCGTCAAGGATCCAACTGCCCCAGAATGGTCGGCGCAGATTACACCGACCGATACACCGAAATTCGATGCGGCGCCGGTAAATCTGAATGATGCGTTGAAAGAGGCTCGCGATAACAGACCGGAGCTGCGTCGCCTGCGATTACAAAACGACATCAACGCGATCGATCTGCAATACTTCAAGAACCAGATGCGCCCGCAGATCGATCTTCAGGCGACGATTGCCACCACCGGCCTCGCCGGGTCGCCGTGCACCGGGGCTTTCTGTCCGCCCGCGGCGCCGGCCTTTCTCCAGGGCGGCTATGGCAAGGATTTACGCAACCTCTTTACTTTTGAGACGCGCAACATCGTAGTCGGAATGACGTTCCAGTTTCCGATCCAGAACACGACGGCCAAAGCAAACTTTGCCGGGGCCACCATTCAGAAACAACAGTTGGAGGCGTCGGTGCGGTCACAGGATCAGTTAATCGAACAGGACGTTCGCAACGCCGCCCAGAATGTTGAGACTTCGCGTCGTCGAGTTCTGTCCGCGCGAGATGCGCGGGTAAACGCCGAGACACAACTTGAAGGAGAGCAGCGACTCTACCAGGTTGGGCGTTCAACTACCTTCCTACTCTTTCAGCGACAGAACGCGCTGACAAACGCACGCAATGCTGAGTTGCGCGCCGAAACTGATTACAACAAGGCGCTGGCAGATCTTCAGCGCGCCACGTCTACAACTCTGCGCGCCAACAACATAATGGTCGACGCGCCCACCCATTAAAGTACGTTTTAGTTTGCGATCTTCGATTTGCGATTGCTAAGGTACAACCCTGGCAATCGCATTTTTTGCGGCTCGGCCGCTCCGGTGCGCGGCAAGTCTCGGACTTGCCGAAGAACCGCATTTCACTTTCAGGGTCTCCGACCCTAATTAATTGATTGGGGGGTCGAAGACCCCAGTATTTGAACGGGCGGGTACGGCAAGTCGGAGACTTGCCGCGCACCCGAACGGTACAGCCACAGTCGTTGCTCCAATCGACCTTGGGTAATGTGAGCCTTGGCAAACTTACCGGACTGCCGGAAGCGGCCAACCAGCTGAATGAAGATCTCCGCAACCATCATCACGTTCAACGAAGCCACGAACATCGGCGACGCCTGCAAGTCGCTGGCCTGGGCCGACGAGATTGTGGTCGTAGACTCCGGCTCCACTGACCAGACGCGCCAAATCGCCGAAGCCTGCGGGGCTCGCGTGATAACCAGAGATTGGCCCGGCTTCGCTGCTCAGAAACAGTTTGCTGTTGACCAAACTACCTACGATTGGATCTTCAGCCTGGATGCTGACGAACGCGTTTCAGATGAGCTGAGAGCCTCAATTGCGAAACTCCGCGAAGAGCCAGACACCAGCCTCGCTGATGGTTATCGCATTCCGCGCCGCTCGTTTTACCAGGGACGCTGGATTAAAGGCGGCGGCTGGTATCCCGACTACCAAATGCGTCTGTTTAGAAAATTGCGTGGAACCTGGGAACCACGCCATATTCACGAGTCGGTGAAACTTGATTCAGGAGCGCGGGTCGAAAAGCTTTCCGGAGACATTCTGCATTACAGCGTTCGCGATGCTGCTCATCATCACCGCATGATTGGCGAACGTTACGCCCCACTCGCCGCGCAGCAAATGTTTGAAGAACGTCGCGAAACATCAGCCCTGAAAATCGCCGCAGCCGCGCCTGCCGCGTTTGTTCGCAGTTATATTCTCAAGGGCGGTTTTCGTGACGGGCTTGCCGGGCTCAGCATCGCGAGTTTCGCGGCGCATCATGCGTTTCTCAAGCACGTCATGCTCTGGGAAAAACAGAAGGCAGTAGGCAGTAAGCGGTAGGCAGAGGCCGTCTGTGGAATACGGTTCAGTTAGGGATGAGTTAGCCACTACCAATCGACGAGTATGAGCGGTAGCGACCGGGTTCAAGTTGCTATATAGACTGCCGCATGACGGACGAATTCGGGAATCGAAGGCAAGCTGAACCCGGTCGCTACCGCTCCCGGCTCCGTGTTTGTGAATCGTCACTTCACTAATTCTGTTCGGGCTCATTCCGCCTGAACCAGCACTTGGAATTACGAGACGCTCACTGCTCGCGAAATAAGATACAATCCCTTCCGATGCATCTTTCGCTGACAGTCCTTCCCGAACTCAGTCTAATTCCTCAGCCATTGATTTATGTGATCGCCGGCGTCCTTGGGGCCGTGATTGGCAGCTTTCTAAATGTGGTCATCCACCGAGTGCCGCGTGAAGAGTCGATCGTGTTGCCAAGTTCACGTTGCCCCTCCTGCGGAGCGGTAATTTCTTTTTACGACAACGTGCCGGTGCTGAGTTATCTGATGCTCGGCGGCCGTTGCCGCTCCTGCAAGGTACACATATCAGCACGCTACCCGGCAGTGGAGGCGCTGACTGCGTTGCTCTGGGTCGCAGTCGCCTGGCGCGATGGCCTCAGCTTCGCACTACCGTTCGATCTGATATTCGTAACGGCAATTACCGCCTTGATATTTATCGATGCGGAACACATGATTCTGCCAAACGCGATCACTTATCCGGGCATCGCGTTCGCCCTGATTGCTCGCCTTGCGCTTCCCTTCCTCATGGGCGCACCACACTTCGATGACTTGCCGATGCTGCTCAACGGTCTGCTTGCGGGCATGCCAATGTGGGCCGCGTCGCTTGTCGGGGCGTTGATTGGGGCGCTCGCCGGCGGTGGGTCGTTATGGTTGATGGGTTGGATCTGGGAAAAACTGCGCGGCGTCGAAGCGATGGGACTCGGTGACGTAAAGATGATGTTCATGGTAGGAGCCTATCTGGGTTGGCGACTTACCGTCCTCAATATCTTCCTCGGCGTCTTGTCCGGATCATTGATTGGCATCGCCCTAATGTTGCGACAGGGCAAGCGAGATATGAAGATGCTCCTGCCCTTCGGTGTCTTTCTTGGGATTGGGGCTATTGCTGCATTGTTGTTCGGCTCACAGATCGTAGACTGGTATGCAGGGCAGTTTCGGTAAATTCTATTTGGGTTTTGGTCTTGGGTCTTTGGTCTTTGGAACTTTGTGCTTGGTACTTTGAGCTTTGTACTTTGTTCTTTGACTCAGGAGGTTGGTTGTTCCCCGTGATAGCTCAAAGTTACTAAGCTCCAAGCACAAAGAACCAAGTACAAAGTTCCAAAGACCAAAGGCCTAAGACCAAAGACGCTCGGATGACCAGAAATCGTTACCAATTCGGACTGACGCTGCTGACAGGATTTTTCCTGTTGGCGACGTTGGTAGCCGTGTTGCTTTATGCCGTCTTACCGGCAACCCCTTCTACCAGAGGCCCGCTGCTACTTACGGCCTTTGTTGCCATTCTGCTCGGCGCGCTGGTCTGCATTCTCTTTTTTCTGCGCTGGGTGTTTCGTCCTTACCGTCAGCTGGTGGGGGAAGCGGAGAAGGCCCCGGTTCAATCCCGGGCACCCAAGTCGAGAGATGAAGCAGAGTTTGTGCTGGAGACCTTTCAGTCCGTCGTCGCGCAGCTTCAGGAACAGCGTAAAGCGCTCGAACAACTGAGCAATCAAGCCAGCAAGCGCGCCGATTCAGCCGAAAGATTCAGTGAACGAATTGTAGCCAGCGTGCCCTCGGCGCTGATTGCTTTCGACGGCGCCGGAAACTCCATGGTGATCAATGCTCCCGGTCGCGCGCTTCTCGGAATTGATGACGGCGCGCTTGGTCAACCGATCGGCGAAATTCTGCGTAACATCCCGCAGCTTGCGCAGATGGTTGTCGACTGTTTACAAAGCGGTAAGGTTTATCGTCGCGAAGAAATCGAGACAACTACTGCGGAACAGATGCAGCGACGGTTAGGAGCCACTGTCGCGCCCATCGAACTCGCATCTGACCGTGGACCTCGCGGCGCGCTCTGCCTCCTAACTGACATCACCGAGGTCACGCAACTACGTGAACAGGTGGCCTTGAAAAAGAACCTGGAAAGTCTCGGCGAGATGTCGGCGGGACTGGCCCACGAATTCAAAAATGCCATCGCCACACTACATGGCTACGTGCAGCTCTTACAAAGTCTCGAACTTGATGAACGCGCGCGGGGCACCGCATCGTCGTTGCTAAACGAGGTGCGAAATCTTTCGGATATGGTCACTTCGTTCCTTAACTTTGCTCGGCCGCAACCGCTGCAGCTCGATGAGGTAAGTCTCGATGAGCTGATAGCAGATTGCGCTGGGGAACTTGGATCAATCTTCCAGCAGCTGAAAGTCGAGTTGATGATTACTGGAAGCGCGGCGAACGCCGGCGATAGCTCCGAGGGCAATAAGCTTCTAATCCGTGCTGATGAGCGCATGTTGCGCCAAGCGCTGCTAAATCTTATTCGCAACGCGGGCGAAGCTATTCCTGAGAGCCAGAGTGATCGCCGGGTTGAGGTCATCAGCTCAACTGATCGTGATAGCTCCGGCCAGCATTGGGCTGTAGTTCGAATCAAAGATACTGGAGAAGGAATTCCCGCAGCGGACCTGCAGCGCATCTTCATTCCGTTCTTTACAACGAAAGCCACGGGACATGGAGTGGGCCTCGCGCTCGCCCACCGCGTCATTACTCAACACGGCGGCACCTTAACTGCTTCGAATGGAAAGGATGGTGGCGCCGTGTTTTCAGTTCGGCTGCCCGCTTAATTTTGGAGTGCGGTGACCTGTCCCGCTTTTTTAGGTCGCGACCTGTCGCGACCAACTGGGAAAGCTGTTTAGCCGAAAGGTGCGGCGTCAAGCCGCCGCGGACCAAAGCGGTGAAGCGGGGTCCCCGGCCGGGCAGCCCGGCTGGGGTGCTTATCAGGTCACCGCACTCCAAAAGGAAGGTGCGCCATGGCATCACCGCCGCCGCCACAAACCATCGACGAGGTCCTTCATGAGCTTGACCAGATCATCCTCAACTGCCGCACCGCTGCCAGCCGTTTCGGATTCTTTGCCGCCCTTTACCGCAATGTAACGATCAAAGTTAAGGAAGGCATCGCCGCAGGCGTTTTTGATGATGGGCCCAGGATGGAGCGGTTCGATGTGGCGTTTGCAAACCGCTATTTAGCTGCGCTGGGAAGCTTTCGGCAGAATCAACCGCTCAGCAATTGCTGGCGCACAGCTTTCCAAACGAATTCCCGTTATTGGCCGCTCATAATCCAACAACTTTTGGTTGGAACCAACGCGCACATCAATTTTGATCTTGGTATAGCAGCCGCCGGTGTCGCGCCCGGCCCGGAGTTGCCAACGCTCCGCCCAGACTTCGATCGTATCAACACGATTTTGGCCAGCATGATCCTTAAGGTGCGCACGGATATAGAAGAGCTCTCACCCTGGATCAAGTTTCTCGACCGACTTGCGCCAACGACTCAGGACACCATTATCAACTTCAGTCTCAGCAAGGCAAGAGCGAGCGCCTGGCTGGTGGCCACCCTGGTGAACGCCACGCCTCCGGAAAAACTGGGGACTAAACTGAGCATCCTTGACGATGGCGTCGCGATGCTGGGTTCACTCATTGGCAGCCCTAAAGGATGGTTAGTCAATCTCGGTCTGCGCGGCATTCGCTTGCGTGAGAGCAACAACGTTCCACTTATCATTGACGTGCTGAGCGAGACGTGACTAGATGATAAAATCCGACACTCGACGACAAGAAGGCCCGCGGAGGATTAGTAATGACAAATCGAGAATTTTATTTACAGAGGCGGGAGGCTGAATTCCCCGTCTTCATGAGCGTGCTCAACGCACTGCCGCCAGATCAACTTAGTTACCGACCCCATGAGCGCTCACCATCGGCGGAGCAAATTGTTTGGACACTTACTCGCGAACTCAAGGCCTGTATCGGCGCCGCCAAAGATGGCAAGGCGGAAATGGAAAATATCCCACCGCCACCGCTCGCTGAGATGTTGGCAATGTACGAACGTTGGTCAAAACAGTTGATTGACGTCGTCTCAAAGGTCGACGACGAAGGTTGGGACCGCAAAGCTCAGGGCATCTATCAGGGCAGAGTAGTGATGGAGCAACCACTGGGCATATTTCTCTGGTTCATACTCTTCGACGCGATTCATCATCGAGGGCAGCTGACGGCATACTTGCGGCCGATGGGCGGCAAAGTTCCCTCGATCTACGGGCCGTCGGCCGATGAGAAATCGCCGTCGTAACCCAAGCGGAAAGCTCTGCGAGTCCTCGTGATCCTCTGTGCCTCTGTGGTTTAGTTTGGCCCACAGGGTTAGGCTCACCGCAAATCGCGAGTTACACGGTAAGATGGATGACCTTGATTCCATAATAGAAAAAGACGCAGAGGCTATCATTAGGTTCACTCGCGAATACATCTACCATGTTTATGTAATGCCAGCGTTATTAAAGGGCTTTGAGGAGCCGGGAGAGAGACCGGCAACGAGGCTCAAGGTGCGACGGAAAATAACACACACTAACGGAGCCTATCTGAACCTCAACAAGCTAGGCTGACAGCCACCTTGTTTGATAAAGTGCCGCTGCAATCGGTGCTTGAGACTCGCTCCGGCTAATCCCTCAGCTCATGGTTTGAACTATGCCGTCCATAAACTATATTTTTGCCTCATATGTCCATACCGACCTTGCAGCCGTTGAGCCAATCATAAAAGCACTAAACGATGAATTTGGCAGTCGCGGCGTAGCTGCCTCTGTTTGGTTCAATCCGGACGAACTTCAGCCAGGAGAGAGTTGGGTCGGAGCAATAAGGCGCGCTCTACGAGAGTGCATTGGATTCTTAGTTTTCGTTTCTCCCAACTCCATCGCTTCGGACGTAGTTCGCGATGAACTGGTTGTCGCACTGGAAAAACCGGACAACCTGATCATTCCTATTCTTCTGGAGTCAGTACCAAGTCTTCCTCCGGAATTGGCTACCCGTCAGGCCTTTGATCTCAGCGTCATTGAGGGTGCGCGCGGCGACCAGGCAGAGGCAGCTCTGCGAGAGGGGCTTGGACGGATTGTTGACCTGATAGAGGAATATCTCGAGCGAGATACCGTTAGCCCCGTAGTACCGGCAAGCGCAGCTCCTGCGCTTGCGGCAACAATTGCCGGGGAGACAAGGGACGTCCAACAAAAGGCGACGACTGCGGCAGCGGCTCCAGATTCGGTTTTCGTTGTTCACGGCCATGACAACCTGGCGCTCGAGCAAGTCAACGGATACCTGACCAGTCTGGGAATTAAGAGTGTCATCTTAGGGAGAATCGTCGGGCTCGAGCAGTCACTGTTTCAAAAATTCTTAAAATCGTCGGCTGCAGCTCGCTTCGCAATTGTTATTCTGACCCCAGATGATCGCGGGGCTTCGCGGGCTCAATATGATTCCGTCGGCGTGGGTGAAAGGGCATTGAAGTTTCGCGCCCGCCAAAATGTCATTCTTGAATTAGGCTTCTTCTATGGGCAGTTGGGTTGGGAGAATGTTTTTGTCGTCTATCGCAGCGATGAGGTCTTCCCAGATTTCGAACGACCTTCTGATCTCGACGGAATCGTATTCGTAGCGATAGATGCGGCTGGTCTCTGGCAAGAGGTGCTTACAGAAAAACTGGTCGAGGCCGGCTTTCAACTTAACAGGCCCGCCTAAAGACCAAAAGCGTTCTTCCCGGGAACCTCTACTAAAGCGACGTCCTTAGAAAAAATACTCGCGCCAGCGGGGAGTTAC
>Ga0207684_10001793_pt1 | contig 22526 bp, 27 predicted proteins | sample KBSK5501metaG_FD_184342 | JGI IMG/M metagenome (GOLD analysis project Ga0207684, IMG submission 184342) | Corn, switchgrass and miscanthus rhizosphere microbial communities from Kellogg Biological Station, Michigan, USA - KBS K5-50-1 metaG... | ecosystem: Host-associated > Plants > Roots >...
GGCGGGCCAGCGCCTGCCCGGAGCGACCAGCCGCTGGAACCGCGGCAAGGACCTGTCCTGGGAGCCGCTCCGCGCGGAGCGCGTCGTCGAGGTCGCCTACGACCACCTGCAGGGCGATCGGTTCCGGCACGGCACGACGTTCGTTCGCTGGCGTCCCGACAAGCAGCCGGCCGACTGCCGCTACGACCAGCTCGAGGAGACGCCGGCCTACGAGATCGCGAAGATCTTCGGCGGCTGAGTCGATGGCACCCGCATCGGACGACACCTCGATCGAGGCGCGCTTCGCGAACCTCGTCCGAGCGCTTGCGGACGAGCCGGGCGTGGAGCTCGGCGGCGGGCGTCGCGGGTTCGGCAGCGGCGCGCTTCAGGTCCGCGGCCGGATCTTCGCGATGATCAGCCACGACCGCCTCGTGCTCAAGCTGCCGCGCGAGCGGGTCGCCGCCCTGATCGCGGCCGGCACCGGCGGGACGTTCGATGCCGGCAAGGGCAAGCCGCTCGCCGAGTGGCTGGCGCTCGGCGACGCCGACGACGCGACCTGGCGCGATCTCGCCCGAGAGGCGGCGGACTTCGTCGGCGGCGCCTGACCGCGGCGCCGCGGTCGCCGGCTCTCGCGCCGCTAGGCGAGGCGGGCCTCCTCGCTTCGGTGCATCGTCGCAAGAGAGCCCAGATCCGCCAGATCGAGCTCGGCTCCACTGACCTGGGCAACCCGTCCCCGGGTGCTCGCTCGGAGCGTGGCCGTCCGAATTCCGCCCTCCAGCGCCGCGCGCTCTCCGACGATCGCGCCAGGCCCGATTTCCGCGACGCCGTTCCCGTCCACCTCGACGACGAACATCCCGTCGAGGATGAGGAAGACGTCGGTTCCGGGAGCCCCCTGTTCGATGAGAGTCTCGCCGGCGGAGATCGTCCGGACCTGTGGCTTCGCCCCCTTGGCCATGATCGTCGCCGACAGCCTCCGCTCAAGCGCGGTCTCGACCGCGGCGACGACCGCCGGGGAGTCGGCCTGGCCCCAGGGCGTCCGCTCTCCGAACGAGTCGTTGAACCACGAGGTGAAGTCGATCACCCCCGTCTTCTGGACGAGGTTCCCGGCATGGTCGTAGACCCAATGGCGCGGGAACGGGCTTGCACCGATGAGCTCGTGCCGGGACGAGCCATTCGCGTTGAGCGTCAACGCGAGCGTCGTCCACGCGATCGATGGCCAGAACTGGACGAACGGCTTGTGGCGGACCGGCCGCGGTGTGGGAATGCCCATCCGGCCGCCGACGGTCTGGACGAATCTCACCGACGTCTCGTCGACCACGGGATCGGGGCGGATGTCCGCGAGGTGGACGGCCGGGAAGCGGATCGCGGCCGGGCCAAGCCGGACCGTCGTCGCGCCGATGTGCCCCTGGCCGAGATGACCGTACCCGACGATGTGGCCGTCCTCGACCTCGATGAACGCGCGGAGCTCGTTGGCTTCCCGGAATCGGTCCGTTCGGCGGAGCTCCTCGAGATCGTCGAGATGGTCCGGCGGCGTCTCATCGTAGTGCGTGACACCGAGCTCGAACGGAACCTTGGAGAGACCCTCGATCGCCTCGGACGGAATCCAGGAGACGGCGGTGACGGACGACTCGTACCGAGTGCTGGCCACGGGACACCCCTCTTCTCGATGACGGTATGGCCCCGGCGGTAGGTCGCTGAGTATGGACGATCGGGCGGCCCTTACGAACCCGGCGACGCCTTCTTCCGCGGCGACCGCTCGAGCTGGCCCGAGCGGTCGGGCCACTCGAAGCCGGCCCACGGGTCGTAGTCCGGGTCGAGGGCTTCCTGTGCCGGTCGATCCCCTTCCGGGACGTGGATCAGGTTCACCCGGACGCGGTACCAGAGCGATGATCGGCCGCGCATCCCGTCGGTCAGGACGTCGGCCGGCTCGAGGTGGGCCGCCGCCTCCGGGTGGCGGACCTTCCAGCGCTCGAAGCCCTCGAGGGCCTCGGCCTTCGACGCCGCCCGGCTGATCTCGATGACCGGGATCGACGTCTTGCGGCGGCCGGTCGGCGTCGGGCGCGAGCCACCCGGCGTACCACGCGGCGGCATGCCCGGCCACTCGGTCGGGAGTCCTGCGTTCGGGTCGCCGGCGGCCACCGCAGCCGCCCGCTCCGCCGCGACCTCTGGCGGCGGCCCGCCCTCCACGCCGCGCCCCGGCTCGTACTCGCCCTTCGGCCGGCGCGCCCGGGATGGCTGGACCCGCGGCGGCTCGCCGGCCTGCTTGGCGTAGTTCGGCGGCCACGGGGCGTCGCCCTGGCCCTCCGCCTCGTGGCGGGCGCTCAGCTCCAGCAGCGCGTCCAACGTCCCGCGAGCCTCATCGATCCCGGCGCCGGCGTCGCCGCGCTCCGCCACGAGCGCCGGCACCGTCGCGATCGTGAAGTCCTCGGCCACGACGTCGCCGACCTCCGCCCAGCGGAGCGGCATGGAGACCCGGGCGTCCGCCAGCGGTCGGACCGAATACGCGGACGCCACGGTCCGGTCCTTGGCGTTCTGGTTGTAGTCGAGGAAGACGCCGTGGCGCTCCTCCTTCCACCATTTGCTGGTCGCGATCGACGGTGCTCGCTGCTCCACGTCGCGCGCGAGGGCGAGGGCCGCCCGGCGAACCTCGGCGTACGTCCAGCGCGGCTCGATCCGGACGTTGATGTGGATCCCGCGCGAGCCCGACGTCTTCGGCCAGCCGACGAGCCCGACGGCCTCGAGCGCCTGCTGGCAGACCAGGGCGACGTCGCGGATCTGCGGCCACTCGATCCCGGGCACCGGATCGAGGTCGACTCGCAGCTCGTCGGGATGGTCGAGATCCTCGGCCCGAACCGGATGGGGGTTGAGGTCGATGCAGCCGAGGTTGACGACCCACGCCAGACCGGCCGCCTCGTCGAGGACGATCTCGTCGGCCGTCCGCCCCGACGGGAAGGTCAGCTCGGCGGTCCGGATCCAGTCGGGCGTGTTCTCGGGAGCCCGCTTCTGGAAGAACGGCTCCTTGGTGATCCCGTCGACGAACCGCTTCAGGGCCATCGGCCGGCCGCCGGCACCGCGCAGCGCGCCATCGGCCACGGCGAGGTAGTAGCTGACGACGTCCATCTTCGTGTAGCCGGGCTCCGGGAAGTAGACCTTGTCCGGGTTCGAGATCGAGACCTCCCGGCCGCCGATCTCGAGGATCTCCTTGCGAGTCGCCATGGTGCGATGCTAGCCGCCGATCGCAAGGAGGAGGAGATGAGCGTGACGGACCGGACGACCTTCGGGGGCCGGGTGCGCTGGTGGGATCCCTTGAAGGGCCGCGGCCTTGCGGTGATCGATGTTCCCGTCTCTCTCGTCTCGAGGTTGGGTGGGCGGAAGCAGATGCGCTTGGCCGGATCGCTCGGCGGCGTGCCGTTCACCGGCAGCGGAATGCTCGTCGCGGGCGGCGGATATTGCGTGGGCGTGAGCAAGGCAGCCCTGACGGCGGCGGGCATCGGGATCGGAGACGACGTCGAGGTCGTGATCGAGCGGGCCTGACAGCGTTTCGGTCATCCGATCTGCGCAACGCGACGATAGGGTCCGCATGACAGGCACACCCGCACGACCGATGATGGAGCTCCGCACGGACGTCGCCTCCCCATGCTCAGCCAGCCCGAGCCTGCGTGCCTCGTCATCGCCGATATCAGCGGCTACACCGGGTTCCTCGCCGGAACCGAGCTCGACCACGCCCAGGACATCCTCGCCGACCTGATGAGCACGGTGGTCGCCGCGCTCCGGCCGACCTTCCGCCTGGCCAAGCTCGAGGGCGATGCCGCCTTCGTCTTCGCGATGACCGAGGCGGTCGACGGACCCCAGCTGCAGGACACGGTCGAGCGCTGCTACTTCTCGTTCCGTCGCCGGCTGCGAGACGTCGGCCAGGCGTCGAGCTGCGAGTGCAACGCGTGCATCCTCGTTCCGAACCTCGACCTCAAGCTCGTTGCCCACGTCGGTCGGATCGTCCGCCAGCGCGTGGCTTCCCGCGACGAGCTGTTCGGCAGCGACGTGATCGTCGTCCACAGGCTGCTCAAGAACCACGTCGCTGAGTCGACGGGGTTTGCGGCCTACGCCCTCTACAGCGAGGCGTGCATCGCGGCGATGAGCCTCGCCGATCCGGCCGCCGCCGGGCTCGTCGAGCATCGCGAGTCCTTCGAAGGCGTCGGGGAGATCGTCGGCTGGGTTCGGGACCTGCAGGCCGCCTGGGACGACGAGCTGCGCCGGGCCCGGATCGTCGTCGCACCGGCGGACGCCGTGCGGACTTACGAGGTGGTCGTGGCGGCTCCCCCGGCGATGGCCTGGGAGTGGGCGACGTCGCCCGCCCGGCGTCCGCGCTGGCAGGTCGGCGTCGAGGCGGTCCTGCCGCAGGGCGGCCCGCCGGGTCGACGCGGAACGGGGACCGTGAACCACTGCATCCACGGCAAGGACATGGTCGTCGAGGAGGTGCTCGACTGGCAGCCGTACGACTACGTCTCGTACCGGTCGCTGCTCCCGATCCCCGACGTGCCGAAGCTGGTCGACTCGTTCCTGTTCCATGACCTCGGCGACGGCCGGACGCGGATCGAGGTGCGCCTCGGGCGCCCCAGGTCGGCGAAGGATCGAGCGATCGCCGAGGCACTGCTCCCGGCCCTGGACGCCACGTTTGGGGAGGGGCTGGCGGCACTCTCGCGGGCGATCGACGAATCGAACACGGCGTTCGCCGGCGCCGACGACGGCGTCGAGCCGGAGGTGCCTGGGTCGCTTGGCCGCAACGTCCTGGAACCGATCGCGGCCGCGGGTCGATGATGTCGATCCACGCTCCTGTCGTTCGTCATCCGTCTGATGGGGCCGCCGAGCACGTCCCCGGTCCAACAGGAGGCCATCCATGCGCTATCTGCTGCTGATCTACGGTCGGGAACTCGAAGAGGCACCGCCCGACGATGTCGCGGCCGCGTCCCACGCCGCCTATGCCGCGTTCAGCGCGGACGTCAAGGCCCGTGGCCTCTTCCTGGCGGGCGAGGCGCTCACGCCGACCTCGACGGCGACGACCGTCCGAGTCGTTGACGGCGAGACGGTCGCGACCGATGGCCCGTTCGCGGAGACGAAGGAGGCCCTCGGCGGCTTCTACCTCATCGAGGCCCGCGACCTCGACGAGGCAATCGAGACGGCGGCGAAGATCCCGGCTGCGAAGGAGGGGTCGATCGAGGTCCGCCCGATCTGGGAGCTGCCGCCCGAGTACGCCATGGCCGAAGCCGCGGCGAGCGAGGCCCGCGCCGGCGGCTGACGGCCGACGATCGCCCGTCGCTCTGACCCTGTTCGCGTCACCGCCGTTGCCGCCCTCGCCCACCCTCTCGACCAGTGGCGGCGCCCCTTGAGCCGTGACCGTGCTCACGCCGTCGTCGACCGCCTGTTTCGCGAGGAGCAGGGGCGGGCCGTGGCCACCTTGATCCGCGTTCTCGGTGACTTCGATCTTGCCGAGGAGGCGGTCCAGGAGGCGTTCATCACGGCCCTCGAGATCTGGCCGGAGCGGGGAATCCCCGACAATCCGGGCGCCTGGATCACAACGACCGCCCGCAATCGGGCGATCGACCGCATCCGGCGGAGGCGGGTCCTGGCGGAGAAGGCGGAGCTCCTTGGCCGGCAGGCGCTGATCGAGGAGGAGCTCGCGGCGATCGATCCGGACGCAGCGCTCGACGGCGCCGATTCGATGAGCCCGATCGTGGACGACCGGCTCCGGCTGATCTTCACCTGCTGTCATCCGGCCCTGGCGATGGACGCCCGGGTCGCGCTGACGCTGCGCACGCTCGGCGGCCTCTCCACGCCGGAGATCGCCCGTGCGTTCCTCGTCCCCGAGGCGACCCTGGCCCAGCGACTCGTCCGGGCGAAGCGGAAGATCCGCGATGCAGGAATCCCGTACCGGGTGCCGGACGACCACGCCCTGCCGGAGCGGCTCGACGGGGTCCTGCGCGTCTTGTATCTCGTCTTCAACGAGGGCTACGGCGCGTCGTCGGGCGACCGGCTCGTCCGGCGCGAGCTGTCGGCCGAAGCGATCCGCCTCGGCCGGGTCCTGACGTCGCTGATGCCGGACGAGCCGGAGGTCCTCGGGCTGCTGGCGCTGATGATGCTTCACGATGCGCGACGCGAGACGCGGACGGGGCCGGCGGGCGAGCTGGTCCTGCTCGAGGACCAGGATCGGGGCCGCTGGGACCGGACCCGGATCGATGAGGGCCAGGCGCTCCTGGAGCGGGCGATGCGGATGCGGCGCGTCGGGTCGTACCAGCTCCAGGCGGCGATCGCATCCCTCCACGACGAGGCGGCCTCGAGCGACGCGACCGACTGGCCCCAGATCGCCGCGCTCTATCGGATCCTCGGCGACATCCAGCCGTCGCCGGTGGTCGAGCTGAACCGGGCCGTGGCGGTCGCCATGGCCGACGGCCCCGAGGCGGGCCTCGCCGTCGTCGACCGGATCGTTGCCGCCGGTCAGCTCGACGACTACCCGTACCTCCATGCGACGCGGGCCGACCTGTTCCGCCGCCTCGGACGTCGTGCGGAGGCGGCGGAAGCCTATCGCCGCGCCCTCGAGCTCACCGCCAACGAGCCGGAACGGGCCTTCCTCGAACGCCGGATCGCCGAACTCGGCCGCGCCACCGCCTGACCGCGAAGGCGAGGCCACTCAGCTGATCAGGGCGTTGACGATGGCGTCGACATGGGCCTTCTTCGGAACGACGATGAGCGTGCTGACCATCCCGAACATGCCCGCCGTGCCCTCGACGTGGGGGAGGATGTGGCAATGGAAGGCCCACACGCCGGGCCGGTCGGCCGTCACGAGGACGTCGTAGCGCTCGCCCGGGTTGACCCGAGGGTGTCGCACTCGAACGCGGCCGTGCCGAGCGGTCGGCCGTCGCGCTCGATCACCTTCATCACGTACCCGTGGAGGTGCCACGGATGCACCATGATTCCCTCGTTCATGAACCGGATCCGGACCGTTTCGCCCGTCGCCGCGAGGACGGGGACGACCGCCGGGAAACCGTGGCCGTTGATCGTGAACCCGCCGAGTGGAGTCGTTCGAGATCCAGATGTACTCCCGATCGGCCTTCACGCGGTCGATCTGCCCGGCCGGACGGCCCAGAGGACATCCGGCCCGTTTCCGGGGGCCGCTCGGCCCGGCGTGGCGGGACCATCACATTCGACGCCGAAATCCGACCGCCGTCCGGACCTCGGATCGGAGACCGGGTCAGCGGTAGCGGTTGATGTAGGTCCCGTAGTCGGGGACCTGGCGGACGTATTCGTTGGTCATCAGCGGCGACGACACCATCAGGTCGGCCGACGCCCGATTGCAGGCCACCGGGATGTTCCAGACGATCGCGATCCGCAGCAGCGCCTTGACATCGGGGTCGTGCGGCTGCTGCTCGAGCGGGTCCCAGAAGAAGACGAGGAAGTCGATGGCCCCTTCGGCGATGAGCGCCCCGAGCTGCTGGTCACCGCCGAGCGGGCCGCTGTGAAGCTTGTGGATCCCGACACCGAGGTCCTCCTCGAGCAGAGTGCCGGTGGTGCCCGTCGCGACGAGATCGTGCTTTAGCAGGATGTGGCGGTTGAACTTCGCCCACTCGATGAGGTCGGCCTTCTTGTTGTCGTGGGCGACCAGCCCGATCCGCTTCCGTGGTGGAGTCGACGCGTCCATCCCTGCCTCGCTCGTGTGCCGTGCTCGGTTTGGTCCCTACCGTAGCGCCACCGCCGATCGGCGATGCGTCGGGTCCCCGGTCGTCGGCCGGCGAGCCCGTTGTCGTCGCCCCGGACATGGCGACGCCCCGCCGACCGAGGCCGACGGGGCGCCTGATGACCGGTGGTCCCGATCTGGTCGGCGTTACGCGGTGCACAACACGTACGCCCGGATGGACCAGGTCTTGCCTGAGGAACGAGGGTGAAGATGACGAACGACCCGCTCCGGGATGGCCCGATCGTCCTCCCTCCAACGGCCCAGACGCTGCTGCCCGATTGGATGGATGGCGACCGTACCTTCGGCCCAGTGCCGCGACGTACCAAGGCCCGCGCGGTGTACGGTCACGCCGTGACGACCGACGCCTTCACGACGCGCCCCCTGCCCGGGCGGCGCCATCGACGTGACTGACCCGGCACGCTCGGTCGAGCGGACCTATCTCCTTCTGACCCTGCTGACGACGCTGGCATCGTCGTTCATCTGGGGGATCAACACGATCTTCCTGCTCGACGCCGGGCTGAACAACGCCGAAGCCTTCGCCGCGAACGCGTTCTTCACCCTCGGCCAGGTGATCTTCGAGGTCCCGACCGGGGTCGTCGCCGACACTCGAGGCCGCCAGTTCTCGTATGTCCTGGGTGCCGCGACGCTCCTCCTGTCGACGCTCCTCTACCTGGTCATGTGGAACGTCCACGCCCCGCTGCTGGGTTGGGCGATCGCCTCGATCCTGCTCGGTCTCGGGTTCACGTTCTTCTCGGGGGCGACCGAGGCGTGGCTCGTCGACGCCCTGGCCGCGACGGGATTCACCGGCCAGCTGGAGCAGGTCTTCGGCCGGGCCCAGACGGTCTGGGGCGTGGCGACGCTGATCGGGACCGTGTCCGGCGGGGTCATCGCCCAGGCGACGAACCTCGGCGTCCCGTACGTCATCCGGGCGGCCATGCTCGGCGTGACGATGGTCGTCGCGCTCCGGTTCATGCGCGACCTCGGGTTCACGCCGCAGCGGGATGTCAGCCCGGTCGCGGCAATCCGCAGTGTCGTCCGCGGCTCGATCGACGGCGGTTTCCGCAACCCTCCGGTCCGCTGGTTGATGCTCGCGGCCCCGTTCAGCGCCGGCGCCGGGATCTTCGTCTTCTACGCGGCTCAGCCGTATCTCCTCGAGCTGTACGGCGACAAGACCGCCTACGGCATCGCCGGGCTCGCCGCCGCGATCGTGGCCGGCGTCCAGATCGTCGGCGGGCTGATGGTCTCGCGAATCCGGCGCTTGTTCGGTCGCCGATCGAGCGCGCTGCTCATCGGCGGGGCCCTCGACGTCGTCCTCCTCGTCCTGCTTGGGCTGACCCACGCGTTCGTCGTTGCGCTCCTTCTGCTCGCGGCGTGGTCCTTCGTCTTCGCGGTCGTGGGGCCCCTTCGCCAGGCGTTCATCAACGGGCTGATCCCATCCGAGCAGCGGGCGACCGTCCTGTCGTTCGACTCGCTCATGGGGTCCGCGGGCGGCGTGATCGCCCAGCCGGCCCTCGGCCGGGTGGCCGACATCAACGGGTACGGGCCGGCCTACCTGGTGTCGGCCGGCGTCTCGGCTCTGGCGGTGCCGTTCGTCGTCCTCGCCCGGCGCGAGCACGCGAGCTCCGATCCGATCGAGAGCGACGGCGACGAATAAGCGCCAATGCAGCCGCGGTTGACCGCCAGAAAAGCGCCGCCTGCGACGATGCCGCCATGTCGAAGAAGAAGGCCCAGGCCATCCGGCCCCTCGGATGTTCAGCGGTCGGCAACCGGCGAGTCCAGCTGAGCAACGGCACCGCGGAGATCTTCGAGGGTGATGTGCTCGGGCCCGGGATGACCCGCGCGGACGACGCGATCATCCTCGCCGCGATGAACCGATTCGATCCGGACCGGCCATGGTCGAAGGCGCAGGCCGACGTTCGACCGATGCTGCCGCGCGTTCGACCGTACCCGTTCGCGATCGAGCCGGTCCGGATCATGCTCCCGCCGGGGATCCTCGTCGGGTTCGGGGTGGATCTCGGGCCGGCGTTGACGATGGTGGACGGGACCCAGCTCCAACGCTGGGGCGTCGGCGTCGAGACCGTCGCGAAGCGCGCGCTCGCGAACGTCCGTGCAGCGGCGGCCGGCTGCGACCCGGCCCTTGTCGTCCGGCAGACGGTGGACGGGGTGCCCGTGATGGCCCTCCAGACGGGCGAGGGGATCGGGGCTTCGATGCTGCTCGTCCCCGAGACCCTGGCGCGATTCTTCGGACCGGGCCCGCAGTTGCTCCTGGCACCGATGCGCGACCTGCTGGTCGCCTTGCCTCCGTCCGTCGACCATGGATTTGCCGCGTGGCTGGCCGAGGAATGGGAGGCCATGGACCCGAACCACCTGCACATCGGCGGCTGGTTGTTCGAGGCCGGTGCGGTGCGCCCGGTTCCGATCGACGACGCCTTCGCGACCGCCTGATCGCCGGTTCGGCCGGCTGCGGTATCGTGGCCCACCGGGGCGAGGTGGCCGCTGGTCGGCCACCCTCAGGCCGAGGAGGGCTGATGAGCTGGGACCCACCGCCGGCCGGCTCCCGCGCGACGTGGACGCGAACGATCTCGGCCTCGGACGTCGAGGCCTTCGCCCTCATCTCCGGCGATCGCAATCCGCTCCATTTCGATCCCGCCTTCGCGGCCGGGACGCGGGTCGGCCGGCTCGTCGTCCAGGGCGGCCTGACCACGGCCCTGTTCAACGCTCTCGTTGCGATGGAGCTGCCCGGACCGGGCAGCGTGTTTCTCCACCAGGAGTGGGACTACCCGGCCCCGGTCTACATCGGCGACACCGTGACGGCCGAGGCGGAGGTCATCGACGCACGCGCCGACAGGCCGATCACCCGGTTGCGCTGCGTCGCTCGGCAACAGGATGGGATCGAGGTCCTGCGCGGCGAGTGCCTCGTGTACACGATGCGTCCGGATGACCCGAACCGACCTTCCGGCTGAGGACCCCCGGCGCTGGCGACTCCTGGCGATCGTCGCGACCGGCGAGCTCCTGGCGATGGCACCGTGGTTCAGCGCGTCCGCGGTGGCGCCGCCCCTGGCGGGCGAGTGGCATCTGGATCGCCTCGGCCTGCCGGCCCTCGCCATCGCCGTGCAGCTCGGGTTCGCGGTCGGAGCGTTGGGCCTCGCCGCCTCGGCCGCGGCTGACGTCCTGCCGGCGCGGGCGCTGTTCGCCGGTGGCGCGGTCCTGGCCGCGGCGGCCAATCTCGGCTTTGCGTTCGTGGCCCACGATGCCGCATCGGCGGTCCCGTTTCGGGTGATCACCGGCCTGGCACTGGCCGGCGTCTACCCGATCGGGCTCAAGCTGCTCGCCGGCTGGTTCGTCCGCGAGCGCGGCCTCGCGATCGGGGTCCTCGTCGGCGCGCTGACGATCGGCTCGGCGCTGCCGTACCTGTTCCGCGCGGTCGGCGCGAGCCAGGGCCTCGATTGGCGGCTGACCGTGGCCGCGGCGAGCGTGGCGGCGATCATCGGCGGCGCGATCGTCCTCGCCGGCGCCTCGAACGGCCCGTGGAGCGTCCCGGCGCCGCGCTTCAGCATCGACGTCGCCCGGTCGGCGTTTCGCAGCCCCTCGGTCCGCCTCGCCAACCTCGGGTATCTCGGACATATGTGGGAGCTCTACGCGATGTGGACCTGGGTGCCGCTCTTCCTCGCGGCCAGCCTCGCGGCCGGCGGACTCGGGGATCCGAGCGCCGCGAGCCTCGCCGCGTTCGTGGTCGTCGGCGCCGGCGGGCTCGGGTGCGTTGCCGCTGGCTTCTTCGCCGACCGGCTCGGGCGGACGACCCTGACGATGATCGCCATGGGACTCTCCGGCTCCTGCGCGATCGCCGTCGGCTTCCTCTTCGGGGCCGCGCCCATCGCGACGGTCGCCGTGGCGGTCATCTGGGGGGTGACCGTCGTCGCGGACTCGGCCCAGTTCTCGACCGCGGTTTCAGAGCTTGCGCCGGCGGGGACCGCCGGCTCGGCGCTGGCGATCCAGACCGCCGTCGGCTTCCTGCTCACCGGGGTGACCATCCTCGGGGTGGGCCTGCTCGACCCGTCGGACGCGATCGGTTGGCGCGTCGCATTCGGCCTCCTCGCCCTCGGACCCGTCGTGGGCATCGTCGCGATGGCGCGGTTGCGCGGGCGGCCGGACGCCGCACAGATGGCGAACGGGCACCGCTGACCGGATCGGCGACCGCGAGCGCGCCGGTCAGCCGGGTCGAGCGGCACCTCCACGGATCGAGTCGGCGCGCGTCCAAATGCCGCGAAGGGCGGCCGCGAGCCGTGCCGGCTCGATCCGATGGGGCGGGTCGAAGTGGTGGCGGTCCGCGAACACGTCCAAGGTGAAATCCGGGAACACGCCGGCGAGGCGATCGGCGACCCGCCCGAACCGATCCTGTTTGCTCAGACCGCGAGGGCGTAGTAGACGGGCCGATCGAACCGTCGAAGTGCATCCCAGTCGGGCTCGAAGTCGTGGAACGCCCGGGTGAAGCCCCCGATGCTGACGAGCCGCGCCGCCATCCACGGCGGTGGCGGGCCGGGCCGAGGTGGTGGCGGCTCGACGCCGGCCCCGAGCCGGAGCTGGACGAAGGCGGGCATGATCTCGTCCGGCGGCAACGCCGGAATCGGCCACAACCGATCGTAGGCGGCCGCTTCGGCGGGGGGTTTGGCCTCGCCGTCCCGCCCACGCGGGCTCCATCAGGGCGAGGCTGCGCAGCCGATCGGGATCATCCGCGGCGAACGCGATCGCGGCCGCTCCGCCTCCCGAGTATCCGACGAGGTGGAAGGTCTCGAAACCGGCCTCGTCGGCGGCCCGGCGGACCCCCTCGACCTCGGTCTCGAGGCTGTAGCCCGGCGGTGGGATCGTCGCGCCGGCGTACATCTCGAGATCCTTGGCCCGCGCATCGACGTCGGCTTCGAGCTCGGCGAGCAGTGCCGGATACGCGAGCTCGGCCGGCAGGATCGCGCCTGGGAGGAGGATCACCGGCCACGGTTCGTCGCGCGCCATCAGATCATCGCCCGGAGTCGATCCACGGCGGACCATTGCGAGCCACGGCGAGTCGTCACTGGCCTATCTTCGCCGAACGAGGTCCGTCCAAGGCGCCGGTTCGTCTCGTCGCCCGGCCGCGGGTCCGCCGGGCCGCCCGTGTCCGGCCTACCTGCGCGCGATGTAGGCCTCGCGCAGGACGTTCGTCTCCGTCTCCATCTCCTCGAGGCGGTTCTTGACCACGTCGCCGATGCTGACGATCCCACAGAGCACGCCGTCGGCAACGACCGGAAGATGGCGGACCCGTCGTCGGGTCATCTCCGCCATCACCAGCTTGACGGTGTCTCGAGGCGCGCAGACGACCACGTCCCGGGTCATCAGCTCGGCGACGGTCGCCTCCAGGACTCGGGGTCCGTGGTCCGCGAGCCCGCGGACCACGTCGCGCTCCGAGATGATGCCGAGGACGATCGGCCGTCGTCGCTCACGACCATCGCCCCGATCCGGTCCTTGCGGAGGCCGCGCACGAGGTCCCCGACGGTGGCGTCGGGCTTGATCGTGACGACCGTCGCTCCCTTCGAGCGCAAGATCCCTTCGACGTTCATCGGCCCACCTCTTCGGGTCGTTCGATGGTACTCCCGGTCGTCGAAGGTTCCACTCCGGCCGCCTGCCGGCCGGATGGTCGCGAGGAGTGGTTCGTCAGACGTCGAAGCGCCAGCGGGTGGCACCGCCGGGCTCGGCCGAGCGCACTCCGAAGATGGTGGTTGGCGCGACGGCGTACAGGTCCCACGGCGGAGGGCCGGCGCTCGGCGCGCTGAGGGCCTCGAGCGCCCGCGACCATGGGATCGGATCGAGACCGTAGAGATCGGCGAGGTTCTTCTGGTCCATGTCGGTGCTCCTTCAGCTGGCCCTTCTTGCGAGCTTGCCCGGCAGGGGACGTTGCGTTCCTGCGTTCGCGGTTCGTCGTCGATCGCCGCAGGCGGGCAAATGGAGACTAGACCCCCTCGGCGGCCGGGACTCGCACCGCACGGAGATCGATCGCCTTGGCCACGCTCGCCTTGCGACGTCGTTCGCCGCGCCGTAGCGTGATCGGCGCATGCGTCGTCTCTTTGTTTCAGCGTGACGGAACGAGCCTGTGAGGGCACGGTGACGAATTCGTGGGCCCTCGAGGTCACGGTCGTGCGTGACATGACTGACGGCCAGCACGTTCGCGCGATCTTCGACCCGACCCAGTTCCCACAGCCGGGCAGCCGATGAACGAGCTCGATGCGCGCGCGATCGTCGGTAGGACGAACCTCTCCGTCCCGCGGGTCGGGATCGGCACCGCGCCGCTTGGCAACATGTTCCGGGCGCACACGGACGCCGAGGCGGACGCCGTCCTCGCCAGCGCCGTCGCGCACGGACTCCGCTATTTCGATACGGCGCCGCTGTATGGGCACGGCCTCGCGGAACAGCGCGTCGGGCGAGCGGTTGCCGGTCTGCCGCGCGACGAGGTCATCGTGTCGACGAAGGTCGGCCGACTACTCCGGGCCGATGCGCCGCGTGACGAGAGCCAGTTCTTCGAGGGCGAACCCTTCTACAAGGACACGCCGCCGGTCGGACCGGTGTGGGACTTCTCGTACGACGGGATCATGATCTCGGTCGAGGAGAGCTACCGGCGGACCGGGCTCGATCGGTTCGACGTGCTCCTCCTCCACGACCCGGACGACCACCTGGCCGAGGCGAGCACGACCGGGTATCGCGCGCTCGCCAAATTGCGCTCCAGTGGGACCGTCGGAGCGATCGGCGCCGGCATGAATCACGCACCGGCCCTCGCCCGGCTCGTCGAGGCGTGCGATCTCGACATCCTGCTCGTCGCCGGCCGCTACACGCTGTTCGACCAGGAGGCGATGGACGAGCTGCTGCCCCTGTGCGAGGAACGAACCGTCTCGATCGTCGTCGGCGGCGTCTTCAACAGCGGCATCCTGATCGATCCGTCGCCGGGTGCCCGCTACAACTACGTGCCGGCGTCGCCGGAGGAGCTCGCCAGGGCGAATCGGATCAAGACCGTCTGCGCCCGCTACGACGTGCCGCTCCCGGCCGCTGCCCTCCAGTTCCCGTTCGCCCACCCCCGTGTCTGCACCGTGCTCATCGGATTCCGCTCGATCGAGCAGCTCGAGAGGAACCTCGGCTGGCTCGAGGTGCCGATCCCGACCGAGCTCTGGGCGGAGCTCAAGGACGAAGGGCTTCTGCGCCCGGACGCACCGACGCCGTTGTGACGACCATGCCTCTGCGCGTGGATGCGCATCATCACTTCTGGGATCCGACGCGAACGACGTACCCGTGGATGCTCGGCGCCGCGCTGGACCCGATCCGGAAACGGTTCGGCCCGGAAGACCTCGTGCCCGAGCTGGCGGCTCAGGGAATCTCCGGGACCGTGCTCGTCCAGACGATCTCGAGTCTCGCCGAGACCCGCGAGTTCCTGGCCCTGGGGGCGTCCCGGCGGTTCATCTGGGGCGTCGTCGGCTGGGTCGACCTGACATCGGCCACGGTCGGTGACGATCTGGATGCGCTCCGCGACGCACCAGGCGGGGACCGGCTCGTCGGGATCCGCCATCAGGTCCACGACGAGCCCGATCCGGACTGGCTGCGCCGAGCCGACGTTCGACGCGGGCTTGCGGCCGTGCATGCTCGCGGGCTTCGGTACGACCTTCTCGTGCGCGCACGCGAGCTATCGGCCGCAGCGGACACCGTCCGAGCGTTTCCGGACCTCCCGTTCGTGCTCGACCACATCGCGAAGCCACGGATCGCCGACGGCGAGGACGTCGCGTGGCGGGAGTCGATGCCCGCTCTCGCGGCCCTCCCGAACGTAGCGGTCAAGCTCTCGGGGATGGTCACCGAGGCCGACTGGGCGTCGTGGACACCGGCCGACCTGCGGCCATATGTCGGAGCCGTCGTGGACTGGTTCGGCGTCGAGCGGCTCCTGTTCGGCTCGGATTGGCCGGTCTGTCTGCTCGCGGCGCCCTACGATGGCGTCGTCACGGGGCTGAGAGACGCCCTGGGCTCGCTGTCGGACGACGACGAGGCGGCGATCTTCGGGTCGAACGCCGGTCGCGTGTACGGGCTGCGCCCGCAGCAGGATGAAGCCGCCGGCGCCGACGGATTGCCTGGGTGAGCATCGATCCGGCGAGCGAAGGCTCCGTCCTCTCCGCCTCCATCATCTCAATGCTGACGTGCGGCTCAACCCGCGCTCATGGGTGCACCTGGAGGCCGATCCCGCGGTTGAGTCGCATCGACTCCATCAGCCAGAACGCGACGTCCGGGGTGAACACGTCCGCCGCGGCGAGCACCCCGGTGTACTTCTCGATGACCGGCGCGGCCGTTGCGTCTCCGACGGCGTTGAGGTAGGCCTTCACGGCGCCCCACATGTTCCCGACCGCGCCGTACTTCCGGAAGTAGGGCGTCGGATCGACCGTGGCGAGGGCGGTCTTCGCGCTGGCCTCGAGGTCCGCCATGTATTGCTGGTGCAGAGCGACGTCCTCGCGCGTGCCGAGCCGACCCAGGTGGCCGCTGATGAGCGTCGTCCAGGGATAGGTCAACGCCGTGGCCGGCATGGACAGATAGCCCGGGATGTCGTCGGACAGGTTGACGACGAACACGGGCACCCAGCCCACGTTCACGATGTCGACCATCATCAGCGCGTCGTGCTGGGGAAAGTGGATCACGCTGTTGTCGGGGGTGTGGTTGGCGCCGTGCCAGGCGAGCTCGATCCGCTCGCCACCGATCGCCAGGGTCCGGCGGTCGCTGAAGGTCTCCTCCGGCGCCGGCCGGGCCGGGTCGTCGTCCCGGAGCAGGAGCCGCCGGGTCTCCTCGTGGCCGATCCGGACGACGTCCTTGCCGAACAGTGACGACGCGCCGGCGTGGTCGGCGTGATGGTGGGTGTGGACCAGGTAGGTCACCTTGTTGCTGACGCCGTTGGCTTGGGCGATCTCGTCGATCGCCCGCTGGAGGTTGTGGCCGATGCTCGGCGGGGCGTCGAACAGGACGACGCCGTCCTTTGTCGTCAGGAAGGCGGCCTGGTAGACGCCGTCGGTCACCCAATACAGGTTCCGCTCGATCCGCCCGACGTGGTAGCCCTGCGCGTTCGGGGCCGGACCGAAGGCCGTGGCGGGGACGGGGGCGTAGTCCGGCAGTGGCTTGGCCGTTTGGTGTTGGATCGCGGGAGCGCTCATCGGCCGTCTCCTTCCCGGCTGGTTCGAGTGAGCATGAGTTCAAGCGCCCGTCACCACACCCACGGCAGCTTCACGCCGCCGGACTGGCTGAGGATCGCCGCAAAGTCCTCGAAGGCCCACTGCTCGCTGATCTTTCCGGCGTCGTCGATCCGATAGATGTCGACGGCGTCCCACTGGAGCGGACCTCCGGTTGCCGGCATGCCGAGGAGGGTGCCGGTGTGGCGCGCCTTGACGACCTGGCGCAGCGCCACGAGGTCATTGCTTGCGATCACGTCCTGGACCTCGGCGTGGATGTCCGAGAGCGCGTCGATGAGGCCGACCAGGACCGGGACGACGGTGTCGACACCACTCAGAGTGCCGACCGTCAAGGCGTGGAAGGTGACATCCGGAGTGAAGTACTCGCGGGCGAGCTCCCCGTCGTGTCCGTTGAACACGCGGTCCACGTATTCGCGCGCAACCTCGACCCGCTTGTTGGTTGTACCTGTTTCGATCACGTCGTTTCCTTTCGTGCGACTGCACTTGTCGCCTGTGATCGTCGTCGCGGGTCATCGTCGTTCGCGTCCCGGAACTCCGTAGTTCGCGACCCCAGTGGCATGCTGAGCGCGACCGGGAATCCCACGTTGACGAACGAGGAGGTAACGGCGGGTGCAGTTGCTGGGCCGGGAACGCGAGCGAGCGGTGCTCGACCGGTTGGTGGAGTCTGCCCGCGACGGATTCGGCGGCGCCCTCGTCGTCCATGGCGAGCCCGGCGTCGGCAAGACCGCGTTGCTGGACGACGCGGTCGCCAGGGCCGCGACGCTCCGGATCGTGCGCGCCGCAGGGGTCGAGGGAGAGATGGAGCTCCCGTTCGCAACGGTTCAGCAGCTCTGCGCGCCGATCCTTGCACTCGGTGAGCGTCTGCCGCATCCCCAGCGGGACGCGCTCGATATCGCGTTCGGGCTTAGTCCGGGGCCGGCGCCGAATCCGTTTCTCGTGGCGCTCGCGGTCCTCGGCCTGATGTCGGAGGCCGCCCGAGAGCGCGGCCTCCTCTGCGTGATCGACGACGCCCACTGGCTGGATCGCGAGTCGGCGCAGACCCTCGGGTTCGCGGCCCGCCGCCTTGCGGTCGAGCGCATCGCGATCGTGTTCGCAGCGCGAGGCGTGGGCGCGGCGCTCCGTGGATTGCCCGAGGTCGATGTCGAGCCGCTCGGTCATCGCGACTCCCGCGCCCTGCTCGAGTCGGTCCTGCCGGCTCCGTTGGATGACCAGGTCCTCGAGCGGCTCATCGTCGAGACGCGCGGCAATCCGCTGGCGCTGATCGAGCTGCCATACGGCCTGACATCGTCCCAGCTTGCGGGCGGCTTCGGCCTGCCGGCGGCAGCGCCCCTTCACGCCGGGATCGAGGACAGCTTCGGACGGCGAGTGACTGCCCTTCCGCGTGACGCCCGCCTCCTGGTCCTCATCGCCGCGAGCGAACCGACCGGTGACGCAACCCTCCTGTGGCGGGCCGCCGAGCGTCTCGGGCTGCCGGAGTCGGCCGCGTTTGCGGCGGAGTCGGACGGTCTGATCACCTTCCGGCCACGCGTGGCCTTCCGGCATCCGCTCGTTCGCTCCGCGATCTATCGGGCCGCCGGCGCCGTGGAGCGGACCGAGGTTCATCAGGCTCTCGCGGAAGCCACGGATCCCGAAACCGACCCGGATCGCCGCGCTTGGCACCGGGCGCAGGCAGCGGTGATGCCGGACGAGGACGTCGCCGCGGACCTCGAACGTTCTGCGGCGCGGGCCCAGGCACGCGGCGGGTTCGCCGCGGCCGCTGCATTCCTCGAACGTTCGGCCGCGTTGACCATCGAGCCCGCGAGACGCGCCGGCAGGGCGCTCGCGGCTGCCCAGGCGAAGCACCAGGCGGGTGCGGCCGATGACGCCGTCGCACTTGTCGAGACTGCCGAGGTCGGCCCGCTCGACGACTTCCAGCGGGCCCAGGCCGAGGTGCTTCGGGCGCGAATCGCGTTCGCCACCAAGCGCGGGAGCGACGCACCGCCGCTGCTTCTGGCGGCGGCCCGCCGACTCGAGAGGCTGGACGTGCCGCTGGCGCGCGAGACGTACCTCGACGCGCTGACCGCGGCCTTGTTCACGGGTCGCCTGGCGCGAGCCGTCGACGCCCGGCAGGTGGCCGGCGCGGCACTTGCTGCGCCCCGCGTCCCCGATCCACGCCCCGTGGATCTGCTTCTCGACGGGCTCGCGACGCTCGTCGCCCACGGGCCGGTGGCCGGAACGACGCCGCTTCGGCAGGCCCTGGCAGCCTTCGCACACCGCGACGTCGAACCAGCCGAGGCGTTGCGGTGGCGGTGGCTCGCCGGCCGGGCCGCTGGATTCATCTGGGAATACGAGGGATGGGACAAGCTCACGGCTCACCACATTCGAGCCGCACGAGAGGCGGGGCTGCTTGCGGAGCTGCCACTCGCGCTGAACACCCGTGTCGGCGTTCACCTCTTTGCGGGCGAGACGACGGGAGCGGCGACGCTCGTCGAGGAGGCAGACATGCTCGCCCGGGCCACGGGCGATGGCATGGGCCCGCTCTACGGTGCGCTGTCGGTGGCCGCCCACCGCGGACACGAGGACGAGCTGGCGAGGCTCGTCCGGACGAGCACCGAGGACTTCCGGGCCCGGGGCGAGGGCCTCGGCGTCACCGCCATCGGTTGGGTGACAGCCGTCCTCAACAACGGCCTCGGACGCTATGAGGATGCGCTTGCGGCCGCCGAGGAAGCGACCAGCATCCCGGGCGAGATCTGGTTCTCGACGTATGCCCTGGTCGAGTTGGTCGAAGCGGCGTGCCGGAGTGGTCGTCCGGAGCGAGGCGCGGAGCCACTCGCCGTCCTGAGCGAATCGACGGGCGCCAGCGGAACGCCGTGGGCGCTCGGAGTCGAGGCCCGATCACGCGCTCTCCTGGCTCAAGGAGCAGCCGCGGAGCCGCTCTATCGTGAGGCGATCGAGCGGCTCGAGCCGACGCCCCTTCGGCTCGATGTGGCTCGCGCCCACCTGGTCTTCGGGGAGTGGCTCCGGCGGGAAGCCCGGCGGATCGAGGCGCGGAGCGAGCTCCGAGCCGCGTACGAGCTCTTCACGGACTTCGGGATGGAGGCCTTCGCGGAGCGCTCGCGGATCGAGCTCGAGGCGACGGGTGAGCATGCCCGCAAACGGACGCCCGCCACCCTCGACCAGCTCACGTCGCAGGAGTCGCAGATCTCGCGCCTGGCGGCCGACGGCAACACGAACCGCGAGATCGCCGCGCAGCTCTTCATCAGCCCCAGCACCGTGGAGTACCACCTGCGCAAGGCGTTCCGCAAGCTGGACGTGACCTCGCGAACGCAGCTGGCGAACAAGCTGCGATAGCGATTGACTCAATCGCGCGACGGCCCGTCGGCAACAGGCCCCAAGGACGTTGACTAGCCGAGCCGCTTGGGCTGGGTGAGGCTGAACCAGTTCCCGGAGTCGTCGCGGAAGAGCGCCTCGATCCCGTACGGCCGCTCGGCCGGGTCCTGGAGGAACGTGACGCCCTTCGCCGACAGCTCCTCGAACGTCTTCTGGCAGTCGGCCGTCTCGAACACGCCGCCGCCGAGCGAGCCCTTCGCAACAAGCGCCCGGACGGTCTCCGCGTCCTCGGGACTGAACATCGGCGGGGCAGGGTAGGCGAGGAGGATGCTCATGTCCTTCTGGTCGGCCGGGCCAACCGTGAGCCAGCGAAAGCCGTCGAGGACGGCGTCGTTCCGAAGCTCAAAGCCGAGGGTCTCGGTATAGAACGCCTTGGCCCGATCCTGGTCGAGCACGAACACGTTTACATGGTTGAGTCGGTTGATCATGGCTGCTCCTTCGGTTGGGGTTCGTGCAGCACCGTAGCCGGGCCAGGGTCTGCGGCGCTTCTCCCCGATTGCTTTCCGTCCGGTTGTGGTCGCGTCCACATCAACACCACGCATCCGGGGATCGGTGGGACGCCAGTCCGGGCGACCGCGTCGTCGCGGTAATGGCTTGGCGACTGTCCGACGAGCCCACAGAAGCGCGTGCTGAACGAGCCGAGGCTCGCGAAGCCGACGAGAAAGCAGATCTCTGTGACGGAGAGGTTCGCGGTTCGCAGGAGGGTCTTCGCGCGCTCGATCCGACGTCTCGTCAGGTACGGGCGGGGCGTTTCCCCATACGCCGCCGTGAACGCGCGTGCGAAGTGAAATCGCGAGTAGCCCGCTTGGCCGGCCATCGCATCGAGGTCGAGCGGCTCGGCGTAATCGCGATCGATGAGATCGCGAGCTCGCCGGAGCGCGGGCAGGAGATCGAGCGCGTTCTCGGTCATTGCCGTCATCATGCCGCGACCCCGGCAGCAACATGCTGGCATGGCGCTGTGGATGGTCGGACCGATCCGCGAGGTGAGGGCCCAATCAGCGACGTTCATTCGGTCGCGAAGCGGCAGGTAAACGCGGCCAGTCATGCTCATCGCCGGCCCCGCTCAGCGCGTCGTCGGCGATCCCGGCTCCGCCCGACCGGGTCGAGCGACGGCAACGAGGCCAGCAGCCAGCCGATCAGGACAAGGACGCCTCTATGGCGTGACGACGACCTGCGCCACCATCGAGGGGTGGATCGAACAGTGGTACGCGTACGTGCCGGCCTTCTTGAACGTCATCGAGAATGTCCCGCCACTGGAGATCGGGCCACTGTCGAAGCTGCCGGCGTCGGCCGTGACGGTGTGCGTCCGGCCGTGGTTCGTCCAGGTGACGGTCATCCCCGCCTTGACGGTCACCGCGTCCGGCTTGAACGCGAAGTCCACGATCGACACCGCATTCGGCGCCGGAGTCGTTGCCGGCGCGGTCGGCGTGGTCGCCGGCGCGGCGGTCGGCGCGGCCCGCGAGGGGGTGGCTTTCGGTGACGGGCTGGCATTCGATGTCGCTGGCGCACTCGTCGTGAGAGCCACGGTGGACGGACCGACCGATGGGGCCGAGCTCTGAGCGCTGCCCGCGCATCCAGCGAGAACGAGGGCCGCGGCCAGCCCAAAAGCGACGAGCCCGTGCCCGCGGATCTTCATCACAACCAGCACCTCAGCGTGTGGGGATCCCCACTTGAGCTACGACTCGACTCGCATGTCAGTTTTCCGTTTGATGGCTCCCGTCCCTCCTGATCGTGCTGGTCTCATCCACGCCCGACGCGCAGGTCGACGCAGAAGGCGCCGTCAGCGAGTTCCGATCTTCATGGCAGCTTTTGTCGAGCGCCGTCCATGTGCCGTAGACGAGGGTGCGTGATCGCCTCTTCCCGGACGAAGGTACGGCCCGGCCTAGTCCTGTCGTCCGGTGGCGGACTAGTCCACCCCGGCGTCTCATGGGCTCATCGCACCTGCCTCACCGTGCGCCCCGTCCTCGTGGCGCTGAAGCCCTGACTGGAGAGCCCTTCATGAAGCGAGTCCTGACGGCGATCGTCGCCGGTCTCATCACTTTCGGAGCGGTCTTCGGACTGGCCGCGAGCCTGAACCTCACATCCGACAGCCTCGGCGCTGGGACCGCGGTCGTCGCCGCCTGTCAAGCGGGGACGCTCAACGCGACGTACACGTCAACCTATTCCGCAGCGGCGCCGGGTTACACCGTCGGGACCGTCACCGTGACCGGTCTGGCGGCCAC
>Ga0207684_10001794_pt1 | contig 22510 bp, 26 predicted proteins | sample KBSK5501metaG_FD_184342 | JGI IMG/M metagenome (GOLD analysis project Ga0207684, IMG submission 184342) | Corn, switchgrass and miscanthus rhizosphere microbial communities from Kellogg Biological Station, Michigan, USA - KBS K5-50-1 metaG... | ecosystem: Host-associated > Plants > Roots >...
CCGTGATGACCGTCGAAGCCGTGATGACCGTCGAAGCCGTGATGCCCCCCAAAGCCGTGGGAGGCGCCGAAACCACCATGCGACCCGCCAAAGGCGTGCCCACCGCCACCGCCGTGCCCGCCGCCACCGCCGCCGCCACCGCCCCCGCGCGCGTACGCGGGCGCACCGCTAACAAGAAGCAACGCTATGATCATTGCGGTCAGCCGAACTAACTTGCTCATCAATCTGCCTCACTGTTATGACGCACCGGCGGCGAGGCAGGATGCGCGCCTCCCATGCTGGAAGGCACACGACGGGCGGGGCGGCGCGCTACTGCGGCGACGAGCTCAGACCCGCGGGTTCCTCGTCGCTGGAACGAGTAGATGGAAGGTCAGGCCGTGATCGGCGTTGCGGCGGGCCCACAGCCGTCCCCCGTGAGCCTCGGCGATGGAACGGCCGATCGACAACCCCATCCCGAGGCCATCCCGCTTGGTCGTGAAGAACGGATCGAAGAGCTTTTCGAGGTTATCCTGCGCAGCGCCGACACCCGCGTCCTGCACGCCGACGAGCACGCCGGGGCCGTCCTCTCCTCGATCGCGCTTGCACGTGATAACGAGGCGGCGCGGCCGCGACGTCACGCCCGCCATCGCCTCGATCCCGTTCATGATGAGGTTCAGGACGAGCTGTTGCAGCCGGATCCGGTCGCCCAGCACCGGGGGAAGACCTTCGTCCAGGGCCTCTTCGACCACGACCGCATGCTTTTGCACCTCGGGCTGGACGAGGCTGAGCACCTCCCGGATCATCTGATCGAGGTCCACGAGGGATTTCCCGCCGTCCGACTTCTTCACGAGCGCACGCGCATGGGCGATCACGTCGCCCGCGCGCTGGGCGTCCCGGATCACCAGCTGCATCCCCTGTCTGGCCTCGTCGAGAGCGGGTGGAGTGTGATCGAGCCAGGACAGGCTCGCGGCCGCGTTCGTCTCGATGGCGGCGAGCGGCTGGTTCACCTCATGGGCCAGCGATGCGGTCAGCTCGCTGACGGTGGTGAGCCGCGTGACGTGCGCGAGCGCCTTCTGCGCCTCCTGCAGAGCCTCCGAGGCCCGCTTCTGGTCCTCGATCGCCGCCTCCAGCTCCGTCGTCCGCTCGAGCACCCGCTGCTCCAGATCGTGGTTGAGCCGGGCGATCTCGGCCTTCGCCTGGGTGAGCTGAGGTGTCTCGACCATTTCCCAGCGGCCTCGACGCTTGGCAACGGCGAACTGGTGGGTGCCCGCAACGTCGAGGAACTCGCTCGCGCCGCTCGTCGTGAGCGAATATGTGCAGAGCACCAGCATGGGCTGATCGCCAATGCCCCGGTTCAGCTCCGTCTCATACTCCATGAAATCCCGCCAGTGCTTCTGCTCGAGCCACGCGGTGTTTCCGCTCACCCGGATGCCCTGGTAGCCCCTGGACAACGCGCGCTTGAGCTTCGCCGTCCAGTTGTCGATGATCCGATGGAGATTGATCTCTCCTCTCGCCAGATACACGTCCCGGGCGTTCAAGACCTCGATGCTCTGCTCGGAGACGTACCGGTCGAAGCCGGGAACGGCGCGGTCTAGTGCCTGCCAGACCTCCGGCTCGGTGAGGGGCTCGGAGACGACCCACGCACAGAACTCGTCGGCTTCGAGGCCGGCCCTGAAGAATGGGAGCAGGGTCTCCAGCAGGTCGTCCCTGGTCTCGTAGAAGTGGCAGAAGTGGGTGCCCCACGGCATCTCGCCCACCGGCTCGATTCCGGTATTCCGTAGCGCGGTCGCCATGACTGACCTCCCCAGGACCGACTGGAACGGGCTCGGCCTGCGCTGGCGGAGCCTCGTGGCTACGACGAGCGAGTGACACACATTTCCCGATCTGGTCGATCAGGTCGGATGCCACGCGAGTCGCTCGATGCGCTTGAGAGTCCGTCCGAACAGGCGCCGTGTCAAATGGTGGGTAACACTGTGATACCTTCAGGCGGCTCGAGCGACGTCATTTCGATCCGGAGGAACGTGACATGAAGCGGCGGCTCTCACTCGCGGTTCTGGTACTGGCGCTCGCGACTCTCGTCGGTCCCGTCGGCGCGCAGCAGAAGACGGTCATCAAGTTCGCGCATCACGCGCCGGTGACGTTCCCGTACCAGGACGGCGCTCTGAAGTTCAAGGAGGTCGCCGAGCGTCTGTCCGGCGGCAAGCTCGACGTGCAGGTGTTCGGCGGCGCGCAGCTCGGCGGTGAGCGCGATCTGCTCGAGGGCATCCGTCTCGGCACGCTGCACATGTGCATCGGCGCCGGCGGCCTCGCCAACTTCGCGCCCGCCTACAACGTCGTGCAGCTGCCGTTCCTCATCAAGAACCAGGAGCACATGACGCGGATCGCCGAGGGGCCCGCCGGCAAGCTGCTCTCGCAGCGCATCGAGGAGCAGGGCGGCTACAAGGTGCTCGGTTACTTCAGCACCGGCGACAGCGGGATCCAGACGGTGAAGGCGCCGGTCCGCACGCCGGCCGACCTCAAGGGCGTCAAGATCCGCGTGATGGAGAATCCCGCGCTCATCGAGTCGATGCGCGCGCTCGGCGCCAATCCGACGCCGCTGCCGTTCCCCGAGCTCTACACGTCGATGAAGCAGGGCGTGGTCGAGGGCGCGACCATCGACTACACCGCGCTGTGGACGACGAAGGTGTACGAGGCGGTGAAGTACGTGACCGAGCCGGGCTTTCACTTTCTCGCCGAGCCCCGGCCCGTCCTGATCTCGGCGAAGTTCTTCAGCAGCCAGCCGGCCGAAGTGCAGCAGTGGATCGCCCAGGCGGCGGCCGAGGCGTCGGTGTACGAGCGCTCGCTCTTCAAGGACCGGCAGGCGAAGGCGATCGAGGACCTCCGCGCGAAGGGCATCCAGTTCTCGAAGATGGACGAGCGCGCGTTCCTCGAGGCGATGCGTCCCGTCTGGCAGAAGGTCGCCGCGACCTACAAGGCCGAGGACGTGCTGGACGCGATCGTCAAAGCCGGACAGTAGGCGGTGCCGGCCGAGTCGCCCGCGTGGCGACTGCTCGAGCTCGTGGCGGGGCTCCTCATCGGCGCGATCACCGTGCTCGTCAGCGTGCAGGTGTTCGCGCGCTACGTGCTGAACGACACGCCCCCGTGGAGTGAGGAGCTCTGTCGCTACCTCTTCGTCTGGGCCTCGTTTCTGGGCGCCTGCGTGGCGATGCGGCGCGCCGCGCACCTCGGCGTCGACAGCCTCGTGGTCCGCCTGCCGCCGGGCGTGCGCGACGTGCTGCACCACGCGGTCACCGCGCTCGTCGCACTCTTCGCCGGTATCCTCGCCTGGCAGGGCGCCGCGCTCGTGCCGGCCATGGCGAGCCAGCGCTCGCCGTCGATGGGCATCTCGCTCCAGTACGTGTTCGTCGTCATCCCGGTCGCCGCGGTGATCATGCTCGGTCTGCAGCTTGCGACCCTCGCCTCCGCGCGGGCCTCACGCGCCGTCTGGGCCGGTGTGGCGCTCGCTCTTGCCGGCGCGGTGGCTGTCGTCGTCGCAGGGCGGCTGGCCAACGTCTCCGCACCCGTCGCGGTGATCGCGCTCATCGTCACCATGACGGTGCTCATCGCGCTCGATACGCCGATCGCGTTTGCCGTCGGCCTCGCGTGCGTGGTCTACGTGCTCTTGCGAGGCGACGTGCCGCTCATCGTCGTGCCGCATCGTGTGATCGGCGGAATGGATTCGTTCCTGCTCCTGGCGCTGCCGCTCTTCGTGCTCGCCGGCGATCTGATGAACACCGGCGGCATCACCGAGCGGCTCGTCGGCTTCGCACGCGCGCTCGTGGGCCACATCCGCGGCGGTCTCGGCATGACGACGGTGGTGAGCGAGTATCTGTTTTCCGGGATCTCCGGCTCGTCCGCCGCCGACGTCTCGGCCGTCGGCTCGCTGCTCATTCCCGCGATGAAGCGCGCCGGCTATCGGCCCGAGCTCGCGGTGTCGATCGTCGCCGCAGCGTCGGCCATGGGCGTCCTGGTGCCGCCGTGCCTCATGATGGTCGTCCTCGCGAGCCTCACCGATCTCTCCATCGCGGCGCTCTTCATGGCGGGATTCCTCCCCGCGGCCGCCATGGCCGTCTTCCTGCTCGCGCTGATCTACGTGCAGGCGCGGCGGGAGAACCTGCCGCGCGAGCCGCGGCCGTCGTTGCGCGAGGTCGCGCGCGCGTGCGCGCGCGGCCTGCTGCCGCTGGTGGCGCCGGTCATCATCCTCGGCGGCATCCTGGGCGGCATTGTCACGCCGACGGAGGCGGCGGTGCTCGCGGTGCTGTACGCGCTGCTCCTCGGTCTCGTGATCTATCGCGAGATCCGCGTGCGCGATCTGATGCCGCTCCTGATCAACACCGCCTCGCTCACGGGGATGGTGATGCTGCTCGTCGGCACGGCGTCGGTGCTCTCGTGGATCTTCGCCGCTCAGGGGATTCCGCGGCTGATCGCGGGCGTCCTGCTCGGGCTCTCGTCCGACGCGTCGCTGGTGCTGCTCGTCACCATCCTCGTGTTCGTGCCGCTCGGCGCGATTCTCGAGGGCGTGCCGGCCATGATCATCCTCGTGCCCGTGTTCTTTCCGGTGATCGCACGCTTCGGCGTCGATCCCCTGCACTACGGCATCCTCGTCGTCGCCGCCCTGGGCCTCGGGCTGTTCGTGCCGCCGTTCGGCGTCGGGTTCTTCATCGCGTGCGCGCTCGGTCGCACGAGCGTCGAGGCCGCGGCGCGCGCCTACGTACCCTACGTCGTCGCGCTGCTGCTGGGCTTGCTGCTCGTTGCCTTCGTGCCGTGGATCACGCTCGTCGTCCCGCGACTGATGAAGCTGTGAGCTCCGCGTGATCCACGAGCTTCGCGCCACGCCGCTCACCTGCTTCTGGGGATTCTTCGACGCCGCGCTGCCGCCCGTCCTCCGCGTGCGGTCGGGCGACCTCGTGCGCCTCGAGACGCTCACCCACCAGGCCGGCGACGCGCCGGATTTGATGATGGACGCCGGCATCGACGCCGTGTACCGCGCGATTCCGGCTCGCGAGCGAGGACCCGGCGTCCACGTGATGACGGGCCCGATTCACGTGGCGGAGGCGGAGCCGGGCGACACGCTCGAGATCCGGGTGCTGTCGATGGAGCCGCGGCTGCCGTACGGCACCAACATCGCGGCGTGGTGGGGTCATCTCTACGACGACTTCAGCAAGGAGCGCATCACGATCTACCGCATCGACGCGGCGTCGGGGCTGGCGCGCGCGGCGTTCGCCTTCGACTACAAGACCACCGCACGCTACGACCAGCCCGGCATCGTGATCCCGCCGGATCACCAGGCGCGTCAGCCCGCGCTGGCGAACGTCGTCGTGCCGCTCCGGCCGCACTTCGGCGTCGGCGGCGTGGCGCCGCGTGAGGGCGGACGGATCAACAGCATTCCGCCCGGCGAGTTCGGCGGCAACATCGACAACTGGCGCTTCGGCCCGGGTGCGGCGATGTACTACCCGGTGTTTCATCCCGGCGCGCTCTGCTATCTCGGCGATCCCCACATGGCCGAGGGGGATGCCGAGCTGTCGGGCACGGCCGTGGAGGCCTCGGCGAACGCGGTCGTGCAGCTCAGGGTGCGCAAAGATCTGCGGCTGACGGCGCCGATGCTCGAGACGCCCACCCACTGGATCGCGCACGGCTTCGACGAGGATCTGAACCGCGCGATGAAGGCGGCGGCGCGCGCCCTGCTGAGCTTCCTCGTCGAGCAGAAGAAGCTGAGCCGCGACGACGCGTACTCGCTCATCTCGGTGGCGGCCGATTTCGGCGTCACGCAGGTCGTCGATCAGCGCCAGGGCGTCCACGGCATGATCGCCAAGAACGTGTTCGTGCCGCCGGCGCTCGCGTGACGCTGACGTACGACCTCGTCGTGCGCGGCGGCCTCGTCGCCACCGCATCGGACGTCGTCATCGCCGATCTCGGGATCCGTGGCGGACGGATCGCGACCATCGACGCCGGCCTTCCGCCGAGCGCGCAGGAGATCGACGCGCGCGGCCTCGTCGTCATGCCCGGCGGCGTCGACGTCCACACGCACCTCGATCTGGACCTCGGCGGCATGCGCACCGCCGACGACTTCGAGTCGGGCACGGCGGCGGCGGCGTGCGGCGGCGTGACGACCATCTGCGACTATGCGTGGCAGACGAAGGGCGTCGGCCTCGCGCAGACGATCGAGACGTGGAAGGCCAAGGCGCAGGGACGCGCGCACGTCGACTACGCCTTCCACGTGATCCTGTCCGAGGCGACCGACGCGCGCCTCGCCGAGATCCCGGCGCTCGTGGCGGCGGGCTTTCCGAGCCTGAAGGTCTTCACCATCCGCGAGTTCGGCCTTCCCGACGAGGCGTTGCTGCGGGTGCTGCGCGCGGCGCGCGGCGCCGGCGCGCTGGTGAACGTGCACTGCGAGAACAGCGAGATGCTCGATCTCGCCCAGGCCGACATGATGGCCGCCGGCCGTACCGACCCGCGTCACTATGCCGACTCCCGCCCCGCGCTCGCGGAGATCGAGGCGACCCGGCGTGTGATCGACTATGCCGAGCTCGTCGACGCCGAGGTCTACATCGTCCACATGTCGTGCTCGGGCGCCGCCGACGCCGTGCGCGCGGCGCGCAGGCGCGGGCTGCGCGTGTGGGGCGAGACGCGGCCCATCTACCTCGGGCTCACGCAGGACGCCTACGCCAAGGGCGGCGTCGAGGCCGCAAAGATCTGCGGCGCCCCACCGCTGCGCACCGAGGCCGACGTGCACGCGCTGTGGGACGCGCTGCGGGCCGGCGACATCCAGACCATCGGCAGCGACAACACCTCGTGGACGGTCGCGCAGAAGGCCGAGGGCGCGCGCGACTTTCGGAAGGTGCCGTACGGCGTCCCCGGCCTCGAGACGGAGATGCGCGTCGTCTACTCCGAGGGCGTCGCGCGCGGTCGCATCTCGCTCCAGACGTTCGTGGCCGCCTTCGCCACCACACCGGCGAAGCTCTTCGGGCTCTACCCGCGCAAGGGCACCATCGCCGTGGGCAGCGACGCCGATCTGCTGATCCTCGACCCCGCGGCCACCGAGACGATCGACGAGCGCCTGCTCCACTCGCGCGCCGGCTACGACCCCTTCCACGGCTTCACGGTGCGCGGTGTCCCGCGCGTCACGCTGTCGCGCGGCGAGGTCGTGGCGCGCGACGCGCGCGTGCTGAGCCGCCCGGGCCGCGGCCAGCTCGTGCTCCGGCAGCGGGCGCGCGCCTAGCGGCGGCCGCTCAGCGCGTCACGAGATCCGTCGTGTGAGCCCGACGATCCGGTCCATGACGACGACCAGGATCGCGGTGGTGAAGATCAGCACGCCCGAGACGGCCGCCGTGCGCACGTCGAGCTGGCTCTCGAGCATGCTCCACATGCGGATGGGCAGCACGTCGTTTTCCGGCCCCGCGAGGAACAGCGAAACGGACACGTTGTCGACGGACGCCATGAACGCGATGAACGCGCCGGCGAGAATGCCGGGCCGGATCGCCGGCAGCGTGATGCGCCGGAACGTGTAGATGGCGCCCGCGCCCAGGCTGGACGACGTGTCGAGCAGCCCGCGGTCGAGCTGGGACAGGCTCGCGATCGTCGTACGCAGGATGAACGGCACGATGACGGCGACGTGGCCCAGAATCATCAGCGGAATCGACAGGGGCAGCCGCAGCATGCTGAAGAACATCAGCGCGGCGAGCCCGAAGGCCAGCGTCGGCAGGATGAGCGGCGACATGAACATCGCGTCCAGCGTCTGCGTCCACCACGTGCGGCGGCCGCTGATGGCGAGCGCAGCCGCGGTGCCGAGCACGACCGAGATCGCGGTGGCCGCCACCGCGATCACGAGGCTGTTCCACGCCGCCATGTGGATCTGCGCGGACTGCACCGGATCGAACAGCGCGGAGTACCAGCGCAGCGAGAAAGCCGGCGGCGGAAACCGCAGCGACCGCGAGTCGGTGAACGAGGTGATGATGACGACGACCACCGGCACCATAAGAATAAGCAGCGCCGCCGTGCTCAATAGCCCGAGCACGACGCGGTAGGAGAGATCGCCGACCGTGGTCTGTCGCGCCATGCGATCAGCCGTGAACGAGCGCGCGGCTGCGGCGGCCGAGCGCATTGAGCGTGGTGACGACCGCCAGCACGGCGACCAGCAGCACCATCCCGATCGTCGCCGCGAACGGCCAGTTGAACAGCGTGGTGGCCTGCTGCCAAAGGTAGAACGGCATCAAAATCATGCGCCCACCGCCGATGATGGTCTGCGACACGAAGGCGGTGACCGAGCTCGCGAACACGAGCAGGCACCCGGCGAGCAGGCCCGGCAAGCTCAGCGGCAGCGTCACGCGGAAGAGCGTGCGCCAGCGCCCCGCGCCGAGCGCGGCCGACGCGTCCTTCAGATTGGGATCGAGCCGCGACATGACGCTGATCAGGGGCAGCAGCATCAGCGGCATCTCGATCTGCGACAGCGAGACGACGAGACCGAGCTCGGTGTGGAGCAGGCGCAGCGGCGCGCTGATCACGCCGAGCGCGGTGAGCGTGTTGTTGACGAGGCCGTCGCGTCCGAGGATCACCATCCACGCGAAGGTGCGCACGACGACGCTGGTCAGGAGCGGCAGCACGATGACGAAGAGAAGGATCGGCTGCAGGCGGCGCGGCGCCTCCATGAAGAGCAGGCCGAGCGGGATGCCGATGCATGCGGTGAGCGCGACCGTTTTGACCCCGATGAGGAGCGTCTGCCACAGGACGCTCCAGTTGAACGAGTCGCCCGCGAACTTCGCGTACTGCACCAGGCCGAAACCTTCGAGCTGCGGCGTCACGCGCAGGCTGATCCCCGCCAGCAGCGCCAGCGGCGCCAGGAAGAAGAAGCAGAAGAACAGCGCCAGCGGCAGCGCCAGCCACCCCTCCCGCTCGCGCGGCGCGCGGGCGCGCGGCCTCGTTATTGCCGGATCTCCTTGTTGAAGCGCTCGATCCACGCCGCGCGCAGCGGCGCGATGACGCGCCAGTCGTGATGAATGAAACTCGCCAGCTCGGCGTGCGATTTGACGAGGTCCGACGGCATGTCGGGCTGGAGCGGTACGTTCTTGTTCACCGACAGGAGGTTGTACGGCGGCTTCTGCAGCGCCGCCTGGACGTCCGTGCTGAGGATGGTGTCGATGTACTTGTAGGCGTTGTCCTTGTTGGGAGCGTTCTTCACCACGTGCAGCGTGGTGTAGAAGGCGATCGGCCCCGTGTCGGGCTTGACGAACTCGATGTCCACGCCGCGGCCCTTCAGCGTCGACACGGTCTGGTAGTTCGTGTACGTCACGTCCATCTGGCCCTGCTGGAAGAGCGTGTTCACGGCCACCGGGTTCTGTGCGATCACCCCCACGTGCGGGAGCCACTTCCTGAGCTGCTCGAAGGCCGGATCGACGTTCGTCATCGAGCCGCCGTACTGCTTGCTGATCTCGATGAGCGACGACGTGCCGAACGTCGTGCCGAACCCCGAGATGCCGACCTTGCCGTAGTACTTGGGCTCGAACAGGTCTTTCCACCCCTTCGGCCGCTCGACCTTCTTCGGGTTGTAGGCGATGCCGACGATCTGCGCGGCGACGGCCACGCCCCACTCGTCGACGAACGCCTTCTGCAGATTCGCGATGTTCTTGCAGCGCGACGGGTCGAATCGGTCGATGAGCCCGTCCTCGGCGGCGACCACCACCGGACCGGGATCGAGCAGGAACACGTCGAACGGCGGCGTGCTGCGCGAGGCCTTCACTTTCGCGACCTGATCGAGCGCCAGGAGCGGCGTGAGCACGGTGTCGACGTCCTGCGTCTTCTTCACCGCCGGCAGCACGACAGCGCGGTACGCCTCCTCCCACGGCCCGGGATACACCGGCGCGACGATGCGGCCGGCGGCGAGCGCCGGACGCGGCAGCAGCGTGGTGGTCGCGAGCACGGCGCCTCCGGCGAGGAGCGTGCGGCGGGTGAGTGCGGGGGTCGACATGGGCTGGCCTCCTCAGGGCTGTGCCGGCGCGGGCGCCGGCGCGGGGAAAAGGGACACGGCTGCCGTCGAGACGATCGCGCAGTAGAGCGTGGTGCCGGCGTCGCCCGACGGCGCGACCGCCGCGCGGGGCTCGGTGACTTTGAGCGATTCGCCGGCCGTGGTCACCACTTCACTGACGGTCTGCGCGCCGACCGGCATGCGAATGCGGAGCTCCACGCTCCAGAGTCCGGGGCCCGGCTGCGCGTACAGGCGCAGGTTTTCCGGGCGTGCGGAGACGATCACGCGCTTGCCGTCCAGCGCGCCGGAGGCCGGCAGCGTCACGGTGGCGCCGGCGTCGAGCGCGACGGTGAGCATGCCGCCGTCGCGCGCCACGATCTCGCCGGCGAGCAGGTTGGCCGTGCCGACGAAGCTGTTCACGAACAGCGTGCGGGGACGATCGTAGACCTCCACGGGACTGGCAAACTGCTCGACCCGTCCGCCGCTCATCACGGCGATACGATCGGCGAGGCTCATCGCCTCTTCCTGATCGTGCGTCACGAGGATCGCCGTGATTCCGAACTGGCGCTGCAGGCGCTTCACCTCGATCTGCATGTCCAATCTCAGATTTTTGTCGAGGGCGCCGAACGGCTCGTCGAGCAGGAGGATGCGAGGCTCGACGGCGAGGGCGCGCGCCAGCGCCACGCGCTGCTGCTGGCCGCCGGACAGCTGACGCGGCACGCGGTCGCGCAGGCCTTCGAGCTGCACCATCGCCAGCATTCGGGCGACGCGCTCACGGATCTCCGCGCGCGGCGCGTGCCGCGCGCGGAGACCGTACGCGACGTTCTCGTACACGGTCATGTGGGGAAACAGTGCGTAGTTCTGGAAGACGATGCCGATGTCGCGGCGGCTCACGGGCAGGTGATCGATGGCGCGGCCGTCCACCCGCACGCTGCCGGCGGTGGGGACGATGAAACCGCCGATGATGCGCAGCATCGTGGTCTTGCCGCAGCCGCTCGGGCCGAGCAGCGCGACGAGCTCGCCGGCCTCGACAGCAAGATTGACGTCGTCGACCGCCGTCGTCGCGCCGAATCGATGGGTGATCGATTCGAGCTCGACGCTGTGGCCGGCGCGTGTGGCGCCGTTGGTGCGGGCCCGCGCGCCGACTGCCTCCGTTTCGGTCACGCCGATCGTCTTGCCGATGATGCGGCGCACGATACCACAGCGGACCGGATTTTTTCGCCGCCCTCCCGCGAGGCGGCGCGGACACCTGCGCTGCAACCCTTGAGCCGCATCCGGCAAAATGGATGCCACTCACTGCGTCTCGCGAATCCTCAGTCGGGCCTGGTGAAATACATCACCGCCGCCTCACGTCATAGCTTCATCTCGCGACGTTGAGAGGTGCAGCGTGCTTGCGTTTGATCCAGCAGAACTCCGGAATGCCGGCGTCGACGTAGGACGGCTCCCCGATGAGAATGGACACCTGATCGACGCCGAATCGCTTCCAGACGATTTTGCAGATAAGCTACAGCGCGAGGGCCTTGATACGTCCAAGCCGATACGGGTGGTCGGCACCATCGCGCGCGGCACTGACGGCAGGCCCGGCCATTATTCGATTCACTTTCGACAGCCGTAGAAACGCTCAGCCGGCCGGCCAAGGGCTTCAATCGGCGCGTGGATCGGGTAGTATCGGCGTTGCGAACGCAGAGGAGGCATCCATGATGAACGACGCGAGCACGCCGATCGGACAGCCGGCAGCCGTGAACCCACCGGGCAAGCTGGCCTACGCGACGCCGACCACCGCCCCCCTGGTGGCGGGCCGGCGCTCCTTCTTCAAGTACCGCGACCTCGGCGTCACGGCCGCGAGCAGCGGGAAGATCCGCGCCCAGGTAACGATCGGGGCCGAGGGGATGACGCAGCCGACGGGGTGGCACTACCACGTCTGCGAGGGCCAGTTCGTGTACATGCTCAGTGGGTGGGTTGACCTGGAGTTCGAGGACGGCCAGAAACTGCGTATCCAGGCGGGCGAGTCGCTCTACATCCCGGGCGGCCTGCGCCACAACGAGACGGGGGCATCACGAGATCTGGAGCTCCTGGAGATCTCCGTTCCCGCGGACATGGGCACCGTGGCCTGCGATCCGCCCGAGGGCTGGTCCAAAAGCGCGTGAATTGATTTCTCGACAAACGAAAGATTAGCGGCGCAGCGCCCGGCGTGGCCGTCACTCAGATGGCGGTCGCGTCGCTGCGCAGCCTGAGCCGCTTCCGGAATAAGCTCCTCCCAACAACGCGCCCCCAGTGACCCGAGCGCTCGCGTTGGTCGCGGGTCGGCCGCTAACCGCGAGCGTGACGCGTCGCAGAGTTCTCACGCCACGAAGAGGGACGGGTAACATGATTTCACGCCATTGGCGCGGACTCGCCAACCCCGCGCACGCGGATGAGTCCGTCCAGCATCTACGCGCCGAGACCTTCCCGGAACTCTCGAAGATCTCCGGCTTTATCGACGCGTCGATCTTGAGGCGCAACGTGCGGCGGGGCGTCGAGTTCCTCATCGTGACGACCTGGGAGTCGATCGAAGCCATTGAGCACTTTGCCGGGCGAGATTCGGAGATCGCCGTCGTCCCCGAGAAGGTGCAGCAGATGATGCTGGAGTACGACCGGTGGGCGCGTCACTACGAGGTGCTCACCCACGCAGGTCGTGCTCGAATTCTGGAGGTCGGATAGCGCGTGTTCCTCGTACGCCATGTTCGCGTGAAGGAGTCGGCGAACGGGATGGCGCAGCGATGCAGTGCGCTCGCGATCGTCGCGATCGCCGCGGGTTTGCTCGGAGCGGGGTGCACGACGGTCCGCGTGACCGCGACAGAACGGTCGAGCATCGAGCAGCGCTTGCTCGTGCGCTCGCTGGAACGCGCGGCAGCTCGGCTGGATATTGCGCCGCTCGTCGGTCGCCTCGTGCGGCTCGAGCTCTTCACCCTCACGAAGGACCAGGCCTTTGCCCGAGAGTTCCTGCGGGTGCGTCTCGAAGAACGCGGCGTCCGCGTGACGAGCGGAGCGGACGCCGACCTGACGCTACAGGTATTCACGACAGCGCTCGCGGTGGACACCGCGGATACGCTCGTGGGGCTTCCCGCGATGCAGGCGCCAATCCTGGCCGTCCCGATTCCCGAAATCGCCCTCTTCAAGCTGGAGCGAAGTCGGGGCCACGCCGAGCTGCAATCCTATGTGTTCGATGCGAGCGGTCGACTTCTCGGCCAGGTGCATGACGTGCTGGGGCAAGCCAAATGGGACCGGTTTACCATTCTGATCATCATCAGCTTCGTCGTGACCGACATCGACAAATCGCCAAGCCGCCCGTAGTTCGACTGGACCGAGCGACGTCACCACATCTCCGGCACTATCGCCGGTCATCGTAGCTCGACGATGTCACCCGTGGCCGAATGTTCCACGGCACCATTCGTTTCAGCATTCCGTCCCTGACGATCAGCGTGTGAAACAAAATCGCTCCGAAGTGACCCATGAACGTCAGGAAAAAGAGATAGGCGAGGATGGTGTGCGCCTTCCGCAGCACCGCATACAGCGTGGCATTGTGCGGAAGGATAAAAGGCAGATGCAGGGACCCGTAAAGGACGATCGGATAGTGCGCCGCCGAGAGCATTCCCCAGCCGACCAGCGGCAGAACGAACATCAAACCATACATCGCGAGTTCCGAGGCCGTTGCCGCCAGGCGCTCCTCGCGCGACATCGTCGCCGGAAACGGCGGAGGCGGATTCACGAGCCGGTTCACGAAGCGGACAACGACCAGGATCAGAATCGCGATACCCAGCGGGCGATGAATCGATACGAGCACATGGTACTCACCCAGCGAGACGACCATCGCCACGCCGATGCAGAGCATCGTGAGGACCATCACCGCCATCGTCCAGTGCAGCAGGCGCGAGAAGGCGGCGAATTGGCGCAGTTGGGTCGACATGTCAGTTCCCCCGACGGACGTCAGCTGGCGTGATCGCACTCGGCTGCTTGGCCTCGCCTTCACGCCTGGTAAACGACTGTGAGTACACCGCCGAACGAGTGCTCAGCAAGGGATCATCCGAAGGCGCGATGCCGGCCGGCAACACCAAGGGGTCGAAGTTGATGTCCGTCGCGACACTGGTCTCGTCACTCTCCACTCGATCGAGCGTCAGCGTTCCCGCGTCCACGCGTTCCCGCCCCGTTGGCCACGCGATGGTGGCGTCGCGAGTGGGATCGCTTGGTTGCCCAATGATGAGGATGAGGTGCCATCGCAACGGCTGGCGATGAATCTGTGCGATCAGCGCATGGAACAGATAGTTCTTGTCCTGGGGTACGGCAGCGGCGCTAGCCGCCTCGAACGGCTGTACCGGCGTCAGGAGCCAGCGGACCGGGGTGGAATTGCCCGCCGAGTTGATGAGGCGAAATGCATTCAGACCGTGGAAGGTGCTGTTCTCGAATCCCGATGAGACCGGCTCGCCCTTGATGGCCTTCATCGCCTGCACGGTCTCTGGGTGGCGCTCGAGAAACGCCTTCATGCTGGCTGGGTCAGGCTTACCCGTGTTGGGGTCGGGCGTCGACGCGACGAGCTGCTCGTAGAACGCCTCGGGGGTTCTGAACGGGAACACCGGCAGGTTGACCATCGCGGTCCGCCACACTTCGCCGTTCGACAGACTGAACTGAAGCCCCAGGCCGCGCACCTCATCGGGGCGGTCGCCGACGTACGGCTGGCCGCCCGACAAGGAAAAGCGACCGATCACGGGCACGCGCCCGGGTCGAAAGACGACCGCCTCCGAGAAACGCGCGCCATTTCCGGTGCTTTCGAAGAACCCGGAAACACCCACGCCTTTGGCGTGATTGCGCCGGAAGCCGGCGTGGACACCGTTGACGCGCTCGAAGGCGTCGGTGAGCCGCGCGGGCGTCAGAGCATTCGGAGTCAGCCACCCGCCGAAATAGGCGAACGCTCCTGCGACCGCGGCCAGAGCGACGCCGATCAGGGCCAATCGTGCCAGCGTGTTGGCGTTGCCGCGGCGCTCGGATTCCGCTGCCGCTTCGGGGTAGGCCGGCATCTTCGCTCTCCTCATCCGGGGTTCTCCTGCCCCGATCGTGTGTCGCTGCTTCTTCGGATGCGATTGTCCGTGCGCCGCCGCTGAAGTTTGGACGAAGTCGTGCGACCCATCGTCACTACCGCTGAGGCTCGCCTGTCTGATTCTTGCGGAAATCCCGCTGACGCGATGTCCAGGTGGCGGCGCGCGCGTCCCAGGAAACAGCAAGTAGAGGGAGGCGCTCTATGCCTGGCGTCGAAACCGTCAAGGAAGGATCCCACCGGACAACACGTCCTCCATTGCCTCCTTTCACCCGCGAGAGCGCGACCCAAAAGGTCCGTCTGGCGGAGGATGCCTGGAACTCCCGTGACCCCGAAAAGGTGGCGTTGGCGTACACGCTCGATTCGCGCTGGAGAAATCGCTCCGAATTCGTGAACGGACGCCAGGACATCATCGTATTCCTCACGCGCAAGTGGGTGCGGGAACTGGACTACCGCCTGATCAAGGAGCTGTGGGCTTTCGAGGGCAATCGCATCGCGGTGCGCTTCGCCTACGAGTGGCACGACGACTCCGGGAACTGGTACCGATCGTTTGGTAACGAGAATTGGGAATACAACGAGGACGGTCTGAACCAGTGGCGGCTGGCCTGCATCAATGACCTCCCCATCAAGGAGTCGGACCGCAAGTATCACTGGCCGCTTGGTCGTCGCCCAGATGCCCACGCTGGACTGAGCGATCTCGGGCTTTAGCTCGACCAGGCAGGCGGAGAACCATCCGCGATCACCGCCGTGCCACGCCGAGGAACATCGCCTGGCGTTGAAGGATCCATCACCGTCCGAGGAAGAGCAGTCGCATCTTGTCTTTGCCCAGGGCGCGGCTCAGCTCTCGCGTCGCCAGGAAGACGAGGAAGAGCACCGCGAGCCAGATCCCGCTCGCCCAGAACGCCGGCTCGGCGAAAGGCTGCACGGCCTGGTAGCTGGCGGCAGCCAGGCCGGCGCCGCCGAAGAGATGGTGGATCAGGCGCTCCGTGTATCGGAACACGAGGACGGCCGCGATATAGATCGGGGCTTTCCACGCAATGTTGTAGAGGAGTGGCTTGTGCGGATAGGCGTCCACGAAGGGAAGCAGATCCACGAGGAGCAGGACCTTCGCGATGATCAGGCCTGCAACGATCGCCGCGACGAAGCTTTTGGTTCGGAGATCAGAACCCTGGACGATCAGCTTGTCGGTGAAGACGACCAGACAGGAGGCCGCGGCGAAGAAGAGCGCCGCCCCCAGAAATTTCCGGGCCTCCGTCTCCAGTCGTTCGAGTCTGCCCCGACGCGCGGACGTGATCGTCATCTCCTTCCTGTACCGTTCCGTACGTCCAGCGGAAGTGGCCGAACGGGTATGGTGCGGGGCCATTGGAGCCTAGTCAGCTGGCCAGGAACTCCTTCGCCGCCGCCACCACGTCGCAGTCGCCCCCGTGACCACCACAAAGAACATCGTGAGTCCCGATCTGGTGTTGTCAGGGAATACGCGTTTGTCGGCGCGGCAGTTTGGCGCTTGGATGCCGTTCCGGCTCACCTTGGCAGCGCGGCGTCAAGGGCACGCCTGCCCGATCCTGTCCCGCGTCTTGGTTCGTAGCTGCGCCGCCTGCGCATCCGTCTGAGCTGGGTCGGCTCCCGGCAAAGACGCTAGGTCGTAGAGACCGTCGGCGACGATATCACTGCAGGCCCGCGACTCTGCAATGAGCTGGGCAGAGCGACAGGCCTGCAGCACGGCCGCCCCATCCGCGCCCGCCAAGGCTCGGGCGCCGGCATGCTCGAGGCATTCGCGCAGCGGCCGCATACGTTTTCTGACGAGGCGGGTGTCGATGTCCGAGCGCAAGCTCTCGAAGTCGCTCTCTCGCATGGCTTCCCGCATGAGGAGTAGGCCCTCTTGCCGGACCACCACGGCGCGCGTCTCTGCGTCGTCGTAGAGTTGCTTGAGCCGCGCGATGACGTCTTTGGAGGCGTGGCCTTCGATCGCCACTGACAGCGCCTCGGCGCGGCCGAGCCGTTCAGAGAACAACTGTGAGACTTCCAGGACGGCTTTCCGACGAACCTCGCGCTGCTCGATCGCCCTCCCTTCCTGTTGCCGGAGCTCGGCGAAATGATTTGTCAGAAGTGTGCCCACCACGCCCGTCAGCACGAAGCCGATGAGCATGGTCGCAAGGGGATGGCGTAGCAGGCCTTCCAAGGAGAAGATCAGGGTCTCCGCCGAGGCGAGCGATCATGGCGCCACGAGGAGCGCTTCACACACCGAGTATCGACATCGTCTGCCTCAGCCACAGAGCCATCAGACCGTTCCGCATCGCCGTTCGGCACTGTGGCCGCCGGTCGGCGGCAGAAAGCATTGCACGGAGTGCCATTGACGAGTGAGCATCGCGGATGATCACGACTGAGCCATCGTTGTCAGGGCCAATCGTAGCCAAGCCTCGGCCCGTTCGGACCTTCCCGGCCTGCGGATGCCCGGCGACGATGGGAAACGGGGCAAGAAATCGCGAGCCGGCGATAGGAGAGTGTGGCATGCATCTGCGGGCGACCGCCGTCGTTCTTGTCGTCGTGTTGGGGCTCGGAGCAGGGTGCCGCTCGACAACCGGTGAGTCGCTCGGACAGAACGTTGACGATACGAATATCACGACCCAAGTAAAGACCAAGCTGATGGGCGAGAAGGCGTCGAACCTCACGCGCGTCGGCGTGAAGACCGTCAATGGCAATGTGTTGCTGACCGGCACCGTACCCACAGCAGAGGATCGTGCTCGCGCCGAAGAAATCACTCGTCGCGTGAGCGGCGCCCAGCAAGTGACGAACAATCTGCAGGCCGAGAAGCCGTAGCCGGCGTGGCTCTCTCGATAAGAACGGCATGCGCGATCGTCGTGCTGCTGGCGGTGGCCGGCCCCGCCACCGGCCAGGAGATCCGGCCAACATTCGACAAGCTCAAGGAGACTGGTGTCGTCCACCTGGGGTATCGGGAGACGTCACGGCCGTTCTCCTTCGTCGGCAGTGACGGTCAGCCCGCGGGATACTCGATCGACCTCTGCCTGCAGATCGTCGGTGCCATCCGGCAATCCCTGAAGCTCCCCGAGCTCAAGGTCGCCTGGGTGGCCGTGACGCCCGGGGATCGCATCCCGAAGCTCGTCAAGGGCACGATCGATCTCGAGTGCGGATCGACCACGATCACGTTCGGCCGCATGGAGGAGGTCGCCTTCAGCCACATGATCTTCGTCGACGGCGGGAGTCTGCTGGCCACAACCGAATCCGGCATCGCCACCGTGAAGGACCTCGCCGGCAAGCGAGTCGGCGTCGTCCCCAACACCACGACCGAGAAGGCGCTTGCCGGAGCGCTCGCCAGCGCGTCCGTCCAGGCCAACGTCGTCACGGTGAACGAGCACGGCGACGGCTTGCGAGGTCTCGAGGAAGGACGACTCGATGCCTACGCCTCGGATCGCCTCCTGCTCGCCGGATTACTGACGACTGCGCGCAACCCGGCGAAGCTCAAGCTGAGCGCCGAGTTCTTCTCGTACGAGCCGTACGGGCTCATGCTGCGCCGAGGCGACAACACGTTCCAGGCGAACGTGAACCGCACGCTGTCGCATCTCTACCGCTCGGGTGGGCTGGTCCAGATCTACGAGCGCTGGTTCGGGTCGTTCGCGAACGCGAGCCCGCTGGTGAAGGCTCTCTACCTCCTTCACAGCTGGCCGGACTGAGCCGGGAAGACGTGCCATGAAGCGACGTGGTGGTTGGCGAACGCCGTCGCTGGTGCTGGCGCTGCTCTTCATTGGGCCGACGCCGGCAGCTGGGGAAACGCTCGGCGAGGTCTACCGCCGCGTCAACCCGTCGGTGGTCGTGATCCGGGCCCGCGGGGAGGAAGTGACCGAGCAGGGCCTGTCGCGCTTCCGCGAGATCGGTTCCGGTGTGCTGATCTCTCCGGATGGAAAGATCGCCACGGCCGCGCACGTCGTCCACACGATGAACGAGATCGCCGTCGAATTCCTCGGCGATGATCCGGTGCCGGCACGCGTGATCGCCTCCGAGCCGCGGGCCGACATTTCGATCCTGCAGGTCTCGGTGGTGCCTCGCGACGCTGTGGTGTCGAAGCTCACTGACTCCGATCCCGTTCGGGTTGGCGATGGGGTGTTCATCGTTGGCGCGCCATACGGCCTCAGCCACTCCCTGAGCGCGGGCGTCATCAGCGCGCGCTGGGAAGCCGACACGGTCACGCGGGACTTTCCGCTGGCCGAGTTCTTCCAGACCGACGCCGTCATCAATACCGGCAACTCCGGCGGCCCGATGTTCAGCCGGGCTGGGCAGCTGATCGGAATCGTCAGTCACAACATCAGCAAATCCGGCGGCAGCGAAGGGCTTGGCTTCGTCGTCACCGCGAATACCGTGCGAAAGCTGCTCGTGGAGGGACACCGTCACTGGTATGGAGTCGACCTCATGTTGGTGACAGGCGCCATGGCCCAGGCGCTCAACGTGCCGCAGGCCGGCGGATTCCTCGTCAAGCAGGTCGTCAAGGACTCTCCCGCCAGTCAAATGGGGCTCCGTGGCGGAGACCGGATCGGGATCGTGGGAGGTCAGAAGCTCGTCGTTGGGGGCGACGTCCTCCTCTCGGTACAGGGGATGACGGTGGCCAGCGACGAGGACATGGCCAAGGTCGTGAAGTCGCTCGAGTCGCTTCAGCCGGGCCAGGATCTGCGCGTGACCATCCTGCGCGACAAGAAGGTTCAGGAGCTCCGCACAAAGTGGACCGGTCGGTGACGCGGCGGTCGGTAACCGGCGCCTACGACGTGCGCTGCACGAACGAGCGGTCCTCGACCAGAATGACCCCGGACTGGGCGGCGCGCCTCGCCACGTCTCCGTGTTCGGAATCGGCGGCCAGGGCCTCGCGGTACCGCTCGTAGGCGGCGAGACTTGGGAAATCGATGAGCGAGAGCCCGATGTTGGTGGGTCCGGCGAACTTCGTCGGAGCGAAGTAGCCGACGACCTTGCCGCCGCAGCGCTCGATGGGACCGGTCACGGCACGCGCGTACGCCTCGAAGTCAGCGAGCTTGGTGGAGTCGAGCGTGTAGCGGATGCAGAGTGTGATCATGGCTGCCTCCTTGTTTCGAAGTATGGCCATGCGGCGCGCGTCCGTCCACGCGGAACGCTTCGATCCAGCCCGAACTGTCCAGACTTGCTGCGAATGGCCCCGCCCTCTAGTCTTCAGTCATGGGCGACACAGACATGCTCTCAACGGTCGCGGCGCTCCTGGGCGAGCCCGCGCGCACCCGCATCCTGACCGCGTTGCTCACCGGCCGCGCGATGACCGCGAAGGAATTGGCCTACTTCGCCAAGGTGACCGCGGCGACGGCGAGCAGCCATCTCTCTCGCCTGCTCGGCGGCCACCTGCTGGTGATGGAGAAGCAGGGCCGCTGCCACTATTACCGGCTGCGCTCCGCGGAGGTCGCCCGGGCCATCGAGGGGCTGATGACGGTGGCGACCATCCCATCCAACGGCTGGCCCCCTCACCATCGCGTCGAGCCGGTGCTCCGGGAAGCCCGCATGTGCTACGACCACATGGCGGGGCGCCTGGGCGTCGCCGTGTGCGACATGCTCCTGCGCCGCCACCATGTCGTGCTCGTCGACGGCGGTGGGGAAGTCACTCCGACCGGTGAGCGATTCCTCGCCGGGCTCGGCGTCGATCTCACGAAGGCGCGCGGCGCGAAGCGCCACTACTGCCGCGGGTGCATCGACTGGACCGAGCGACGCCACCACATCTCCGGCGCCGTGGGCGCAGCCTTGGCGGAAGCTTTCCTCGCGCGACGCCTGGTCGCGCGCATTCCCGACAGCCGCGCCCTGTCCGTCACGCCGCTCGGCCGGAAGACGCTCGCCGCAATGGGCGTGATCGAGTACCGAGCGGCCGCGCCCGGCGGTCCTTCATCTTCATCGCGTCGCCTCCAGGCTTGCCCCCTCCAGGACGAGCTCACTCTGGGGCGCCGCGCCTGACACTCTTGCGACGTCCTGCTTCAGCAGATAGACCGATACCGCGAAGAGGACGATGTCCTTCATGAGGAACGGCACGTTGCCCGCCATGGCCGGAAACCCGCCGGCAGACGCCGCCCAGCCGTCGGGCATGAACGGGATGATCGTGGCCGTCCCGATGAATGCCGCGCAGGAGCCGAGGGCGCCGAGAATTCCCAGTCGCTTGTGCCAGAATCCCAGGAACAAGAGCAGGGCGAACGACCACTCCGACACGCCGAGAACCCAGCTCGCTCCCCGGATGCCGAACACGGGGTACATCCAGGAAATCAGCGGGCCGTTGCTGATATAGGGAATCAGCACCTGGGCCTCGTACTCGAACCACTTCTGGTACCCGAAGAACAAGAAGAGCACGACCATCGACGCGCGAATGAGGTGGTAGTCGAGGTCGTCTTTGAGTAGGCCGAGCTTGATCAAGGCGTTGATGAGCCAGCTCATGGTTTGGGTGCCCTCCTTTTTTGTGGCAACCGTCACGATCGGGTCTCCTTCGATCTCGCCACCCCCAGCTCGCGGACGACCGCGACGGTGTCCTGTGGTTCTGGCCGGATGGTGTAGTCGGGGTTGACATCGGCCGCCCGGATCCGTCCGTCCTGGGCGATCACGTAGCGGGCCGGCATCGGCAGACGAAAGTCCGGCTCGTCGTGAAATTTGTCGAGCGTGTTACCGAACGCCGCGTACAGCTCCTTGAGATCGGTTGGAAGTGTGAACGCGAGCCCGAAGGCCTCCGCCACACGGAGGTGCAGATCGGTCAGGACGTCGAACTCGAGCTTCGCGCGCCGGCGCACGGCGCGCCCGTACTGCGCCAGCTGTGGAGAGATCGCGACGAGCGAGGCGCCCATCGCGCGAAGCTGTGGCCATACCGCTTGCAGAGCTTCCAGCTCCATCATGCAGTAGGGTCACCAGTGCCCGCGGAAGAACGTGATCACCAGTGGGCCGCGGGCCAGCAAGTCTGTGGAGCGCACGAGCTCGCCATCCTGGTTGGTGAGCTCGAACGCCGGCGCCAGATCGCCGACCTTGAGCGCGCGCTCGGCGAGCCCGGACCGCCGGAGGTCCTCGGTCGCCCGGTGCATGGTCTGGATCGCCTCGCGGGGCGCGTTGTATGGGGGCGCCCCGGACTCGAACGCGGCCTTGAAAGCGTCCAAGCGTTGCTGGAGAGTCATCACGCACCTCGTCAAAGGCTATGTCGGACACGCTTACGATGCCGCGGGAGCGGTGCGCGTCACGTAATATGTTCGATCGGAGTGATCGCGCGACGCGATCAGCGAGGAGCGCATGGAGCTGAGACACTTGCGCTTTTTCCGGGCGGTGACGGAGTCGAAGGGCTTCCGTGATGCGGCCCGGCAGCTGCACATGATCCCGGCCGGGCGGCGCCGGCCTTAATCGACGTCTTTAGCTTGTGGCCGGCCTGATTGACGTCGCGCGAGCGGCCTCCACCGGCAGCGCAACTTCGAAGGTCATACCCG